>Ga0070731_10002776_pt1 | contig 16313 bp, 17 predicted proteins | sample Coa_R1_2_FD_66448 | JGI IMG/M metagenome (GOLD analysis project Ga0070731, IMG submission 66448) | Surface soil microbial communities from Centralia Pennsylvania, which are recovering from an underground coalmine fire - Coalmine... | ecosystem: Environmental > Terrestrial > Soil > Unclassified ...
ACCGGCCACGAGCCAAGATCGATCGACGCTGCCGTGCCGCGGGGCAGTACACGCGGAAGATTCTCGGTGATGCCTCCGCCGGTAATGTGAGCTAGGGCCGAAACGCATTGCGCATCGCTGAGCTTTTTTAGCGCCGGCCAATAGCTCTTGTGCGTGCGCATCAGCTCGTTGCCCACTTTGCCTTTAATCTCATTGACGTAATCATCCAGCGAGTAATGCGCGACCTCGAAGAGCAACTTGCGGGCGAGAGAGTATCCGTTAGTATGCAGGCCGTTTGAAGGCAGGCCGACAATAACGTCGCCAATCTGCACATCTTTACCGGTGATAATGCGATCGCGCTCAACCACGCCCACGATAAATCCCGCGAGATCGTACTCACCTTCCGGATAAAATCCGGGCATCTCAGCGGTCTCGCCGCCGATTAGGGCGCACCCATTGTGCTTGCAGGCGTCCGCGATACCCTCGACAACTTTTTCAGCAACCTCCGGTTCGAGCTTACCCGCGGCCAGATAATCCATGAAAAACAGCGGTGTGGCCCCTTGTACCGCGATGTCGTTTACGCAATGGTTGACCAGGTCTGCGCCCACAGTCGAATGCAGATTCATATCGAACGCAATCTTCAGTTTGGTTCCCACGCCGTCAACACTGGAGACGAGCACAGGATCCGAGAATTTGGCTTTGTCCACGGCAAACATGCTGCCAAAGCCTCCAATTTCGCTGAGCACGCCGCGGGTAAAAGTTTTGTGTGCCAAATACTTAATGCGCTGTTTGGTGCGATTGGCGCGGTCGATATCGACTCCGGCATCGGCATAGGTGAAGTGTGGAGAATCGGGAGTAGGATTCTTGGGCACGAGTTCTTCGGAACGCTCTCTTTGCGTTTCAGTGCAGGAAGTGGATTTTCTGCGGAGCAGAATTTCTAGGGCTGCTCATTGTAACACGTTGGAAAATGGCACGAACTCTCTGGTCACTCCCCGAAGGCGTCAGTCTTGGTGCTGCTCAATAACTGGCGGTGGTCCTCGCCTTAGAAATAAATATACGAGCGGTCCCACAGCTATGGCGATCACTCCGCCGGTTGTTGCGAAACGGTCACCTCCAAGCAGCGCAATGATCGCCATTACGACCGGGGCGAAAACGACGTAGATTATGCCGGCTCGCCCACCGGGGACGGCGAAAGTGCGTGACATCCTGGGTTGGCTGCGCCGAAGCTTCCAGGCCGATAGCACCGTCAGTACTGTGGTTGCCGATCGCAGCCAGATGTATACGGAAATGATCTGGCCGAGGCTCTGCCACGCAAGCAGCGCATAAATCATCGCTGAAACCACGATCGCCAGCCAAGGGGTCCCGTATTTCGAATGTTTCCGCGTAAGCGCCAAAGACAGGTAGCCGTCCTCGGCCATGGCGAAAGGCATTCGGGTTGTGGTTAGGACGGTACTGTTCAACAGAGCCACGTTGCCCACCATTGCCGCCAGCGTCATCCAGGTGCCCAGCCAGCGGCCACCGATTATCTGCGCGGCGTCTGAGAAGAACCCAGTGTGCCAACGCTCCCAATTTCCCGCCGAAGCCAATCCGGCCAGCGTCGGCAGAAAATAGGCGGCAATTGACAGCGGCACAACCAGCGCCAGGGCTCGCGGATAGGAGCGTTGCGGATCTTCCACTTCCTCGGCTACCGTAGAAAGTTGCTCGTAGCCGGAATACAGCCACAGCCCCAGCGCCAGTCCAACGCCGAAAATTTTGAACGTACACTGGTGTGGCGGAATCAACGGCACGAAGGGATTGTGGTGCCAATTCATCAGCGCCATCACGATCATCGTCGCTACCGGCAGAAAAATGAAAAGCTCCAGTGCTGTCGCCACCTTACCCACCATCTGAATGCCGCGAACATTGATCCATGTGATTACGGCAATTAACGCCAGAGAGACGATGTAGTGCTTCAATCCGGTGATGCCGGGGAAATAGTAGACGAGATAATCGGTGAACAGAACGGCATAGGCGCCGCCCAAAAGAAACGATGCGGACCAGTTCCACCAGCCAGCGAGAAATCCCCAGAAGTCGCCGAAAGCGGCGCGGGTCCAGCGATAGAACCCGCCCTCGACCGGCATCGCACTGGTCAGTTCTGCCGATACGAGCGAAACCGGGATACACCAAAAAATGGGCAGCACGAGCAGGTAGATGAGCGTCATGCCTGGTCCAGAAGTCGTGACCATGTCTTCGAGTCCGAACGGGCCGCCCGTGGTGTAGGAAAACATCACGAAGACGAGGTAAAAGAGGCCGGCTTTGCGAAGCGTCGATTGGGATTGAGTAGTCAAATTGCGGAACTGCAGTTAATTCTCGATCGCCGGTCGAAGAAGTATTTTTAGGCCGCCAGGTCCGCGGAGAGCGCGCCTTCCAGTTGCAACAGTTTCCGCTTCACGTCGAGGCCGCCGCCATAACCGCAGAGCGAGCCGTCGGAAGCAATCACGCGATGGCAGGGGACGACGATCGCGATTGGATTGCGGTTATTCGCCATGCCCACCGCGCGAAAGGCATTCGGCTTTCCGACGAAGCGTGCAATGTCCGCGTAAGTACGAGTTTCTCCGTAGGGAATCGCCAAAAGAGCGCGCCAGCAAGCCAGCTGAAAATCAGTGCCGCGAAGATCGAGGGTGAACCTAAACTCGCGCGCCTTGCCGTCAAAATAGCGCTCCAACTCACTGACATACGCTTGCATAGAGCTGGCGGATTCCGCGAAGGCAATCCCTCTTCCTTCTTCGCGAAGGTCGCGCGGGTTGGGGCGCACCGATTGCTGCCCCGGCAATCTTTTATCGAATTCAAGCGCCACCAAGCCTTTTTCAGACGCCGCCAGAAACAAGGGTCCAACCGGTGACCTGACTTTTGCGTAATGCAGAGTTTCCATGCGAGTCCGCCTGATTCCAGCAGACCAAGATAACAGACAGTGCGCTCCTATCGGGAAAAGTTGTTTTCGGTGGTGGTGCACTTATTTGACAGGAGAGCCCGGTTTGCCTGACAGTGTGTGCGTGCTTATGGCTTCAACTCCGGACTCTGTCAAGAAAGGGGTCTTAATCCTTGTAGCCGTCGTGTTAGCCCCGGTTGTTCTGGTCGGGTTGGCTGCCTTCGCTGCGGGAGATTGGCGGCAGGTGGGCGCGACACCTGCGGGGGACCAGGTTCTGGTGAGTTCGCTTAGCGCGCGAAAAAACGGCTGGCGTACAGCCTGGATCCGCGTGGAATATAAGGAGCCAACGAAGCTACCGCAAGGAGGACCGTTCGTTGAGTTGCGCGCGCGGGTTCGCTTCAACTGCGCGAATGGCAGCGCCGTGCCTAACTCCGAATGGTTTTACTCACGGGAGCACGGAGGAAAGCTTGTGGTCAGCAAGAAAACGCGCCGGGACGATCAATTTGGAGCGACGATCGAAGGCGGGTTCGGCGATATCGCCCGTGATTTCGTCTGCAAACAAAAGTGAGGCCGCGGTTCCTCTCTGAAGATTTCCACAGCCCCTCACCTCAGTAACCTCACACGCACTTCCGCCGCCGCCGCTTCCGTCATATGCTGATATGCAAGTTCTGGGCTCGATGTCTGTGTCCCGCTTCTGGCTATGATTTCACTCGGCGTTTCTTCCATGATTGCGGCTGGCGGCGCGGTGCTTCTGGCTGGCTACGCTCTCTTGCGGCGCAAGCCAAAAGGCCCGGCGGAGCTGGAACGCGAGCGGCGCAACTGGCTTGACGGCATCGGGCGCATCACCGACGGCACAGTCATTGATGTCCAAGAGATGGAGTCAAACAACGGCCATCATGCCGCGGTGTTGCTAATTTATAAATACGATGTCGCGGGTGTTTCGTATGAGTGCTCGCAAGACGTTACCTACTTGCGCCAATGGATCAATCTGCACTCATGCCGGCTGGGGCTGCCAACATCGGTGAAATACGACCCGCATAACCCGGGCAACTCGCTGGTAGTTTCGGAGAATTGGATGGGGTTGAGGCAATAACAGATAACGGTTGAAAATCTCAGATTTCAAGGTTTCAGATGAGCGAAGCTTGAAAACCTCAAAACCTTACCCAAGTCAGATCTGATAATCATCCTGAAACAGCTCTTGTGGCGAGATTCTGCTCGGCGATTTTTCTTCGTCGATCGAGAGATCAGGCTCCGCCCCCAATGCCTCATGCGAATGTTCCTGAAACTTCTCGCGTAATTCGTGTACTTCCTCGGCCAGCTTTATGATCACGTCCGAGAGCGGGTCGCGGATGTCTTTGGGGTCGGTAATGACGACGCGTTTGCCATCCCGCAGGACGATGTGCCCGGGCACCCCGACAATTGTCGAGTTGGCAGGCACGCTTCGCAGAACCACGGAGCCAGCTCCGACGCGGCAGTTATCCCCAATGGCAATGTTGCCCAGCAGCTTTGCCCCGGAACCAACCGAGATGTTGTTCCCGAGGGTGGGGTGGCGCTTGCCCTTCTCTTTGCCGGTTCCGCCAAGAGTTACCCCTTGATAGAGCGTTACGTCGTCGCCAACGATTGCTGTCTCGCCGATAACGGTGCCCATGCCATGATCGATGAACAGACGACGTCCAATCTCGGCTCCAGGATGAATCTCAATGCCGGTCAACAAGCGGGCGACCTGCGAGGTGAACCTTGCCAGGAATCGCATGCCATGCCGCCACAGCCAGTGGCTCAGATGATGAGCCCACACCGCGTGCAGGCCCGGATAACACACCAAAACCTCAAGATAGGAGCGCGCGGCCGGGTCTGACTCGAAAACGGCCGCAATGTCCTCGCGCACGGAACGGAAGAAACTCGTCATGATTCGGTTCTCACCTAGCCCGGCTTTCAATCCAGGTTGCAACTCAAATCGCGAGGTTGCGGAACCATGCCGGGTTCTTCATGGGACTGAACAAAAGCTAGCTGAGCGGCGCCGAGAGTGCAAGCGCGGGCGGTAACGTCATGGGCTGGAAGCTGGGGAAAAAAGAGAAACTGCAGCTGAGAATTTTTTCGTCAGGTAAAGAATGGTGAAATGTTTTTACCCGCCGTTACGCAAACCGCCGCTGGCGGCAATCGTCATGCGAAGGTATTTATAGGGATTGACGGGGGTATCGTTAATTCGAACTTCGTAGTGAAGATGAGGACCTGTAGAGCGTCCGCTGAGGCCTACGTAGCCGATCACATCGCCACGATGCACTTGCTGACCCGGAGCAACTGCGAAGCCTGAAAGATGGCCGTAACGCGTCGAGATCCCGTGACCGTGCTCCAGCATAATTGCTTTACCGTATCCGCCCATGAAATCGGCGAAGGTCACCACGCCATCCGCCGGGGCAATCACTGGGTGGCCGTAGCTGCTGCCAATATCGACCCCGCTGTGGAATGCCCCTTCACCATTGAACGGATCGATCCGTTCACCGAAGCTGCCGGTCACCTGGCCATCGACCGGCCATAGATTCGGAGCGGAATTTGCGCGGTACCAATCGGCGGTAGTGGCATTCCGCGTCAACCCAAGGCTGATGCCAACGGTTGCAGCGCCGGTGAGGGCGGAGTTCCGCAGAGCGCTCAGTTGGTCCAGCGAAGAAGTCACCTCAGCGTCCTGTATGTTTTGCTGCGAAGCCGTCACCAATGTGGGCTGCGATTTTAAGCCGTAGAGAGCAGACACTTCACTGGCGATCGAGCCCAGGGACGCAACCTGCACATCCCGTTCCTTGGCGACCTGCTCCAACCGCGAATAACGGTCTCTGAGTTGCTCTTTTTCTGTCCTGAGCTCGTTATAATGCGAGACCTTCAGCAGCATTCGCGCATAAGAACTGGCGATTCCCGTCAGGCTCAAGAAGCCGATGACAGCGCCGATAACAAATATGTATAGATAGTGCAGAGGAATGGGGATTTTGCGGAGTTGCCCGTCATCGCCGCGGGCCACAAATAGGATGTAGAAGCGCTTGCGCAATATGTTCTGCTCCGTTTTGAATAATCAGGGCCGGAACTCCAGGCAATGTTCCGATGCGCAGAAAGCCTGTTCGGACAACCTGATCTTTTGGGCTACGCTCCCACCTTAGGAATGGAAACTTTAACGTGCCCCGTCTTCTACCGAATGTTTCAGGAGCAAGCTGAAACTGCTTCCCTCCGCAATCGATACACAATGCGGAACTTAGCTTCTCCAAGTACTCAAAGTCTTTCGGCCAGAGTGTTTGTGAATGTCAGGTAAAAGGTAGCAAACCAGGTTCCCCCTGTCAACGACCCCTGGTTCTGTTAAATGTTACTTAAGGTCTGGTAACAAAACGGGACGATTCCGATAGGAAATGGGGCAGAAGGTCAATTGGCCGCAGTGGCTGAACGGCCGCACTTGTCCGGTTCAAAAATTGGTTCGTTGAGCGATTTCTGAAGCGCTTGACCCATATTTCTCGACCACAGTCTGGAGATCAGGCTGCGACTTGCGGCCTCGGTGGGGACTGGCTGAACTCACGAATTTCGCTAGAACACCCAAACGCAACCGCGAAGTTACCCGAAGCTTCTAGCTCTCCGTTTTTCTAGGGGTCATGGGTGTGGTCGCGGCTACCACGGGGTCGTCCTCTCCTAGCAGAGGCGCGGCGATGCGCAATGCTTCGACCTGTCGTTTTACCTTCGACAACTCTTCTTCTTTCGCTCGCAATATGTCGATCACGTTCCTCATAATCCTGCTCTCCGATGATTTCCTTATGAATAAATCTTCGTTTGCCGAAAGGCGCGCCATACAAATGTAGGCCGCATCAAAAATGATGACAACGCACGAAGGGGCATCTCAGCAAGTTTCGTTCCGGTTAATGTCCAGAATGATACGGATGGCCTTTTAGAATCGTGAAGGCACGGTAAAGTTGCTCGAGCAAAACCACACGCGCAAGTTCGTGCGCCAGTGTTATCTTGCCGAGAGAAATCGTATGTTGCGCCGCAGCGAGCGTCTTCTCACTGAATCCATCCGCGGGGCCGATCCCGAATACTAGTGGAAGCGGATTGCGACCCTGATAATCCCCCAAGAAATCTGCGAATTCTTCAGACGAGAACTGCCTGCCGCGGGAATCCATCAAGACCAGAGTCGACTTTTCAGGGCCCCTGCGCCTGGCTTCCGGCGCCCGCCCAGCCAGTTCCAGGAGGGCCGCTTCGTCCCCCAGGGCGACACTCTCCACCGGCGTAAAGCGCGAGAGTCGCTTCAGATACTCATCGGTGAGAGATTGCATTGCCGCTTGCTTCGTTTTTCCGATCCATGCGACCTTGATTTTAGCGCCCAAGGTCTATTTTTTTCCCGAAGCCAGGACAACGGCCGCCCCGAACTCGATGTCAGTTCCTCGCGCATATTTTCCGACTGCCTCATGCACTTCGGTCTCAATCGTCGGCCACATGTGCGACGGTACCCGGTCCAGCATCGGACGGAACGGGACCGCGACCGCGCGCGCTTGTTCCCAAACCTCCTCCGGAGTCCCCGGCCAGGTCCAGGGAACCGTGATTGCCTGCTCCTGCACTTCGCGGAAGCCGGCATCCCGGAGCGCTTCAGAAAGGCTCCCCGGTTGCGAAAAGCGAAACGGATCCGGCCCACCGGGAGATAACAGCGGACCGCCGATATGTCGGTGAACTACTCCCATCATGCTTTGCCAATAAGGCTGATCAAACGGCCCCCAAGCCAATAAAGTTGCACGCGCGTTCTGCCGTAAAACACGTCGTAGTTCGCGCAGGGCGAGGCCGATATCGGAAAAGAACATCACGCCAAATCGCGACGTCGCCAGATCGAAGGAATTGTCCGCGAAGGGCAGGGAATGAGCGTCTCCCTGCTGCGTGATGAAATTTTCCAGACCCCGTTCCAAGGCTCGTTTCTTGGCGATCGCCAGAAGTTCGGGGCTCAGATCAAGAGCCGTGACTTGGCCTTGCTCACCTACGCGAATGGCAAGACTAATTGCAGGCTCACCAGTGCCGCTCGCAAGATCGAGGACTTGCATGCCAGGGTTGGGAGCGGCGTATCTAACCAGAGTTTCCGTGACTCCTTTGCCCATGGCAGCCGACTTTGCCTTCCACTTGTCGGAAGCGATCAAGCGGTAAGAGTTTCCCCAAGCCGCGTCGCTCGCGGCGGAGGGGTGCTTGGAATGATCGGTCATAAGGACGAATCGACTAAAGCCGGAGCCAGTGCCGTTGTCATCAACAACCCTTCGCGGCCTCTGCTAGGCCCGCTTGCGATGCGGAACCACTGCCCGCTTTCGTGGACTTGCGGCTTTGGGCGTTGCCGTTTTCGATCTTGTTTTACCTTTTAAATCCGAAGGCTCCAGATGCTTCGCAGCTTTCCATAAGCGCTCAAGATCGTAAAATTTGCGTGCATTCTCGGAAAAAATGTGAACCACGAAGTCCACATAATCGACCAATATCCACTCGGCCTGCCGGTAACCTTCGACCTGACTGGGTCGCACGCCCACTGCTTTCAGGCGCAGTTCCACTTCGTCTGCGATAGCCTGAACCTGCCGCGGATTTGTGCCGCTGCAGAGAACAAAATAGTCGGTAAAAGCTCCCGAGCCTTTATCCATTTCGAGAATGGAGAGTTCTTCCGCTTTTTTGTCGAGGCATGCCTGGATAGCCGCCGCCACCTGTTGCTTCAGTTCGCTCTTTTTCATGCAGAGGGTCAGTCGTGGATACTTTTTGTGACCGTCGACTGAGTTCACATTGTAAATGACGGACAAGTTTCTTTTTCCACCGCAGCAACCGGAGTGGCTTGTGGTATCTTGACGAGCTTTCAGCGGCCTTTGTACAGTCCGATTTTCTTGATATAGTCCGCAACCGCAGGATCGACGAAGCGCGCCAGCGGTTTGCCTGCGGCGGCAGCCTGGCGAATTGCTGTTGACGAAATAGGTTGATAGACATCCTCCAACAGGTGTATGGTCGCGCCGCTCAGAACCAAATCTCCGCTGGCTGCCTGCCTGTGGAAGGGACGCGTCACCTCCTGGCGCGGACGCAGCCTTGCTGGCAAGGCATTAGCAACGTCGGCAAGAGAGAATCCCGGCCTGCTGGCAACCAGAAATGCGCATTCTCGAAAGAGTTCCTCGGCCCGATGCCACTTTGCGATGTCCTTGAAGGCGTCGATTCCGATAAGCAAAAATAGCCGGTCGGATTTCTTGAACGTCTGTTTTAGACGCTTGACGGTATCTATGGTGTAGTTCGGCTTTTCCGTCTGCAATTTGTCTCTTGGTGAAGCAGGTAGGACAGCGGCGCGGGGCGCTTCCAAAAGCGATGGCACGAAATCCTTTTCTTGCGCGGTCGCCAGAGCGATCATCGCGTAACGATGCGCAAAATCCGATAGAGGTTGAAGCTGTTTATGCGGGGGGACGTTCGCTGGAACGAAAAGTATGCGGGAAAGCTTGCAACGCTCGCGCGCAGCGCGAGCCAGAGCGATATGCCCGTGGTGGATGGGATCGAACGTGCCGCCAAACAGTCCGATATTCATGCGCGCCTAGTGTCTGCGTTTGATGGCGAACTTGGCAAGTATGAAATAAGGCGAGATGCAATTACTTGAGGCCAAACAAACCAAGTACCACGGTTAAGAGGATGACTAGCAGAACGATCAGAGTGACCAGCACGAACATCCGGTCGTGGTCTACGGCGAAGGCATAAATCGAGACAATGACGCGCGCAATCGGAGTCAGAATCAACAGCGCGGTCGCAATCAGCATGATCACCGTCGGATCGAAAGCTCGAATTCCCTCGATGATTACCGGCCAGTGATAATGTTGCTTGATCCAGTCTGGAGTCAGTGGAACGAATTGGGGCCGAAGTAGAGCACGAACAATTCCCACAACGAATAAGGCGGTGCTGACCACCATGCCGCCAAGGAGCACCTTGTAAACGTCGCCGTAGACGTTCAGTTCTTCGGATGCACCCTGCTTCGGTTGACCGCTTCCGCTATTTTTCCCATTATTCATGTCTGCGCTGGCCTTCATCCATAGCTCGGCAAGTGGAAATGAAATCCGCTGTCGAGTCCTTTTGCCAACATTTCGTATGCCAGATACAGCATCAGCACTGCGAACAGCCACTTCAGCCATGCGCTGTGCAAGCGGTTCATAATCATGGTGCCGGCGGTTGCCCCGGCAGTGGTACCTACGGCCACGGGTCCTACGACCGTAAAATGGATTAACCCCGCAAGAAAGAACAGAATCGAGCTGACAGCCGCCGTGACTCCAATCATCAACTTGCTGGTCCCCACCGCGGCCTTCATGGGTACATTCATGTACCGGTTCATCGCGGAAACTTTCAATACGCCTCCGCCCACCCCGAGAAGTCCGGAGGCGAGACCCGCCAGGTAGGCGATCGAAGATCCGATGGGTATGCCGTTCACTACATATTGGACTTCCCTCTTTGCTGCCTCATCGTAGTATTCACCGCGCAGCTTCAGCCATCGGCTAAACCGATCCGGCCGGGCATTCGTGAATTCGCCTGCGGCAATGCGCTGATCATCGAGATTGCGAGTGGAAAATGCGGCGTATGCCATGTAGCCGAGCATCGCCGAAAAAATGAACTGCATCGTCCAATCCCGCATATAGAGCGCCAGGATGCTGCCCGAGAGCGCTCCCACGGTGGTAAAGATTTCGAGAAACATTCCCAGGCGCAGATTGGTGATCCGCTGCTCGACATATGACGAGCCCCCGGCATTGGAGGTTGCGATTACCGATACAACACTGGCAGCCACGGCTATTTTCATGGGCAGGTGAAACACCAGAACCATGGCGGGGACGAGAAAGATGCCGCCACCCACGCCAAGCAGCGCTCCCAAAAGTCCGGCAAGGCATGACGCGGCGAACAACAACAGCACAAAACTGTAGGAATATTGCATGCGCTCGATTGGATGACAGTGACAGCCAATGCGACTGCCCGCAAAGAAATGCGCATTCATGATGGCAGTCTGATCGCTGTGCAGTCAAAGCCAGAGGCAAATGGGGAGCTTGGAGCCACGGTCTAAGCAAGCCGCAGACGACGAGCCTGCCTCGCCCGCCGTCTCGGCTTCGTCATTATTTTCGATTACAAACCGGTCATTCGCTGCAGGTGTTCGGGATACCGCTCACCCTCCACCGCGATTTTCGAGGCGGCGCTGTCGATGTCTCGCAAATCGTCTGACGTGAGTTGCACGGCAACCGACCCGATGTTCTCCTCCAAGCGAGACAATTTCGTCGTACCCGGGATCGGAACGATCCAGGGTTTCTGCGCCAGGAGCCAGGCGAGCGCGATCTGAGCAGGTGTCGCCTTTTTCTGCCTGGCGATCCTGCCGAGCAGATCGACAACTGCTTGGTTCGCCTTTAGAGCCTCTGGTGTAAAGCGGGGTAGAGTGCTGCGGAAATCTGTGCTCCCAAACTTCGTATTTTCGTCCATCTTTCCGGTCAGGAATCCTTTTCCCAGAGGGCTATAAGGAACCAGACCAATTCCGAGTTCCTCAAGTGCCGGGAGCACTTCCGCTTCCGGCCTCCGATACCACAGCGAGTATTCACTTTGCAGCGCAGTCACCCTCTGAACGGCGTGCGCGCGACGGATAGTTTTTACGCCAGCCTCGGAAAGTCCAAAATGCTTTACCTTACCTTGCTGGATCAGTTCTTTCACCGCGCCAGCGACGTCTTCGATAGGCACTTTCGGGTCAACCCGATGCTGATAAAGCAGATCGATGACATCCACCTTCAACCTCTTCAGCGATCCTTCGACGGCCTGTTTGATGTGCTCCGGCCGGCTATTCACGGCTGCCCTCCCCGGCCTATTATCGCCGCCATTCAGATCAAAGCCGAACTTCGTCGCGATCACTACTCTGCCGCGAAAGGGCGCAAGGGCCTCGCCCACGAGCTCTTCATTGATGAAAGGACCATAGACCTCGGCAGTGTCAAAGAACGTGATTCCGCGTTCGACAGCTGCTTGAAGAAGGTCGGTCATTTCCTTTTTGTCTTTCGGCGGACCGTAAGAAAAGCTCATGCCCATGCAGCCTAGCCCGATGGCTGAGACTTCCAGATTACTTTTTCCGAGTTTGCGTGTGTGTATTGTTTGCGTTGTTTGCATTTGTATTGTTTCCCCTTAAGAAAGTTGGCTGTTTCTATTCCAAGCTGTGGATCACCTGATCAGAGCGACTACCGCAGCGTCGAACTTTGAATAGTATTTCTTCACTTCGCCGGCTCCATATTTGTTGCGAAACATATCGACCACGGACGCGATCTGTTTTGGGTCGGTAATAGGAACCGCCCGAAGTTCTCCATTGGTGCCACCTGCGGTGATCCGAATTGACGGGTCCTCGAGCACGTTCTTATACCACTGCGTGTCCGAGCCCCGCACAGGCAGGAGGTAGACCTTATTGCCGTCCAATACAAACCAGACCTGCCGTGAGATTGTGCGACCTGAGCTTCTTCCAGTCACGCTGAGTTTAATTTCACGATCTCGGGCAAGGCGCTCTTTCAGATTTTTCAGCGTTGGCATGTGTACTCCTCTCCCAGTAATGTTCCCAGGCAATCTTTTCCTCTGCTACCTTGGCTGCGGGACCGCGTCCTTGCGGCCATACCGATGGTCGTGTTCGGGCAAGAATTTTCAAAGCCCGCCTGGCACTCGGAACATGTGCCATCCGAATCGACCATGCAGCCAACCGCCGCGAGGTCGCCGGACTTAAACTTAATCACGGCTGAGCCGACCTTGGTGACACGGCCGACAATCTCATGGCCCGGAACAATTGGGTACACCGTGGGATTGAACTCGCTCCACTCATTACGCACCGAGTGAAGATCGGAATGGCAAATGCCACAGAATAAAATTTCGATCTGCACATCGTTCTCGGTTGGATCATGTCTTGGGATCGTGGTTGAAGCCAGCGGCGTTGTCGCACTGGCCGCGGAATATGCTTGCGCCCTGTACATCGACTTTCCTTTCAGCAACGTCGTTCGCTTTCCGGGTACCCGGCACTTCCACTTTGATGTTTGAGAGGGCGTTTTCGAACTCGCCGACCTCGTCGCGGTGAGCTCGAAGGCCAAGATCCCGATGTTTATCGGCGCGAGTTTTCTGTCATCCTGAGATTAGGATTAAACGCCATAGAAGCGGTAGCCTGATTCTTCCGATTTATTGCCTATTCCTGTCGCCGTGCGAAAAATGATTGGCATATCGGAAGCCGAGAGGTTTATCTTATGCAAGGGACAAAGGATGGCACTAGCGTGACAAAACGTGGTGCAACCGCATCTCCGCTATCAAGTCGGGCCCGTGAACTGCGGGCAGAGTTAGCTCGTAAGATTGCCTTTTTGGTTGGTTCGAAAGAAAAACTGATAACCGGCATTCCGGGCTTGCTGCTGAGCCGGCGGACCGCGCCGACGGCGCCGACTTCGGCAACTTACGAGCCCAGCCTAGCTGTGGTCGCGCAGGGGCGAAAGCAAGCAACGCTGGGCGGAGCCACCTTCATCTTCGACGAATCGCGATACCTGCTGACTTCACTCGATTTGCCGGTCATCTGCAATGTGATCGAGGCAAGTGAGGAGGTACCCTATCTCTGTTTCGTGCTCAAGCTCGAGATCCCCGTAGTGCGGGAGCTAATGAGTCGGGAGGAGATTCAAGCGCCGGATGCGCCAGACGACAGTCCCGCCATGGCTACAGGAAGGACCACAGCCGAATTGCTCGACGCGTGTTGCCGGCTCGTGGATCTGCTGAACACTCCGCTGGATATTCCCTTTCTGAGCGGCCTGATTCAACGCGAGATCGTATACCGTATCCTTCGCGGTGCAGAAGGGGCCCGCTTGCGCGCGATTGCTACGCTCGGCGACCAGAGCCACCGTACGGCAAAGGCAGTTGCGTGGATCAGGGAAAATTATGCGAAGCCGCTACGGGTGGAAGATCTTGCACAGATCGCGGGGATGGGACTCTCCACGCTGCACCATCATTTCCGTGCGCTGACCTCCATGAGTCCGCTTCAGTATCAGAAGCAGCTTCGCCTGCAGGCAGCGCGCGGACGCATGCTCGTCGATGGCTTGGACGCCGCCAGTGCAGCCTTCGAGGTCGGATACGAGAGCGCTACTCAATTCAATCGCGAATACAGCCGCCTCTTCGGCCAACCACCCATGCGGGATATTCGGGCTCTCCGCTTGCCCGGCAATCTTCCTCTGGAGTCAATCAGTAATCGGCAAAGCGCCATCTGATCGACGCCAGCCATGCCGTCGAAGCAACTGCCGGGGATGAGGGCGCAGCATTTTAGCTAGCGGCCTGGCCGTAGATACGTCAGGCCGCCGGAAATGTCTCGTCATACAACGAAAAATCCGGCCCTTAGCCCGGACAAACCGGCGTGACAGGCATTGGCCGAATGTGCATTCGTGTGTGTCTGATCGGACCACGAGGAAGTGCCAAGAAAAGCACCTCCCTCGCGAATCCGGAATGCACTCCTGTAATCTCGCGCATCCAAGAACGTGGCACTAGCATACAGCCCATGCGCGTCACCCTCCCCCTTCTTCGCATACAACCTACCCGTGCGCCTATTCTGCGGTATGGGGTTGCCGTGCTCAGCACCACGCTGGCGCTGATCCCGGCGCTCCTGCTGCCGAATATCAACGAAAGCCGGCTGGCGGTGTTTGCCGTCGCCGTGATGGTGAGCGCATGGTACGGCGGTTGGAAGCCCGGATTGGTGGCAACATCTTTTGCGCTCACCGTAAGCGCTTACTTCTCATTCTCCGGAGAACAAACTCCGCAACACTTTCGTTCTACGATGATCCGGCTGTCTTTGTTTGTTTTGCTGGCAGTGGTGATTTGCTGGCTAAACGCCGCCCTACGCGCGGCGCAAGAAGGATTGCGGCACTCGGAGATGAATTTCCGATCTCTGGTGACGAATGCGCCATACGGGATCTGCCGGTGCGATTCCGCCGGCAAATTGCTCGACGCGAATCCCGCCATGCTCGCCATGCTCGGCTACTCATCTCTCGAAGAGCTGGCGGGATCACACTTGGGCGCGCTCTACGAAGACACCCAGCATTGGTTTGAGCTCGCCGATCGTTTGCGGACGGCCGTGCCCTTCAACGGCCTCGTCGTGCAGTGGAAACAAAAAAATGGTTCTTCGGCAACGGCTCGCATCTCGGGCCGCACGGTGGTGAACGGAGGGAATTCGAAGACCTTCGAACTGTTTGCCGAAGATGTGACCGAGCGGCGAGCCCTGGAACAGCAGCTTCAGCAGTCACAAAAAATGGAGGCTGTGGGCAGGCTCGCCGGAGGGATTGCGCACGATTTCAATAACCTCTTGATGGTGATCTCGGGCTACGCGGAGTTCCTGCTCGAGCGGCTCGGTCCGGACCCGGCTCTGCGCGCTCCCGCACAAGAGATTGCCAGCGCGGCCGGACGGGCATCTTCGCTCACACGACAGCTTCTCGCGTTCAGCCGCAAACAAATGCTGGCACCCAAGATTCTCGATCTGAACGCGGTGGTCACTGAAAACCTGAAGATGCTTACGCGCATGATCGGCGAAGACATCGATCTCGTCATGGTTCCCGCAGATCATCTCGGCGCCGTGCGCGCCGATGCCGGACAGATTGAACAAGTGATCATGAACCTTGCCGTCAATGCGCGCGATGCAATGCCATCCGGCGGAAAGTTAACCATCGAGACCACGAACGTGACCCTTGACGCGGAACGGGCCCGCTCCCACGTGCCTCTGAAGGTGGGAGACTACGTGATGCTTTCCATCAGCGATACAGGTGCCGGCATGGATGCCGACACCCAATCGCACATCTTCGAACCGTTTTTTACCACAAAAGGACCAAAGGGCACCGGGCTCGGACTTTCCACGGTGTACGGGATCGTCAAGCAGAGTGGCGGTTACATATGGGTTTTCAGCGAGCCGGGCAAAGGCACGACCTTCAAGATTTATTTCCCGCGAGTTGCCGAGATCGCGGACGCTCCAGTGCATATTGCTCCGAAGGTGGAATCTTTGAGCACGGAACCGGGCACGGAAACGATTCTTCTCGTCGAAGATGAAACCAATCTTCGCTACCTGGCGCGGCAGTTCCTGGAAAAGCAGGGCTACCGGGTGATCGAGGCGGCGGACGGCTCGGTTGCGATGCAGATCGCGGTGGCGCATGAGGGAGTCATTCATCTTCTGCTCACCGACGTGATCATGCCGGGAATGAACGGGAGGGAACTGGCTCAGCGTATAGCAGAGATTCGCCCCAATACAAAGGTGCTCTACATGTCCGGTTACACCGAGAATGTGGTAGGGCGCAATGGCACGCTCGACGCCGGTATCCGTCTGCTGCAAAAACCCTTTACGCTTCGCGAACTGAAAAACAGAGTGCGCGAGGTGCTTGATTCCGCTTTATCCGGGGAGGTTGCCATGTCAGTTCGAACCGCATAT
>Ga0070731_10002777_pt1 | contig 16310 bp, 13 predicted proteins | sample Coa_R1_2_FD_66448 | JGI IMG/M metagenome (GOLD analysis project Ga0070731, IMG submission 66448) | Surface soil microbial communities from Centralia Pennsylvania, which are recovering from an underground coalmine fire - Coalmine... | ecosystem: Environmental > Terrestrial > Soil > Unclassified ...
ATCGCCTGCATGTAATCATCCAGAAGTTGCGGGTAATTCTTTTGGGCGGCCAGCGAGAATGGAAACAACAGCAAAAACAGAATGTATCTCATTTTATTAATTTTGATTTAGAACAGTTAATTTGGACGATCCCTTTTAAATGAGAAATTTACCGAATTCTAAGCGAAAGTGAATTGGAAAATTCGAATACCTGATTTGCGATGACGGGCGGCGCCCTGGCAGCAAATGGGAGAAGGATTTCGCCAGGGGCACAATTATTGATTGTCCTGATCATGAATAAATGAATGAGATATGCGTATAGTGACGCTGGAAGAGCATTTGACATTTCCGGAACTGACCAGCCAGATCCCAAAAGAGATTATGGATAGCCATTCGATTGATAATTCGCCGGCGATCCAATATTTAATGCCAAAGTTAAAGGACATCACCGGCGAGCGGTTACAATCGATGGCCGCGAACGGAATTACTTTGCAGGTCTTATCCGTCTCTGGTGCTGGCGCCGATCTTTTGGATCCCAGCGAAGGGCCGGCATTTGCCAGGAAATATAATGACGAAATAGCGGCAAAGATAGCAGAGCATCGTCTCCGCTTTGCAGCATTTGCTCATTTGCCCATGACTGCTCCGAACGAGGCCGCGGACGAACTCGAACGCACGATTACCTTACACGGATTTAAAGGGGCCTTGATTAATGGCCTCACCAACGAAAAATTCCTCGACGACCCGGAATTTGCTCCAATTCTGCAGCGCGCCGAGCGGTTGGATGTTCCTATTTATTTACATCCTGGCTTGCCGCCCAAAGCCGTTGCAGATGCTTACTATTCTAATTTGCCCAAGATTTCGGGGATGTTCCTGTCAATAGCGGGGTGGGGGTGGCATTCGGAAACGGCGTTGCATGTTTTGCGATTAATCGTTTCGGGCACTTTTGACCGCTACCCTAAATTGAAATTGATCATTGGGCATATGGGCGAAATGTTGCCCATGATGATGGCCAGATGTGATAATGCGTTAAGGCCTGGCCTCGTAGGCGATAATAGCCGTTCAGTTGTTGAAACTTTGCGTGCGCAGGTATTTATTACGACCAGCGGGATCTTCACGAATCCTCCCCTGGCGACGGCAATTGATACTTTCGGGATCGATAATATGATGTTCTCGGTGGATTATCCTTATGCATCGAATGAGCAGGGAAAAGCGTTTTTGGACAAAGCTCCTCTCTCAGTCGCTGATACCAAGAAACTTGCCCATGAAAATGCAGATAAGCTTTTGAAATTATCCTAGGCGTTCTATGGCCTGGCCATCATTCAATTTTCTCAAAAATGAGATTCCTGGTGTCCTGGTTGCTTACTTCGAAGCCGGTTATCCTGCCATTTTTTCGGAGTATCCTTACGTGCGAAAAAAAATCATAGTCGCTTAACATGTCGTCTTTTCCCATTAACGTGATTTTGGCATCGGGATATAGGTTCGTTGAGTAAAATAGTTGATGATCCTTCAGCGATACCTGATAGCTGCACAGCAGCTCATGACTGAAATAAGTACCGGCATAGGCTTGTAATTCGCTGTCGGGAAGTTGCAGGCCCCTGATCAATTTGACAAAACGAAGGGGTTGTGGCTCCCTTAAGTAAGGATGGTAGAAATCGATGGTGGTATCTTTGCCATGAAGGTGAAAAATGTACTTTATCTGCGGGTATCCAAATTCACAAACTGTGTCACCGGATACCTGAATCATCAGAATACTCTTATTCATCCAAAGCAATCCATTCCTGATGGCAAATTTTCGCAAAAATCCATTTGCGGCCAGATAATCGCCTTCGAAGGCCCTGAACGATTCTGGGTCCTTCAAAAATGCAGTGGCAGTATCCGATCGGGCGGGCGAAGCCATTGCTGTTTTTGGAGACTTATCAGGTATAAAGAGTGCCGCGAGCGATTCGGCTGTATTATAAATCCTGTCATCGCCGGCATTACTAAAGACGATAAATCCCGTTTTCAAGTCAGGATAAACGCGAATATGCGTCCGGTAGCCCGCAAGGCCACCGTCATGAGAATACATTTTCCATCCGCGCGATGAATCCACGCTGATTCCGAGGGCATAATCATTTTCCTTGCCATTGTTTAGCCTGCCCTGTTGAGCCAGTTGTTCAATATCTTTTGCATCACCGGCACGGGGTAAATAAAAGTTGATCGCCCAGCGAGCCATGTCGTCGACGCTGCTGAAGAGGCTGCCGGCACCCAAGGTATTGGAAAATTGATAGGCGTTTTTGCAGTATGCGCCGCTTTTGAAATTATAGGAAGCCGCCCTTCCTTTGATGATGTCACGACTATCATCCATGAAACCGCTATGTATCATTCCCAGAGGCAAAAAAATAGCATCTCTTACGAAGGAAGAAAATGCTTCCCCGCTGGCCGCTTTAACGATTTCTGCGAGCAAAATATAATTGGAATTTGAATAAGCATACATATCACCCGGGATGAAGTTGAGTGTTTGCTGTCTTCTAAGAATATTGACAGCCACTTGCTCGGTGATCATTGCCCGCTGCGGCGGAACTCCGGATATTTCTGCCATGTCAATTTCGTCCCTGATGCCGCTCGTATGGTTCAACAGATTTCTGATGGTTATTTTGTGGCCGAAGTCTGCCATCCAAGGAAGATAAACATGGATATCATCATCGAGCTTCAGCTTCCCTTGCCGAGCCAACAGCACAACAGCGTAGCCGGTAAATTGCTTAGCCAATGAACAGATATAGTATACACTTTGCGGGGTATTCGGGATGTTATCTTCCACATTAGCCAGTCCATAACCTTTGGCGTAAATCAAAGAGTCATTTTTAACGATTCCGACGACACAGCCTGGCGAACCCGCGCTGTCCCACGGCTTGAATATGTTGTCCACCTTTGTCTTGATGGAATCGGGCAGCGACTGGGAGAACGCATGTAGGACACAACAAAGAGCCAGGGCCGAAATGAACGATTTCATGTCGTCAGTTTTTGATATTGATTAATGTTTTGGAGGCTGATTTTCGGCATGGTGCCAAGACCAGCCGGCGGCTGCTTTTCGCCCGCCATATTTTTCGAGGTAACGACGGAAGACCGAGTCACTTTGCTTTTTATCATTTAAGATGAATGCAGAATCGCTCAACGTAAAAGACAGTGGTTTTCCCCGGATGATTAGCCCATCTGTAACTAGATCAGTGACAATTCTTGCTGATTGCGTAGAGTCCCTGATCCATTTTTCAGTTCTCACGGTGGGTGCACCTCGGACATCCGGCTGATCGATATTCGGGTGCGTGTTGTTGGCATATTTCCCCAGTGAGTCCCTGGTGGTATCCTGAAGGTGAGTATGATTGATCACAAGGGCAGCAGAGATTTTAGCTGCAGACATTTTTTTGACAGGCGTGGCAGCGATGTGCTTGCTTTCATCAAGAGAACTGTCTTTTGTTTGCTTCGCCATGAGTCGGAGATTTTTTTGTAACCTGACATAAATCCATTTTTCGCCGGCAATTGCCGTTGCTGATGAACCCAGATCATCATAGACATATACCGACCCTTGGCTCACAATGATCGAAATCGTATCACCGGTCCCGGAAGCGATAATCCCAAAACTGGTTCCAATATCCCTGACATAGAGATGATTTACGTCGACGATGAATTCTCTGGAGGGATCGTGGACTATAGAAAAATTCGCTGAGCCATTCAATTTAATCCTCCTGTTTTTTGATCCAGAACTTTTATTGAGCTCAATTGAGGAATGCGGCAACATCGTAATTTCAGAACGGTCGTCAAGCGAAATCTTCACGGACGCAACATCCGAATGATAAACAAGCTGCCCTGACTTATGCCAGGAAATATGACTGGCAAGTAAACTGATCAGCGTGACCAGCACAATCGAGGCGGCTATGCCCGCCACCCATAACCTGATTATTCCTTTCGCATTATTTTTTTTACGAACAGCATCTTCCAATTTTTGCCAGGCCGACGCTTCGCCATCAATGCGATTTCGGTCAACGTCGATTGAAAAAAAAGCGGCGACGCTATTCATATAGGACCTGTTTTCTTCTGAAAGCCTTGCCCAGTCCTCCAATCGCATGGCTTCCTCCGGCTCGGTTTCGCCGCTGTAGAAGCGGGCGATCAATATGTGGGTTTCGCTATCGTGTAACATTCCAGCAACTGATTAAAAAGATTAGAATGGGTAAATATTCCTGTAGAGCGTCTCTTAGTAGTCTCAAAGCCTTGCTCATCTGATTTTCTACAGTCTTCTCCGAAATATGAAGCGCTTCGGCGATTTCCCGGTACTTCAAACCTTCGAAGCGACTCATGGTGAAGATCTTCGCGCATTGCTCCGGTAACCGGCTAATGGCCGAAAGCAATTTTTCAAGCAATTCCTTTTCTTCGCCGGGTCCAGCCTGAATCAGGCCGTCAGTGTTCTTGTGAATGTCGTTTTCATAATGCCTGGTAATTTTTTTATGTTTTAGAAAATTAAGGCTCGCGTGGTATACCGTTTTATATAGGTAAGCTCTTGCCGAAATCGTAAAACCGGCTGTATTCATCTTCTGCCACAGTGAAACAAATGCCTGCTGAACAATATCTTTTGCATCATCCCTATCTTTTAGTAATGTCGTGCAATAAATGAGTACGGGTGTATAGTACTGATCAAAGAGCTTTTTCAGCTCAGCAATATTTCTGTTCGCTGAGATCAATATGACTTGAATGCTTTTTCCGGAAAATAAAGCTAATTACTCCTTTACAATAAGACAATTGAAACAAAGAATACCCCTATTCGCGCAATAATAATTGTGTAGAGACTTATTGTTTGATTGAGATTATCTCGATTCGATCTCAATTTGCGCAGAAGTTAAGCCGGTTGCGGTCGCCTTAAGGGTAGTTTTTCCAATCTCGCCATTTGGTCGCACAATTACCAGGCATTTCCCTCTCCATGATTTTCGAACGGGATTTTGAAGGCTTGCCATATCGGTGGGATTCCCATTTCCAACACCTGCAATTTCACCAACCCCGCTGATGGTGAATTTGACAGGAATTTCGGCGTAGGGAACGATCTGCCCGTTTTCATCCGTTATTTCAACCATCACATAAGACAAGTCATTTCTACTGGCATGAATGTTTGCTCTGTCGGGTACCAGCCGGAGGTGTTTCGGCTTCTCCGTCGTTTTTAGTTCAACCGAATCCGTTTCCTTGCCGTCCTCAATATTCACTGCCTTGAGTAGACCTGGTTGATAAGGTACCTTGAATGCAGCGACTATACCTGCGCTGCCATCTATTTTCTGTTCGCCAATTTCTTTTCCGTTAAGCAGTAACCGAATCAATGATGCGCGCGAGAAGACACGTACCTCGAGGTATCTTCCTTCATTCCCAGGCCAAGTCCAACTTTGCTGTTCATCCGGCCAACCCCATGGACTGACGAGTTCATTCATATTATCGGCGACGGGAGTGTGGACTGCCAAAGCAATGGGGTTTCTTCGCCAAACAACGTCCCGGTAATAAGATTGTGGCTTCTTGTTTCCAATCAGGTCAATGTCGCCACAAAAAGAATCATACCAAGGCCAGTCCAGTAGGAAAGTAAACTTGGGGTTTGAAGCAGTAACCGCATGTCCTATTGAAGCCTCACCTAGATAATCCATTGCCGTCCATACAAAATCACCAATGATATACGGATGATTTTCGACCAGGCTCCAATTTTGAAATGCCTCTTTTGGGAAAGATTCGGTACCCGCCATCACCCGATTGGGAAACTTTATGTGATCCTTTTCATATTCCTGCCATTGATAATTGTAGCCACCGACATCCAGAAGCGCGAAAGCACTAGCAGATGTATCCCATTTATACTTTGGCCTGTCCCAAAAAGAATTGATGGCTTCCGTAATCGGGCGGGTGGAGTCCAGGCGGCGGATTTCATCGCATAACGATTTCCCTATGCGCAAGCCCGAGCTATCAGCTCGCTCGGGTATTTCATTGCCTATGCTCCACATGATGACAGAAGGATGATTTCGGTCGCGGAGAACCATCGCATCGATATCCTTCTTCCAGGACGTATCGAAATAACGATGGTAATCCTGGTCATTCTTTCCCTGCTCCCACGCGTCAAAGGCCTCATCAATTACCATCATTCCGAGACGGTCACAGGCATCTAACAATTGTGTCGACGGCGGATTATGACAGGTCCGTATGGCGTTGAAGCCATTTTTTTTTAACAGTTCGATTTTACGCACTTCGGCCCTGTCAATTATTGCCGATCCCAGGGGTCCATCGTCGTGGTGAATACAACCGCCTTTTAAAAGCACCCTTTGTCCATTGACGGTAAGCCCATTTTTTGCATCAACTTTGATTGTCCTGACTCCAAAACAAGTCCCGTATCGATCGAGCAATTCAGTCCCATGCCGAATCTCAACGACGACCTGATAAATGTCTGGGTCTTCAACAGACCACAGACGGGGGTGCGCGAGTAATATTTCCTGGTGTAATTGTCGTTTGCTTCCCGCATTCAGTTCGATATTTTCTCGACTGGTACCAACGAGCTTTCCATCAGGTGAGATAATGGTGTTGATGAGACTGACCATCTGCCTGGAAGATGATTCATTAATGACATTGGTCTTGATACGAAGTGTGGCTTTCGCCGACGATACTTCGGCTGTTGCAACATCAACGCCCTTGGGAGCAACGTGGACGGAGTGTGTAACCGTTAACCATACATGACGATAAATGCCAGACCCCGAATACCACCGTGAATTTTTTCCTTCATTGCTTACCCTGACTGCCATTACGTTTTCCTGGCCTTCCGGGCTTAGGTATGGGCTCAGGTCATAGTAAAATGGAGTATATCCATATGGATGATTGCCAAGATGATGCCCATTCAGCCAGACATCAGAATTCATGTACACACCGTCAAAATGAACTGAGACGAGGCGATGAGTAAATTTTTTTTCAGAGATAAATTTTTTCCGATACCAGCTGATCCCGCCGACGGTAAAGCCTGTGGCAAGGCCGCCCACGCTCCCTTTATGAAATGGGCCATTGACACTGTCTGGAATCTGGCTGGGCAAATCCTCAATGCTCCAATCGTGCGGAAGATCGACGATTCTCCATTTTGAATCCTCAAACTTTGGATCGCTCGCTGTTATCGTGCTATCCTTTATAAAACGCCAACGTGCATCAAAGGAAATGTTCCGATTGCTCCCACCGTCCTGGGAAAAACCCGATAAGAGGAAAGTGTTAAAACAAAATAGGAAAAATGCTTTTTTCATAACTGCTCGGCTTCGAATCACGGTATCAGTTTCCGGGTCTAATTTTTAGAAATGCCTTAAAATTTTGCTTGATTGCGAGATATTGAATCTCAATTAATTCAATTGACCGTCAATTTGTTTGCCATTTTTAATGGAGTCGCTTTCAATGTCGGTATGCCGCCGTTCTAAAGTTAATGATGTTCCTGTTATTGGTTGAATAAAAATGCACAATGCGAAAATAATCTCTGCGAACATCAACCCGGCGAATTTTATTAATTGCATCATTTTTTGTCGGGCAATTCAATTGGATTATTGATAACGACGACGGGTCCTACTTTAGCATCGGCACCACGCGGAGGGCTTCCGCCCTGTAAATTCGACCCCTGGGCAGCCATCATCGATCCATCAAGAGCGTGCGGATTCTTGCGAATTGCCTCCTTTAGTTTGTTGAACTCTTTAGGAGTCGCCTTGATGGCACGGATGGGCAATATGATGATATTTGGATCAGACAGGTCGTCCATCCGGACATTTGTGAATACTTTCTCACGCTCATCGGGCTGTTTTTCTACTATGCCTTGTGAAGATGGCGGTTTTTCAGCCCGTACGAACTTGAACACGACCTCTTTTTTTGCATCATAAGCCTCAACGATGACACCGGGCAAACCGTTTAGTTTCCATGGCCCCACGTGAATCGGAATGTCAGGACAAAACCAGGCTATGTAATCTCTTCCCTTAAAATGCGCAGTAGCTTTCTGGCAATGCAGGCCGCCAAAACTGGCAGTGTCGGGACATATTTTCCAGTCAATAGTTGGCAAGGCCTCTTCAACCAGGTAGTCGTTGGTTAATTGTTCTTTCGTGAAAAGTTTTGTCTGATTGGGATACTGGTAATATTCGGTTCCCGAAGCTGTCCAAAGGTGCCCTGACTCGAGATGGTTAAGTTTCGTGCTCCCGTCCGTATTCTCTGCCGTCCGCGTCGACAAATGCTTCCTGAACAACGCACCCTGGACTTGCCAGTCGAAACTCCTGAAGGCGCTTGCGCTTTTGCCGACATATAATATCATGTTTTCTGAATAAGGTTTATCAGGGTTGATAGTGTCCCGTACGTGCGTGAACGTGTAATGAATCAAAAGTTGTGCGGTATCTATTTCATGTGCCTGAGCGCCAAAAACCGTTAGCGCCGTGGCGGCCATCAAAAACTGCGTTCTCACTAGTCAAAATATTTTATGGCAATAATACCCCTGTCTGAATGTTTATTAAAAACTTTGGTATGAACGATCATTAGCTATTGATCAAGAAGAAAATTTTGTTATCCGGAATTTCAAATCTGGTTTGTTTGTCATTCTCCTGTGTTGGTTAATAACATAATCTACTAATCGTAAGTATGATATTCTAACTTTACTCATATGGGCTCCAGGAAAGGGAGATGATTGGCCTTTTCGGCGTAACGAAGCGAAATCATGCCACCACCCGAAAGTCCGCCGAGAAAAAATTTATCGAAGGGAACATGGTATTGCTCTACGACTTGCCTTAAAATGGTATCCAGGAATTCACACTGGTCATCGAGTTTATTCGATCCTCCATTTATCGATGGGATGATTACCAATAAGCCCGAATCCACTGCCAGCCTGTACAACGTGATTTGCTTCATCATGTCTTCGACCAAATCGCCGCCTGCAGGAATGATAACCAGCGTACCCTTTGGTTTTATTTTGGGGATTATCCTTAAATAAAATATGGTCGTCGAGTCGTTGTGTTCATAGTCATCATATATTTTATGATTGTCATTCCTGGAGATTATTATTTTTTCAATTTTTTGTCCAATACTCACATTGTGCACGAATAAAAGGAACAGGGCAAGAATTGCGAGACGTGCTTTCATGAAAATGTGAAGAGTTTTAATTTTTGTTACCAATAAATCTGCATAGCCGACTCCAGGCTAAATTTATGGTATTGTGCGGGACATCTCATTAATTTGCGATAATAAGACGTCATCATGAACAAAATTAAAATTTTGGTTTTTTTCTTTATCAGCTTGATCACTTCAGTTCCGCACGCTTTGCTGGCTCAAAATAAAAGGGAAAAGAGTGATAGTCATCATTCAACCCAAACTTTTATTACAGGTCGGTCTAAGACACATATTGATGGTACTTACGAACTCACGAAGCGTGTCTTGAATAACGGCACTGTTCTTCGGCCACCAACCATTAAGGCCTTATACACATTGTTTCGCGGACGAATCAATTTCAATCTATTCTTGAAGAAGGAAGATGGGACAATGTCATCGGAATCTACAATTGGCCACTACACTTTTGCCAATAATCAATATTGCGAGTGGATCGATTACACCATCAGAGACAATCTTGACAGCGCCGGCGCGACATATAATGGTCCCGTTGTGGCCAATCATTGCGCCACGGTGACCTGGCTTAAAGGGGGCTTCAGCTATTCGCCTCCAGGAGAAAGTGTTGAGGTAATATTTCGGTCCGGCGGCTTTACAGCAAAAATTGCAGGAGAGTTCGTTGACTACTGGAAGAAAGTCAAATAGGGTCCATCAAGGCCAGAACCACGGTTTTGTCGTGGTTCCACCAGTAACACGGCAATCGACGCAATCAGCAAGTGAGGCGAAATAATTGCCGTCCGGTAGCATTTTCACGGGAAGGAGAACGGCTGAATCGGCAAAATCGCTGATTCGGGACGGGGGAATTATTGAATCCACGCATACAGGATACGATTGAGGCCAATTACTAATTGAGGCGCGATTGATGAAAATCCGCTTTTGCCTGACGATGGAGTCCCCGATATAACCCAGGACAATCTCATTGGAGTGGGTGACGCAGTGGATGTTGCCGGTGACCGTAGACGGGATCGGATCAAATATGGACCCAGTCGTTTCGGTTGACCCCTGGAGGCTCTCCCAGTACGCATAAGCGTCGGCGCTGAGGCCGTACTGGCGGACAATGATGCTGTAAAGAACATTAACCTGCTCGGAACCCAATGGGATAAACCGGATTGGCTCCTGGTAAATAACATCCTGGCTGAGTTTGGTGCTCGTGTTCAACAAAAGGTTCGTCGAATTCTGGGTTTCCCAGCAGGTGCTGATTTGTTGTGAGGGTTGACGGCCCACCAGTGTGCCGTTGATGTATTGCAGCGGTGAGGTATAGTAAGCCTCGCGCTGCCAGGTCTCGGTGTAGTCCCACCGATAGTACTGCACGATGTTCGTCGGGTCATGTGTATTGAGATATATGTTTAGTCCCAGTGAATCGCTATTCCAACCCACCGTGTCGATCGGAGGCGTGCGGTAAGGGATAACTGAATCAGAAATGTATTGAGTTCCGTCTGATGTAGTGATCCGGAGTTGATAGGTTTCGTTTGGATTTAACGGGAGCTGCGTGATGGAATAGTTGCCGTTTCCGATTTCCTGTAACTGGTAAGTATCCGCAGCGCTGCCGGTCACTGTGACGATTGCGAGTAATTCAGGGGTAAACCTAAAAGCGGTATCGCGGACCGGCTGCGCGCGACTGAGGGTGATCATCGTCGTGTCGTTTCCAACATGGAGGAAACCATCCACGACGAGTTAGCCTGCGCCACTTGCGATTGTTGGTGGTGTATATACCTGGCGGCAAGCCCAAGGCATTGTAAAGAACAGAAATAAAATGTGAACTCCTTTCATAAAATTCGGCTTGCACAAAAATAAACGGAAGCTTCGATAATGGCTTTATTCCGACCCAATGAGTTAATTCAGGCTTATTAAACTGGTCAATTAACAAATGTTAACGAGGCGGGGTTAACGACTTATTAACCGGCAATCCATGCAAAATCCAAGTCCTCATCCTACTTTAGCCCCGCCGGATTTTTTTCATATAACACTCCTATTTTTTCAGACCGCCGGTTCGATTGCGCATAAAATTTTTTCCGATTTCGGGATTATGAATCAATTCATCAAGCTGAGTAAACCCAAATCAGGTGAAGAAAAGAAAATTTTTAACTGCCATTCCCTGGTTAGTGTACGGTTTTTTGAGTGCCTTGTTCTTAATTCATTTCATGAAACCGCACTGAGTGAGGAGGTTGATGTCAAATAAAATTGGTCAATAAAACAATCTCCGTTTTGCATGAACAAATTTTTGAAGAATATCATTGCTTTCTCACTGAAGAATAAATATTTCATCCTGTTCGCAGCGCTTGCGCTTCTTGTGGCCGGGATCATCACTTTCGAGAACATGCCAATTGAGGCGTTCCCCGATGTCACCAACACGGAAATCACGATTATTACGCAGTGGGCAGGCAGGAGCGCCGAAGAGGTTGAAAAGTTCGTGACCATCCCGATTGAGATCGCCATGAACCCGGTGCAAAGGAAGATCAGCCTGCGATCCACTACCATTTTTGGATTGTCTTCCGTGAAATTGATTTTCGATGACGACGTCAAGGATATGGAGGCAAGACAGCAGGTTATGAATCTCCTGCCCAATGCAAACCTCCCGAATGGTGTGCAACCTTCCGTTCAGCCGCCGACCGGGCCTACCGGAGAAATCTACCGGTATTCCCTGCGAAGCACATTTCGTGACGTTCGAGAATTGAAAACTCTTCAGGATTGGGTGATCGACAGGCAACTCCGTTCAATTCCGGGTGTTGCGGATATCAACAGCTTTGGCGGCAAAACCAAGGCTTATGAGATCCAGGTTAATCCCGGAAAACTAACAACACTTGGGATTACGCCGCTGGATGTATTCACGGCCGTTCAAAAAACCAATATCAATATCGGCGGCGACATGATTGTTCAGAACGACCAGGCCTATGTTGTGCGGGGAATCGGCCTGTTGGACAACATCAATGAAATTAGAAATATCGTGGTGACGAATACGAATGGCGTTCCCGTATTGGTTAAAGATGTTGCGCAGGTAGCTATTTCAAATATTCCCAGGCTAGGCTGGGTCGCGCGATCGGACGCATATGTCGACACGTCAGGGGTCCGGATGGTCATGGATCAGCCGGATGTTGTGGAGGCAATTATAGTCATGCGGAAAGGTGAAAATCCAACGCAGGTTGTTAATGCCGTTAAGGCCAAAATTGATAAGCTCAACAATTTTGTATTGCCGCGAGACACCAAAATGGTTCCCTATTACGACCGCTCCGACCTTATTCATTATGCGACGCATACCGTGTTGCATAACCTGATCGAAGGCATTCTGTTGGTTACCCTGCTGGTTTCTATTTTCATGTTTAACTGGCGAACGACGCTCATTGTTTCCATCATTATTCCTTTGTCATTGTTGTTTGCTTTTATATGCCTTCACCTCATGGGGATGTCTGCAAACCTGCTGTCTTTGGGCGCAATTGACTTTGGAATTATAATCGATGGGGCAGTGGTCATGGTCGAAGGCATGTTCGTGGCGCTGGATCACAAAGCAATGGAGATCGGGATGGAACGGTTCAACAAGCTGGCCAAATTCGGCATGATTAAGAATCACGGAGGCCAACTCGGCAAGGCCATTTTTTTTGCCAAATTAATCATCATCACGGGTCTCCTCCCGATATTTTCTTTTCAAAAGGTTGAGGGCAAGATGTTTTCCCCGCTCGCCTATACACTAGGCTTTGCATTGCTTGGTGCATTGATTACCACCTTGACCCTGGTCCCTGTACTCATCAGTCTTTTGCTTAACAAGAACGTACACGAAAAGCGCAATCCCTTTGTTCATTACCTGATGGGTTTTATGCTAAAGGGTTTCACCAAATCCTTCAGGAACAAGGAAATTGTCGTTGTGTGCTCGGTCATAGTCATGGCCGTTGGCCTGTATTCGTTTAAGTTTCTTGGAAGCGAATTTCTGCCACAACTTGACGAGGGTTCAATCTGGCTGAGGGTGCAAACGCCTTATAGCATATCGCTCGATAAATCTGTTGAGGTGGCAAGACAGGTGCGAAGTATTCTGATGTCTTTTCCCGAGGTAAAAGATGTCGTTACCCAAACAGGAAGACCTGATGATGGCACTGATGTGGCGGGGTTTTACAATAATGAGTTTTCGGTAATGCTTTATCCCGAAGATGAATGGAAGCCAAAAATTTCCAAAGCGGAATTGGTTGACGAAATGAACACCAGGTTGTCGGTGATTCCCGGTACGGATCTCAATTTCTCGCAACCGATCATGGACAATGTTGAAGAAGCGGTGTCCGGCGTTAAAGGTTCTATCTGCGTCAAAATTTACGGCGACTCACTCGACTACATGGAATCAAAAATCCAGGAGGTCTACAACGTACTCAAAGACGTGCGTGGCATTGAGGACCTCGGAATCATTCGAAACATCGGCCAGCCGGAACTTGACGTGAACCTTGATCAGCAGAAAATGGCGCTATACGGCGTCGCCACCGCAGATGCAAATGCGGTAGTTGAAATGGCGATTGGCGGTGAAGCTGCGTCGACATTGTATGAGGGAATAAGATTGTTTGACATACGCGTGCGGATGCCCGAAGAATTTCGGAAATCACCAGGTGATATCGGTAATCTCCTGGTACCAACGCAAAGTGGCTCTAAGGTTCCGATAAGAGAAATCGCGGATGTCCAGCAAAAAACCGGTCCCTGCCTGATTTTCCGTGATGACAACGAACGCTATTCGGCCTTAAAATTTTCAATTCGCGGACGGGACATGGGAGGCACCATTGCCGAAGCGCAAGACAAAGTTGACAGGGTAGTATCACTGAAAAGAGGATATAGCATGGCCTGGCAGGGCGATTTCGAAAATCAAAAAAGAGCGGAACATCGATTGGCGCAGGTCGTGCCCATCAGCCTGATCTTAATATTCCTTCTCCTTTTTGTTATGTTCGGGAATTTTAGAGATGCAGTGCTTGTCTTCTTAAATGTGCCTTTTGCTATCGTAGGTGGTATAACGGCTCTTCACCTGACAGGGACGAATTTTAGCATTTCCGCCGGAATTGGTTTTATCGCTCTGTTTGGAATATGCATCCAGGATGGTGTCCTGCTCATTACCATGTTCAAGCAAAACTTAGATAAAATCAGGGGGCAAAACGCATCTCTTTATACTGCGATAAAGCTTGGAGTGAATTCAAGAATAAGGCCGGTAATGATGACCGCTTTGATGGCGGCAATAGGCCTTATGCCTGCGGCTCTTTCGCACGGCATTGGTTCAGAAAGTTCAAGACCACTTGCCAGGGTTGTCATCGGAGGAATCTTGTGCGCGATGCTATTTTCACTTTGGGTCTTTCCATTGATTTTTGGATGGGCCTACCGGAATTTCCATCAGCAAAATGACTGAGGCAGATGCGGAATTTGATCGGCTCCCGGAGGTGGGCCACAAAAGTATAAGAGCAAAAGGTTGAATCTGAACTGGCCACCATTTTATCTGCGAACGAACTATTTCGTTCTTGCTATCTTTGCTTTACTAATGACTAAAGAAATAATTGCTCAAGGTGTCGTCCATGAAGTGCCCAAGGATTTAAGGAAGGCTTTGCTTGCCGACCCGAATGTACTGGAGAAATGGAATAGCCTCACTCCGCTCTCCCGGAATGAATGGATTTGCTGGGCCACGATTGTGAAGAAGCCGGAAACAAGAAAGGAGCATGTTGAGCGATTATGCAAAGAACTTTTGGAAGGAGTGCGGAGGCCATGCTGCTGGCCTGGATGCCCGCACAGAAATGCAAATACCAAAAAGTGGTTCAAGTAATCGCCGCTTTTATCCTGTGTGGCTTTTTCCGGACGAAGTAATCTGAAACGACTTCGTGCACCTGTTGTATCGAAAGCAAACACTTTTCTGCTACGATCAGTATCCAAGATTCTGCAACTCAGTTAAATATCAGACTGGCATGAATTTCGAGAAAATGGGCTTCAAATCAGTCCATATGCTCAAAAATTATTTCAGAGCCGCATTTCGCATGCTTTCGAAAAGCAAGGGCTATAGCTTTCTCAACATTTTTGGTTTATCGGTTGGAGTCGCCTGCGCCGGGCTGATTTTTTTATGGGCTGAAGACGAACTCACATTCAACCATAATTTCAGCAAACGGGACCTGCTGTATCGCGTCATGCAAAACGGAAAATCAGATGAGGGTATAACTACCAGAAACTCCACGCCAGGCCCAATGGCCGAGGCAGTGAAAGCGGAGATTCCTGGCATTGCAAATAGTGGCCGTTTTAGCTGGGCAATGGATGAAATCGTCGTGCTGGGTGAAAAATCAATCAAGGAAAACGGCATGTACGGAGACCCATCTATTATTTCCATGTTCACGCTTTCATTTATAAATGGGAATCCTTCGTCGGCACTCGACGATCCCAACTCCGTTGTGATCAGTGAAAGCATGTCGAAAAAATTCTTTGGCGATGAAAATCCTGTGGGGAAAACGTTAACGATGAATGCCAAAGGCGCCTATAGCGTGGATGGGATTTATATGGTTAAAGGCGTGTTCGGCGATTTACCGGCCAATTGCAGCTATCATTTTGAATGGCTGTCGCCCTATAAAACCTGGGAGGACGCTAATACATGGCTAAAACCCTGGAACAATAACCTTACTGAAACCATAGTGGAACTTTCTCCGACGACCGATTCAGCAAAAGTCAACGCCAAACTGTTTAATTATCTAAGCAAAAAGGTAAGCGGCGCCACGAATCAATGCTTTTTATTCCCCATGAACGACTGGCATCTGCGAGACCATTTTGTAAATGGAGTCCAGCAGGGAGGCGATATAAAATATGTGCGCCTCTTTTTAGGAATTGCGCTGATTATACTCATCATTGCCTGCATCAACTTCATGAACCTTTCAACTGCGAGATCGGAGCAGCGAGCAAAGGAGGTAGGCGTACTCAAGGTCATGGGCGCAGGCAGGCAGGGCCTTATCCGGAAATTTCTCGCTGAATCGCTGTTCATGTCCATTATTTCGGTAATTCTTGCGCTGGCATTACTCTACGCGTTTTTGCCGTTCTACAATAACCTGGTGAATAAGCAACTTTCAATCGGGTTATCTGAACCGCGGCACCTGGTGTGGTTGCTCGGGATTGGTTTGCTTACCGGTTTCCTGGCAGGAAGTTATCCTGCATTTTATCTTTCGTCTTTTAACCCGGTTGCTGTTCTAAAAGGATTAAGAATA
>Ga0070731_10002778_pt1 | contig 16304 bp, 14 predicted proteins | sample Coa_R1_2_FD_66448 | JGI IMG/M metagenome (GOLD analysis project Ga0070731, IMG submission 66448) | Surface soil microbial communities from Centralia Pennsylvania, which are recovering from an underground coalmine fire - Coalmine... | ecosystem: Environmental > Terrestrial > Soil > Unclassified ...
GCCATCGCTGCCACCAGCAAACCTTGTCGGCGCATCGCCGCAATCTCATAACGTTCCTCCGTGCTCAATCGATGATATTTCATCCACCAAGCTTGTCGCACTGGCAACTTGAATCCAAGATGCCTAACACAGCGCTGGGGCCAACTCCGATATACGGCATCGCGAGCGGGCTTGCCACTACGCCTTGAGTTTTCGGTTGAGTTATGAAATTTAAGAATCCAGATTGCAGACGCAATCGGTGGCCGTGTCCCGGACTGCGGGATTGGGGACATTAGGCCAGTTGACGCATCCTGTGGGAGAAGATGTGATCGTGCTCAAATGCAAAAAATACGTGACCAACAGTTCTCGTAGCGGCGGTTTCACGCTGATTGAGTTGCTTGTTGTCATCGCGATCATTGCGCTTCTGGCCGCGCTGTTGTTGCCAGCCATAAGCATGGCCAAAAACCGTGCCCAAACGGCTTATTGTTTGAATAGTAACGGTCAGCTTGCTCTCGCCTGCCAGCTCTACGTGACAGACAACAACGACCGGTTATGCGCTGCATTTGTCGTTGAAGGAAACAACGTGGTGCGGCGGGCATGGTTCAATCTGATCGCACCGTTCACAAAATCCACCAATCTGCTTCTTTGTCCGGCATTTCGGCTCAAGGCGAACGCGGTTGTGGAGCCGAATTACCCCAGCGCGCCCGCGGATGCGGCATTTTCAAATTACGCATTCAACTTTCAAATCGGAGGCTGTAACTGGCCGGGCGTTTGGCCGGAGTCCGATAATCCCACTGCCAGCTCGACCGCCATCCGCAGTCCTTCCCGCACCGTTCTCCTGACCGACAGCGGCACGCGGCCGGTCGATACCACCGATCCAAATCTCTGTGTCACCGTACAATCTCCTCAGAAGGCGGGTGCCTTTGTCCTCAATGACGCGGGGGCAACCCAACCGAATTCTTTGGTCATTGACCCTATCAATCCCGATTGGTGCGGACCTGAGCTTCGCCACAATAACGGCAGGAGTGTGGTGACCATGACGGATGGTCATGTGGAGGTAAAAAGGGCGTCGGAATGGTATTGGGAAGGGACTCCATGGCTTGACCCAAAGAAAGGAGGTTGACGACCTCAAAAGCAAGGAAAACCACCTGGTACGATGCGACCTGCACGGCATTGTGAGCGGGCTTGCAACTGCCTCCTGAGATTTGGATTGAGCGATGAAGATTAAGGGTCCAGATTGCAGGCGTGGTGCCGCGTTGCGGAATTTTGGCCGTTAGGCGACACTATGCGTACAACTTTATCCATGAAGCGACGAAATTTTCTAAAACTTTCTATAGCGACCGCAGCTTTTGCGATGGCAGCACGGGGCGCCGAGACAACGTCGGCGAGTGGGGGGCGCGCCGGAATGGGGTTCCGGGTCGGAGCGCAGAAGGACCGTTACGAGGAGGAACTCCTGATCATGGGGGGGCGCTTTGATTTAAAGGTCTCGAGCCGGGACACGGGCGGTGACCTTTGCATCTATGACACGTTTCGTGAGACGAAGGGTGGTCCGGCGCTTCACCGACACCATTTTCAGGACGAATGGTTTTATGTGATCCGCGGCGAGTTCATCGTCCAAGTGGGCAGCGACACCTTTAGCCTGCAACCGGGCGATTCGGCGTTGGCGCCGCGGAAGATTCCTCATGCGTTCGCCAAGATCAGCGATGGCGAGGGGCAGATGTTGGTCCTGTTTCAGCCGGCCGGCACCATGGAAGATTTTTTTAAGCAGATGAGCAAGTTCGGAAAGGGAATCCCAAGCAATCAGGAATCCGTCATGAAGCAGCTCTGGGCGGACCATGGTATGGAAGTAATGGGCCCACCGCTTAAGTTCTAGTTCGATGAATACATGTTGGAATGACTGAAAACAGGAAGAACACGTGAGAAAGAGTTTAGTTTCAAATTTGAAGTGCGACGAAAAGGTTAGTAGTAGCGCGGCTGCGAAAGGGACGGTTTAATACCGCGCCGGAGCCATTTGAAACTGGTTAAAAACTGAGATGAGGATTCAGATTACAGGCGCGATCCCGCCTGGCGGCTGTGCCTGAGCCCTGGACGTTAGGCATCTTGAACATCTCAGTGCTATTTTATGTTGAAAACCATCGTTGCATTGTGCGTTTCGGTTGCTTTAACCGGTTGCGTGACACATCCCAAAGTCCAAGGCTCCAAAATGGAGCCGCGCATAAGCGTTATTACACTCGGAGTCTCAGATCTCCAGCGCTCGTATCATTTCTACAAAGACGGCCTCGGCTTTCCTACCACAATGTCTCCGGATGGCGGCATCGTGCTTTTTGCAACGTCCACGGGAACACGTCTAATGCTTTACCCTTACGCCAAGCTCGCCCAAGATGCGGCATTCCAAGGTTCAGGTAACGCGATACCGGCAGGGACCTTTCCAGGATTTACCTTGGGTCATTGCGTCAGGCACAGGGCAGAAGTAGATGCCGTGCTGGCTCAAGCTGAAAAGGCTGGCGGGATGATTGCCAAGAGGCCTGTTGTAGCCTCCTGGGGCGGCTACAGCGGATACTTTCGGGATCCGGATGGTTACTCGTGGGAAGTGCTCTATTCGGATAATTTGAAATTCAAGCCGGACGGGAGTGTCATAGTCGATCCATAAGACGCCTGATTTGAGATGCCTGACACCGCGCAGGCCATTTGAAAATGGTTGAAAGTTAAGGATTGAAGGTTGAGAGTGAAGGCCAGCCTGTCCCGTCGTTGCTTCAGGCTAAGACGGATGGCCGTGTCCCGCCTCGCGGGATTTGGAACGTTAGGCAGCATAAGCACATCACGACATTTAACCCAAAACACAAAACAGGAGATAGATTATGAAACAAAAAATAGGTCACTGGTTGCCGTTGGCTTTCTGCGTTTTCCTGTCATTCATCTGCCTCGCCGCCTTTTTGAGCCGCTACCCAGACGCGTGGATTATTCCATTTCTTTGCTTCCTGCCCATGTGCTTTTGCTTTGTGGCGACGGTCACATCCAATTTGCAGCGCGAGATTCGTGAGTTGCGGGAGCAGGTTGTGAAGCTGCAAGGGAAGCGGGTTGGTTCCCATGATGCCGCCTGATACCGCACCGGAGCCTGGCCGCCGGTGGCTGTATCCTGCAATGCGCGATCTGGATCGCCAGGCCAAAACCACATGCAAGACTCGATATTGAAAGACAGACCATGAAAAAAACCATTGCACTTATTCTCGCGGCCAGTGTTTTGCTTCTGGCCGGTTGCAAGGCATCGCACTCCACGCCTGATACTCAGACTGCGTGGGATAAATTGACAGCCAGCCATCAGGCTGCGCCGCTGGATTTGACGACGAATTACACCACTCCGGTTTCTTATTTTGATCAAATCACCCAGTTCCCGGCATGGAAGACGGTTCCCCGCGGGCGTCATGTTTTCGATGGTGTGCCGCTGGATATCGAGGGAATGATTTGTCTTTGGGGTGAGGACAATGCAACGCAGTTACACATTGTTTTTCCAGAAAAAAGACTGGGAATTGCGATGAACCAGAAGTTTGAAACGCTCTATGTTTATCACGGCTGTTTTTTTACGTCACCGGACGGCACGCCGGTGTGCGCGGTGGTGTTCCGTTATGCGGACGGGACGTCGATAACGAACCAGATGCTTTACGGGGAGGATGTCATTGATTGGGTGGCGAACACTGACAAACCAATCATAGGTCCAACGGGGCCACGTTCCAAACTGGCCTGGGTTGGCGGAACTTTTACACCCAACGAGGACCAGCCATTGCGCCTATGCCTGACAGCGATTGAAAATCCTCAACCGTCCGTGGAAGTTGAAACCATTGATTTATACTCCTGCAAGAGCCACACCGCCCCCTGTATCATGGCGATGACGCCGGGCCGGGCCGGGTTGATGCAATGATTGGCTGACACGGCGCAGGCCTTCACCGGGACGAATGGGCTTCGGTCCTGCAGGCTGGATTCCGTAAAGCGGTCGAACGCCGGGGGCCAACAGTCGAGGGCGTCCCAGCAAAAGGGTTGAGTTATGAGATTTGAAGGGGCAGATTACTGACGTAATCAGCGGTCGTATCCCGCGTTGCGGGATTTGGGGCGTTAGGCGTCATCACATCATGCACCGAATTGGACTACCATGTCCCCATTGCGGTAAGACGAAGGCGTATCATCGGATACCTTCCACCCGTTATGCTCCAGCAGCGCCCGTCGCATTTGGAGGTGTTTTGCTGGCGTTAGTTTTTGACCGGAGCCGGAAGCCGCAATTCCGTTGTGAGTCATGTGGCGCCGTCTTTTCTTCTCACACGATTACCTCCCGGATTTTTCTGCTTTTTTGGGCATTTTTTGTTTTTTGGGTGATTATGCTTCTGGCTGTGCTCATCCTTGTTCCGTTGTATGATTGGGTGGCGGACTTTTTGGGTCTGTGACAGTTCCCATGAGGGATGATGGGTCAAGCCTTGGGTGGAGGGTTTTGCGGTTTCCTGCCAAACCTCGGAAACGCCGGGTGAAATTTAACTTTTTGTGTTGGACAAACTTGCCGATCTTTCATAGTTGGGAACCAGCGGTTATTTCCGAATGGTACTGGCGCATGAGCTACACAATTTCCCGCTATGGCTGGCTGCCCGATTTGCCGGACCAGCGCGACCATTTTTACGCCGCGCCGGTTGCGGCGGCGGCGGTGTTGCCCACCAGCGTGGATTTGCGTTCCCAATGCCCGCCGGTCTATGACCAGGGCCAGCTCGGCAGTTGCACCGCCAATGCCATCGCCGGGGCGATCCAGTTCGACCGGCGGAAGCAACAGCTCGTGCCGATTTTTGTACCCTCGCGCCTGTTCATCTATTACAACGAACGCGCCCTGGAGCACACGGTCGATTCGGACAGCGGGGCACAGATTCGTGACGGCATCAAGAGCGTTGCCAAACGGGGCGATTGTCCCGAAACCGAATGGCCCTACACCATCGCCAAATTCAAGACCAAGCCGCCGCCGAAATGCTACACCGACGCCCTCAAGTACCGGGTGGTTTCGTATCAGCGGCTGACGCCGGTGCTGAGCCAGCTGAAAGGCTGCCTGGCGTCGGGCTATCCGTTTGTGTTTGGCTTCACCGTTTATGAAAGTTTTGAAAGCCCGGAAGTCGCCAAAACCGGCCACGCTTCACTGCCGGGTTCCGGCGAGCGCGCCATCGGCGGCCACGCCGTGGTCGGCGTCGGGTATCAGGAGGCGAAGCAATGGTTCATTGTGCGCAATTCCTGGGGCAATCAATGGGGTCTAAAGGGTTACTTTACGTTGCCTTATTCTTATTTAACCGATGAAAATTTAGCCAGTGACTTCTGGACAATTCGTGTAGTTCAGTGATAATCAACGCAACCTGATAAAAACTATGACTCTGACCAAACGCGACCTTGTTATTCGCATCAGTAACGAAACCGGCCTCGTCCAACAGCAGGTGTTCGACGTGGTGCAGAAAACCCTCGATTACATCGCCGAGGCGCTCGCCAAGGGCGACAAGGTGGAACTTCGCAACTTCGGCGTGTTCGAAGTCAAGGTCCGCAAGGCGCGCGTGGGCCGTAATCCGAACCGACCGGAGACGGATGTGCCCATTCCCGCCCGTGCCACCGTGAAGTTCAAGGCCGGCAAGGAAATGCGCGCCGACGTCTTCAAGTTGTCGCCGAAGGCACAGGCGCCGGCGGCTTAGGGTTGGTTCGCCGGGCTGGCCGGCATTTGCGGGCCATCGGGGTTGGTGACCGGAGTTTTCAAAATCCGCAAAAGTTTTATTTAGTTTTTGCGGATTTTGTGCTTTTTTGCGGCTGAGCTATGGAACGTTTACCCGGTTTTCGCGATTTTTATCCCGAACCCTTGCCGTCCCGCGACGCGGGATGGAGCCTGGACGCCCGCCAATATATTTTCAACAAGTGGCGCGAGACCGCCCGGCGTTATGGTTTTCGTGAATACGACGGCCCGCCGCTCGAATCGCTCGAATTGTTCACCACCAAAAGCGGCGATGAAATCGTCGGGCAGCTTTACAACTTCACCGACAAGGGCAATCGTGCCGTGGCGCTCCGGCCGGAAATGACGCCGACGCTCGCGCGGATGGTGGCTGCGCATGAACGCAATTACAAGAAACCCATCAAGTGGTTCGCCATCCCGCAACTGTTCCGCTATGAACGCCAGCAGAAGGGCCGGTTGCGCGAGCACTTCCAGTTCAATGCCGATCTCATCGGGGAAACGGACCCGGCGGCGGACGCGGAACTCATCGCACTGCTGATTGACACGCTGCGCGCGTTTGGGTTGACCAAGGAAGATTTCGTTCTTCGCCTGAGCAGCCGCAACGCGTGGCACGAGTTTTATGAAGGCGGAAGGCGGAAGGCGGAAGGCGGAAGTGATGCCAGCCATGAGTATGAATTTTTCCAGACGATCGACAAATTGGAACGCACGCCGCCGGAGGAAAGCGAAAGGAAGCTGGCGGCGCTGGGTTTTTCGCTGGCGGCCGTGAACCGGTTTATTGAGTCCGGCAAGCCGACGGTGGAATTGCAGAGCATTCTGGACAATCTGGCCGCGCGCGGGCTGCGCGAGTTTGTGAAGGTGGATTACCACGTCATTCGCGGGCTGGCGTATTACACCGGCACGGTGTTCGAGGCGTTCGATGCGACGGGCGAATTCCGCGCCATCGCCGGTGGCGGCCGCTATAACAACCTCGTCAAACTGGTCAGCGGCGGCAAGGTGGACCTGCCCGCGCTCGGCTTCGGCATGGGCGACGTGGTGTTGCTGGAGTTGCTCCGGGCGCGCGACCTGCTGCCGAAATTCGACGCCACCACCGACGTTTACGTATTGATTGAAGACGAGCCGCTCCGCGCGCAATCCCTGAAGCTCGCCCAGAATCTGCGCGCCGCCGGATATGCGGTGGATTATCCGCTTACGCCCGCCAAATCGGACAAGCAATTCAAACGGGCGCAGGAATTGAAGGTAAGCTATACCGCCCGGGTGGAAAGCGATGACTACGTGCGCATCCGCAACATGAAGACCCGCGAAGAAGTTGTGGCCGGCTTTGCCGACGTCGCGAACCACCTGGATTGAATCCAGCCAACCCGGCGGACTCGTTTCAAATCACATCAGCATGAGCGGCCATGATTGATTCGACCAAACGATTCTCCAGCCGGGTGGAATCCTACATCAAATACCGGCCCGGCTATCCGGCGGACATTCTCGATTTACTCAAGGACAAGTGCAGGTTGACCGGCGGTTCCATCGTGGCGGACATCGGTTCGGGCACGGGCATTCTGACGGAATTGTTTTTGCGGAACGGCAACCCGGTTTTCGCCGTGGAACCCAACGACGGGATGCGCGGGGCCGCCGGGCGGCTGCTGGGCGGATATCCGAATTTTACGAGTATTTCCGGAACCGCGGAAGCGACCACGCTGAAAGACCGAAGCACGGATTTTATCACGGCCGGCCAGGCGTTCCACTGGTTTGATCGCGAACGCGCGCGCCGGGAATTTGTCCGGGTCCTTAAATCTGGCGGCTGGACAGTGTTGATTTGGAATGACCGGGAACTGACCAGTCCGTTTGCCAGGGCCTACGAGCGGTTACTGAGGACATACGGAACGGATTACAAAGATGTAAACCACAAGCATACGGTTGCCAAGGCAATTGGCCCGTTCTTCGGCGCAAGTGGTTATCAACAGGCCAGCTTCCCGAACAGGCAGGTTTTTGATATGGCAGGATTAAAGGGGCGGCTCTTGTCATCGTCCTACGCGCCGGAGCCGGGGCATCCCCGGCACGTTCCGATGTTGGAGGCGTTGAACACGCTCTTTGACGAGCATCAGAGTGACGGGAAGGTTGCCTTCGAATACGTTACCATTGTCTATTACGGCCAACTGACGGCCTGACTACTTGAAGTGTTTCAAGCCGGTTTGCCCGGTTTTACCACCGCAACGACCAGCGCATCCGGCTTGAGATATTTCTTTGCGGCGGCCTTGATTTGTTCGAGGTTGACGGCTTCGTATTTCGCATCATCTTGTTCCGTGCGCTGGTAGCCGAGGCCGTAAAGTTCGTCGAGGGCGGTGGTGGAGGCGAGATGGCCGAGTTCCTGCCGGGCGATTTTCTTCTGGCCGATGATTTTGGCCTTGGCGCGCTTGAGTTCCTCGGCGGTCAAACCCTCGTTGCGGAGCAGTTCCGCTTCCTTGAGCAGTTCCTTTTCGACCAGATCCACCTTGGCCGGTTCGGTGCCGGTGTAAAACGCGAAGAAACCGGGTTCCAGTCCGGCCAGATTCTGCGCGCCGACGTAATACGCCAGGCCGAGCTCCTCGCGAATGCGCAGGAACAGCCGCGAACCGAGGTCGCTGCATGATTCCTGGATCAGCTCCAACGCGTAACGGTCATCGTCAAACATCGTCGTGCCGGGAAAACCGATCACCAGCACGGCCTGCTTTTTATCGCGGGCCTCCTCCACGCGTTTGCGGGAAACGGTCTTCGGCCGGCCCTCAGCCGCCTTCCCTTCGCCGGGTGGAGTGGGGGACTTCGGTTTCCAGTTCACAAACGCCTTTTCGACCGCATCTTTGACATCATCCGTCTTTACGTCGCCGTAAATGGCAAGGACGCAATTGTCCGGCGTGACCAGCCGTTGATGAAATGATTTCAAGTCACCGGCCTGGAGTTTTTGGACAGTCGGCTCCGTGCCGAGCGGGTCGAGACCGTAACCCCGGTCACCAAACATCGCGCGCCGCATAGCCAGGCTTGCGCTCTTGAGCAGGTCGTCCCGCTGCGCGTAGATGCCGGCGATTTGCACGTCGCGTTCGCGTTCCAGTTCGCCGGGTGGGAAAATCGGGTTCAGCAAGACGTCGGAGACGAGGTCAAGGCCGGTTTTGAAATCGCTGCTCAGGACCTCGGCGTTCACGCCGAAGCTGTTGTTGCCGCCGTAGCTGTCAATGCCGCCGCCGACGGACTCGATTTCCGTAGCGATCTGGACGGCGGTGCGGCGGCCGGTGCCTTTCAACAACGCCTTGGCGAGCAGGAGGGTGATGCCGCTGTTTTCGGGGGTTTCGGCGAGCACGCCGCCCTTGAGCACGGCGCGAAATTCCACGAAAGGCAGGCGATGGTCCTCCTTCACCAGCAGGCGCAGGCCATTCGCCAATTCAAATTTGCGGATGGGCTGGTCACCCGGTGTTTCAATTTCGGCTTTGGGTTTCGGCGCGGTGCCGTCGGGCAGGAGCGCGTACAGCGTGCGGTTTTCCGCCGTGAGATATTCGCGGGCCACCCGCTGGATGTCCGCGGGTGCAACCAGTTTGACGGCGGCGAGCTGGCGTTCGGAAAAGCCGAGGTCACTGGTCACAATCCAGTTCGCGCCAAGGTCCCCGGCCTGGCCCTCCATCGTTTTGCGCGTCGCCAGGGTGGCGGAGACGAATTGTTTGACCGCCTTTTCCAGTTCGCCGGGCGATACCTGGCCGGCCTTCATTTTTTCGATTTCAGCCAGCATCGCGCCGCGCGCGTCGGCAAATTTGTCCGCGTCGGCGATGGCGCTCATGCCGAACAGGCCGGCATTGCCGGGACTGTACGTCCACGCGTCCACATGGTGTACCACGCCCTGTCGTTCGCGTACTTCCTGGTAAAGCCGCGAACTGCGCCCGTGTCCGAGCAGCACGGCCAGCACCTCCAACGGTGCAATGTCGGGATGGCGGATTTCAGGGATGTGCCACGCAAAATGAAAATGGCCCAGTTCGATCGGCGCTTCCTCGGTGATTTCGCGCGGCGCCGTCTGTTTGGGTTCCTCGGGCAGAACGACGGACGACAGCGGCCGCGCCCTGGATTTCTCGTAAGCGGCGCGGATTTGCGCCAGGACCTCTTCGGTTTTCACGTCGCCGACGACCACATAGAAGACATTGTTGGGCGCGTATTTTTCGCGATAGTAACTGCGGACGTCGTCCGGCTTCAGCTCGTTGAAAATGTCGGGGTAACCGATGACGGTGAAGCGGTACGGGCTGCGGGTGTAGGCGGTTTCGAAGAGACGGCGGCCGGCGCGGCGCCCGGGATCGTCCACGTTCATGTCCATTTCGCGGCGGATGACATCCTGTTCCTTGGCTAATTCATCGGACGGCAACGCCGCATTTTGCATGATGTCGCAGAGGATGTCGATGGCCACGCGGGCGCCGGTGTTGGGCACGTCAATGTGATATACCGTGCGATCGAAGCTCGTGTAGGCGTTCATGTAACCGCCGGCTTCCTGCACTTCCTGGTCAATCCGGCTGCCCGGGCGCGTGGCGGTGCCCTTGAAGAGCATGTGTTCGAGCATGTGCGACAGGCCGGCGCCGAGCCAGCGGCCTTCATGGATGCTGCCGGCCATGCACCAGGCCTGCGCCGACACGACCGGCGCACTGCGGTCTTCGCGCACGATGATGGTCAGGCCGTTGTCGAGCGTGGTGAGAGTGACGCCGGCGGGCGGCGATGGGGTTTGCATCGCCAAAATCCTGGCTGAAAAAGCGGTGTCACTCATACAAAGATTGGACGGGAAGGATATGCGGAAATGGGTTCAGGGCAAACCAATTTGGTGTGGCCAACCATGATGACCGTAAATTTTTTTGAAAATCACGGTCGCGAAACGTGGAGGCGGGTTTCCCCCATCAGTCGCCGGCGGCCGTTTCAATTGGCCACCGGCTTGGATTCCGGATTCGACTTGTTCTGCGGCCAGAACGGTTTGCGGAAGGTTTCCGTGAAATCGTAGCCATTCTGGAAGTCGTCGCGTGTGTCCTTGTCGGTTTTGGCGAGCAACCCGATTTCCACCATGTTGAAGACAATTTCGCCGAAATCGCGGCAGTTACGCACGCCCCATTCCTCAAACACGGTCACGACCATCGGGCCGAATTGCTGGAGGGCAAACTGCCGGATGCCGTCGAGCAGTTCCTGGCCGCTGACGTGGCGGATCTGCCCCTGGGTTTCCTTGCCGATGAGCTTTTGCGTGTATTCGAGCGCCTCACGCACGAACGTGTAGGCGTCGCGCGCAAAGCGCGCGTCCCGGGTGAGAATCAAATCCACCGCTTCGTCAAAGTTGATTTCTTGCATCTTTAGGGTTTGGCCTGCTGGGTCATCACCGGAACGGGATGGGCGGTACGATAGGTCTTAACGGCCCAACCGGTCAGCAACAAGCCCAGAACGACACAGAGAACCAATTGTTCCTGTTTCGTCAGGCGGTTCACACGAATAATATAGCGGAAATGAAGCGAACGGCAAGAACCGCGTGTTATTTACGATTTACGATGTGTGCGTTTCAAGGCAAACTCGATGCGTCGGTGATTCGTAAATCGTAAATCCAATATCGGAAATTGCATGGCAGCCATTGGCCGATTTCAGAAGCATAACGAGATTTTTTACGCCAGAGTCGTGGACGGTGAGTTGTTCCGGCTGCGGGGCGACGTTTTTGGTTCGCCGTCGTTCGACCGACGGCCCACTTCGCGGAAGGGCGTCAAGACGCTGGTCCCGGTCGTGCCGTCCAAGGTCATCGCGGTCGGTCTCAATTATATCGAGCACGCGCGTGAAACGGGCAAACCGCTGCCGCGCCTGCCATTGTTCTGGTTCAAGGCCGCCACGTCGCTGCTTCCCGACGGCGGAAAGATTGAGATTCCGTTTCCGCATCATCGCACGGACTATGAAGCCGAGCTGGCCATTGTCATCGGCCGCAAAATCCGCAACATCACCGCCGCCGCGGCGCCGCGCTATATTTTCGGTTACACGGCCGCGCAGGACATCAGTGACCGCACGATTCAGGACGCCGAGAGCCAATGGGCGCGCTGCAAATCGTTCGACACCTTCACGCCGCTGGGCCCGTTGGTGGAAACGAAGATTGATCCGAACGGACTGGCCATCCAACTTTTTCAAAACGGCCATTTGCGCCAGAACTCGAACACGAGCCAGCTCATCTTCAAACCCGCCGAACTGGTGAGTTTCATCTCGACGAACCTGACGCTGTTGCCCGGCGACGTGATTTTGACCGGCACCCCCAGCGGTATCGGGCCGATTCAGAGCGGCGACAAGCTGGAAGTGCGGATTCAAGGTCTGGCGCCGCTGGTGAACGGTGTGAAATGAGATAATTTCAACGCAAGGGTGCAAAAGCTCGGACTGGAAGAAGATTTTTCTCTGCGTCTCTGCGTCTCTGCGTTAAAATCTTTCCATGCTTTGGACCAAAACCTTAATTCCGACGCTTCGTGAACCTCCCGCCGAGGCGGAGATTCTGTCGCACAAACTGTTATTGCGCGCCGGGCTGATCCGCAAGCTGGCCGGCGGCGTTTATACCTTTCTGCCGCTCGGCCTGCGCGTCCTGCACAAGGTCGAACAAATTGTCCGCGAGGAAATGGACCACGCCGGAGCCATCGAGGTGCTCATGCCCGCGCTGCACCCGAAGGAAATCTGGGAGCAGAGCGGCCGGGCCGAGTCCGCGCGCAACGTGCTGTTCAAGGTCAGGGACAGCGCGAACCGCGATTGGTTTTTGAGTCCGACGGCCGAGGAGGTCATCACGGTTGTGGCTGCCGGTGAAATCAATTCCTACCGGCAATTGCCGAAAAACTTTTACCAGATCAGCGTCAAGTTCCGGGATGAAATCCGCCCGCGTTTCGGCCTGATGCGCGCCCGCGAATTCATCATGAAGGACGCCTATAGTTTTGACGTCAGTGACGAAGCGGCGACGACGAGTTATCAGAAAATGTACGGGGCCTACGAAAGGATTTTTTCGCGCTGCGGATTGAAAACGTTCGCGGTGGAGGCCGACACCGGGATCATGGGCGGAAAATATTCGCATGAATTCATGGTGCCGGCGGAGACGGGCGAGGATCAGGTTGTATTCTGCGAGGGTTGCGGTTACGCCGCGAACCTCGAGAAAGCCACCAGTGGCATTCCCCGGACCGCCACGCGCGAGGTGGGCGCGGCCATTGAGAAGTTTGCCACGCCCGGCGTCCTTACCATCGAAGCGCTGACCAAGGCGCCGTACAGCGTTCCGGCCAATCGCCAGATCAAGACGCTGGTTTACATCGCCGACAGCAAGCCGGTCATCATTTTGATTCGCGGCGACGACCAGTTGAACGAAACCAAATTCATGGCGAAGATCGGCACCGTCGCGGCGCGACCGGCCACGGTTGAAGAAATTGTGCCGTTACTGGGCGCCCGGCCGGGTTCGCTCGGTGCGGTGGCGAAGGTGCCGGCCGATGTAAAAGTTTTTGCCGATGAACGGTTGCGCGGCGCCAACGACATGACGACGGGTGCGAACGAGGACGGTTTCCATTTGAAGAATGTTTCCATCGAGCGCGACATCAAAGTGACCGAGTGGTTTGATTTGCGGACGGTGACCGCCGGCGAACCCTGTGCCCGGTGCGGCCAGGCATTGAAAATCCGGCGCGCGATTGAGGTCGGTCACGTCTATAAACTGGGTACGAAATTCAGCGAACCGCTCGGGGCATCGTTCCTGGACGAATCCGGCGCCCGCAAGCCCGCCATCATGGGTTGTTACGGCATCGGCGTCACGCGCACCGTGCAGGCCGTCATTGAACAATGCAACGACAAGGACGGTGTAATCTGGCCGTTGAGCGTTGCGCCCTACCGGGTTTGCATCACGCCCTTGAGCGTGGATCCGAATAGTGAGGCGATGAAGCTGGCGGAAAAAATTTACGCCGAATTGACGGCGTGCGGTGTGGACGTGATTCTCGATGATCGCGACGAACGGCCCGGCGTGAAATTCAAGGACGCCGATCTGGTCGGCTTTCCCATCCGGGTCGCCATTGGCGAAAAATCGCTGGCCAAAGGTGAAGTGGAGATCAAACCGCGTGGCGGCGCGTTGCAATTTGTGAAGATCGAAGCCGCGGTGGAAGCCGTGATGAAATTAGCCGGGGAAAATCAACGTCCGGCGTAACGGTTTTATCGTGGCAGGGGATGGAAGGTAAATCGCGCCGGACGGCCGGCCGCCGGATCAATTTGCATCGTGTAATAGCCGCCGTCGTTGAGCAATTCGATGCCTGAGAGGGCAGGGCACAGCCGCACGTGAAAGGGCCGCCAGTAATGGGCTTCGTGGAGCGCCGCGCTCATCCGATGCACGTTATGTCCCAAAAAACGGATGGGTGGAATGCCGGACAGCACCCGGCTTTCCCAAATCACCAGCCGGCTATGGAGGTGCCCGATAATGGTCTGTTCAATTTGTGCCAAACGGCGGCGAACGGACTCTTCGCGCCAGAGAAATGGCAATGCGGTTGGATCGTGACAGAACAGGATCACGCGTTGGTTTGACGGCAATGAATCGAAAGCGGCGCGGATTTCGGTCAGGTGCGCCTCCCGCAAGCGCAGCCATTCCGGCCATTCTTCCGGCAGTGTGTCCGGCTGATGAGTGGGGAGCGCAATCAAAGACGACGTCATTCCCAGAAGGATGTAGCGTCCGATGGCCAGTTGCCAGAGCGGCGACAGGCCGAGGGTTTCTGTCGCAACCCGCCAACTGGCCAGATGCATTTCTCCGAAACTGAACAAGGCGCGTTTGCCCAATTCATGGTCGCCGAGGGTGAATCGCGCGCGATCGCCGAATTTTCCGCGCAGTTTGCCCAGGCATTCCTGCGCGCTTTGGCCGGCGGCCGGATCACTCACACCCACAAAGCCGCTGTTGCAGGAATAATCCCCGTTGCCGACGAGGTAATCGACCGGCCCGACCCGGGCGAGGAAACGATCCAATTGCGCCGCCTGGCTGAACGGATGGCGCATCCAATAAATGTGCCGGTAGGCCCGGGCCACGGTGCGGAGGACGGGATTGGGAATGGCCCGCATTTCGTAGTTCTCGCCGCGCGCCTGTTCGGCGGCGCCCGCATAATGAATGTCGCTGACGATGGCGACGGTGACCTCACCTGGTCCGTTAGTCTCCATGCGGGATCAAATGGGGGCAACCACGGTGTCGTTGTCGGTTTTGTCCAGGCATTCGCGGACGGTTTTGGCGAGATCGACCTGGGTATAGGGCTTCTGCAGAAAGCGGGCATTCATTTTCACCAACAGGTCGGTTTTGACTTCAGTGGTGGTATAGCCGCTGGTGAAGATGACTTTCAGATGCGGATGTTTGACGCGCAATTGTTTGGCCAGTTCCGCGCCGGAGACACCCTCCGGCATCACCATGTCGGTCAAAAGTAAATCGATTTCGTTCATCTTCCGCTGCCAGGTGGCCAGCGCTTCCCTGCCGGAGCATGCCTCGAAGATGCGATAACCATACTCGGAAAGGATGTCGCGCGCCATCTCGCGCAGAACGGGTTCGTCCTCGACAATAAGAATGGTTTCGCTGCCGCCGGCCGCAACGTTCACCGGAACGGATTTCGCCTTTTTCGATGGAATGATTTTATCGCTGGCCGGGAAAAACACATCGAAGGTTGAACCTTTCCCGGGCTCGCTGCTGACTTCGATCCAGCCCTCGTGTTGTTTGACGATGCCGTAAGCCGTTGCCAAACCAAGGCCGGTGCCCTTGCCGACTTCCTTGGTTGTGAAAAACGGTTCAAAAATCCGGTGCAGCGTGACGGCGTCCATGCCAATGCCTGTATCGGTGACACACAGGCGGATGAACTGCCCGGCGCGCGCATCGGCATGGGCTTTCGCGTAATCACTGTCAATGGTGACGGTGTCCAGGCTGATGGTGAGCTGGCCACCCTGGGGCATGGCGTCCCGGGCATTGACGGACAAGTTCATGATCACCTGCTCGATCATCCCCATGTCGCCTTCCATCGCCGGCAATTCGAATGGTGGCCGGAATTCGAGCTGGATGGTTTCTCCAAGCAGACGTTCCAGCATCTTGGACATGTTGCCGACCACCTCGCGCAAATCGAGCAGATCGGATTGAATCACATTTTTGCGGCTGAACATCAGCAATTGCCGGGTCAGGCCCGCGGCGCGTTCAGCGGCGAAGTAAATCGCCTGCAGCGGATCGAGGGTGCCTGACGGCAAAGTCGGCTTGGCCAGCAACGCGCTGGAATGTCCCTGGATGATGGTCAACATGTTGTTGAAATCGTGCGCCACACCCGCAGCCAACTGGCCGACGGACTCCATCTTTTGCGACTGGCGCAGTTGTTCCTCCAGGTTCAGCCGGTCGGTGATGTCATCCACGTAACAATGCACGACCCGGCTGGGCAGCACGGGATGGAACAACCAGGAAAACGTGCGGCCATTCATCTCCGTCTCCAACTGTACCTTGCTCCGGCCGGTGGCCAGGCAGTCATGGATGATGTCGTTGATTTCGGCAGGCAGTATCTCGCGGGGGTGCTTTTTTTGAACGGACGACGCCAGTTGTTGCGCGGCGTCGTTGAAATAATTGATGGTTCCACTCTCGGTG
>Ga0070731_10002779_pt1 | contig 16304 bp, 12 predicted proteins | sample Coa_R1_2_FD_66448 | JGI IMG/M metagenome (GOLD analysis project Ga0070731, IMG submission 66448) | Surface soil microbial communities from Centralia Pennsylvania, which are recovering from an underground coalmine fire - Coalmine... | ecosystem: Environmental > Terrestrial > Soil > Unclassified ...
CGCAGGTGATGCTGGCCAAGGGCAGCGGCAACATAATCAATTTTTCGTCGATCGCCGGCGTGGTTGGCGTGGGCCGGGGAGCGAATGCCTACTGCGCCAGCAAAGGCGGCGTCATTGCGCTCACCAAGCAACTGGCGGTCGAGTGGGCCTCGCGCGGCATCCGCGTCAACGCCATCGCTCCCTGCCAGTTCCGCACTCCGGGCCTTGAGGAAGTAATGAACGATCCGCAATTCGATCCCAAGAAATTGATGGACACCTGGACGTCTAAAATTCCCCTCGGGCGCATCGGGGAGGCCCACGAAATGGTGGGACCGGTGATTTTCCTGGCATCGGAAGCCTCGGCCATGATCACCGGAATCACCCTGGATGTCGACGGCGGGTATCTCGCCCTATGAGCGTTGAGCTCAAGCGGGCAGTACAAATTGGCATTGTCGTAGACGATCTGGAACGCACCACCAACTTGCTGACGACGCTGTTCGGCATCGGCCCGTTCCGCTTCATTGAGTGGCCCAACCGCCCCGATGCCCGCTTCACTTACAAAGGCAAGGAAGAACCCATCAAGCTTCGCCAGGCATTCGTGCAAGTCGGGCCGCTCGAGCTGGAATTTATTCAGCCGCTCGAAGGCGACCGCAACGCCTACCGCGAATTTCTGGACCGCACCGGCGGCGGCATTCATCACCTGCTTTTCGAGGTTCCCGACATCGAAGCCGTCTTGAGCGAGGTTGCAAAATCCGGCGTAGAAGTGCTGCAAACGGGTACCGGCATTCGTCCCGGAACGCGCTGGGCGCTGCTGGACACGCTGAAGGACGCGGGCCTTTACCTGGAATTGCGCCATCGCCCGGCAGGTAGCGATGGCACGTCGATCCCCACGGACTCAAAAACATGAAAGCTTCTCTGGTTTTGGATCTCTATCGCAAGATGCTCGAGCTCCGTAAGTTCGAGAGCAAAGTGCAAGCGCTATATCGCGCCGGCGAATTGCCCGGATTTGTGCATCTCTATATCGGGGAGGAGGCCGTCGCCGCCGGCGTCTGCGCGCACCTTAGCTCCGCGGACATGGCTTACAGCACGCATCGCGGCCACGGGCATGCACTGGCGAAAGGCGTTCCGGGCCGCCAGGTAATGGCTGAGCTGTACGGAAAAGTCACAGGCTGCTCCGGCGGACGCGGCGGCAGCATGCATATGTACGCGCCCGATTACGGGCTCATGGGCACTAACGGAATCGTGGGCGCGGGAATTCCGCTCGCCGCCGGCTCTGCGCTCAGTGCGCAACTACGCAACAGCGGCCAGGTTACAGTTTGTTTCTTTGGTGATGGCGCAGTGAACAGCGGTTCCTTTCATGAAGGCATGAATTTCGCGGCAGTCTGGAATTTGCCGGTGGTGATGGTCTGCGAGAATAATCTGTTCGCAACCGAAATGGCTTTTGCGCGCGCCACCAAGAACCACAGCGTGGCCAGTCGCGCCGCGGCATACTGCATGCCCGGTGTCGAGGTAGACGGCAACGATGTGCTGGCGGTTCACGCCGCCGCCGGTGACGCGATCGATCGTGCCCGCGCCGGCAACGGTCCAACCCTGGTCGAGTGCAAGACGTACCGGATCGTCGGCCATCACGAGGGCGACCCCGGCACCGGCTATCGCACCAAAGAAGACGTGGAAGCCTGGAAGCAGCGTGATCCCATCACGACGCTACGCGAACGGGCGGTGTCGAAGAAACTCGCCGATAAAACAGCGTTCGACCGCATCGATAGCGAAGTGGAAGCCTGGCTGGCGGACGCCGTCGAGTTCGCCAGAAACAGCCCGGAGCCGGAAGCAGCGAGCGTGTTCGAACATGTCTAGGGAACTCACGTACGTGGACGCGGGCGTCGAAGCGCTGCGCGAAGAAATGAAGCGCGACGATTCCGTGGTCTACATCGGCCAGGGGATCGGCCCGCGCGGCGGAAATTTTCGCCAGACCAAAGGCCTGTGGCAGGAGTTCGGCGATCATCGCCTGCGCGATACCGGCATCAGCGAGCTCGGCGCCACTGGCGTGGCCATTGGAGCCGCCATGGCCGGCAGCCGCGCCATCGTGGACGAAGTGTTCCTGGATTTCATCCTCGAAGCCATGACGCAGGTGATCCAACAGGCCGCCAACGTGCATTATCTGTCGAACGGAAAGATCAAAGTGCCGCTGGTGATTCGGGGCGCCATGGGCTCGGTTCGCAACGCCGGGGCGCAACACGCGCACTCGTTTTACGGTTGGTTTGCCAGCACACCCGGGCTCAAAGTGGTGGTGCCTTCGACGCCGTACGACGTCAAAGGCCTCATGAAAACCGCCATTCGCGATGACTCGCCGGTGATGTTCATCGAGCACAAAGCTTTGTATAACTCCAAAGGACAGGTGCCGGAGGAGGAATATCTCATCCCCTTCGGGCAGGCTCACATTAGCCGCGCGGGTAACGATGTTTCGATCGTAGCTGCCGGCCGCATGGTGCATGTGGCACTCGAAGGCGCGGCTCTGCTGGCGGCTGCGGGAATCTCGGCCGAAGTGATTGACCCGCGCACCATCACGCCGCTCGACCGCGAGACCATCGCGCAATCGATCGCCAAAACGGGGCGGCTGGTAATTGTCGATGAGGCGCCGGCGGCCTTCGGCTTTTCTGGCGAAGTCGTCGCACTGGCCTGCGAGGAATGCTTCGATTCGCTCGATGCCCCGCCGCTGCGCATTTGCTCGCTTCACGTGCCGAACCCGTTCAGCCCGGTGCTGGAAAACCAGATGATCCCGACGCCTGAGCGCGTGGCGGCGGAAGTCCGCAAGTGGTTGGGTGTTTAAAGCACCGCTCCCTTTGGTCACGGCTCGCTGAGGGCACGCGTTGACGTTCGTGGCGATCAGTGTGGGCGGCGATCTGTCTTCGTCCGATTCAGGTACGCTTCGATCGCGAACCGCGTTGACGAGCCGCGACCATAGGAAGCGGTTGCCCGCTAGATTGCCTTCCAGCGCACCGGCCCGCCATCCCGCACTTGCTTGAGCACGCCCTGCTGTTCGAGGTGCGCCAGATGGCCATGCAGCGGATACATCAGCAGCCACTTATTATTAGCCGGCCAGTTCCCCAGTGCCGGCCCGCACTCGTCGATGCATTGTCGCAGGGTCACGCCTTCCGGATGCCGCTCCACGGCCCGCTTCACCTGATCCTCGGCGCGATCCACAAACTTGCGGCACTCCGCCAGAAACTCGGCAACCTGCGGCCCGCCGTACAGCGGCCAGTGCGCCGAGTAGATCCACTGGATGTCCAGATTCTCAAAAAGCTGAACGGTCGAAAGATACGCCAGCACTGAGAAATAAGCAGGCGGCAGCGACGGCTTGCCATCCACCGACGGGCAGCAATTGCCATGCAACGCGTCGCCGACGAACACGGCTTTGCTCGCTGGATCGTAGAGCGCCAGGTGACCGTTGCTGTGCCCGGGTACGTGCAGAACTCGCAACACTTTTTTGTCGTCGATCGCCAATTGCTCGCCACCGCGCAGCGTGATGTCGATGCGGTGCCGCGGCCCGGCCATCTGCCGCACCCATGTCTCGGCTTCCGGCATATTCGCCAGACCCACGCCGTGCGGCTCCATCCAGTGGTTGTAGCGCGTGGCGAACAGGCGGTCGGGATCCTCAATCACGGATTTATCCATGTCGCCGCAGGCCAGCAGCATATCGCCGGCAAGGCTTTTCAGCGCGGCATTGCCGCCGTGATGGTCGGCATCGGCGTGCGTATTAATCGCCATCGAAAGGCGCTTGGCGTCGAGGCCCGCCTTCTTCAGATAGGGAACGATCACTTCCCCGGGCGTTGTCGAGAAACCGGTATCCAGGAGAATCGAATTGTCGCCGACAAACAGATATTGATGCAGATGGCGGTCGGCAATGCCGGAGCTGATCTGGTGTACTTGGGGAAAAATTTCCATGGCTTTATCTCTTAACCAGCGAACATCCGCCGTCCACCAGCAGTACGCTGCCGGTCATGTAATTGGAGGCCGGTCCGCACAGAAATGCGAAGGCATCGGCCACCTGTTCGGCCGTTCCGAATTCCCCTAGTGGAATCGCGGCGGTGGCGCGCGGCCCATAGGCCGGGTCTGTTTCGTAGACCTGCTTGCTCAAGCCCGCCATCACGATTCCTGGCGCTACGATGTTCACGCGAATGCCGCGCGGAGCTAATTCCTGCGCCATATTGCGCGCCAAAGCTTTGATGGCGGCTTTGCTGACGATGTACGACGTGCCTTCCGGCCACGGCATATCCTGCACCCAGCTTCCCGTAAACAGAATCTTGCCGCGCACACCGTGCGCATCCGGTTCCTGCCCATTCATGACGCGCGCCGCCAGTTGCGCCACGTGAAAGCAGCCCATGAGATTCACGTTGAGCGTCTGCGCAAACGCCTCGGGAGTAATCTCGAGGAACGGTTGATTCTGCACCACGGCCGCATTTGGAATCGCGAAATCCAGGCGGCGCCACTTGGCCAGAATGGCGTCAATTGCGCGCCCGACCGCGCCGCGGTCCGACACATCGCAACCTATGAACAGCACTTTGTCGGCGGGTCCAACGGCAGCGGCTTTCTCTGCCCCTGCCACATCCAGCAGCGCCACGCGCGCGCCTCGCTCCAGCAAACGTCCGGCAGTCGCGCGCCCAATATCGCCGCAGCCACCGGTGATCAGGGCTACTTTTCCCTCAAGTTCTGTCATATCGCTGCCCGTATTCTACCTTGAGAACCAATCCTGTTTATGATGGTCGAGTGCCGAATCAGCTGCCTCCATCCGCCGAACGCACGCGTCTGCTCGAAGATGCGCAGCGCGAGAAAAACTGGAAACGTTGGGGTCCCTATCTGGCCGAACGGCAGTGGGGCACAGTGCGTGAAGACTATTCGGCTGACGGATCCTGCTGGGATTATTTTCCCCACGATCACGCCCGCAGCCGAGCCTACCGCTGGGGCGAAGACGGCCTGCTGGGGTTGTGCGATCGCGAGGGGCGTTTGTGCTTTGCCATCGCGCTATGGAACGGCCGCGATCCCATTCTCAAGGAGCGCCTCTTCGGTCTGGCGGGTCCTGAGGGAAATCACGGCGAGGACGTCAAGGAATGCTATTTCTTTGTGGATTCCACTCCTACGCATTCGTACATGAAGGCGCTCTACAAGTATCCGCAGGCCGAGTTTCCTTACGCACATTTAGTTGATGAGAACCGGAGGCGCGGCAAGCAGGATCCCGAGTACGAAATTCTGGACACCGGAGTTTTTAACGACGGCCGCTATTTCGACGTCACCATAGAGTACGCCAAAATCGAGCCCGGCGACATCCTCATCCAAATCACCGTCCAAAATCAGGGCCCCGACACCGCCGCCATTCACCTGCTGCCTTCACTGTGGTTCCGCAATACATGGTCGTGGGGGCGTACCGGAGAAGGCTATTGGCCTGAACCGAGCCTCAAACTTACCGGACCTACCCGGGTGCTGGCTCAACATGCGTCGCTTGGCCCGGTTCAGTGGGATTTCGAACCTGGCGCCGAGGTCCTGTTCACCGCCAACGAGACCAATCATCAGCGCCTCTACAACATTTCGAATAGTCACCCGTATGTCAAAGACGCTTTTCACGACTACGTAATTCACGGCCGCAAAGAGGTGGTGAATCCGGCCAACGAAGGAACCAAGGCGGCGGCGTATTACCGTTTCGATCTCGCGCCGGGAAAAGATCGCGTGATCCGCCTCCGGCTGTGCGAAGGGTCAAGCCAGGGCATGGGCACGGATTTCGATGGCATTTTCGCCGCCCGTATTCGCGAAGCGGATGAATTCTATGACACCATGCCCGCCTCGGGATTGCCGGAACGGCGGATCATGCGCCAGGCATGCGCCGGATTGCTGTGGACCAAACAGTTCTACTATTACTCGGTGGAACAGTGGCTCGACGGCGACCCCGCCCAACCTCCACCACCTCCATCGCGCCGCGCGGTCCGTAACCAGGAGTGGACCCAACTGTACAACCGGGACGTGATTTCCATGCCCGATACCTGGGAATATCCGTGGTATGCGGCCTGGGATCTGGCTTTCCACATGATTCCCATGTCTCACCTGGATCCTCAATTCGCCAAGGAACAATTGATCTTGCTGATGCGCGAATGGTACATGCACCCGAGCGGCAAGCTGCCCGCTTACGAATTTGCATTTTCGGACGTGAATCCTCCGGTGCACGCCTGGGCCTGCTGGCGGGTTTACAAAATGACGGGCCGCCGCGGCCACCGCGACCGGCCGTTTCTGGTTCGCGCCTTTCACAAGCTGCTCATCAATTTCACCTGGTGGGTAAACCGAAAGGATGTCCAAGGCAATAACCTGTTCTCTGGAGGCTTTCTAGGCCTGGACAATATCGGCGTGTTCGACCGCTCCAAGCCACTGCCTGGCGGTTACTTCCTGGAACAGGCCGACGGCACCGCATGGATGGCGTTCTACTGCACAACCATGCTGTCCATGGCGATCGAACTGGCGGCGGCCGACCCCGCTTACGAAGACATCGCTTCTAAATTCTTTGAACACTTCGTAGCCATCGCCGACGCTATCAATTCGGTCGGCGGCACTGGACTGTGGGACGAAACCGACGGCTTCTACTACGATCAGCTTCACGTAGACGGCCAGGTCATTCCGGTGCGCGTGGGCTCCATGGTGGGCGTGATGCCGCTCTTCGCCGCCGAAGTGTTGGATCAGGAAACGCTCAATCGCCTGCCCGGATTTACCAAACGCATGGATTGGTTTCTCAAAAATCGCCCGGACCTGGCCAAGCAGATTTCCTACGCCGAAGTCGGCGGCGAGCAGCCGCACGCCTATCGCCTGCTTGCCATCCCTTCCCGCGAGCGTCTGGAGCGTGTGCTGCGCCGCGTGCTCGACCCTAAGGAATTCCTTTCGCCCTACGGAATTCGTTCCCTGTCGCGTATCCACCTGACGCAGCCATTCATGCTGCAATTTGAAGGCAACGAGTATCGCGTGGACTATGAGCCTGGCGAATCGACCACCGGCTCGTTCGGCGGCAATTCCAATTGGCGCGGACCCATCTGGTTTCCGGTCAACTACCTGCTCATCGAAGCGCTGGAACGCTATCACCATTACTACGGCGATACGCTCAAGGTCGAGTGCCCGGTCGGTTCCGGAGTCATGATGAACCTACAGGAAGTGGCTTGCGAACTCAGCAAGCGCCTCGCCGCGATTTTCTTGCCGGACGCCAGTGGCCGCGCCGCCTGGCACGGCGACATGTCGGTTTTTGCCACCGACCCGCGCTGGCGCGACCTCACTTGGTTCTACGAATATTTCCACGGCGAGAACGGCCGCGGCTGCGGCGCCAGCCATCAGACCGGATGGACGGCACTGGTCGTACGATGCCTGAGCAATGAACGTTAAGGAGAACATTACTTGAGACTCGCGAAATATTTCAGCGCCTTCATGCTCATTGCTGCGGGGTATCAGACGGCCTGGGCCGACGTGCTCATGGCTAGCCGGGACACAGCTGCCGTGCTGCACTATGACGACAAGACAGGCGCGTACCTGGGCGTTTTCGCCACCACCAGCGCCATGACCAACCCCGAAGCGGTGACTTTGGGCCCGGACGGCAATCTGTACGTCGCCGATCGCGATGCGAATGCCATTTTCCGGTTTAATGGCAAAACCGGAGCGTTTATCGACACGTTTGTGAGCGCTGCAAATGGCCGTCTTAGTGGTCCGCGCGATCTGCTCTTCGGACCCGATGGCAACTTATACGTCTCCGGCAATGAGTCGAATCAGGTTTTGGTTTTCGACGGTACCACCGGAGCATTTCTGCGCGTGTTTTCCGGCGGAACGATTCCATTGCCCCGAGGCCTCGCCTTCCAGGGTGGCGACGTCTATATCGCCTGCGAATCGCCGAGCCAAATCCTCCACTACAAACTTTCCGGGGCTCTGGTCGGCGTGTTTGCCAGCGGCGGCCAAATCCAGTCTCCGCGGGAAATGGTCTTTGGCCCCGACGGCAACCTGTACGTATCTAGTTCCGCGAACAACGTCGTCCTGCGTTTCAACGGCTCTACCGGCGCGGCGATGGGCGTCTTTGCCAGCGGCGGTGGCCTGATGTTCCCGCGCGGTCTGACCTTTGGGCTGGACGGCAACCTGTATGTGGTCAGCGCCAATTCCAATGCGATTCTGCGCTACAACGGCCTCACGGGAGCGTTTATCAATACATTCGCCAGCGGCGGTGGACCCAGCTTCCCCACCGGATTGCTTTTTACTTCAACCAGCCGCACCGTCTCCCACATTGCCAACGGCGCTGGCTGGCGCACCAGCGTGATCCTGATCGATACCGGAACCCAGGTGGAGAACTTTGAGCTCAAGTTTTGGGATAACAACGGTAACCCGCTTCCGCTGGATCTCGGCGCCGACGGCATTACCGCCGATTTGACCGGCACTTTGCAGCCCGGCGTGACGCGCTTCATCCGGACCGCCGGCACCGGCGCGGCACTGCAAACCGGCTGGGCGGAATTGATCGTACCCCAGACGATTGATGGCAACTCCATTTTCGGTTTGCAGTCGCCCGGCCAAGGGGATTCCGAAGCCGCCGTGCCTCTGAGCCCGAGTGGCGGCACGCAATTATTTCTTCCGTTTGCTTACACAACAGGATATTCAACCGGCGTCGCTTTCACCGATCCTGAACCACTGGCCGCCACGGTTTCCGCATCCATCTTGGACGATTCCAATGCGGCCATTGCTTCCGCCAATACCTTCCCTGTCCCGGCGCGCGGGCATTTCTCCGATGTTCTCGCGGATCAGGCGCTTTACCCCGCCGTGGTCGGAAAGCGTGGCGTGGTCCACTTCACGTCCAATGCCAGCATCTTCGGCTTGGGCATTCGCGCGAACGGCAAGGCATTTACATCCATCGATGCGCTCGCCGGAGTGACCTCCGCCACCAAGACGATTCCGCATATCGCCAATGGCGGCAGCTGGAAAACCACGTTTCTGATCGTCTCAACCTCCGCGCAGTCCGCCAACTTCACGCTGAATTTTTGGAGCGATGGCGGCGCGGCTCTCTCGCTGCCCCTGGGCACTGACGGCACCGCCTCCAGCCTGTCCGGGACCGTACAGCCGGGTGAGCTGCGCGTCGTCCAAACCACCGGCGCAGGCACGCTCGTCACCGGATGGGCTGAACTAACCGGGCTCACGGGAGCGATCGGCGGCACCGCGATTTTCGCCCTGCAAGCGCCAGGTCAATCGGATTCCGAGGCCGCCGTGCCGTTTAGCACCGCGTCCAGCATGCACTTGTTCATGCCGTACGATTATTCTCCCGGCTACTCCACCGGCATCGCGTTCACCAATACGGGCGCCAGCCAAGCCACCGTCACCGCCACGTTCACCGACGATGGCGGGCACGCGTTGGGTTCCGGGCAGATTATGGTCCCGGCCCATGGCCACGCCTCGGCCGTTCTGGGCGATGTGCTCGCAGCTATCGTGGGCACGCGCGGAACCGTCTCGCTCGCGTCCGACATGCCCATCTTCGGATTAGGCATCCGCGCCAATGGAGCGGCCTTCACGTCCCTCAAAGTGATCGTCAAATGAGCTAGCCGGCCGTGCTAGGATCGTGAGCTTGGCTCCCCACTATCGTGAAGTTCTGCCAGGCGTCTGTTTGGTGGCTTTGCCGCTGCCGTCGTCACTGGGCAGCATCAATGTTTATCTGGTGCGTCTCGCCGATGGCTATTTGCTGATCGATTGCGGAATGGATACCGAGCCGTCCTTTCAGGCTCTCGATCAGGCGCTTACCGGTCTAGGCATCGGATGGAAGCAAATTCGCCAGGTTCTGCTCACTCACATTCATCCCGACCACATGGGGCTCGCTCCCAGGGTGCTCGCTTTGAGCGGGGCTCAACTCTCGCTGCACGGACTGGATAAGGCTTTGCTGGATGAACTGGCCGCCCATGAAACGAATATCGCCTGGGCTGGGCAGGTAATGGCGCAATGGGGAACGCCAGGCGGGCTTATTGACGAAATCAGCACAGCGGCAGGCGCGATACAGAAGAATTTTCAGAGGTTGGAGCCCGGCCAATGGATCTCCGGCGGCGAACGTGTTGCCACGGCCATCGGCGATCTCGAAGTGCTATGGACACCCGGACATTCGCCCGGGCACGTATGCCTCTATCACGCCGCCGGCCGGACGCTGTTCGCTGGCGACGTCATCCTGGAAGACATCACGCCCAACATCAGTTGGCGGCCCGAACAGGATGCGCTGGGCGAATATTTGCAGACTTTGGAGGATTTGGATCGCCTGGAAGTCGACCTGATATTGCCTTCGCACGGCGAGCCCTTCTCCGGGCACCGCGCCTGGATTCGCCAGACCATCGCGCATCATGAAGAACGCTGTGCCAGTATTCTGGCGCTGCTGGGCCACGGCCCGCGTACGCCGCATTCCCTGGTCGCGCCGCTTTGGCCCCGGACGCTTTCACCGGTGCATTATCGCTTTGCCATTTTCGAAGTGATGGCGCACCTGGAATATATGGAGCGGCAAGGGCGGGTGATCTCTCACAATCCGAGCCTGTCCAAAACAAACGCGTACTCGAACGCCGTTTCCTTCAGCCGCTCGTAGCGGCCGGAGACGCCGCTGTGTCCGGCTGTCAGGTTGGTCTTGAGCAACAGGACGTTGCTGTCGGTCTTCATGGTGCGCAGTTTGGCAGTCCACTTGGCGGGCTCCCAGAAGGGTACGGCGGTGTCGTTCAGGCCGCCGGTGGCAAGGATGTCCGGGTACGCTTTCGCCTCGACATTTTCATAAGGCGTGTACGACTTCATGTACGCGTAGTACACCGGATCCTGGGGATTCCCCCACTCTTCGAACTCGGTCACGGTCAGCGGCAGCGAGGTGTCCAGCATGCTGTTGATGACATCGACGAAGGGCACCTTGGCAATGACGACCTGCAACAAATCCGGCCGCATATTGGCCACCGCCCCCACCAGCAGGCCGCCGGCGCTGCCGCCTGAGATCACCAACTTGCGGCTGGACGTGTACTTCTGGGCGATCAGGTGCTCGGCGCAGGAGATGAAATCCAGAAACGTGTTTTTCTTCTTCAGCAGCTTGCCGTCTTCATACCAGTAGCGGTTCACGTCGCCGCCGCCGCGAATGTGGGCGATGGCGTAGATGAAGCCGCGGTCGAGCAGACTCAAGCGGTCGGAGGAGAATGACGGGTCCATGCTCAGGCCGTAGGAACCGTATCCATACAGATACAGCGGATGGCTGCCGTCGCGCTTCATGCCTTTGCGATACACCAGCGAAATGGGAATTTCGACGCCGTCGTGGCCGCGCGCCATGATGCGTTCGGATGCGTATTGCTCGGGATCATAACCGCCCAGCACTTCGAATTGCTTCTTGAGTTCGCGGGTGCGCGCATTCATGTCGTAATCGAAAACCGAGCGCGGCGTCACCAGCGACATGTAGGTGAAGCGCAACTGCGTGGTATTGAATTCCGGGTTGGCTGCCAGGAAGAAAGAATACGCCGGCTCAGAGAATTCGACGAAGTGCTCCTGGTTGTCCGTGAGATTGAGGATGCGCATGCGGCGCAGGCCGTTGTCGCGCTCGCTGATAACCAGGTGATCGCGAAACGCATCAATGTCGTCCAGGCTCACGGCGGCGCGATGCGGCAGCAGTTCCACCCAGCGGGCAGGATCGGCATCGCGCACCGGGGCTTTCATCAGCCGGAAATTCTTGCCGCTGTCATTGGTGCGGATGTAAAACCAGTCGCTGTGATGATCGACGTAATATTCGACGTCGGCGACCCGCGCCTTCAGCACGCGGAATTCGCCCAGCGGCTCGTCCGCGTTCAAGATGCGCACTTCGGTGGTGGTATGGCTCTCGAGCGTCATCAGCAGGTATTGCCGGCTGCGCGTCTTCGAGAGTTCGACGCTCAACCGTTCGTCAGTCTCTTCGTAGATCAGGACGTCGGCCGCCGCATCGGTGCCGAGCGCGTGGCGGTACAGCCGGTACGAGCGCTTGGCATCGTCCAACGTGGTGTAGAACAACGTGCGGTTGTCGTTGGCCCAGGCGGCCGAAGCCGCGGTGTTGAGAATTCGCTCGGGCAGCAGCGCGCCGGTGTCTAAATCTTTCACATGCAGGGTGAAGACGCTGGAACCGGCGGTATCGGTGGAATATGCCAGCAGCTTGTGATTCGGGCTGACTCTAAAAACTCCGATATTGAAAAACTTATGACCCTCGGCGAGCGTATTCACATCCAGCAGAATTTCTTCCGGCCCCTCAGCGCCCGCCGGCTTGCGGCAGTGAAACGGATACTGCTTGCCCTTCTCGGTGCGGGAATAATATTCGTATTGATCCAGCTTCTCGGGAACCGACAGATCGGTCTCCTTGATCCGGCCGAGCATTTCGTCGTAAAGCGCTTTCTGCAGGGCCTCGGTGGGCTTCATTAACGCTTCGGTGTACGCGTTCTCCGCTTCCAGATAGCGGATCACCTCGGGGTTGGTGCGATCACGCAGCCAGGCGTAAGGATCCACGCGCGTGTCCCCGTGAAGGGTGGTCGCATGAGGAATGGGGGTAGCTACCGGCGGGGCCGGACTGTCAGAGGGAGTGAGCACTACGTATCGCCGTATGATAACATTCCGCGTTTGAACATCCTGGTTCCCAACCTCGGCTCGACTTCGCTGAAATTCCAAATCCTCGCCATGCCAGAGGAAAACGTTTTGGCCCGCGGGCGTTTCGAGCGAGTTGCTGACTATCGCAGCGCCATCCAGGAAATTCGCACCGGCAGCACCGCGATCGACGCCGTAGCGTTCAAGGCCGTGCACGGCGGCCCGCGCTACTGCGGGACGTTCCTCATCGACAACAATGTGGTGGCCGCGCTCGAGCAATTTCTTCCCGCCGCTCCCGCCCACAACGCCATTTACCTGACGGCAATTCAAGCCTTCCGCCAAGCTATGCCCGGCGTGCCGCTGGTGGCTGCCTTCGAGACGGAATTCCACGCCACCCTTCCCGCCCACGCCTCGCTTTACGGCGTTCCGGCAGCGTGGCGCGACGCAGGCGTCCGCCGCTACGGCTTCCACGGGGCATCGCACCAATACGTCGCCGAGCGCGTGGCGGCGATGCTGGGGTGCCCCAAAGAGGCGCTGCGCACGATCAGTTGCCACCTGGGCGGCAGTTCGTCGATCTGCGCCATTGAACGCGGCCGCTCAGTGGATACGACCATGGGCTTTTCACCGCAATCGGGACTCGAGAACGCCACTCGCCACGGCGACCTGGACGCTTTCGCCGTGCTCTACCTGATGGAGCGGAACGGCTGGACGGCTGAAGAGGTTCGGGGCCAACTCGCGCGCGAAGGGGGGCTGGCGGGCATTTCAGGCGTCGCAGGCGGCGATGTGCGCGACATCCAGCAGGCAGCAACCACCGGAAACCAAAACGCCGTCGATGCCATCGAAATGTTTGCCTATCAGGTGCGTAAAACCGTCGGGGCGTACACCGCAGCCATGGGCGGCGTGGACGCGGTGGCCTTCACCGGTGGCATCGGAGAAAATTCACCGGAATTGCGCGCGCGATGCTGCGCCGGCTTAGAGTTCTTGGGGATTCGCCTGGACGCGGCCACCAACGAAACAGGCGCGGGCGACCGCGTAGTCTCGGAAAAGCACGCGCCTATAACCGTGATCGCTTTGGCGACGAATGAAGAATTGATCGTGGCGCGGCGAGCTCACGCGCTGCTGACGCGTTAATTATCGCGGCGCTTCAGCGTAGGACGCTCGTCTTCGTCGCCCTTAGGCTGCTTCTCGTTGCCGTTGTCATCGGTGATCGGGCCGGTGCCGGTGGAGCCGGGCGCGCGGCGCAATCGTGGACGGTTGGCGTCTTTTTCGACATCCACTTTACGGCGATTGTGCATGGCCAACAGACGGCCTTTGACGTCGCTGAATTCCGAAGTGCTGACCACATACTCCGGCTTATCTTTGAGAAGTTCCTGAATATTCTTCTGCGCGGCTTTGATGCGATCATCGGTCGGCGGATGCGTCGAGAAGACTTTCGACATCGTTCCTGGCTTTCGTTTCTCGAGCGATTCAATTTTCTCGAAGAAGTCCACGAACGCCCCCGGATCGTAGCCGGCTTTATACATGTACTCCAGGCCCAGCATATCGGCTTCGGATTCAAAACCGCGGGAGAAACTCAGAAAGCCTAGCGGGATAGCCAGACCCAAACCCTGGCGAATCGCGTATCCGGTCCAGCCGCCCATGAAGATCAGCGGGATGCTGCCATAGTTGATCAGTTGCCCGCGTGTCGCTTGCCGTGTGCCATGCCGCGCGGCCACATGCGCGATCTCGTGCGACATAACGCCGGCCAGCTCGGCTTCGCTTTCCGCTTTGAGGATCAGGCCGGAATTGACGAAAAAGAACCCGCCTGGCAACGCGAACGCGTTCACTTCCTCGGAGTCGACGACTTTGATGGTGAACGGTACTTTCGCGTCGGAGTTGCGGACCAGGTTCTGGCCCACGCGGTTCACGTACTCGGCGATCACCGGCTCATCGACAATCTTGGCCTGCCGCTCCACTTCCTGCGCCAACTGCTTGCCGAGCGCAATCTCCTTTTCGAGCGAGTAGAAGTTGATGCCCTTGCCGACGTCGCGATTCCCGATCTCATCGGGATCCTTTTTCTTATCGGTAGCGAGCGAGACAGGGGCGAACTGCGTGAGAGCGAAGAGTAACGCCAGGGGAAGTACGGAGAACCGACTCATTGGAAATCTCCTGCTAGCATTATAGGCGATCCTGGGGTTCGAGCCTCAAGTTATTATTACGCACGGCACGCGGCCGGCGTTTCGAATCAAAGAAAATCTTCCAAACGGTGCAGCACGGGTGGCTCGGAATCGGTGCCGGCTGCCGGTGCCCGCCGCAGCGTCGGCTTGTCGGACTCGGCCGCCTGACGCTTCTGGTGCTGGTGCGCGCGAATCAACCGCCACCGCATGTCATTGAATTCAGAAGTGTTGACCACGTATTCCGGTTTCGGCTGGAGGATTTCCTGAATGTTTTTCTGCGCTTCCCGGATGCGATCGGCGGTCATCGGATGCGACGAAAACACCTTAGCAATCGTGCCCGGTTTGCGCAGCTCGAGCGCTTCAATCCGCTCGAAGATATCTACGGCAGCGGTGGGATCGTAGCCGGCTTTGTCCATGTATTGCAGGCCCAGCAGATCGGCTTCGGTCTCAAATCCTCGCGAAAAACTCAAAAAACCCAGGGGAATAGCTAACCCGGCGCCCTGCTGGATGGCAAATCCGGCCCAACCGCCCAGCAGCACCAGCGGTATGGTCGCCATGTTTACAAGTTGTTCCCGGCTCTGTTGTCGTGTGGCATGCCGGGCGGCCACATGGGCGATTTCGTGGGCCATCGCGCCCGCCAATTCGGCTTCAGTCTCCGTTACCCGGATCAGGCCGGAATTGACGAACACGTAGCCGCCGGGAAGAGCGAAGGCATTCAGCTCGTCGGCATCGATGACTTTGATGGTGACCGGAATCCGGGCGTCGGAATTGCGGACCAGATTCTGGCCGACGCGATTGATGTACTCGCCCAGAATCGGGTCGTCCACCATGCGCGCCTGACGCTCGACTTCGAGCGCGAGCTGCTTTCCTAGCGCCAGCTCTTTGTCCAGCGAGTAAAAGTTGATGCCCTTGGAGACGTCGCGGGTGCCGATTTCGTCGGGGTCTTTCTTCTTATCCGCCGCTGGCGCAAGCACCGCCAGTAGGACGCCGAGAATCCACAACCGTTTCATGAAAAGGGCCGTTCGTTCCAGTATATACGGCACCGAACTCGAATGGGTTGCGCGCATCGGCGCGAGCGGTGCGAGATTAGAAAACGTTGAATTACTTCGGTAGCGCGCTGAACACCCGCCTCGCCGTAGACTCCACCCGCATTCTCCTGGCATTCTCTTTCTGGACCACCGCTGCGGTTGCACGCTGGGTAGGCGTGGAGTCATAGGCAACCTGCAGGCTGGTCGCGGACGGGCCACTAAACTGGAGCACCACGACCGCGGAAAGCACGTTTCCGGGGCCGCCGTCGACGAGCACCTTGAAGGCACCAGACGGCAACGGCGTCGGGATAATATCCTTCAGAAGCGCCCCGTACGTCCCTCCTTCCCCGTAGCCGCCTCCGCCAAGATTCTGCACAGGCGGAATCAAGGGCGTCTTGCCCGTCCCTACCAGGGTTCCCGAACCGTCGTAGACGTTGACCGTAAACCTGGTGGCGACGATGTCTTCGTTGTATATCACCAAAGACACCAGATTCGTGCCGCCGTCATCTATGCCCACGGCGGACCAGGTGGACGATATCGCGAAGTCCCATGT
>Ga0070731_10002780_pt1 | contig 16301 bp, 13 predicted proteins | sample Coa_R1_2_FD_66448 | JGI IMG/M metagenome (GOLD analysis project Ga0070731, IMG submission 66448) | Surface soil microbial communities from Centralia Pennsylvania, which are recovering from an underground coalmine fire - Coalmine... | ecosystem: Environmental > Terrestrial > Soil > Unclassified ...
TGGGCGCTTTGGATTTTCCGGATCCGGGCGAGATTCAATCGCAGGGGCGAAGCCTGAGTTCGCTTTCGAGCAAGGAACTGGCGCGATGGCGCAATCGCGAAGTGGGATTTATTTTCCAGGCCTATTATCTGTTGCCGGAACTGGATGCGCTGGAAAACGTTTGCCTGCCGGCGCGGATGGCGCGAACGCCGGCGCCGCAGGCGGCGAAGCGCGCGCGGGAGTTGCTGACGCGCGTTGGACTGGAGGAGCGGATGGAGCACAAGCCGTATGAACTTTCCGGCGGTGAACAGCAGCGCGTGGCGATTGCGCGTGCATTGATTAACGAGCCGAATCTGGTGCTGGCGGATGAGCCGACGGGCAATCTGGATTCGCACACGGGGCAGGAAATCATCGACCTGCTGGTGTCATTGCGCGATGAGCGGAAAATGACGCTAGTGATGGCGACGCATGATTCGACGGTGGCGGCGCGGGCGGCGAAGACGATTCATTTGGTGGATGGGCAGATACAGTAGGGATATACGATATACGATATGCGATTTACGAGGGGGTGGACACGAATTGGCACGAATTCTTTGGGATTAACAGAAGGGAACGAAGGAGGGAGTTTCAACCGCAGATGGACGCAGATGACGGAGACAATTCACGGCGTGTTTATCGTAAATTGTTTATTCTTCCTCATCGTAATAATCGAGCGCATCGCCGCGTATGTATCTGCGTTCAGGGATGGGGACGCCCCATTTGTTGCTGTCGGGATAATAGAAGGATTCGCCGATGGGGTTGTCGGCGACGACGTAGAGGATTAAATCTTCTTTGCTGTTGTTGGTGATCTGATGCGGTTCGCCGGGTTTGAAGAGGAAGGCGTCGCCGGGTTCAATGGAGGTGAAACCGTCTTTGTGGCGGACGATGCCGGTGCCGGAAATGACGTGGTAGAATTCCCATTGGGCGCTGTGGGAGTGATAGGGACAAGCGGTCTTTCCCGGCGCGATGCGGCTGATCTCGACGTCGAAGGGGTGGCGTTCGTTCAGGTCGGTGGATTTCGGCTTGCGGCCCAGTTCTTCCGAAATTTCCTTGCCAGCGCCGCCATACTTGCCTTTGGGCGAGGACCAGGTGACTTCAGACATCTTATTAGTGTTAACTTTGTGCATGGGGGCGGTTGAATCGGTTATGGTGTGGTGGTGTCACGTTGCGTGCAATATTTGTCAGCTGTTACCCAAAGCATTGGGCCGACGAAGAACGCTTTGCCGACGAAATAAAATCCGATGGCGGTCGCGAGGGCGTCATCCTTGGAACTGAAATTGGCCCTGCTCAATATCCATAGTCCGCCCAGCAGGCAGAAGACGAAGGACAGAACGGCTCCGATTCGGGCTAGTGTTTTCATGGTGGGGTTTGATGGTTTTGTTTAAGGTATAGCAAGGAGTTGCAATCCGCAGTGGGTTGATTCCAATTGGATCGCGCTTGAAATCCGAATGCCTGGCCGAATGACATTCGGCGATACAGCAGACTGCCAGTCTGCGCTACGGGGGTTGGCGTCTCTGGCCGACAGAGCGTTCTCATGTGTTCTTCTTCTCGGCTTCTTCAATGGCGGCGCGAATTTCGGGCGGCATTTCGTCGAGGGAATGATAGGTGCGCTCGACTCCGGATTCGTCGACGATTTTGTACACGGAAATGTTCCGGATAGTTTTTGAAGTAAGCGTGTTTCCCTGCGGCGAATTCTCGGTGATCGATATTTCAGTGCCTTTTTGTTGGGCGGCTTCTTTTTCCAGGGCTTCCAGTTGGGGACGGATTTCGGGTGGCACTTGGTCCATGGAGGAATACTGGTGTTCTTTGCCGTCTGCGTCGACGGTTCTGATCGCCATGGACCTCTTTACGACGGTTGATCCGAGCTTGATGCGTTCCGGAGGTTGAGTGTGCAAACCCCTGAGGATGCTTAGCTCGTCGAGGTCCCGTTTGTACCATGGCTTCTGCCAGCGGGGAACGGTGAAGACGGCAATGAGGCCGCCAGCCACTGCGCAAAGCACGAGCCAGAGGAGCGGAGCGTGGGTATGATTGCGTGAGAACGCCCAGAGCATGCCTCTTCCAGTGAGTACAATACACGCGAGCCCGCCCATAAACACACCGCAAACGAAACGCACGGCGAGAGCGAAAAGGAAGTCTGGCCAGGGGTTTTGTTTTTTCATGGGGGCGATGCGGTATTGTTAGTTAGTGTTCGTCTCCCGTTGCGCGTGTTTCCTCTTTTACACTTCGCTCACGCCATGTCGCATCGTTTGGCAGTGTGAATTCCACGCAGGCGCTATTGGTCTCATTTCGGGTGGCCCAAATCCGCACATGAATCGGGGCGCCTGGTTCCGGACATTTGGGAAAATCCCATGTTTCCCAAAATTCCGTAATAGGACCGAGGATGTCATACCCATTCGGCCCATTGTGATGAAGCGGACGCCAATTGCCGGACGCATCAAGTGCCTCTGGCTTGGTAAACAAATCATCTGAGTCGGGATCACCCAATGAGCGGCCGAAGAAAGCATGCCGACTGGTCGTAAACGCGATGGTTGGCGATGCCGTTTTGAAGAATTCCGGTTGGCAGTTGGACCACCAAGACATTCGATGAACGACGCCGTAAGAAACACCCTCTACTTTAATGGTTGAACCATCGGGGAATTTATTTGTGGTGAGGAAGGTTACGAGGTTTGTGGCGGACGTTTGACTCATGGCTGTAAGGCCAAACGTCAGCAGCAAGAGAATCGAGATTCTCAGCCGGGACCGAGTTCCTCTCATGTGACGGATTCTAGACCTGAGGTCGCGCGTGGTAAATGGAAAAGGGTAGCCCAATACGCGGCCAGTTCCAAGGAAACCGATATGCTCGCTGTGCTCGCCCGGCGTAGCCGGAAAGTGTGGGAAGGTGTTGTTTGGATAACCCCGGGTGTCGCTCGCAGACTCGCTCTACCCGGGGCTACCATCTTTCACCCCTCCGGGGTTTCGAAATGGCCTTCGGCTTTTCAGGATATGAAGGCTTGTATTTTGGTCGATGGTTGCAGCGCTTCTAAACCGCTGAAGCGGTTGTGAGTTCGTCGCCGACTGGATGACACCCAGCTAAAGCAGGGTGTTAATGAAATGCGGGCGGACATCCGTTGGCGCTTATTTGCAATCGGGGCGCGTTTATCGTATATCGTCCATCAAAATCGTATGAATCAGAAGTATTGGGAGGATCGATATCAAACCAAAGATATGCCGTGGGAGAAGGGCGAGGGTTCGCCGGGGTTGGTGGATTTTCTGGTGGCGCATCCGGAGTTGCCGCGAGGAACGGTGTGTGTGCCGGGTTGCGGGACGGGGCATGATGTGCGCGGTTGGGCGAAGGCGGGATTTGAGGCTTACGGTTTCGATATTGCGCCGAGTGCGATTGAGCTTTCGATTGAGAAAACGAAGGCGGCGGGTTTGAAGGCGAAATTTCAACTCGGTGATTTTTTGCATGATGAGCCGTCGCTGCGGTTTGATTGGCTGTTCGAGCACACGCTGTTTTGCGCGATTGATCCGAGTCAGCGGGATGATTATGTGCGGGCGGTGTTGCGCTGGCTGAAGCCGAACGGACAATTCCTGGCAGTGCATTACATGATTCCGGATACGGATGGCCCGCCGTTCGGCACGACGCGGGATGAATTGTGGCAGCGGTTTTCGCCGCACTTCGATTTGCGCGCGGAGTGGGTTCCGAGGTCGTATCCGAATCGGACGGGGCTGGAGTTGGTGATGTGGTGGCAAAGGAGATAAGCTCCAAGCGTCCAAGCTCCAAGCTCCAGAGAAATTCCAAATCTCAAGGTCCAAGGGCTAAGTCACAGAGGTGCAGGCGTGGGCCAAGGTTCAAAGCCCAAAGTCAAGAAGTGGGTGCCTGCATTCTTATGCCTCTGAAAGCTGCAGAGGCTGCACTCCAAGACGCCGGCGCGAGTCGTTTATCCCCCCAAGCGCACACAACGCCATCCAACCGAAATGCTAAAGGCTGAAGGCTAAATGCTAAAGTTCCGGAAAATCTCGGGAGCGCACACAACGCCATCAACGCCAACAACGCACACAACGCCAACAACGCTTTAAAGGTACGGGGAGGTTTGTTCATTGTCGGGCGTTAATGATCGTAAAACTTAAAACTGAGAATTAGAACCAATATCAAATAGGAGACGACAATGAGACGTAATGGAAAAATAGCAGCGCTTTCGCAGATGTTGCGGGAGGAGTTGAATGAGCGACTGGAAGCGGGGGAGCAGGGCAAGGATTTGGTGAAGTGGCTGAATTCCCTGCCGGAAGTGAAGGACAGGATGCGGTTCTGTTTTCGTGGCAAACCGATCACCGAACAAAATCTGTCGCAATGGAAGAAAGGCGGTTATCGGGATTGGCAGGAAAAAGAGGAACGACGGCACATGCTGCACCGGTTGAGGGAGGAGTTCGAAGAAATAGAACACATAGTTGATCCAGAGGAGACGCAGCGTCATTTGTCCGTGATGCTCACATTGGAGCTGGCGCGGGCGGTGCAGGAGATCAAGGAGAATACGCCCGATTTGAAGGAGCGGCTGGAAAGGCTGGAGCCGGTGATTGGAAAATTCGCGCAACTGCGCCGGGAGGAATCGAATGCCCGCCGGGTGGAGATGCAGTGGAAACTGCACAGGAGCGAATTGGGCGTGGGTGGGGGCGGGTTTGGAGTTGAGGGGGCGCTGGAGCGGCTGGAGAGAGAGGTGGGGGAGGAATCCGACGCATTTGCATCAGCGGCAACGGTGAAGGTGGAGAAGAAGCCTTCGGTTGCGGCTGGTCCGAAGAAAAGTAACGGGAAGAAACGGGCGCGACCGGAAGGCAAATCGCGGCCGGCAGGGGAAACGGGGCCTGACCAGGTAAAGGGAAAGGAGAGCCAGGATCCAGAGGCGGAGCGAGTTGCGCAGAAGGCGTCATCGCAGGCTGTTGCTGGTGAAGCAGCGGAGTTGACTCAATCCAATCCTGGCGGATCGCACCCGATCAAAGTGGATCAAAGTAGTGGGGCGTCGTTTCCCCATGAGCCCAGGGAAAACATCGAACATCGAACGCCGAACATCGAACATCGAACTTCCAGTGAATGATCCCCATGATCTGACATTAAAAATAAAAGAAAATTGACGGGAACAAGAACTACGTTGAAAAACGGGTTACTCGCGACTAATGTGCGGTGGCATGTTGGAAGATCGTGACTATATGCGGCAACCGGGGGGGTATTTGCGTTGGTCGGCAACGCTGGTGTTGGTGATTGTACTGGTGGTAACATACCTTGTACAGAGGTACTTCCTGCCGGGTTCGATTTACGAAGAACTGGTTCTGAGCCTCGATGGCATCAAAAGCGGGTATGTGTGGCAGCTTCTGACTTTTCAATTTCTCCATGCCGGATGGCTGCATCTGTTCTTCAATTGCTGGACGCTTTATATGTTCGGCCGCGAGGTGGAGTCGGCCCTGGGTAAAGTTCGATTTCTGGTCCTGTATTTCCTGAGCGGGATAATGGGTGGATTGCTTCAGGTGTTTGTTGAAATGGTTTGGCCACACTATTTCGTCGGCGGTGTGGTCGGCGCGTCGGCAGGCATCTTCGGTGTGGTGGCGGCGTTTGCGATGCTGGCTCCAAACGAAGTGCTGACGATGCTGATTTTTTTCATTCTGCCGGTGAACGTAAAGGCGAAGTGGTTGCTATACATCAGTCTGGCAATGACCGGGCTGGGCATCGCCTTTCCGGTTCAGTTCGGCGGCAACATCGCACACGCGGCGCATCTGGGTGGCATTCTGACGGGCATGGCGTTTATCCGGTTTGGCGGAGAATTTGCCCGAAATTTTCTGGAGCCGTTTGAATCGCGGCGGCGCAAGCGGGAGTTGATGAAGGCGGTGTCGATCAAGATGCCGCAGTGGCCGCGGCAGAAATCCGAACCGCCAGCCGAGGTGCCGGAGGAGGAGTTTATCAGCCGCGAGGTGGACCCGATTCTCGACAAGATTTCGCAGCACGGGATTCAGAGTCTCACGGAGCGGGAACGGAAGATTCTGGAGGCGGCGCGGAATCGGATGGCGAAGAGGTAGAGGTGTTGCGTATTACGTGTTGCGTCAAAGCATTCGCCACGCATCTCGACATCTGCGCGGGGACTTCCTAAATTCCACCTATGATTCAACGTTATTCGCGGCCCGAGATGCGGGCCATCTGGACTGACGAAAATAAGCTGAAGATCTGGCTGCAGATCGAGTTGCTCGCCAGTGAAGCGCTGGTGAAGGAAGGCGTCGTGCCGGAGAAGGATTTTGCAAAGATCAAAGCCGGTACGGAATTGTGGCTGGCTGACCCGAAAGGTTTCGTTGAGCGAGCGAGGGAGATTGAAAAGCTGCGCAATCATGATGTGATTGCGTTCACGGAGGCGGTGGCGGAAAAAATCAATGATACGGCGAGCCGATGGTTTCATTTCGGGCTGACGTCGAGTGATATCGTGGACACGGCGTTTGCGGTGCAGATGGTTCAGAGCGCAGATATTTTGATCGCGGATGTGGAGAAGTTGCTGCCGGTGATTGCGAAGCGCGCGAAGGAGCATCAGATGACGCCGTGCATCGGGCGCAGTCATGGGATTCATGGCGAGCCGACGACGTTTGGGCTGAAGCTGGCGCTGATGCATGATGAGTTCGGGCGGGCGTTGGAGCGTTTGAAACGCGTGCGCGAGGTGGCGGCGATTGGGAAGCTTTCCGGAGCGGTGGGGACGAATGCGCATTTGTCGCCGTCCATTGAGGAGTATGTTTGCAAGAAGCTTGGGTTGCGATCGGCGCCGATTGCGACGCAGGTAGTGCAGCGGGACATTCATGCGGAGTACATGAACACGCTGGCGCTGGTGGCGGCGAGCATCGAGCGCTGGGCGGTGGAGTTTCGTCATTTGCAACGGACGGAAGTTTTGGAAGCGGAGGAGCCGTTCACCAAGGGGCAGAAAGGCAGCAGCGCGATGCCGCACAAGCGCAATCCCATCACGTGGGAGCGGTTGACGGGATTGGCGCGGGTGATTCGCGGCAATGCGGTGGCGGCGCTGGAGGACGTGGCGCTGTGGCACGAGCGGGACATCAGCCACAGCAGCGTGGAGCGGATTATTTTTCCGGACTCGTGCACGTTGCTGGATTACATGTTCGGGCTGCTGACGCGGTTGATGGAGGGGCTGAATGTTTATCCGGAGAACATGAAGAAGAACCTGGGCTTGAGCCTGGGGATGTGGAACTCGCAAACGGTTCTGCTGGCGTTGATCCGCAAAGGGCTAACGCGTGAGCAGGCGTATGAACTGGTGCAGCGCAACGCGATGAAGACGTGGGAGGTGAAACACGCGGGGCGGGACGATGCGGATTTTGTAGAGCAGCTCAAGTCTGATCCGGAGGTGGCGAAGCATTTTGAGAAGGGTGAGCTGGAGAAATTGTGTTCGCTGGATTTTCACTTTAAGGAAGTGAAGAACCGGTTTAAGAGGCTGGGGTTGAGTTAGGAGTGTGGTGGTGTTGAATGCAAGAGTTTCGTCCCGCGCTGGACGCGCGTGACGGAATATGGGGCAGAGCGGCAGCTCTGCCCTACCAGGGTTGGGCTGCTCCAGCGTAAAGTCGTTATTCTTCTCCTCGACCATTTTTCTGTTTTTTAATTGCGAGAACGAGGACGAGGACGAGGAGGAAATGGGGAGAAGTCGAAATAAAGTTCTTTCCGGGATTCGGCATTCGCGAGAAAATGAGGGAGTGCAAATCCGGTTCCTTCTCGGCCCCGCCGGCAGCGGCAAGACATTCCGCTGCCTGTCGGAAATCCGCGACGCATTGCGCGCCGCGCCCGAGGGGCCGCCGCTGATTTTTGTCGCGCCCAAGCAGGCGACGTTTCAGCTTGAACGCCAGTTGCTGGCGGATGATTCGCTGTGCGGCTATACGCGGCTGCGCATTCTTTCCTTCGAACGGCTTGCACGTTTTGTTTTCGATGAGTTGAGGAAGCCGCTTCCAAAGATGCTGGATGAGGAAGGCCGGCTCATGGTGTTGCGCGCGTTGCTGGCAAAGCGGCGCGATGAATTGAAGCTGTTCCGGGCGAGCGCCAGGTTGACGGGTTTCGCGCAGCAGCTCAGCGCGGTCCTGCACGAGTTGCAGAGCAATCAACTCACGCCGGAGGCATTGCGCTCGCTTGCCGGCAAAACGACCGATGCGGGCGGTCTCTCGCTCAAGCTGCAGGATTTCGCGTTGATGCTGGAGAGTTACCTTGCGTGGTTGCGGGAACACGAATTGCAGGATGCGGATTGTCTGCTGGCGGCGGCGACGGAAGAGTTGTTGAGTTCAAAGTTGGAGGAGCGATGTGCTATTTGCGGGCTCTGGCTGGATGGGTTTGCGGAGCTTTCGGGGCAGGAGATTGATTTGCTGGCGGCGTTGGCGCCGCATTGTGAGAATGTGACGCTGGCGTTTTGTTTGGATGCGGAAGCAGAAGCGGAGTCGTGGCTTTCGCATTGGGCGGTCGTGCGAAAGACGGTTGAGGAATGCCGGAAGCGGCTGGGGGCAGTGACCGGAGTTACAATTAGCGAAGAACTTTTGTTGCGTGATTTCAAAGCGACTCGCTTCTCGCGGCCGGCGTTGGCACATGTCGAGGGAGCGTGGTCGGCAAGCGAAGTGTCAGGCGAAGGCTCTGGTTCAACGCCAGCCGATGGCGTGCGTCTGGTCACGTGCGCTGACCCGGATGGCGAAGCAATCTTCGCTGCGCGTGAAATTCTTAAGTTTGTCCGTGCGAAACGAAGCGATGGAGGGCGGAATCGTTTTCGTGAAGCGGCTGTTCTGGTGCGCGACCTGGAGAAGTATCATGAACCATTGCAACGCGTGTTCTCGCGATATGGCATTCCCATTTTTCTGGATCGGCGCGAATCGGTGTCGCATCACCCGCTGGCTGAGCTGACACGCGGCGCGCTCCGGACAATCATTTACCAATGGTTGCACGATGATTGGTTTGGCGCATTGAAGACGGGACTTGTGCCCGCCGATGAATTGGCAATTGACGAGTTAGAGAATGAAGCGCTGGCGCGTGGATGGAAGGGGGCGATCTGGCAGGAGCCGATTCAGATTGAGAACAAGCCGGGGATGGCCGGGCGATTGGAAGCGTTTCGAAAAACAATCATTCTTCCATTCAACAGACTCACATCGCAACTGGCGTCGCATCGCAATCGCCCCACCGGACCGCAGTTGGCTGCTGCGCTGTTGGCGTTTTGGGAGGAATTGAGAGTCGAAGAGCAGCTTGAGCGCTGGGCGGAAGAGACGGCGAAGGGCACGGCGCCGAATTCAGTGCACACAACGGTTTGGGACCAGATGAATTTGTGGCTGGAAAACGTGGCGCTCGCGTTTGAGGGTGAATCGCTGGCGTTGCGCGACTGGCTGCCGGTGCTCGAAGCGGGGTTGGCAAATCTGACGGTGGGTGTGGTGCCGCCGGCGCTCGACCAGGTGCTGGTAGGCGCAGTGGATCGTTCGCGAAATCCGGAGTTGAAGCTGGTGCTCGTGCTTGGAATGAATGAGACGGTTTTTCCGGCGACGCCCGATGTGCCGGTGCTGCTTACGGATGCGGACCGCGATGGGCTGGGCCGGTTGGGGGCGAACGTCGGTCCGAACCTGCGTGAGCGCATGGCGATCGAGCGCTATTTGGGATACATCGCGTGCACGCGCGCCAGTGAGCAACTGCTGGTGACTTGCTCGCGCCAGGATGCGCGCGGGGAACCATTGAATCCATCGCTATTTATTGCTCAACTGCAGCGAATTTTTCCAAGGCTCACAATGGAGGAATTTTCCGCGGAGCCGCGAGTGGATGACATCGAGCATGTTTTCGAACTGTTGCCCGGTCTGTTGCGCGGCGAAGTGGCGGGTTCTGACGAGTTGCTGTCGTTGCCGGGCGTCAAGCCGGTGTGGGAAGAATGGCAACGCTGGGAGTCGCTCTCCGGTCCCGACAAGCTGGCGTTGTCACCGGCTGTCGCGGATGCGCTTTACGGCCGGGAGTTGCGGACATCCATCAGCGCACTGGAGACGTTCGCGAGTTGTCCGTTCCAATTTTTTGTCCGGTATGGATTGCGGGCAGACGAACGCGCATTGTTCGAGACCGACCCGCGTCAAACGGGGAGTTTTCAGCACGAAATCCTGAGCCGGTTCCACGAACAGTTGCGCAGTGAAGGCAAACGGTGGCGGGATATTACGCCGGACAACGCGCGGGAACGGATTGCGGCGATTGGCTTGGAAGTTTCGCGCGCATTTGGAGAGAAACTGTTTGAGGCGGACGAGCGCTCGCGATTCATGGCGCGGGCGCTGATTGCGCAATTGCAGAAACTGATGGCCGCGCTGGTGGGGTGGATGCGGCAATATGAATTTGATCCGCAAGCGGTGGAATTGTCCTTTGGTTTGAACCAGAACGACCTGCCTGCCTTGAGGCTGCCGCTCGGGGACGGAAAATGGCTGGTCCTGCGGGGCAAGATCGATCGAGTGGACCTGTGGCGCGCGGCGGGCGCGGACGAAGCCTGGGCGGTGATTGTGGATTACAAGTCCAGCGGGAAGAGGCTTGATCCGATTTTGTTGCACCACGGGATGCAGTTGCAGTTGTTGTCTTATTTGAACGCGTTGCTGGGCTTGCCGGAGCCGAAAAAAACTTTTGGCGTAAGCCGGATTTTGCCGGCGGGTGTTTTCTATGTGCCGCTGCGGGCGCGGCCTGGTTCGGCTGGCAACCGGCGTGATGTGCTGGAGGAGGCTGCGGAATCCGCTAATAAGGCCTATCAGCACACCGGCAGGTTCGATGTGGCGGCGCTGGCGAGATTGGACAATCGGGGCGGAGAGAAGGGAGATCAGTTTAAATTTTTCCGAAAGAAAGATGGTGATCTCAGCAAGCGCGGCAATGAGGCACTGACCCGAGAAGGTTTTGCAGCGTTGCTCAAGAAAATCGAAGCGGACTTGCGGAGCCATGGCGAGCGGATTTTTGCCGGTGACGTCACGGCCCGGCCATTTCGCAAAGGCAATGAGCGCGCGTGCGATTGGTGCCAATGCCAGCCGGTGTGCCGGTTTGATGCGTGGATCCATTCCTTCAACGTCCTGCGCAAGCCGCCGGAAGAGAACAGCGCTGCGGAAGGAAAATCGAAAGAGGTGGCTGAATGAGCGCCATGACGCCATCACAACAGGCCGCGCTGACTGCGCGCGGCAACGTGCTGGTTGTTGCCGGCGCCGGAACCGGGAAGACGCACACCCTGGTCGAGCGCTGCTGCTCGTTGCTGCTGGAAGGGAATTGTTCGCTGGATGAAATCCTGATGGTGACTTTCACAGAGGCGGCAGCGGCGGAAATGCGAAAGCGGATTCGCGCGCGGCTGGCGGAGAAGATTTCCGAGTCGGCGGACGCGCGGCTCGCCCGGCGCCTGGAAGAACAGCTGGCGTTGCTGGATACGGCCTGCATTTCCACGCTGCACAGTTTTTGTTTGCGGCTGGTTCGCGAGCATTTCCACGACGAACGGCTGCGGCTCGACCCGGAGTTTGTTGTTTTGACGCAGGAGCAGGTTCATCAATTGGCCAACAAAGCTTTGGATGAATTGCTCGAATCTCACTACGGCGGCGGGTCGAACGAGGCGCAGGCATTCCAGCGATTGGTCACAGAGCAAGCCGGCGGAGCAGAGAGCCGCGTGCGGGAACTTATCCTGCAACTGCACCGCTATTCCCGCTCGCTGGCTGACCCGGCTGGATGGTTTGAGAAACAACTCGCGATGTTCGGCCAGCCCGAACCGGTGCTGTGGCGGGAGTGGTTGAAGGCGGGCTTCGCCGAATGGCGCGAACATTGGGTTGAGGAACTGAATGGGTTCTCCAGCATCGCAAATGTGGCGGATTGTTTGAGCGCGTTGTCGACTGTTAAGACGGATCCAACGATCGAGGAAATGAGCGAGGCGCTGAAGAAGATTCAGGAGGCCGACGAATGCGAGTGGCCCTATGGCAGTGTTGGAAAAGTGCGCGATGAAATCGAAGGCTTTTTCTCGGACGCCGCGTTTCTGGGTTCGCTGATGCCCGGACCTGGCGGGGAAGACCCGTTGGTTCAGGATTGGGAATGGTCGCGTGGCCACATGCAAACGCTGCTGCGTCTTGCGCGCACATTTGGCGAATCGTTCGATGAAGCGAAGCGGGAGTTGGGCGGCGTGGATTTCACTGATCTGGAACAATTTGCCTTGCGGTTGCTTTGGGACGCGAAGAACGGCAAGCCGACATCACTCGCGCAGGATTGGCAGGGGCGGCTGAAATATGTTTTCGTGGACGAATACCAGGACATCAATGAGGCGCAGGACACGATACTCCGCGCCGTCAGCCGCGAGGGAGCACAGGCCAATCGATTCCTGGTTGGAGACGTGAAGCAGAGCATCTATCGCTTTCGCCTGGCGGACCCGAGGATTTTTCAGGCTTACAAAAAACTGTGGAACGGGCCGGCGACTGCGGGAAGCACGATTCCGCTCTCGGACAATTTCCGAAGCCGGGAGGCATTGTTGGATTTTGTGAACTCGGTTTTTGCACTTTTGATGCGCGAGGAAATTGGAGGTGTGAATTACGACTCCGAGGCGCAGTTGAAATTTGGAGCGCCCGGGAAGCGCGCCTTTTTGAGCCGCAAGGCGAGTTCGTTGCCGAGTGTTGAAATTCATTTGCGCAGCAAGGTGAAAGATGACGCGGTTCCTGAGCGCCAGAGCAACGGCGATGAAGGCTGGGCCGACGTGATGGCGCTGGATGAAACTGAAAAGGAAGCGCGGTTGGTCGCATTGCAATTGGCGAGGTTGCGCGAGGAGAAATTGCAGATTTGGGACAGCGAGAAGGAGATGTTCCGTGCCGTGGAATGGCGTGACATGGTTGTGCTGCTGCGTTCCCCGCGGAACAAGGCGGAAATCTTTGCGCGTGAATTCAATCGTGCCGGAGTGCCATTGCACGTCAAACGCGAGAGTTTTTATAGCGCAACGGAAATCAGCGACCTGCTGAGCCTGCTGCAGTTGCTGGATAATCCGATGCAGGACCTGCCGTTGCTGGCGGTGTTGCGGTCGCCGCTGGCGGCGCTTTCAGTGGATGAGCTGGCGATCGTTCGCGCCGGGGAATATGAGGATCGATTCTGGACGGCGGTGCTGAGGTTCTGCGCGGCCGGCCCGAAGTTTTCGGGAGAAGCAGGGGAAATCGCGGCAGCGGCTTACTCGAAGCTGACGAAGTTCCTGAAATTGTTTGATCGGTGGCGTCGGCAGGCGCGGCAAGGAGCGCTTTCGGATTGCGTGAGGCGAATTCTGGACGAGACGCATTATGAATCGTTGATCCTGGCCGATGAGCGCGGAGAAGAACGGCTGGCGAATGTCAATCGGTTGCTGCGTTTGTTGAAGCAGTTTGATCCGTATCAACGCCAGGGGCTGCTGCGGTTTTTAAGATTCGTGGAGGCGCAACGGGACGCGGAGGCGGAGGAAGAGCCGGCGTCAACGGCGATGACGGATGCGGTGCGATTGTTCAGCATCCATCAAAGCAAAGGGTTGGAGTTTCCCGTGGTGGCCGTGGCCGATTTGAGCAAATCGTTCAATTTTTCCGACTTGCAGGCGGATATCCTGTTGGATTCGGAATTGGGCCTGTGCCCGCGGATTGCTCCGCCGAATATAAACGCGCGTTATCCGAGCCTGCCGTATTGGCTGGCGCGGCTGCGGCAGAAGAAGGAGTTGCTCGGCGAGGAGTTGCGGCTGCTCTATGTGGCGATGACCCGCGCGCGCGAGCGTTTGCTGCTGTTCGGAAGCGTGACCCCGAAACAATTTGAGACGCGCTGGAATGGCGATGGAGAGGCTGACACGATTGCGCTGTTGCAGGCGCGAAGTTACTCGGACTGGCTGGCGGCGTGGTTTGCGAAGAACTGTGCTTCAAATGGCGAGGAGCGCGGCGAGACTGCGCTGTGCTATTGGCGAGTTCACGACGATGCCAGTCTTGTGGGAAACTTCGCGCGAGCAGAAGGGGAAAACACAGGAGTCGTGATGCCGCTGAGCAGGGCTGCGACGGACCGGTTGCGGCAGAGATTGTCGACCGTTTACCCGTTCGAAGCTGCCACGGAGCAGCCAGCAAAAACATCGGTGTCTGCTCTGCGCCGTCGCGCCATGGAATATCTGGAGCAGGAAGAAACGGCGGATGTCTTCAGATTGAAGACAAAACGTGCCAACGGAGCCAAACGTTCGGGCGCGGAAATCGGCACGGTGCACCATCGATTTCTGGAGCACGTTTCATTAGAGGAGGTCGGGAGTGCGGGGGATCTGCGGATGGAAGCGGAGCGGATTGTCAGGGAAGGGGCGCTTTCGCGTGAGGAACTGGAGTGGCTGAACTTTGATTCGTTGCTCGAATTCTGGCGGTCGGACTTCGGGCATCGAATTGTGGCGAATGCCCAATGCGTCCGGCGCGAGCTGGCGTTTACGGCGCGGTTTTCGCCGGTGGAATTGGCTGAGCTGGCGCCGAATTCAAACATAAGTGACGCGGGAAGGTTGGAAGACGAGTTTGTGATCGTCCAAGGGGTTGTGGACCTCGCAGTGATTTTGGCGAAGGAAATCTGGTTGCTGGACTTCAAAACGGATGAAGTGTCGAAGAGTGAAGCGGGCCGGAAAGCGCGAATGTACGAGCCGCAATTGAAACTCTACGCGGAGGCGCTGGCGCGGATTTACCGAAGGCCGGTGACGGAATGCCGGCTGCATTTTCTATCCTGCGGAGCCACGGTGCCGGTGATTTCAGAGGTCAGCCGAGAGGCAGCTGATTCTGCGCCGACACAGTTGCTGTTTCCTTACTTGTCTCGCTGAAGTTCGGACCATCGCCACTCGGATTTTCCGTGCGGATGCGAACCATTGCCGGCCGCAGCAAACGGCCCTGGAAAGTATAACCATTGGCGAGGGTTTCATCGACGAGAGCGCCGTTAGCGGGCTTGGGTTGGCCGTTGAGCAGTTGATGGCGTTGGGCGTCGAATTTTTCTTCGGCAGCAGCAGTAAAGGGAGCCAGGCCGACGCGCCGGGCGGCATCGTGACAGGCATTCTGGAAACGACTTAATTGCTCAATGACATTGGGCTGGCCGGATTGGGCGGCAGCCCGGTTGATGGCATGGACGTGGTCGAGAATTCGTATGAGGACCTGGAGCCAATCGCTTTCCACACGGCGCAGTTTGTCCACTTCGAGGCGCAAGGCGGCCTTTTCGCCGTCGTTGGCTTTGGCGATGAATTCATTAAAGGCTTTCACCTCATCCGCCATTTTTTTGGCGATGTCGCTGGCGTGGCGGGCGGTTTTGTCGGCGGACTCCTGGACGGTGGTCCATTGCGCGGTAGCGCCATCGATGCGGGTGGTGACTTGTTCGAGATTTTGGACCTGGGAAATCACGGAGCTGAGCGAGGAGAGCGCGCTGGTTTCAACGAGTTTTGAGGCCGAGCGATATTCCAGAATGTAAGGCCAGATGCTGAAAAAGGCGCCCAGGGTCACGCAGGCAAGGCATGCTAAGACTTCAGGGGCGCCGATGGGGTGCCGGAATTCACGGACCGTAAACAAGGCGAGGGCCAAAAGAACAGCATTGGCAACAAAGAAGGGCCATTTCGCCAGCCGTGGTGCAATAGATTCTTGCATAGGTATGGTGTAGAGGAACGGGACGCGAATGACAAGAATTTGCGACAAAAGCCCCGTGCCCCCGGTAAACACCGGGATAGGGCTGCCGTTTTCCCCCACGCAACTATCAGGGTTTAACGGGATGCTTTGTTTTTGACGCCTGGATGGGGTTTGGTGGTACAAAGGACGCTATTAAAACGGGTGTTTAACCACAGGGATGATAAAAAAGTCGGCTGAACTGTATGATTAATTTTAAACAAGGGAACAGGCGAAAGCGAGCTGCCGGGTTTACTCTCGCTGAAGTCGTTGTCGCCATCGCGATCTTCGCTTTTTCGGTGACGGGAGTGATCTACGGGTACATCCAGGTCAATTACCGGGCCCAGCGGTCTTCGATGTCATTGGCCGCCGAATCGCTGGCGGCACAGTCGGTCGAACAAGCGATGGCTGCGAAATGGGATATTCATGCGCAATCGCCGGGAACCGGACCGGGAACGAGTGACGAATTACCTCCGACAAATTACGTGCAAGTCTTTACGAACGCGATGCTGGTTCCCGGCACCGGCGAATCGGAGACAGTGACGAACTACGTTTCGATTTCCACCGCGTATGACAATCCGCCGGTTCGCGAGGTCCGTGCCGATTGCGCGTGGCGCGCACCGCTCACAGAACGCTGGGTGTCCAACACGGTGATTACCTATCGAGTATCAAACCTGTGAAGTCAT
>Ga0070731_10002783_pt1 | contig 16300 bp, 10 predicted proteins | sample Coa_R1_2_FD_66448 | JGI IMG/M metagenome (GOLD analysis project Ga0070731, IMG submission 66448) | Surface soil microbial communities from Centralia Pennsylvania, which are recovering from an underground coalmine fire - Coalmine... | ecosystem: Environmental > Terrestrial > Soil > Unclassified ...
CGTTATAGAGATAGAGGTGCTTCCACCCATCCCGCTGCGACATCCAGATGATTTCCTTGCCGTCGTTCAACGAGTCGATGTACGTGTCGCCGGAGCCGCTCAGCGGGCCGTTGGACGAGTTGTAGTAGATGAACGTCTTGCTTTTCTCCTCGATGACGGCGCGCGCCTTGCCCGTGTTCGCGTCGATTTCGATGACGCGATACACCTGATGGCCTCGCTCGTTGTAGTCGAACGTGAATCCGCGGCTATCGCGGCGCCACTGGATCCCACTGAGTGAGTACGGCGTCGGAAACAGCGTGTTGTCGATGACGATTTCTTTTTTCGTCTCGACGTCGAAGAGCGACGGCTGCTGCAGCGGCAGCTCGTCTCCTGGCTTGCGATACAGCACGCCTTCGAAACTCTTCGGCTGCACCTGATCGGTCGGCGACGATTGCACATACGTGATGTGCCGGTCATAGCCGGGACGCGTGCGGTACGCGGCGATCTTTTTCGAGTCGGGCGACCACATCGAGTTGCCCCCGCCACCATTACCGCCGCCGCGCCCGCCGCCGAGGGAATAGGGATTGCCTTCCGAGCCGTCCCAGCTCAGCTGCATTGGCTGTGCGACAGAAGCCCCGGCGCCTAGCCGTCCGCCGCCCGCACGGCCGGCGCCCTGCCGTCCGCCATTGCCGCCTCCGCCGCTCATGTTCGACGAGAGCGGACGCAAGAAGATGTTGTAGTTCTGGATATAGGCTTCCCACTTTCCGTCCAGCGACGGGCGGGTCTGTTGCTCGGCGGCAACAGTGCCAGCGGCGCCGCCGGTCCGTCCAGCGCCGGCCCCGCGTCCTTGCGCGACGCCGCGTCCCTGCGCTGCGTTCGAATCCGCTGCGGGCGTGGGATCCGCGAGGCGCGTGCACGCGTAGTCGGTCAGCGTGCACTTGTAGCGCGGAGGGGTGGGCGCGCCAGCCGTGGCTGCGCCGCGACCGGCGCCGCGGCCGGCCGCACCCGCGCCGATCTGAAACTCAATCGCCTTCATGTCGTCGACGAACGTGAACGTCGAAAACGGCAGCGCGACCGCGGTGTAGTTCGCGTTCGCGACGGCCGACAGAGACGCCGCCAGCCGCGTGTGATCGAAGGCCGGCGCTTTCGACTGCGTCGCGATGTCGACGAGCATGAACTCAGCGCCGCCCTTCACGGTCCGGCGATATGTCAGCTTGCTGTTGCCGGCCACGAATGATGGGTTGCTGACTTCGTTGTAAACCTTGTACGTTGGTCCCGCCGTGCCGATGCGGCTGTTCAGGCTGTCCATCCGATCGTAGAGGGCCTTGGCATCCTGTCCGGACTGTCCCTGCGCGCCGATCAGGCTGGCGAAACCGGCGACGGCCACAACGCCGGCAACCAGAGCATGCGTGCGAGTGAGTGTCATCTTCAGGTCCTCGTCAAGGAAGAGGGTCGACCGAGCGCGGGGCTCGCCTTCAGTGCACGTCAATATACAGACAAGGCCCCGCCTCAATCTACACTGGTAGCAATGGCACCTACTCTCGTATTGATGGCCGCCGGCATCGGCTCGCGATTCAAGGCGGGCGTCAAGCAACTCGCCGGCGTTGGGCCGCACGGCGAGCGGCTCATGGATTACGCGATCTTCGACGCGCGCCGCGCCGGCTTCGGCAAAATCATCTTCATCGTTCGCGACGAGCACCAGGACGAGTTTCGCGCGCTTGCGGCGCACATGAAGCTTGGCGCCGACGCCGTCATCGTCGTGCAGCGGCTCGAGGACGTTCCGCCGGATGTCCCGCAGCGCGGTCGCACGAAGCCGTGGGGGACGGGGCAGGCGGTGCTCGCCACGCGCGGCCACGTCGACGGTCCGTTCGTCGTCATCAACGCCGACGATTTTTATGGACGCGAGGCGTACGAAGCGGCCGTCCACGCCGCCGCCGACGCCGCTCGCGGGATCACCACGGTCATCGGGATGCGACTCGAACCGTCACTCTCGCCCAACGGCGCCGTCACGCGCGGCGTCTGCGACACCGAAGGCGTCCGCGTCACGCGAATCGACGAAGTGCAGGAGCTGACGAAGCACGATGGGCGCATCACGGGTGCGTCGGACGGCCGGACGCGCGAGTTCACCGGACACGAAGTCGTCTCGATGAATTTCTGGGTCTTCCCGCCCGACACGATCGATCATCTCGATCGGCATTTCCACCGGTTTCTGAAGCACCACGCACACGATCACAGCGCCGAGTTCCGGCTGCCCGATGTCGTCAACGCGCTCATCACGGAAGGCCACGCCGAGGTGCGCGCCACCGACAGACTGCGTCACTGGTTCGGATTGACCTTCGCCGCCGATCGCGAGGACGTCGTCAAGGATCTTGCAGGTCTGGCGGCTCGCGGCGTGTATCCATCGCCGCTCTGGCCGTAGCGCTCGGCGGGAAGGTCTACCGGCGCCTGACGCCTTTGTCCGCGTACATCAGCGCGTCAGCCGCGCTCACGAGTTCGGCGAGCGAGCGCGGATCGTCGGCGGCGCAGCAGAGCGCGCCCATGCTCACTTCGAGCGGCAGCCGGGCGGAGGCTTGCGCGTTGCGCGCGGCCGTGCGCTCGCGGAGCCGGCGCCGCATCAAATGCGTCACGTCGGCCGCGGCGTCGATCATGAAGACACAGAATTCGTCGCCGCCCAGCCTGCCGAGAATGTCGGAGGATCGGAAGGCATCCTTGATGATGAATCCCATCTCGGTGATGACGTGATTACCCTGCATGTGGCCCATGCGGTCGTTCACCGCCTTCAGGCCGTCGATGTCCACGAAGACGAGCGCAAACGGCCGCCCCGTCCGCTTCGCCAACCGCAGCTGATGATCGGCGAGCGTCATGAATCCGCGGCGGTTGTACAACCCGGTGAGATCGTCAATCAGCGCGAGGTTGTTGAGATTCACCTGCATTTTCTGGCGCTCGAGGGCATAGCGCATCGCGCGGCCGATTGCGTTGGCATCGATGTCGTTCTTGATGAGATAGTCTTGCGCGCCGGCGCGGACGGCGCGCACGGCGACGTCGCTGTCGTCGAGTCCGGTGAGGACAACGATGGCGAGGTCCGGCGCGGCGGCCCGGACGCGCGTGACCGTCTCGAGTCCGTCCGCATCCGGCAGCGCCAGATCCAGCAGCGCGATGTCGGCGGTCTCGCGCGCGAGGTAATCCATCGTCTCGGCCAGCGACTTGACGCGCACCAGATCGAGTCCGACCGGCCGGCGCTCCAGCAGAAACTCCCGCATCAGGCGGGCGTCGCCGTCGTTGTCCTCGACGAGCAGGATTCTCACCGGACGACCTGCGGCGGTAACTTGACGATCGACAGCCAGAAGTCCTCGATGCTGTTGACGACCGTCAGGAACTGATCGAGGTCCACAGGCTTCGTGATGTAGCAGTTCGCGTGATGCTCGTAGCTGCGGACGATGTCCTGCTCGTCGCTCGACGTCGTCAGAATGACCACGGGAATCATGCGCAGCGCGGGGTCGGTCTTGATCTCGGCCAGCACCTCGCGGCCGCTCTTGCGCGGCAGATTCAGATCGAGCAGCACGAGATCGGGCCGGTTGACGCCGGCGTAGGCGCCCTCGCGCCGCAGGAACGCCATCGCCTCGACGCCGTCGGAGACGACGTTGAGCCGGTTCTTGATCTTCGCTTCACGCAGAGCTTCGCGCGTCAGACGCACATCGCCCGGGCTGTCTTCCACGAGCAGAATTTCAACCGAGACCGGGCCGTTCGCGTCGGGAGCCATCAGGCCGTCCTCTCAGCGGGGAGACTGAACAAGAACGAGGATCCGCGTCCGGCTGCAGATTCTACCCAAATTCGTCCGCCGTGCCGCTCGACGATTTTCCTCGCGATCGTCAGGCCGATGCCGGTGCCGCCGTACTGATCGCGGCCGTGCAGGCGCTGAAAGAGCTGAAAGATGCGCTCGAAGTACTGCGGATCGATGCCGATGCCGTTATCGCGGATCTCGAAGATCCACTCATCGCCGGCGCGCCGCGCACCGACGTGGACGCGAGGCGCTTCGGCTCCGCGATACTTGATCGCGTTGCCGACGAGATTCTGGAACACCTGCACGAGCTGCACTTCGTCGCCGCTAATCTCGGGCAGGACATCGCGCGTGATCGTCGCACCGGCGTCCTCGATCGCCGTCCGCAGGTTGCCGAGCGCGGCATCGAGCACGGCGCCGCTCGACAGACCGACCATCGGCCGGATGCGGCTGCCGACACGCGAATACGTGAGCAGGTCCTGGATCAACTGGCGCATCCGCGACGCGCCTTCGACCGCGTAGGCGATGAATTCGTCGGCGTCTGCATCGAGCCGCCCCTTGTAGCGCTTCGCGAGCAGCTGCGTGTAGCTCGCCACCATTCGCAGCGGCTCCTGCAAGTCGTGAGACGCGACGTAGGCGAACTGCTCGAGCTCGGCGTTCGATCGCTGCAGCTCGGCCTCCGCGTCCTTCTGCGCCGTGATGTCGCGGATGATGACGACGCCGCCCGTCACGCGACCGTCGCCGTCGCGCAACGGCGCGCCGGTCACGCTGAACACGGTGTGGCGTCCGGTGGCCGAATGCCGGGCATGGATCTCGAGGTTCTCGCAGCTCTCGCCGCGGATCGCCCGCGAGAGCGGCAGATCCTCGAGCGGGTACGGCGTGACGCGATCGGCCAGCGTGAAGCCGTACCGCGCGGCGCGCTCCGCCGATGACAATCCTTGCGGAACGGGCCCCAGCAGACGTTCAAGCGCCGGGTTTCTCAGGACGACGGCGCCGGAGACATCGACGACCAGCACGCCTTCGCCGAGGCTGTTGAGCACCGCTTCGAGGTGGGCCTGGGTAGGACCCGATTCGAGAACCGCCATACATCGTGTATCGGTTCCGGGCGACGAAAGAAAAGTGCCAAGGCGGCCACAAAGGTCGCATCAGTGCTCTAAGATTCACGCGATGACGCGACGAGGGCGCCGGCCGCTGTCGAAACCGCGCGACGGCCGGACTGACGTTTCCCGATCAGAACCCAGAACCCGGAATCCGGAACCCGAAACCCAGACCGCGCGAAACCCGTACGCCGCCTGGATTGTGCTCGCAGCCGTTGCCGTCGTCACACTGATCGTGCGGCTTCGGCTGGCCGGAGTTCCGCTCGAGCGAGACGAGGGCGAATACGCCTATGCGGGTCAGCTCATTCTGCACGGGTATCCGCCGTACGCGCTGGCGTACAACATGAAATTTCCTGGGACCTACTACGCCTACGCGTTGATCCTCGCTGTCTTCGGGCCGTCTCCGTGGGGGATTCATGTAGGGCTCATCATCCTCAACCTCTCGACGGCTGCCGTCATCTGGCGGATCGGCGTGCGTGTCATCGGCTCATTGGCGGGTGCGTTGGCGGCGGCGTGTTTTCTCATCCTCAGCCTCGATCGCGGCGTGCTCGGAGTTTTTGCGCATGCGACGCACTTCGTGCTGCTGCCGGCGCTGGCTGGTCTGTTCGTGTTGATTCGTTCTCGCGCGCGTCGGCCGGGGGCGACGTTGGCCGCCGGTGTGTTGCTGGGACTCGCGGCGCTGATGAAGCAGCAGGGCGTGTTCTTTCTGCCGCTTGGAGTCGCGATTGCCGCGTCGGACTTCTCCGAGACGAATCTCGTCCGGCACCGCGTGGGCCGGGCGCGTCGCGCCGGTCTTGTCCTCGCCGGCGCGGCTCTGCCGCTGGCGGCCTTGTGTCTCGTGCTCCTCGTTCAGAGTGTGCTCGGCAGATTCTGGTTTTGGACGATCGACTATGCCCGCGCCTACGTCGGCGTCGTCCCTCTCGACCGCGCGTGGAGCATCTTCGCGACCGAGTGGGCGCACGTGGCGGGCCACACAATGGCGATCTGGGTTGTCGCGGCGGCGGGGGGGCTCACGTTGTGGCTGACATCATGGCCGCCGCAATGCCGGTTCGTCCTGACGGGCCTTGCTGTCGCGGGACTGGCCGCCATCACGCCTGGATTTTATTTTCGCGAGCACTACTGGATTCTGATGCTGCCGGCGGTCTCGCTTTGTGCCGGCGTCGCAGCCGCTGCGGCCGAACGCGTCTTGACGCGAGTGTGGCGAGCGCGCGGCATGGCTGCGCTAATCGTGTCAGCGTCGGCGGCGGTCATCTTCGTCGCTTATGCGGCCGCTCAATGGACCTATTGCTTTGTCACGACTCCGGTCGCGCTCAGCCGCGAGCTGTTCGGGCCGAATCCGTTTCCGGAAGCCGCAGGAATTGCGCGGTACATTCACGATCGGACTGGGCCCGGCGGTCGCATCGCTGTGTTGGGATCCGAGCCCGAAATTTATTTCTATGCCGATCGCGCCTCGGCCACCGGTTACATCTATATGTATCCATTCATGGAATCTCAACCCTTTGCCGCGCCCATGCAGCGCGAGATGACGCAGGAAATCGTCGCCGCTCGTCCCGCGTACCTGGTGCTCGTGTCGGTGCCGACATCCTGGAGCGACGGTCAGTTCTCGATGCCGCCGATTCTCCGATGGAGCCAGGCGTACACGAAACAGTGCTACGACCTGGTCGGCATCGCCGACATCGGCGAGTCGCGCACGACGATGGTGTGGGATCGGGACGCCGCCATGTATCAGCCCGCATCACCCAACGTTATTCTCACGTTCAAACGCCGCGTGCCGGCGCCGTGCGGCACGCCGCTGAACTAGTCAGGTACCTGTCGGCGTCGTCGGCGCGAACAAGGCTATCTTCACTGGCTGCGGAGTCGCGGCGCTGTCGTCGACGGTGAAACGGATCCGCTCGACGCTGACGGCGGGGAAGCGATCCAGTTTCTTGCAGCCGATGGTCGTGCCCGACGACAGCGGGCGCCAGGTCTGTCCGTCGAATCCTTCGAGTCTGTATTTCGCGATCGTCTGGCCGCGCTCGATCGGCTCGCGAAGATCGGCGATGCCCACGGCCACGGATCGGCCGAGATCGATCTCGCCGGCGGCGGTTTTGTCCCCACTGGAGTGCCAAGCCATATGGCGTTTCGCGGCGAGGTCATTTCCAAACAGCGTCGTCAGCCGCCCGTGCAAGCCTGAGAGACGACTCGCGTCGACGTCGGCGATGAGCCCTTCGCGCGTCGGCGGGACGTTGAGCAGCAGCTTCGAGTTGCGTCCCACCGACGTGAAGTACAGATTCACGAGATTGTCGACGGAACGCACGCGCGCGTCCTCGGCGGGATGGTGAAACCAGCCGGGGCGAATCGAGACGTCGGTTTCTCCCGGGCGCCACACCGAACCCGCCGGATCGCCGTGCTGCATCATCAGCGTGGCTTCGCGGCCGCCCGTGCCCGGCACGGGCACGACTTCCGGCACGACCGTCGACCAATTCGGATCGCCCGCCAATCCCTGCTCGTTGCCAATCCATCGCACGTCGGGTCCTGCATCGGAGAACATCACCGCCTGTGGTTGCAGCCGACGGACCAGTCCCCACACGCGCGGCCAGTCGTATGTCTGTTTCTTGCCGTTGGGCCCCTCGCCATTGGCGCCGTCGAACCAGACTTCGTGGATGCGGCCGTAGTGCGTCAGGAGCTCGGTCAGCTGGTCGCAGTAGAAATCGTTGTACCGCGGGGAATCGCCATAGACGGCGGCGTTGCGGTCCCATGGGGACAGATAGAGACCGGGTTTGAGACCGGCCTCGCGGCTGGCATCGACGAATTCGCGGACGAGATCGCCGGCGCCTCCGCGCCACGGGCTGTTCGCCACTGAGTGCGCCGTCGTTCTCGAGGGCCAGAGACAGAACCCGTCGTGATGTTTGGCCGTGAGGATGGCTGCCCGGAAACCCGCGTCGCGGGCGATGCGCATCCACTGCCTCGTATCGAGACGCGATGGCGCGAATATCGCGGGATCTTCCTGGCCGTCGCCCCATTCGCGATCGGTGAACGTGTTGACGCCAAAGTGCAGAAAGAGCGCGCGCTCCTCGCGCTGCCACTCGAGCTGCGGGGCGCTCGGGCGCGGCCGCGCTGGCATTCGGAGAGCGATCGACCGCGCGCCCCAGGGGGCGAGGGCCGTCGCGGCGGCGGCTCCGAGAAATCGGCGGCGCGTGAGAAACAGTCCGCTCATAGAGGAAATTCGGTGGCGATCCTACCTTTTCTTCTCCTCTCAGAGGGACTTTCATGGCAGACTGTATCCCGACGCATGGGGCGTCACGCTAACCATCACGAGTTCACATGCCCAAAGCCGCAGCCAAAAAGAAGCCCGCACGAAAAGCCAATGCCGCGTTCATGAAGCCGGTTCAGCCGGGCGCAGCGCTGGTGGCCGTCACTGGAAACAAGCCGATTCCCCGCACGGAAGTCACGAAGCGTCTGTGGGCCTACATCAAGAAGAATGGCCTGCAGGACTCGAAGAACCGCCGCATGATCAACGCCGACGCGACGCTGAAGCCGGTCTTCGGCGGCAAGTCGAGCGTGAACATGTTCGAGATGACGAAGCTCGTCGGCAAGCACCTGAAGTAAATCCCTCCGCCCGGCCGGTGCCCGTCCGGCCTGCTTGTCAATACGTGGCTCCCGTGGCAGGATGACGCCTTCCACGGGGGTCCGTATGTACAGCACTTTGAAACGGCCTCGGAGGTCGTTGATTCCGGTTTCGGGAAAAGCGATCTCCGACGTCGTTCTTTTCCTCTGCGTCGTCGCACTGGCGGTCACCGCCGGCTTCCCTGCGGTGCAGGCGCGCCAGACGGCCGACGCGATCAAATTCGCCCACACGCCGCACATCGCCAACGACGGCCGCATCGCGTTTTCGTATCACGACGACATCTGGGTGGCCGACGCCGATGGCGGACGCGCGCGGCGGCTGACCGTCAACGTCGGCAACGACTTCGCTCCGCGATTCTCGCCCGACGGCCAATGGGTCGCGTTCACGAGCAACCGCACCGGTAACAACGACGTCTTCATCGTGCCGGCCGCGGGCGGCGAGCCGCGCCAACTCACGTACTACTCCGGCGACGATCAGGCGCTCTACTGGGCGCCCGACGGAAAATCGATCGTCATCTCGAGCAATCGCGGACCGTTTGCGTTCGGATCTCCGCTGTACCGATTGCCGATTGACGGCGCTCCGGCCGAGCCGCTGCCGATGCCGTCGGCGCGCCTGGGCATGTTGAAGCAGGACGGCTCGCTGCTGGCTTACAACCGTGTACTGCCGTCAACGGGCGTGTGGCGCAAAGGCTTCAAAGGCAATTCCGCGCCCGGCCTCACCGTCGAAGACATGAAAACGGGCGTCATCACCGAAATCACCAACGGCGACATGAAGGACTACAAGTCGCACGTGAACGACGTGTATCCGATGTGGGGCGCCGACGGAAACATCTATTTCGCCTCCGAGCGCGACGGCACGTACAACTTGTGGCGGATTTCCGCGACCGGCGCCAATCCGCAGCAGATCACGCATTTCAAGACGGGCGGTGTCTTCTATCCCGCGATTTCGCCCGACGGTCGCAAGGTGATCTTCCAGAACGACTTCGATTTGTGGACGATGGATCTGCCGAATGGGACGCCGAAGAAACTGACGATTCCGCTCTCGTTCGATCCGAAGGACAGCGACATCGAGATTCTGACGGCGTCGAATGTGGCCGAGGGTTTCAGTCCGTCCGCGACCGGTGATTACGTGGCGATCGACGTGCGCGGCGACATCCACATCGTGCCCGCCGACCAGGGCTTCGGCGAGCAGACGCCGCTCGCCACGAGCGCGTGGCGCGAGCGCGGCGAGAAGTGGTCGCCCGACAACAAGAAAATCGCGTACATCTCGGACGAGTCGGGCGATCAGGAAATCTGGCTGTACGACATGTCCAGCGGCGAGAAGAAGCGCCTGACGAACCAGCCATCCGAGAAGAATGAAATTCTGTGGGCGCCAAACTCACAGAAACTCGCGTACACCGCGGACAACAAGCTCTGGGAAATCGACCTGTCGGCGCAGGCGCCGCCGAAGGAGATCGGCTCCAACACCGCCGGCGGATTCAATCTCAATCAATACACGGCCGATGGATCCTGGATCGTGTACTCGCGGCGGGACGACGATTCGAACTCAGACGTGTATCTCTACGACATCGCGAGCAAGAAGGAATACAACGTCACGCAGAGTCCAACCGGCGACTCGAATGGCGCGCTGACGCCGGATGGCAAGACTGTCGTGTTTCTGTCGAATCGCGATGGCGGAATGAATCAGCTGTTCGTCGTTTCCCTCGCGAAACTCACCGAGGATCCAAACGATCCGCTCGTACGAGAGCGCATTCGCAATGCGACGGCAGCCGCGGGTCGCGGACGAGGGACTGGTTCGCCGGCGACCGTTCCGGCCGACCAGATGACATCGACACCCCTGTCGCTAAAGATCGATCTGGCCGGCATCGAGAAGCGCGCGATGCAGCTCACCCGGGGCACGTCGCCCGTCACCGGCTTTTTTCTCTCGTCTGACGGCCGGACGATTTACTTCGCGGTCGGCGGCGCCGCCGGACGAGGCCGCGCGGCCACGCCCGCACCCGCCCCGGCCCGTGGGCGGGGAGCCGCTGCGCCGGCCGCGGACGAATCCGGCGCCGGACTGTTTGCGATGGGCATCGATGGACGGGATCGTCGATCGATCGCCAGCGGCAACTTCCCGGGGATGACGCCGACCGCCGACAAGCGCGCGATCTTCTTTCGGGCGGCAAGCGAAGCCGGCGCCGGCGGGCGGGGCGCGGCCGCCAACACCATCGCCGGTCAGGAGATTCATCGTCTCGTCCTCGCGTCGCCGGGCCGCCAGGATCGCGTCAGCTTCAACATCACGATCCGCGTCGATCGGACGGCCGAGTGGAAGCAGATGTTCGAAGAGACGTGGCGGGTGATGAAGTATCGCTACTACAACCCGTCGATGAACGGCTATGACTGGGCCGCGATCAAGGCGAAGTACGAGCCGCTGCTGCCGTACCTCGGCAGCAACGAGGATGTCTACGACCTCGGCAACGCGATGATCGGCGAGATGAGCAGCTCGCACACGGGCGTCAGCGGCCCGGCCAGTCATCCGATGGATCGGATCTACAACACGCACTTTCTCGGTTTCGAGCTCGAGCCGTCCAACGGCCGGTACCGCATCAATCACCTGTACCGCGATGGGCCGGCCGACAAGGAATGGCTCGACATCAAAGTCGGCGACTACGTGCTCGCGATCGACGGACAGGACCTGAAGGCCGGCGACAACTACTGGAAGATTTTGATCATGACGTCGAACGAATACATCCCGGTGAAGGTGTCGAAGACGCCGGCCGTTGAGGGCGCGAAGACGTATCGCATTCAGAGCGTCACGAACCTCGGCAACATCAAATACGAAGAATTCGTCTCGAACAACCGCGACATCGTCGAGCAGGCGACCCACGGCGACATCGCGTACGTGCACATCCGCGCGATGGATCAGCCGTCGCTCACGCGATTCCAGAACGAGATCGACAAGTACTGGAACAAGAAAGGCATCATCATCGACGTCCGCTACAACACGGGCGGCAACATCGACGAAGAGCTGCTCGACATCATCGAGCGCCGGCCGTACATGTTCACCAATCCGCGCAACGGCGCGCGGACGTGGGGACGCCGGCCGCAGCAGGCGATCGCGGGTCCGAAGGTCATGCTCATCAATCAGCGATCGTTCTCGGATGGCGAGGCGACGCCGATGGGATTCCACACGCTCGGCCTGGGCCATCTCGTCGGCACGCCGACCGCGGGCGGCGTGATCTGGACCGGCAGCTACTCGCTCATCAACGGCGGCACGGTCCGCACGCCTGGCGAGCTGGCCGCCGTCTACGATCCGACGAAGCCAAACAACTACGGTCAGAATCTCGAGAACTACGGCGTCCCGCCGGACGTGTGGGTGCAGAATTCGCCGGCCGACGAGATGAAGGGTAACGATCGCGAACTGAAGGCGGCGATCGACGAAGTGATGAAGATGCTCGCCGTCGCGCCGGCGGCGGCAGGCACAAGGGGCGGCGGAGGCGACTGAGCGAGCTTGGTGCTAGACCGATTTCGGATTCGATGTAGGCGCGCCAATCGACCCCGGAGGTCTTCACGCTTCAGCCGACCTCCGGGGGCGATCTTGGCGGTTTACGTCGAATCCGAAATTGCTCAGCCTTTCCGGAGGTCAATCCAGTTCGCCGATGCCGCAGCGTGACCGGGCGGAAGAACACCACCCGGACGCCCGGCAGTCGGCGTAATGCCGCATCGGCGGTGACGAGGGTGCAGTCGTACGCGCGTGCGGTGGCGGCGATGAAGCGATCCGCGGGATCCTCCGTTGGCATTCGTATTTGACGGCTCTCGAGCGCGATGGCAGAGGTCAGCGGCGCCTCCCGCAATCCGAGGCCAGCCACCGCGGATGCCAGCCACGCGGCGGCATCCGGCTGGAGCGCCAAGCGTCCTCTCTCCGCCAGAAGCGCAACTTCCCAACTGCTGATCGCCGACATCCACAATTCATTGCGTGAGTCGGTCAACGCGCCGGCGACGCGGCGAGTGAGTCGGTCGGGCTGGCCGCTCGCCCAGACGATGACATGGGTGTCGAGGAGCAGACGCACGGCTACTCGAGCGCGTTCCAGTCGCCGGTCGCGGCCGCCGGGGCAATGATGTCGTCGATGACGACGGTGTGATCCCGTAGGAACCCGAGCGACCTCGTCGCATGCACCGGGGCCGACGCCGGCACGACGTCAGCGACTGGCCGGCCGTAGCGCGTGACGCGCACGGGTATTCCCGTTCGGCGCACCCGATCCATGACCGACAGGCAGCGCGCCTTGAACTGCGAGATTGGCATAGCGTCCATGATGTCAATTGTAAAATGGTCAAGATTGTTGGTCAACATCATCGCCTAGCGCCGACACCTGTGGGCTGCGGCAACACGTGCAAGTCGTGCCAACGGTGACTGGCGCGATATACTGACGCGGCCAGTTGACTTGCCCGAACGAGGACCACAGATGCGTGTTCGATTGGTCCGTCTTGCGGCAGCGGTTGCGTCAGTTCTCGTCGTCGGCGCATCGCTTTCGGCTCACGCGCCGCTCGGTGCGCGCCAGCAGAATCAAGCCCCGACGTTTCGCTCGACCGTCGATCTCGTGCGGCTCGACGTCTCGGTCATCGACAAGGATCGCAAACCCATTCGCGGTTTGACTGCCGCCGACTTCACCGTGCTCGAGGACGGCAAGCCGCAGCCCGTCGTCGCGTTCTCCGCGGTTGATCTGGCCGATCCGCCGCCACCTCCCGTCGTCAACGGCCATCCCGTGACGTGGATGCGCGACATCGCCTCCGACGTGCAATCGAACAACGCCGCTGTCGACAAGCCCGAGAGTCGTCTATTTGTGTTGTTGATCGACGACGTGATGATCCCGTTCGATCCGGGGATGGCGCAGAGCGCGAGGAAAATCGCGCACGCGGTCATCGACAAGTTGCTGCCGACCGATCGCATGGCAGTCGTGCTCACGGCGGCGAGCGGCGGCGCGCAGGATTTCACGTCCGACCACAAGCGGCTGACCGAAGCTGCGGACAAGATGCACCCGGGGTACGCCACGTACCAATTCGGGTGGGATTCGATCGAAACAGAGGATATTCACGCGAAGGTCCACGGCACGGCGATCCCCGAGCGGACGGGCGATGCCGACATCGGCCCGCGGGATTGGTCGTTCAAGACGCTGCAGAGCGTTGCCGACGCGATGATCGCGATGCCCGAGCGCCGCAAGATTCTCGTGTACATCAGTCCCGGTATTCCGGTGAATCCCGGCGATGTCGGGGCGCCGCGGATCGCCGTTGTTCGCGACAACGCCGTCATCCACGAATCGAACGTTCATCTGTTCGAGGAGATGCCGGATCTGTTCCACCGGCTGCAGCGCGCGGGAGTGGTGATCTATCCCGTCGATCCATCCGGATTGGATGGAATCAATGGCTTTGTCGAGCGCGCCAATGCCGGCGTCGCAGCGGCGAAGGGATACGCGCTGTCGCCATCTGTGGAACCCGATGGACGTCCATGCATCTGTGGCATGACCGCTGTCCCGCCTGGCTTCTTCGTTCCGTCTCCCAAAGCGCTCGGCGATTTTGCAGGCAAGCTTGCCTTGGACTTTCTTCTGACAACCGCCAACGAAACCGGCGGTCACGCCATCGTCAATACCAACGCGCCGGAATTGGGCGTCGCGAGCATCTTCGAGGAGAACGCGTCGTTTTATTTGCTCGGCTACCAGGCGCCGTCGATCGACAAGCCGGGCGATCTGCATCGTTTGACGGTGAGGGTCGATCGCAAGGACGCCGAGGTGCGTACCCGCAGCGGCTACTACACCGACAAACCGCCGGTGGTCGATCACAATCATCCGGCGCCGACGCCGATGGCCAAGGCGGTCGCCAGTTTGTTGCCGAGCGCGGCGCTGCCGCTGAAAGTCGCGCTCGCGCCGCTGGCGTGGCCGCCGAGCGTGGCGTCGCCGCTGCCGCCGCCGAAACCGGGAAAGCCCGCGCCGCTGCCGCTCGCGACCGTCACGGTGGTTCTCGGGTTGGAGCGGCCCGCGACCGACAAGCCAATCTCGGACACGGTGGACGTGCAAATCAGCGCGTTCACGCAAGACGGCGTCGCGCGCGGGACGTCGCGACAACTGGCGCAGGTCGCGATTCGGCCCACGCTGGTCGACGACGTGGTGCACTACGAGGCGCTGTCGCACATTGAGCTCAAGCCCGGTCGCTATCAACTCCGAATCGCGGCCTACAGCGGCTTGAGCGATGTCACTGGCAGCGTGTTTGCCGACGTGGATGTGCCGGATTTCGCGAACGATCCCGTCTCATTGTCGGGCGTGCTGTTGCAGACGGTCCCGGCCGCGCCGTCGGCGCCGCACGACGCGCTGGCGGCATTGGTGCCGATCGCGCCGACGGCCTCGCGCGCGTTTCAGCAACTCGATCGCGCGACGGCATGGCTGCGCGTGTATCAAGGTACGAAAGCGCCGCTCGCGCCCGTGACGCTCACGACGCAAATTACAAACGAGCGCGACGAGCGCGTCATCGACAGGCGCGAGACGCTTGCGGTCGATCGCTTCGATGCGGCCACTCGCGCTGCCGACGTGCGAGTCGAGTTGCCGCTGGTCACACTTGCGCGCGGCCAATATCTGCTGACGCTCCAAGCCACGCTCGGCTCTACCTCGGCGACGCGCAACGTCAGATTCACGGTCGGGGCGCGGTAGTTGGGCGCAGGCCCGGCGGCCGCGAGTCCGACCGGCGGTGACTGGCGGGATATACTGCCTTCGCCAGCCAACCTGCCTCAGCGAGGTTTACGAATGCGAGCCGACAGGGTCCGCTTTCTGCCGTGGGGCGCGTCTGTCTTCGCGGTGAGCGCCGCATGGTTCTCTCACGCGCCGCTCGTTGCCCGTCAACAGAATCAAGCCCCGACGTTTCGCTCGGCCGTCGACCTCGTCCGGCTCGACGTGTCGGTCATCGACAAAGATCGTCAGCCGATTCGCGGGTTGACCGCCGCCGACTTCACCGTGCTCGAGGACGGCAAGCCGCAGGCCGTCGTCGCGTTCTCGGCGGTCGACCTGGCCGATCCGCCTGCGCCGCCGGTAGTCAACGGCCATGCGGTCACGTGGATGCGAGACATCGCATCCGACGTGCAATCGAACAGTGCGGCCGTCGACCGACCCGAGAGCCGGCTGTTCGTGCTGTTGATTGACGACGCGATGATTCCGAACGACGCGTCGATGATCCAGAACACAAAGAGGATCGCGCGATCGGTGATCGAAAGACTGGGTCCTTCGGATCGCGTCGCGGTGGTAATGAGCGCCGACAGCCAGGGTGCCCACGACTTCACGTCCGACAAGATGAAACTCCTGGCGGACCTCGACAAGATGCACCCGGGCTACGCCTCGTACTACTTTGGCTGGGACACGATCGAGAGCAAGTTCACTCACGACTGTCATCCGCATGCGATGGTCGCCCGATTGAGCGACGGTGACATCGGGCCTCGCGACTGGTCGTTCAATACTTTGCGCAGTGTCGCCGAGGCACTGATGGCCGCGCCGGAGCGGCGCAAGGCGTTGATCTATGTCGGGCCCGGCCTGCCGATCAATCCGGGCGACGCCGGCCAGCCACCCGTTGGGAATCCGTCGGGCGTGCGGCCCGGCAATACGGGTCCTCCTCTTCTGCCAGAGTCCTCGACCTGTATCCTTCCCACTCCGCCGCCCAGGGAGAGTGCGGTGATTCACGAAGCCAACGTCAACCTGTTCACGGAGTTGCCGGCGCTGTTCCGCCGGATGCAGCTGGCCAGCGTCGTCATGTATCCGATCGACCCGACCGGCCTCGATGGACTGTCGGGTTACATCGCACGCGCCTATGCGGGCCTGGCGCAGATTCA
>Ga0070731_10002784_pt1 | contig 16295 bp, 16 predicted proteins | sample Coa_R1_2_FD_66448 | JGI IMG/M metagenome (GOLD analysis project Ga0070731, IMG submission 66448) | Surface soil microbial communities from Centralia Pennsylvania, which are recovering from an underground coalmine fire - Coalmine... | ecosystem: Environmental > Terrestrial > Soil > Unclassified ...
GTCAGTTTCCCTGGCGTAAAAACTTTCGGGGCCACGTGAACGGCGCGAGCGATTGAAGGAGGGGGCGGAGGCGGCGCGGCCATCGGCGGCATAGGCGCCACGAGGAGCGTTGTTTCCAGCCGTTTCATATCGATCCCCTGCGAGAAATAAAGCGGGAGAAGCAGCAGAAAGAATAAGATTGCGAAGTGAATGAAAAATGAAAGGGCCCAGTCCATCGGGCTCCGGCGCTGACGCGTCGTGGATTGTTCAAGCAAGGCCTCGGCAAAAACGCGGCTATGCAGGGAATGGCTGGGCGGGGGCAAGACCACGCTGGTTTTCGGCCTGCCCCCCGGGTACACATCTTCCAGATAAAGATCCTGCTCACTTAACATGATGCCTCCTGATATAAATGCTTCTTTCAGAATCCGTCGAGCCAAAGAGAAAACGGCGGCCTTCTCTATAAGTACTCTCGAAAAAAGTTTTTACTTGCCAGGACACGGCGAGGTGTCTGAAGCAGGGCCACTACCGCGGGAAAAACCGGGGACATTCCCTTTCGACATGGAAGACGAAGTCTTTGTTCAATCGTTCAAAGCCTTTTTCTCCTGATCCATCTTCCCTCAGGTATTTCGAGAAGACAAATTCAAAGATCGAATCGTTTGCTTCCATTTGTGTGATTCCAAAATGGAACGCGGGAACGGCAAAACATAGATGCCCACCGAAAAACGGGCGGCCTCCAGATAACATTTCGTAAGCGAGGGCTTTGTAGAGCCCTCTCCGTCCCGTTCACGGTGAACGCTCACGGTGAACCGCGCCCTTTCGGGCGGAGAGGGCAGGTTTCGTTTTGTGCCGAGACCCCGCTCGGCCAGCTTGACTCTCCCTAACCTCTGGCATAAGGTGGCGATACTGGCGGAAAATCCAAGTGGACGGACAGAATCTCGCTGCGAGAGCGACGGAAACCACGATGCGAAAATCCAAAAAAGAAGCGATCGATCGCCGCAAATTTCTAAAAGGAGCCGCCGCTGGAGCTGCCGCGCTCGCGGCGATTCCAGCCGTTGCGAACGCGCGCGAGGAGGAAGTTTCCCGCTCGGGCACCGCGCAGCCCATGCCGAAAGCGCTGGAAGCCGAAACGCCGGCCGTGCTGGATGTCTTGACCGAAAACCGCTCCGGCTCCGACTTCATGGTGGATGTGATGAAGTCGCTTGGGATCGAATACGTGGCGTCCAATCCGGGTTCGAGTTTCCGGGGACTGCACGAATCGGTGATCAATTACGGCGGAAACGAAAATCCGGAATTCATCACCTGCTGCCACGAAGAATCGGCCGTTGCCATGGCCCACGGCTATTCAAAAATTGAAGGCAAGCCGATGGCGGTCTTCCTTCACAGCGACGTGGGTTTGCAGCACGGATCAATGGCCATCTACAACGCATTTTGCGATCGTGTGCCGATTTATCTGATCGCGGGCAACGCGCTGGAAATCAATTCCCGGCGTCCGGGGGTCGAATGGGACCACAGCGTTCAGGATGCCGCGGCCATTGTGCGCGATTGCCTGAAGTGGGATGACACGCCGATTTCTCTCGACCATTTCGCGGAATCGGCCGTGCGCGCTTATAAAATCGCCATGACGCCGCCGATGGCTCCCGTGCTGCTGGTTGCGGACGGGGAACTGCAAGAGGGCCCGATCCCCGACGATGCGAAGATTTACATTCCGAAGCTCACGCATGCCATGCCGCCGCAGGGCGATTCAGGCTCGGTCGCGGAAGCGGCGCGCATGCTGGTCGCCGCGGAATATCCTGTCATTCTCTTGGAGCGCACCGCGCGCACGGCCGACGGATTGAAATACTGCGTCGAGCTTGCCGAAACGCTGCAGGCCCCCGTCGTTGATTTGGCCGCGCGCATGAATTTCCCTTCGCAGCATCCTTTGAATCAGACCGAGCGCACGCGCGCAGTGATCGCCAACGCTGATGTCATTCTCGGTCTCGAAGCACTGAATTTTTGGGGCACGATCAATTCCTACCGCGATCAGCTGCACCGTTCTTCGGAGCCCATCATCAAGAAGGACGCGAAACTGATCAGCATCACCGCGAGCGATTTGTACATGAAGAGCAACTACCAGGATTTCCAGCGCTACACCGAAGTGGACCTGGCCATGGCGGCGGACGCGGAGGCCACGCTGCCCTCGCTGATTGAGGCGGTCAAGCGGCTGCTGACCGACGACCGCAAGAGGGCGTTCGCGGATCGCGGGAAAAAATTGGCCGCGGCGCATGATGACGCGTTGCGCCGCGCGCGCGATGAAGCGGCGTACGGCTGGGATGCAAGCCCCATCACCACCGCGCGCCTGTGCGCGGAAATCTGGAGTGCGATCCGGAATGAAGACTGGTCTCTCGTTTGCGAAGTTAACCCTTGGGTAAACCGCTGGCCGCTGCGCCTGTGGAATTTTGACAAGTATCACCAGTACATCGGCAATTCGGGCGGCTTCGGCGTCGGCTACGGAGCGCCTGCCGCGCTCGGCGCAGCTCTCGCCAACAAGAAGCACGGCCGCCTGACCGTCACGATTCAAAATGACGGCGACTTGATGTACGCGCCGGGAGTGCTGTGGACTTCGGCGCATCACAAGATTCCGCTGCTGAGCATCATGCATAACAATCGCGCGTATCACCAGGAGGTGATGCACGTGCAGCGCATGGCCGACCGGCATAGCCGCGGGATCGAACGCGCGTCGATCGGCACCACTCTCACCGACCCCAACATCAACTTCGCCATGGTCGCCAAAGGCATGGGCGTCTACTCCGAAGGCCCCGTCACGGACCCGAAGGACCTAGGCCCGGCGATTCTGCGCGCGAAGGAAGTCGTCAAGCGCGGCGAACCGGCGCTCGTCGAGGCTGTGACCCAACCGCGATAGCCATTTTCATAATCCCTTCATATTTTTGTTTGCCTGACGCTTAAATGCAGTCCAGTGAACTACGGCCGCTCAGGCCATATTCCGATAACGCCGGCACCGTTTTTCGGGGCCTGGGCGTAACATTGAGACCTCAGGACTTGAGGGCCAATGTGAATTTCGAAATCGAGGAGCACAGATGTCAAAGGTTCGTGTCGCAGGGTTCGGTATTTCGTTGGACGGTTTTAGCGCAGGGATAGAGCAGAGTCTGGACGATCCGCTGGGGAAGCGCGGTCCAGAACTCTTTCAGTGGTTCTTTCATACCAGGACGTTCTGCGCCATGCTCGGGAAGGAAGGCGGATCTATCGATGTGGACGACGCGTATGCGCGGGGGGCGATGGAAAACTTTGGCGCCTTCATCCTTGGCCGCAACATGTTTGGTCCGGTCCGTGGCCCATGGCCGGACGACTCGTGGAAGGGATGGTGGGGGCCCAATCCGCCATACCATGCGCCGACCTTCGTTCTGACGCACTATGAGCGTGAACCCCTCGTGATGGAGGGCGGAACGACCTTCTACTTTGTCCGCGGCGGAATCGAAGAGGCACTGAGGCTCGCGAAACAAGCAGCGCGTGACAAGGACGTCAAGATTGGAGGCGGTGTCTCCACCGTGCGGCAGTATCTGCAGGCTGGGTTGATCGACTCCCTCCAATTTGCAGTTTCCCCTGTTGCCCTCGGTCAAGGTGAGGCACTTCTTAGCGGCATTGACCTGCCCGCGTTGGGATTTTCTGTGACCGAGCACCAGGCCACGGAGCACGCAACGCATGTTGTGCTCACCAGAAGATAAAAGGCGGAGGCAAGTGACGATTGCCACATCCTGAGGAATCGGCTGGGCCGAACGTGGAGAACTAGTTCCCCAGTCTCCGATGACGCCGTTTCACGGGAATTGGGAAGTGGCGGTGCAGGAGACCACCCAGTGCGGTCCGGTGTGCTAGGATTTGGCGCATCGCATGAGCCATCAGAAACGCCACCATAGTACGCAAACCGGGATCAGCTTTGATCCGGCAGTCTATCCGCGGACGTATTCAATTTCCGCTCAATACCAAACTTTTAGGATTATGGCGGGACTCGCTTTTGCCATTGGATTTCCATTTCTGTTGTGGCAATCGCACGGGGCGAACACGGTGCAGAAGGTACTTCCGACACTGCCGATGGCTCTCCTTGGCGGCTACTTGGTGCTTGAAGCTTATAAACTAAAACTTATTCTGGAGTCGGATGCCATATTGGTTTGTGGGTATCTCCGATCTCAACTCCCGGTAAGTGGACTTGTCGGCCTGCAGGAATGGCCGAACTCGCAGTCTCCGGTAATCCCGTTTGCCGAGCACGGTCCGTTCCGGTCCGCAATGCGGTGGTCGAGTGTGCTTAAGGGTCCGCTCGGCTACACATTCCGCTTCATTGTGGATTGCGAAAGCTCCGGCAAATAAGCAGCGCGAACTCGACTTATTTTGCATCGCCTGCAAGTTTCATCGCACTTCGTGATTGGCAGCGCGAAGAGTGTGAAGAAGGATGACGCCAAGATAGCAGTCACGAAACCTGTTGCGAGAACAAGCCGGTCCATTGCGGACCGCCGCTCCCATTCACGATTCCGAAAAACTCGAAATTTCCGATGGCACGGTCGTCGTTGGCATTCAGCAGCGCCCACCCCGTGGTGCCGAAGTGCTGCTTTGCTACGGGAGCGAGTGTGTCACGCACTTTAGTTCTTTCCTTGCCCGCCAGCAGCCACGCCAGCGTCGCGCAGGCGAACGCGTCATAGGCCGCAAACGCAAACGGAATCGGCGAGGTGAGTCCGGTCGCCTGAAGGATCGGATCGCGCAGCAGTTGCGCTTCAGCCGGTAGACCGAGGTTTGCTGCGGCGAGTTGCGTCATCTCGGCGAATTGCGCTGGTCCGGGAGCGAGAAAAGCGCTGCTCAGTGCGATCCCATCCGTCGCGAACCAGCGAACCGAGCTCAGGTCGGAAGAAGCGCTCGCGGCGCTTAACAGGCTGGCGGCTTCGTCGAAACCGGCAACGAACACCGCGATCTGGCTCAAAGGCAGAGTCGACTTCAAGATGCCGACCGCAGTGGCTAATTCCGAGGCTACGGTCGTGAAATTTGCACCCGCGGTGGGATATTCAAATCCGGTAGCAACCGAGACTCCCAGACCGGGTCCGAACGTCCGAAGAGAAGCCGCGAGACCCTGATTCCCGGCATCGCCGCGCCATACTGGGACCATCGCCTTGATCCCCATTCCTCCCGCCGCCGCCGCGATCGCTTTCGATTCCAGAGTGTCGTCCGGGACGAAGCGGAATACCGTATCATTCGGAATCGACAAGCTCGAAGCGGTGCTGCCCTGGCTCACGAGCACGACCCCCGCCGCATCGGTGATCGGTTTGACCGCCGCGACCTCGGCGCTGGTTTGCGGACCGATCAGAAACTGCACGCCGCGGTCGATCAGGCGCTTGGCTTTGTGGGCGGCGATGGTGGGTTCAAGCTGCGTGTCTTCGAACATCAAATCGAACGAGACGCCGGTATCTCTCGCGTGCGGCCAGGCGCTGAAATCACCGAGCAGCGCCTCCAGGTCTCCCGCCGCGACCTCCATCATCAGCTTGGATTGCGTGCCCAGGTCCGCCGAGTTGCCGGCGAGGGAAAACAGCGCGCCGACCGAGAGCGACACTTCGGCACTAGCCGGCTTCGCGGGCAGCTTCAGCGCCGCAAGGGATAAAATTCCGGACCCAAATAAAGCGCGCCGCGATATAGTCTTGCGATGGTTCACGGGAGGTTTTGAGAGTACCATGTTTGCGCGCATACACTCCTTGAAATTGGCGCGTGCAACCCAAGCCGCGGGCCTCCATTGCGTTCGGTTCTCGGTTGCGACCCGGTTTCTTGTATGACGCGACCCTGAGGATTGCAAGCACACTCGTAACCATATCTACGCGCCGCAAGCTGATGAGCCTGCGAGGTATAACCCAAGCTGGTCCGGGTGCGTGTCGCGAGAGTGTCTACTTTCGGAGACTCGGCGCGCCAACGGGTGATACCTTGCGCATTCGGAAGCCTAGCTTGAAAGTAATTCCGTAAGTGCCTAAGAATCAAAAATTGCGTCGAGTTGTGTGGAGAAGAAGGGGATTGGATGAATATCAGCGTTACGCCTGAGCAGGAGAGAATCGCTAAAGAGCAACTCGAAAGTAATCCCGCCTGGTATGTCCCCATTTCGCTGAGTGCGCCAGTCTCCGATAAGGCCGTTTATCAGGCGGAATCCGCATCGCGTAGTTCGAGCACTTGAAATTAGAAAGGGGCCGATGGGTGTGTATCGGCCCCGGGGTGGTACGTGGATTATTTGTGTGTCTTAAGGTCTTAGCTTGAGTTGTTTATATGCGCTTGGGTCTTCCACGTCTGTTCAATTCAGCACATCCCTCAATCCAATAAACCCGTTCATCAGGCGTTGGGGCGGCTCTCTAGGGACCTGGCTGTTGCGTATTAACAGTCTCGACATTTTCAACCCATGATTGTTGATTCATCCTTTCAGTGGGCGTAGTATCAGCAAACGAAGCACGAAGTTCTAGTTTGTCGGAGGTGCTGTAATGCGCCTGACCATCTTGCCGGTTTTCCTAGCTACCGCATTGGTTCTAACGATTCGAGTCTCTGCAAAGCCACAGATTCTCGCGCCGATTCCCGCGAAAATCATCCAAGCCAAGACGGTCTTCGTTGAAAACCAGAGTGGTTACGATCGCGCACGCGACGAGCTTGCTGACGAATTAGGTAAATGGAACCGGATTCATATCGTCTATAACAAGGCGAGTGCTGACGTCGTGGTGATTTTGACCGCTCAGAACGCGCAGCGAACTACGCAGATCGCTTTCGTTGATTCAACGACAGGCGACAAAATCTGGACCAACTCGATGGTCTGGAGCAATCGAGGAGCTGTCCGCGATTTGCTAGGTGATTTGAAACAGCGAATCGAACAGCTAGAGCGCCAACCTAGGTAGCATCCCCCCAAAGTTGACGAAACTTCCGGTGATTCCTCTTCTCTAAGGGTGGGCCTGTGGAAATATTGGCCAGATTTCCACTTACCGATAAGGCCGTTTCACAGGACTTGGGATTCGCTTCGACGCTTTGCGAAATGAGGAAAACAAAAAGGGGCTGATACCCGTTGCCGGGTTGCTACACCGGAATCAAACGCCTTGCCCGGCTCGTCGGCACTATCCGGTCATGTGCACGGGAGGGCCCAGCCCCTCGCGGCCCCAATTAGATTCTAACAGCAGGAATACAGAATCGGGGCTTTGCACGGTCCAAAAGCCAACTTCCGATAATGCCGTTTATCAGGCCCAATCGAGCTTTAGGCGCAAAAGGCGACTCGATTTCGACCGCTCTATACTCTATCGCGCCATTCCAACCCTTGTGGCAGTTCCTCGGCGGCAAATTCTAGGTGGATAACACGGCGTGGCTTGGGAGCAGCACACTCGGATGAGGCATGAATCAAGAGTGGGCGTATAAGTATTGCGCCACCTCTCGGAACTGTGCAGGTCACACAGCCTGTCTTTTGCCAGTTCTCAACTTGTTTTCTGGAGAGGCGTCCTTCCTTGTGGGATGTAGGTATGACGCGAAGCGGGCCATTTTCTGGCCCACTCTCATCTAAGTGAAGCCTGATCGCAAGAATGCGGCTCATGATTTCAGCGGGTGGTTGAACATGCAAAACGCCAGCCTTCACGCTCCACGCCCTGAATCCATCGACCTCTCGGCGTTCACGCACGGCTATAGTCAGGTCTTGATGCCAAGCCACCTTCCAATTTGATCGTTGAGTTTTGTTGAACAATATTCCTCGAACAGCAAAACACATTGCTCCGAGGATTGTGCCGATGATTTCTCGAACGGCCTGCGATGCTGCAAGTTCACGGACAGCTGAGACAGACAGGAGATTTCGCTGTGAGTGGTTAGCGTTTCCAAGGTCGTCATGAAGGCGTTGCAAAATAGATTCGTCGAGACAACGCGGAAGGACCGCAAAGCCGATTCGTTCTATGCGCTGTGCTATGTCAGTCATTGCGCCAATTTTGCCTCAAAAGTCCCTTTCGCGGAACACACAGGCCACATTCCGGTAAGGCCGTTTTTCAGGACTTGGACGAACGACACCTTTCCTTTTCCTGTTCCAAATCAATAAGCTGATTGGTGAGCGTGATTGGTCTAACGTCCTCCCATGCCAGTGTCGCGCATTCGAGTAAACGTTCGTGTATTCGCAGCCGCGCAACTACTTGCCAGCGACGGTTGAAGAGACCGCCTGCCGTAAGCTTTTCGAATGCGATGGTAATCGTCTTACGAAGTGGACTGCGCGTTAAGCCGATCTCAGTGGCAAGGTCATCTGGAAGAGCGTGGACCCAACATCTGACCACGATTGAATTGGGCAATTCTTCCAGCGGCCAGTGCCGAAACCTATCACGGGGGCTGTAGGTCAACTTTATCAGCGTGAAATTTTCCTCCCGCCAACGTCGATAGGCCTTTGCCCTCCAATATGGATGGTTGGCCTGAAACCAAGCATCCAAGTGGACATCCCTATCCACTCTCAAAAGGAAATGACTCTCAAGGTCAGCATACTTGAGGGGGAAATGAAGACCCTTACCCAATTTGTACTTGCAAATATGCGGGATAACACTGAACATGGGCGCACCTCCCTGCGCGAAATCTGCTGCGCTGCTCGGATTTGAGCGAACACACCAACACAACTGATCTGGATTACTTGCTCAGAGTGGGAGGACGCTTAGATTGATGGGAGGATTTGCGTCAAGCGAAACATGTTGCAGCCGCCTTTTTGTTCGATGTCAAGGCTAGTATATCAAGATTCAGTATCAGAGACGACCAATATCACTGAGCCAAGTCCTGGTAAGTCGGCTTACCGGAATGTGGGTTTTGCGACTTAGGTCACTTTCTGGTCTTTCTTGTCGGGCTGTTTGCGAATGACTGTCCAATATTCCTCTCGAACGTCCGCGTCACTCGGTGTTGGACGCGGCCCATATAGGCCGTCAGCACCGTTTTTCTTGGGGCCAGATATCCAGTAGTGCTCATGCGTGCCCACATCAAAGTAGTTGGATTTGAAGCCACTCCCTTTGAGGCTCTGAAATGTCTTACCTCCATAGTGGAGGCTCTTACCAGTTTTGGAGAAACTGACGCTACCAATGCGGGCGGGGCCTCTGACACCAGACTGGCCGGGAGGCTGAGCGGATTTGTTTTCGATATACATTATGCGTGGCGCGGGCATGCATTCATTTTAGCTTGGATTTCGTGGATAGTTTCCAAGGCCCGTGAAATCGGGCAGTCTCAATGGGTCGATGCAATACCTGCCCAAGACCTTCTTATTTGCGTCTAAAAGGCTAAATTTGTTCGCAGGCACCAATTCAAGCAAAACAAACGCCCTGTATAGGTATTGATTGAATGCGGTTGTACTGATCGATTCTCAATGGGAAGTAATGTCCGATCAATTGCTTATAAGAAGTTGCATCGACCGGTTGAGCCGGCACGGCTTATCGAAATCTGGGAAGATTCGCAGCCAGCGAAAAGCCCGCTTATCAAGACTTGGCATGCTGGTGCGGGATGGTTTGGCGGCCGTTTAACGCTTCTGGTAGGGGTGGAAGATGTAGTCCTTTGCCTTCACGGCGACATGGCACATGTGGCCGCAATCTGAGGGGCTGGGGTCGGCGGTAAACTTGTCCGATGCGGCTTCGTAGTTAAACACCGCGTACCCCCATCCGCCGGTTTTCGGAAATCTCTTGCTGTCCTTTTCCATAAGGAAAGCCTGCACAAAGACGTCCGGCACATCAACGACGAAGGGGGCCTCCGTGCTCTTCTTCGGCTTCCACTGGAGCTTCGCGATCTTGGAGCCCTCCGGGAAGGGCTGGCCGTTGCCCGGAACGCCGGCCTTGTACGCCGCGATCATGGCCGGATTGGCCACGATCACCTTGAGCACTTCGTCGGTCCGGGCGGAAGAGACCACCGACCAGTCCTCGTATCCCCTGAAGTCGGAGAACGCGATTCCGCCCGGCGATTTAAGCGAGTACTTCTCCTGAGCGTAGACAGCCGTGGCTACGAGGAGGGCGAGCACCGGCGTCACTATGGCAACCGTGAGCTTGCTTTTGCGCTTCATGGCCGAGCCTTTCTTGGCCAGGATTTTCATTTTGGCTTCTCAATCGGGCACAGCATATCACGCCCCGTGAAAGCGAGCTTTGATAACCGGGGAAGTCAAGTGCTGATAAGTCGTTCCGCCTTACCGGAATATGGGATTTTCAGCAACACTCGATTCGCGAGGCTCGCGCTGGTCCGATGGCGCAACCGCACACCAAGGATTTCAGGGGGGAAAACTGCGGAAAATCAGCTTTTGTCCAGCTTCATTGATTGAGCAGCGGAATATCCTTGGAGGGTGTGGCCTTCGGCCTCGATTGCAAGTAGGCGTAAATGTCGGCGAGGTCCTGATCGGAAATAACTTTGCTGGTGTAGGGCGGCATCTGGCCGGTGGGCTGGTGGACGTATTTGGTGAACGCTTCGAAGGAAAGTAGAGGCGGGCCGATGCGCGGACCCGCTCCCTGCGCAGCGCCCTGGCCTTCGCGGCCGTGGCATTCGTAGCAGCCGTCTTTCGTGAAAATCTTTTTGCCGGTTTCGGCATTGCCAAGGGCCGCCGCCCCGCTTTTTTCACCCTGTGACGCGGTGTTTTGTGCTCGCGGCGCGGGGCCTGCTAGCAGGGCGATCGCAACGATCGCCGCGAGAGTGGCTAGCCGAATCATGTTCGTATGGCGAGGCTGGATTGCATTCGTGCTTGGCAAGAATATGTCCACGCGTTCCCCTTTGGCGCCATTGTGCCACAGGAGCGATTCCCCCGGGAACGGCATTCTCCGGAATGGCGTTACGAATCGCCGCGGACACAACAAGGATCCCGCGCTCCGATCGGGGACACGCGACAGGCAGGACGGGCTTCAGCCTGTCTGGGTTTGGTATTTACCGGATGCGAAAAGCGACAGGCTGAAGCCTGTCCTACTCACACCACCTGCATGATTTCGCGGTTGCCGGAAATGTACAGGTCTGTGTAGCCCTTCATCTTCGCGCGGAAGGCTTCGTTCGAACCGTAATCCTTCAGTTGGGATTCGAATTCCGCCAGGTCTGCCACTTCGAATTCCAGGATGACTCGGTTGAATTCACCGGTCAAATCGGTCAGGACACGGTGCTTTGGGAATTTGCCTGAGGAGGCCGCTTCCTTCACCTGGGCTGCGAGCTTGCTGGCGCTTCCCGCCTTGGCGACAAAACAGTTTCGAACGACGAGCATGACCGATCCTCCTTGTAAGTTTTTTCTTTCCGGGCGAGCTAGAGTTTTCCCGCGTCCACTCAAAGTCTGGCGGGGAAGGAACGCAGGGAGCCTGCCATCCGCACGGGAATATTGTCAAGATGGAGCGGACGGCACTGATGGATTGGCGAATGTCCGAAGGTTTGCTAACTCTTCGGCCAATTCGAATAAAACCCTTCACCAACAAGCAGTCGCCCTTCCGTTCATGCGACCCGGGGCGGTTTTACTTTCGCATTGTTTGCAGGAGCGGCGGGGTGTAGATTGCCGTTCATCAGGAAACAATCATGATCGCAGGGCAATGGGGAGGCGGGCCGATGAGATTTCGGGTTCCGGCAGCAAGAACATGACGATGAGGGCCGACCGCAAGGACATGACGCTGCCCGGGGCCGCCGCCGGTTCTTCGCGGCGTGAAGTTTTGCAATGGCTCGCCATGGCGGGGGCGGCTTCACTCCTCCCCGCTGACAAATTGCTAGCGCGGGCCGGCATGCCCGCTGCGGGAGCGTTGACCGGCCGCATCGACGTCCACGCTCACACCGTTCCGCCCTTCTATACAAAGGTCATGGAGAAAGAGATTCTGGCGACCGGCCACCCGCTGCCCACCTGGGCCCCGGCCCTGCATATTGAAACGATGGACAAGAACGGCGTCGCCACGTCGATGCTTTCGCCGATGACGCGCGTGGTGCAGGACTCGTTTTCCGACAAGTCCGAGCGAGCGCGCAAGCTGGCGCGGCAAAACAACGACTACACGCAACAGCTGGTGAGGGATTACCCCGGGCGCTTCGGACACTTTGCCGGCCTCCCGCTGCCGGACACGGACGGCAGCCTGCGTGAAATCGAATATGCCTACGATACACTCAAGGCCGATGGCATCGGATTGTGGACGAGTTATGCCGACAAATGGCCGGGCGATCCCGTCTTCGCGCCCGTGTACGAGGAGCTGAACCGCCGCAAGGCGATTATTTTTATTCATTCCGCGCCGCCTATTTGTTGCCGCTCGCTTCAGCCCGGCGTGATCGACAGCGTGGTGGAATACGACTTTGATATCGCGCGAGCCGTGGTCAGCTATTTGAAAAACGATTCGTTCCGGCGGTATCCGAATATCCGGTTTATCTTTCCGCATTCGGGGGGAACATTGCCGGTGCTCGCAAATCGGGTGACAGAATCTCTGCCCGAAAAGCGATCCGAGAAAGAAACAGCGGATTTGATGGACGAAGTAAAGCAACTGTACTTCGATGTCGCGCATGCCACGTACCCCGCGCCTCTGTCCGCGCTGACCAAGGTGGTCCCCGTGCCGCAAATTCTTTTTGGCAGCGATTATCCGATTGTGCCGTACCCTGTTTCAGCCGGGCCTCTCGACCATTTCGGATTTTCGGAAGGCGATTTGAAGGCGATCAATCGCGGAAATGCCGAGCGGCTGTTTCCTCGATTGAAGGGATAAACATTTCACCGTGGCCAAGGAGGAGATTATGAATCGTCGGATCGTGAGAGCCGGACTGGCAATTTTGATTTTGGCGGCGCTGGCGACCGTGGCCGATCTTCGGCATGGAGCGCAAGCGAGCGACTCGAAGAACCCGGCTATGCCGCCTGCCTCGATTCCCACGTTTTCAATGGAAAACGTCGGGCGCGAGGCTTTTTTCTACGTGGGCGGGGAGTATGCGGGCGCTCCCGGCAAAGAAGAGATGCATGGCTCGATGTACGTCGAAGTGATGGTGCCGAAGCAGATCAGGCAAAAATATCCGATCGTGTTTTTCCACGGGAACGGGCAGAGCGGGGCGGTGTGGAAGCAAACGCCCGACGGGCGGCCGGGCTGGGCTTACTATTTGATTAACCAAGGATACGTCGTTTACATGGTGGATTATCCGGCGCGCGGGCGTTCGCCGTACGTCCCGGACATGGACGGCAAGCTGGGCCTGCGCACGGCACAGGAGTTGTCGCAGATCTGGACCGGTCCGACACTGTCCGGCGGGGATTTTCCGCGGATGAAATTGTACACGCAGTGGCCGAGCGACTCGCCGAAGAAGGGCACGATGGGCGATCCGGTCTTCGATAACTTCATCAAGGGCCAGATGCAGTTCATCTCCGCCCAGGCCGAACTCGCGGTGCCGGCGGGCGTGGCGCTCCTCGATCAGATCGGCAGCCCGGTAATCCTGATCACGCATTCGCAGGGAGGCGGCATCGGCTTCAACGTCGCCGACGCGCGACCCAAGCTGGTGGCCGGAATGGTGGCGATCGAGCCAGGAGGCCCGCAGATCGGCTCCGTCGATACTGCCAAGGTGAAGTACACGGGCAAAATCGGAAACGCCTGGGGAATCACCAACATGCCCATGCATTACGATCCGCCCGTCAACAGCCCCGACGATTTGAAAACTTACCTCGAAGAGAAATCGGAACGGCCGGACGAAGTTCCCTGCTACATGCAGAAGGAACCGGTACACAAACTGACGGGCATGGCGAATATGCGGGTCCTGTCCATTTCGGCGGAAGGAACGTATCACCGCGTGTTTGACGCCTGCATTCCCAAGTGGCTCAATCAGGCGGGCGTGAAGGACGAGTTCGTGCGGCTCGAAGACGTCGGCATCCACGGCAACATGCACGAAATGTTTCTCGACAGAAACAGCGACGTGGTCATCAAGTTCATCGACGACTGGATGCGCAAGAATGTGAAGTAAAACCGAGCGATTTTGAACTTCGGGTGCCGCACCCTTGCGCTGTTCAAGGGTGCGGGGTTTCCCTCCAACCGCCTGAAAACTTCAAATGCACCCTCGCTGGCAAGTCCTATCACTGGCGATTGACACGACTGATTGGCCGTCATATCCTCCCGTTCAACACCGTCAATCCGCAAAAGGAAGTTCTTGAGGTGCCGAATGAAAAGTCCGCGGCTGAAGCCTTTTGTCTTACTTTCCGGCGTCTTGTCGATTTGCATTCCCTTGCTCGCGCATCACGGAGCTGCGGCGTACGTGGACAAAATCGAGGTCATGAAAGACGCCACGGTGGCGAAATTCGTGTGGGCTAATCCTCACTCCATCATCCTGTTCGACGTGAAGGATGACAAAGGCAATGTAATGCATTGGGCCGCCGAAGCCGGGAGTCCCTCGGCGATCGGTCTGCTTGGCTGGAACAGGAATTCGCTGAAGTCCGGAGACGTGATCACCGTGTACCTTTATCCGGCCAAGTCCGGCAATCCTGTCGGCCGGCTCAACAAGGTCGTGTTGGGCGATGGGTCGACGCTGAGGGATAGCCAGCTCGGCGGAGAAAAGAAGGAGTATTAGGGAAACGGCTTCACTCGTAACGTAGGGACTGGGCAAGCAAAATTCAACTCAGGTCGAGAGGCGATTGGGCCTTAGGTGGATACGTATGTCGATCCAATGGGGACGCATCCTGCTTATTGCCTTCTTGATGGAAGTCGTCCTTTTCGCAATTGCGGTCCCGCTCACTTTGCACGGCGCGCGGAGAGTCGCGCTCTACGCTGTGCCTCCAGCGGCGCTCATCGCAACATTCGCTTTTACCATCCGGCTCGGGCGGAGGATTTCATCGAAGTTTGTCCTGCATGGCGTCCTTATCGGCGTTGTGGGCACGCTCATGTATGTTGGTCTCACCCGCGGAAGGCCTGAACCGTGGCAATACATCGTCGCCAACGCCTTGAAAGTAGTTGGCGGCGCTGCTGGGGGAGAAATCCTGGCGAGGCGGCGCGAAGGATTAACGCACTAAAAAAAGATGTAGACGAATTGTTTATGGGGCCGCGGAGACCTTTTGCCGTTCAGGTGAAAAAGAAAATTGCAGATCCGGATGTTTGATTGAAAAATAATTTGGTCACACGTTTGGTCTTCCTTGGTGGCGTTCTAATATTTTGTTGCCCCACATTCGCACACCATGGAAGTGCGTCTTACCAGACGGACAAGGTAGTTGTCTTGAAGAAAGCCACGGTGACGAAATTCGTGTGGGCCAATCCACATGCCATGCTCTTGTTCGACGTGAAGGACGACAGAGGCAACGTCGCGCATTGGGCAGGGGAAGCGGGAAGTCCGTCGGCAATCCGTGTTCTCGGCTGGAACAAGAATTCACTAAAACCCGGGGACATAATCACCGTTCACCTGTACCTGTCCAAATTCGAGAGCAATGTCGGGCGCCTTGACATGATCGTCTTCGCCGATGGCGCGACGCTTAAGGATAGTCCAAGGACGGACCTAGGAGTATTATCCCGATACTGATGTTCGGCCCAATTGGCAGGCTGGAATCCAATCATGAGCAGGCGAAGTGTGAGCGGCAGCAATTTAATTTGGGCAATGAGAGGTGCCGGAATGCGAAATCTTCTCGAGGGCTATATCCTTTGTCTGGTCGGAGCGTTACTCATCTCGCCGAATGCGTTCGCTCAAAGTCAGAGCTCTCCCAAGCCGAATTATGGCGGCCCAGAAGATTTGTATCAGAAGTTAGGCGACGTGGGAGCCGGGGGTGCGGCGCCGCGCAGGGAACTGACCGGATTTTGGGCGGGGATGGTCGCCCAAAAACTTAACGAAGTGCCCGCCATGACGCCATGGGGGCTGGAGCAGTTCCATCTTCACAAGACTAACGGGGAGTATCCGGTTGCGGAATCGAATGATCCGCAAAAAAGTTGCGACCCGCTTGGATTTCCGCGGAGCATGTTGTTCATGACGAGGGGGATCGCGTTCACCCAGATGCCCGGCAAGGTGATCGAGATGTTTCAGTTCAACCGGGTGTGGCGGGAAATATGGACGGACGGCCGGGAGCTTCCGAAGAATGTGGGCGGCAATTCCGCCGACGCGCCGGACCCGAGGTGGTACGGATATTCGGTGGGACATTGGGAAGGGGACTACACATTCGTCGTGGAGACGGTGGGGAGCGATGAGAGGACCTGGCTGGACAACGCCGGACATCCGCACAGCATCGGCTTGCGAGTCGAGGAACGATTTACGCGCGTGAATCATAATGTGCTGGAAGTGGCCATCACGATCGACGACCCTAAGGCGTATACCAAGCCGTTTGTGATCACCAAGGCCAGTTTCAAATGGATTCCGAAGCAGGATTTCGAGGAGCAATTCTGCGTGCCGTCGGAAGAAGAGGAATATCAGAAACT
>Ga0070731_10002785_pt1 | contig 16283 bp, 11 predicted proteins | sample Coa_R1_2_FD_66448 | JGI IMG/M metagenome (GOLD analysis project Ga0070731, IMG submission 66448) | Surface soil microbial communities from Centralia Pennsylvania, which are recovering from an underground coalmine fire - Coalmine... | ecosystem: Environmental > Terrestrial > Soil > Unclassified ...
GGTGCATCTTTCGCTGTCTCAGCAGGACATCCCCTCGATCGTTGATCAGTACTGCCTCATTGAAGCGACCTTCTGTCGATTGCTGTATCCAGGTTCCCGCGAGCGTCAGTTTTGGCATTCGCCGGCTCTCTAGGTACCCCTGCCGGATATACTCCTGTAAGTGCTCAACTAGGAAACTGGGCATGGTCAACTCGGGGAAGAGCAAGATGTCGACATTCGACGACACGGCTTGGTCGACCGCCCCGTCGACAGTCTTTTTAAGCTCTTCCTGCAAGCACTTTGTATCGTCCACGAGAAAGCGATTCGGTCTTGCGGCATCCAAAACGATCCGGAGAGCACCTGGAAGCAGGAGGGCCTCCGTTCCGTCGATCTCCATGGCATCGACGACTGGACACATTCCGACCGTGAGAGGGCCGCCAAGCTCATCCGCGATGTCGTCGATCACCCTCGGCCATACCCACTCGAGCTCACACTCATATTCGCGAATCCGGGACAGGTTCTGAAAAAATCGATGATGATATTGGCCACGCTGTTCCGAGGCGCTGAACCCATGAGCTTCCGCGTACGCGAACCACGCTTGTCTTGAGATTGCCGGCGGCTTGAAGATAACCGGGCCACGATCCCGGTCGAGGCGATACCCCGATTCGGCGAAGTGCTTTCGAACATTCTTCCACTCGTCAGGGTTATGTCCAAATGCGTAGGGACTCATGGATTCCACCGACCTGTCGATCGCGCGGAGCACGGCAATCAGCGAGGGCCAGAACGCCGGTGAGGAGACGGTAGCGTCTGAACCACGTTCGCGAAACCCAAGTCTGTCCGGAAAACCCAAGTGCGAATACACCGCTCGCGGAATCTCGCCGTCGGCGGCCACAACGGCCTCGACAAGATTCTCCCGGTCAGCCTTTTGCATGGACAACAACACCTGATCGTGTGGGAACTGGAAGTCTTGCGGCGGAAATTGCAGTAGAAAGTCGAACCCGAGCGCGAAAAAATCAAAGATCCACGTAGTGTCTGCGGCGAGTTTGCAAAACTGTTTCGCGTTCATGTCCGGCTGTCTCGATGCGCATCCTTCATCGCCGCGCCAGAGTTGTCGGTCGAGTTGAGACGGAAGCCCGCCTTCGACGGGGCGCAGGATTGACCGCGCTTTAGAGCCCCGGTACCCATCTGTATCAAGGACCACCTATACGCGAGTGGCAACTCGACGGAGTTCGTTCCCCAAACCAGCACTGCGCTATGACTCACAGTGTACTTCCAAATGTGCGACTTACACGCGGAATGAATGATTTCAGCAGGCATACTTTAGCCCCAGGCCGTACGCCGTAGGCCATAGGCCATGGAATACAGGCGACAGGCAAGAGGGGACTTCGTTTTTCATTGCACAGATTCTATGGAGCGGAGTGGTTTCGACCGTCATAAATTCTATTTACTTCGTCTGGAGTGACCGGTCGCGGAAGCCAGGCGGAGCTTGCCGAGAAGATCTCTGGAGCGGTGGATGTGGAAAATGGTTAGTGACGGGTGGCGTGTGCGATGAGTTTTGGCAGGGGTAAGCGACGAGAATCGCCGCCAAACAGCTCCCCCTTCTTCCTTGTGGGCCACCCGGAGAGGAGTGACGGTTCCGCCATCCCCGCCATCCCTGGCCTGGTTGCACCCCGTACCCTTTTAGGGTACGCTTGACCCCGGAATGGGTACAAGCAGCATTTTATCGGAAACTCTCTTTGGGCGTACGCGAGGTGCGGTGCTTTCCGTCTTATACGGCCACGTGGGGAAAAGCTACTATCTGCGGCAACTTGCCCGCCATACGGACATTGCCCTCGGGCCGGTACAGCGCGAGATACGGCAACTGGTCGAAGCTGGCCTGGTCAGTAAGAAAACCATTGGGACGCAAACTCTCTATAGCGCCAACCGCGAGAGCCCAGTCTTTCGGGAGATCAAGGGCCTGGTTATGAAAACGGTTGGCATGCACGATGTTCTAGCCGAGGCGCTCAGTCCGCTGCGAGAGGAGATCAATCTCGCCTTTGTCTATGGCTCCGTAGCCCGTTCCCGCGAGCGCGAACACAGTGACGTGGACGTGATGGTTGTGGGCAACGTCGATTTCGACGTCATCGTAGAAAAACTCCGCGGCGCCGAGAAAATCTTGAACCGGGAAATCAATCCAACCGTATATTCCATTCGGGAGTTCAGCAAGAAATTGCGAGGGAATTTCCTCAAGACGGTTTTGGCGGAAAAGAAGCTTTTCATCATCGGGGGTGAGGATGACCTTAGAGACCTGGGTCAAAAACACCTGGCTTGAAAAGCGCAGCTCGGATCGCGAGGAAATCGTCCGCCTGCTCGCGCTCGCGGACGGGCGTCTTGAAGATTATCAGCGCGCCATTTCGGGGAAGCTCTCTGCTGATGTTCAGTTGGGTTTGGCTTACGACGCGATTCGAATCTCTGCTACGGCGGCCCTGCGTGCCGCGGGATACCGAGTGGTACGAGGCGGCAGCGAACATTACCGAACCATCGAGGCTCTCGAGTTTTCGATCGATCCAGAGAAGAAGCTCATTCCGACGCTCGATAAGCTGCGTAAGAAGCGGAACACCGGATCGTACGATGATTTCGGGCTAGTTTCGCAAGGCGAAGCCGACAGCTGCGGCAAGATCGCCGTCCGTGTTCGGAAAGAGGTCGAAGACTGGATTCGGAAGTATCATGCCGACAAAATCGGCTAGCTATAAAGCGTTGACCGCAGCGGCAATGGTTGGATTATTGGCGATCGCAATGGCCTTCACTTTGGCAATGTACGCAGCGCTGACGCCGTGTTCGCGAAGTCCGTGGACGATGTAGCCGACGTATTCGACGTTCGTTCGTAGCCCCGCCCTTGGGTGGATCACACGATAGGTGGTGGCGGCAAGCAGCTGGCCGTTCGCGGACTTGACGGTAATCGGGTGGCGAGCGTAGTTTGTCCCTTCCCCTTCGATGGCATCGAGGGATTTTCTATTGCGCTGCGCGGCGGTGTCCCTCGCCATCAGGAAATCGGGTACGTCGTAGACCACGCCCCAAACCTTGTTTCCGGAACTCGCTACGATGTCCGATGCCGCGCATCCACGTCTCGTACTCCACACATCGAAGGCGAGCTCGAAGTCGTCAACCGTTTCCGCGATGGTCACAAACTTCGCGTCGCCGCACAGGCGATCCTGGCTATTGAACTGGCTTTCGGAACAATTGGAACCGTATTGAAAGACCAAGGCCATCGAAGCATGCTCCCTTCTTTCCAATTAGACCTAACTGCGCGGCCATGGGATAGGCTGTTGGTGCTGTGATGGTTACGTTCGAGTCTATAGATAAGTTGTTTCAGGCCCGCGGGAAAGCCATACGATTGTAGACACAGCCCTATGGCCTGGATCTCGAAAACCGATTACGTCCTTTGGCGCGAGTGCGCCAAAAACGCATGGCTCAAGCTGCACCGGCCGGAGATCTACTACGCCCGAGAGTTAACCGAGTTCGAGCAGGCGGTGATTGACGCCGGCATCGAGGTCGAGGGCGTAGCGCGGGGACTCTTTCCCGGCGGCATTTCGGTAACGGGAGCGAAAGCGGAGGCACAGGAAAAGACGACGGAACTCCTTGACGCCAAAACCATCAGGTTGTTCCAGCCGGTATTCGAAAAAGATGGATTTCTCGCGGCGATCGATGTCCTCGAATTCGATGATGCGGCGGGTGAATACGCGATTTACGAAATCAAGTCCTCGACCGAAATCGACGAACGACATCTTTATGACCTGGCGTTCCAGGTGATTCTTCTTCGAAAGAGTGGGCGAAGAGTGGGCCGGGCCTGCCTCGTTCATCTGAATCCAAATTACATCCGCCAGGGTGAGCTCGATTTGGGGCGTCTTTTCGTCTCTGAGGACATGACCAGCCGAGTCGAGCAGATTGCGGACACGGTCACAAAGGAGTTGGAGGTAGCGCGATCCTACCTCTTGTCCGACACGGAACCGAAGGGCCCGTGCTTGTGTATCTACAAAGGAAGGTCACGCCACTGCAGCACGTTTCGCTACTCCAGCCCGGACGTGCCGGAGTACGGTATCCACGACATCGCGCGCATCGGCAACAGCCCGGAAAGGCTCAAGCAATTGGTGGATGCCGGCGCTTTCGCACTGGATCAGGTCCCTTCCGACATCAAGCTCAGCGATGTACAAAAAATGCAGGTGCGGGTCTACCGTACCGGCGAAACGGTCGTCGAAAAGAACGCGATCGGGAGAGACCTCGGCGACCTCAATTATCCGCTCCATTTCCTCGACTACGAGACGTACGCTCCGCCCTTGCCGCAGTTTGATCGGTTTTCTCCTTATGACCAGATCCCTTTGCAATATTCTGTGCACATTGTGGGATCGCCAGGCGAAAAACCGGTGCATTACGATTTTCTCTACTCCGGGCAAGGCGACCCAACCACCTCTTTCCTCGCTTCCCTCAAACAACACGTCGGTTCTTTTGGCGCGATCATCGTTTGGAACAAGTCGTTTGAGTCGCAGGTGAACGACCGCATCGCGTACCGATTGCCCGAGGAGCGCAGCTATCTCGCGGAAGTGAACGATCGCATCTACGATCTAAAAGACATTTTCGCGAAACAGTACTTCGTTCATCGCGACTTGCTCGGGAAGGTTTCGATCAAGCGTGTCTTGCCGGTCCTCGCGCCGGAATTGAGCTATTCGAGTTTGGCCATTCAGAACGGGGCCACGGCAGCCCTGGCTTGGAGAGAACTGCTTTCCGGAGAACTCACGGACAAAGAAAGGGCGGAGCTTAGCGCGAAATTGAGAGCATACTGCGCTCTCGACTCCTATGGCATGGTCGCGATTTGGCGGGCATTGGTTGGTTTGGTGGAAGGTTAATCGGCAATGGACGTTCTTGTCCCAAAATTGCAAACCAAGAACCTACGGCGGGCTCCGGACGCTGCCGCCTACCAGCTCTACCGTGCGGCCCAGGAATGGGACTTGGTCGATCCGATTCTCATCCAAGATCGCCAGGACCTAAAATCCGAGCACAAGTGGCGCGACCACATCGAGCCCTACCGCCACCAAGTACAGAACCTGATTACCTTTTGCCGGCGCTTGCCGGTGACTCTGCTGGCAGACGACGTTGGACTCGGAAAGACCATCAGTGCCGGACTGGTCGCAAGCGAGCTGATGTCACGAAACAAAATTTCGAAATTCCTGGTGGTGTGCCCGAAGCTGTTAATGCCGCAGTGGGAAGAGGAGCTCGAGACCAAGTTCGGCATTCCTGGGGTTTGCGCCACGGGTAAAGAACTTTTGCAAGCCGAGCTTCCCGAAGGTGGCGGAGCGGTGATTACCACGTATCAATCCGCACGGATGTACCTGAGTGCGCTGGGCCAAGCGGGGTTTGAGATGCTGGTTCTGGATGAAGCGCACAAACTTCGCAATCTCTACGGCGCCAACCAAGCTCCGCAAGTAGCACAACAGTTCCGCGAGGCGCTAGCGAATCGCATGTTTAAGTACGTACTGATGCTCACCGCCACGCCGATTCATAACCGGCTTTGGGACATCTATTCGCTTGTCGATTTATTGGCCGTGGCACGGGGCCATCAGAATCCATTTGGGACGGAAGGCATTTTTGCCCGAACGTTTATCGCCGACGGCCGGATGGAGGCGCGGCATCTCAATCCGCAGATGCGGGAAGCGTTTCGTTCGGTAGTTTATGGCTACATGTCGCGGATTCGGCGCGCGGATGCCAACCTGCACTTCCCGGAACGGATCGTGCAACTCCATCGGGTGAATCCGTCCGCGGAAGAATTGGAACTGATTCGACTGATTGCCGGGCCGATCCAGAATCTCAATCGCCTGTCACAGATCTCCATCCTTCAGGCGCTCATTAGCAGCCCGCACGCGTTGCTCGCGCAGTTGAAACAAATGGCGAAGAACCGGACCATTCCCGAAGGACTCGCGGAGAGCGTGGAACAGGTCGTCGGGCGAATCCGGCTCACCGCGAAATTGCAGGGCTTGGGCACGTTGGTTGACCAGTTGAAGGCCGAGCAGCCCGAGCGCTGGCGCCTCGTCGTGTTTACGACGCGCCGCGAAACGCAAACGACGATCGAAGCATTTCTCGGGGAGCGCGGAGTCTCGTGCGGTCTGATCAATGGAGATTCCGGCGAACGCAATCAGCGAACGATTGCGAGATTTAGAAAACCGGTACCAGAAATTCATGCCATCGTTTCGACCGAAGCGGGCTCGGAAGGCGTCAATCTGCAAGCGGCCAATGTGCTGGTGAATTTTGACCTTCCGTGGAATCCGATGATTGTCGAACAGCGGATCGGCAGGATTCAGCGTTTGGCGTCCGAACATGCCAGCGTCTGCATTGTGAACATCATCCTGCGTGGGACCTTCGAAGAATACATTGTCGGCCGGCTGATGGAAAAACTGCAAATGGCCGCTCATGCCATTGGTGACATCGAAGCCATTCTCGAAGCTTCCGGAGTAGACGAGGAAGATGAAGACGGCAGCGCCGACGGCACCGCTTTCGTGGAGAAAATACGGGAACTGGTGGTCGCTTCTCTAGGTGGCAAGAATGTCGAAGCCGCCACGCGAATGGCGGAGAAAAGTATTACCGACGCGAAGGTGGAGCTCGAGAGCCAGGAGAAAAACATCGATGCGATGCTGGGGGGAATGGACCAGGATCGCGACACGATTCCGTACCCGAACCTCCCGCGCGCCGCGAAATTGATGGAACCCGACGTTTTTGTGCTTGCGGCGCTTTCGAGTCTTGGAACCCCGTTCAGCCCGGAAACCGAGGGCGTTTACGTCAGCCAACGCGACGGAAGAATCGATCGGATCTGCTTCGACCCTGCCCACGCGGCGAAGGCCGTTCTGTACCGCCCGGGCACGCCGGCGTTCGGTCGCCTTACGACGCGAATCGCCGCCAACCCGTTCCATCGTGTACAGGATGTGGATGAGAAACCAGCAGCCCGCGCAGAGTCCATGGCCAAAGAGTGGGTCGATAGCTTCGGGGGCAATTTCCACCGGGCGCAGGTTCAGGGTGTAGAGCGTTCCTTCGCGGGAACCGCGGTCGTCAGGGTCCGGGCGACCGTAGGACATGACAGCTACGAACGATTGGTGGATGTGGCGATCGCTCCGGGTGAACATTGGTTGCCGGCGGGAGTGACGGGGGCGAGCCCCATCGCCGACCCTCTTAAGAATCCAGAGGCCATTGGCCTCGATCCGGCCGTCGCCATACAAAAGGCGGTGCAGGACGAAGGGGTGGCGGAATTTTGCCGTTTCTACCTGGACCGTCGGAAGCAGGAGCTCGAAGCGGCAGGCTCCGACCCGCGCAAGCGTAAGAAGATTGCAGACGACTTTACGCCGCAGCTCGAAGCGTTCCTGGTTGGATTAGAGGGAACGGTGCAAAGGCGGCTCCAGGTCAACGGAGCATTCGATTTTGGATCGGGACCGCAGTATGAAAGCGTCATCGCTGTCATTCCTGCCGAAAACCGAATGGCTCTTTCCCCCGAGCTTTCGCGCTGTGCTCGAACGCAGAAACTGGCACCGCTCGACTGCCTGGGTCGTTGCGAGGTAAGCGGCGTCCCGGCGCTGAAGCATCTTCTCGAGAAATCTGAGGAAAGTGGCCGCGTGGCACTACCAGAGTTCATGGAAACGTGTGCGGCGACAGGTAAACGCGCTGTGCGTGACGAGCTGGAAGAGTCGGCTGTCAGCAAGCAACGAGTCCTAAAATCGCTGCTCAAAACATCCGGACTCACCGGAAAGCGGGCCGAGCCGCAGTTCTTGGCAAAATGTGACTTCACGGGAATCGAGGCGCTCGAAGACGAACTCGAAACGAGCCAAGTATCGGGAAAGAAGTATCGCGCGGACCGCCAACAGCGCTCGGTCGTGAGCGGCAAAACGGGGTACGCTGGGGAATTTTCGCTGTGTTCGGAAACCAACCAACCGCTGGTCGCCGAAGAAGGGGAAAAGTGCGAGGCGACCGGTAAACTGGTGGTTCCGGGGATCCTGGAGCGTTGTGAGGTAAGCGGAAAACGGGTGCTGCCGCGCGAACTCGAAAAATCCGTAGCCACAGGAAAGAAAGCACTCAAACAATTTATGGTTTCGAGCAGCATTTCTGGGGCGCGGTTCCTGCCGGACGAAGGTATGGTGTCGGCGGCGGGAAAGCACTGCCTCGAAAAAGAGGGCAAAGTCTGTGCATGGAGTTCCCGGAAATGCCACCCCGATGATTTAAGGACGTGCCAGCTCACGCGCGTGGTAGCGCACTTCGAATACATGACCAGCAATGGAGGAATTCGGCTCGAGCCACTACTCAATCTATTGAACGGTCTTCGGAGAAAGTCGGACAAACCAGAGCTGTGGGCGAGAGTGGTGGAGGACATTTCGCGAGTCCTGGACGGTCGGTCGCTGGTTGAGGCTGCGGTGTCGTCGCCCGGCGGAGACCATTTGGTGGTGTCGCTTGAAACCAAAAGCTGGTTGGGGCTGAAGACTCGCCAGGCGGGATTTTTGTATTCGATTCGGGATCGGGCACCCGTCGGCAGGGTGGTGTTGGGCAAACGGGAAGCGGAAGGCTGGGAACTCGAGAAGGTGTTCTAGGCAGGTTGTACGACGTGAAGCCTTAGAACCGATGTCCCCTACGCGGCCTTGGCAGAGCTACTCCTGCTAGTCAGGAGTAGCCCGATTTTCCGGAACAATTGCCGCGAGAATTCGTGAGGCCGTTTGTTGGATGTGTTCGAGGCTTTCGAGAAGCAACTTGGCATCGCCGCCGTACAAACCCACATAATCTTGGGAGGCAGTACCGGTTCCGAGCCCGATAGCGTTCGAGACCACGAAGGCCACTGCTTCCGCCTCGGTTTCCCGAACCCGCTTCGTGGTTTCAGCGCGGCGAGCGTCTTGGTGCAGGCAGCAGTGTGCCAGTTCATGGACGCAGGTCGAGAACATCTCCGCGGCTGTTTGCCCGGGCAGCAAAGTGATTTTTCCGGGCACGGCGGTGCCTTTGGCCGGCGCGATTTCCTCGGAGTATTCGAGAGCGATATTCTGCTCGGCTATGTATCTCCGGAGCCGCTCGAAGTAGGCGGATGAGTCGCCGGTGACAGTTCCAAGCTCGGGCAGCGGTTCGCCGTCGGTTTGTTCTTCTGAGAAAATGTGCGCGACTCTAAAACCTGAAACAACGCGCTCGTTTTCAGAGTCGTTCAATTCTTGGTCGGCTTTTCGACGTAGCACCGGGGCGATGATGGCGATGGCTTTCTCGCCCTTGCGAACCTGGCGGCCCAATCTGTGCCACGTTTGATAGCCCGCGACGCGCCGAGCATCCGGCCTTTGCATCGCAATCAAGAACAGATTATGTAGGGAATACCTCGAGAAAAGAGACATGGTCTTCAGATAGGCGGTCAGTGCTTCACTGTGTCCGCTTTCCAGCGCGGCAACCAGCTCCGCGATCGCTTTGTTTGTGAGTTGTTTGATTTCTTCTGCTTTCATTCCTTTTGTCCTTTCGGTGAGTTGGGATTGCGTCCCTTCAACCGGGCATAGGGACGCAAGCGCAACGCATTCACTGAAGGACAAGCTTTCCGTACGAAGGGCGGTCGGAGCGGGTGGCGCGAGGCTTGCCACTGTGGGGTATCGGTGGCAAGACCTCGGCGCTAGCGGAGACCGCAAAGGCGGTAGCTACTGACGCTGTCTGCTGATGGGTTTGGCCTACGAAGCCATTCGTGTAGCGATGAGGCTTTGATCGCTAACCGACGGACAAATCGGCATACCGGCCGCGCCCTCCGCGCTGTGCCCACAAAGAATAGGAAAGCGTTTGACATCCCCGGCAGTCCGGAGTGGGTTTGAGGTGCCTGGCAACCACAGCCGGAAGTCCGTTTCGAAAATCCGCACAAACGGCGTTTGGTAAAGAGGACACGCGCGGCGCCCCCAGTTTCAAAAGCTCTGCCGCAATCAACGCAGCAGAAACCGTGGAAAGAAAAGGGAGTGAGGCGCGATACCGCAACCCTTCCTCTGCAGAATCGATCGTCGCTTCGGCGCAGGGGCCTCGGAATTCGGCGTGGGGGTTAGGTAGCCGGCAAGCCGTGCAGTCCTCCGCGCGAGGAATGTGACGTCCAAAGGAAATTCCCCATTCACTAGTTGTCGTGCCATGGAGAACAACGGGCGGCAAGAGAAAAGGCACTTCGGCCCAAGCTCCCTGCTCATTCGTGAGACTCACCCACACGTCAAATGGTTCGCGGCTGAGGCGTTCTCCGTGTTCGTGCCAAGTTCCGTCGACGGTCTCGGCTTGGATTCCGAGCAGCAGAAGAAGGCGTTGCGCCACTTCGGTTTTTGCGCGTGACCATGCAGCGTCCTCGGCGGTGAAGAGCGGGGATCGGTTGAGATTGGAAGCATCGACCCGGTCCTTGTCCAAAACCGTTACCTTTCCCTGCGGTTGCATGAGACTCAAGATGTAGAGCAATGCCGAACCGACAGCGCCGACGCCAGCGAGCAAAAGGTTCCCCAGGTCAATTGCGGGGGAAACGGCGAGATCGGCGGGAGCGAGTTCCGAGTCCGCGTTGAGCGCATGCTTCCACGTACACCATGCGACGGCGGCAAGGCAATCTTTCGGAGGATGACCGACCGCACGCTTGAAAAGGTCGGCCGCCCCAATGGTAGCCGCCAATGCGGCCGCAGGAGCCGTGGCGGGTTGTCTGCGGTAGGAAGGCTTTTGATGGGACCGCCATCCGAGCGCCGTCCATCCGCTGGCGTCGATGAAATAATCGGATTCGTGAAATGAGGACCCTACTTTGTCGTGAGGGCCGATTCGCAAACAAAGGGCAGCAGACGAGGAGTCCGTCAGATTGCCGATCGAAAAGGTACCAAACGGATCGGATTCCCAGAGTTCTCGCCGAAGCCTTTCAACCAGCGTCTGCTCGCCGTGAATGCCCAACGGAGGAGCGAGCGGAACGTTGGGAACGGAGAGGCGCAAGTTGCGGCACCATCGCGCCGTTAGATTCGCAGCGAGCAAAGCCATGCGTTGGACCGTTATGTCTTCGGCGAATTCCCTGGCGACGTGGATTTCTGCCGGGGAGTGCACGTGGCGCCGTAGGCTGTGGACGGCGAGCTCTGTTCGATGGTCCCGTTCAGCATAGAACGCTTCCGCATTTGGCCATCGCCGTGAAATGAAGTCTCGTTTATTCGCCATGGAGCGAACCCTGCGGCCTTTCCGGACGAAGATCTGCGAAGGCTGGCAGAATTCGAAAGTGGAATTCCACGTCTTCGATTTGACGGAACTTACCTCCCAAGTGGCGATACAAACCGCATTCTTGGATTTTCATGCCGTAGCGGCCGAACCAGGGGACCACGACCGAGATCGCGCCATCAAATGTGGCAAACGTCTCCTGATCATCTACATAGGAATGCGAGACGTTCCCTCCCGGGTGTGAATGCGCCTGACCCAGGTAGGCGAGCGGCGTATCCGTTATGATCGCGATCGCTTTTGCGTTCGCATGTACTGAAGTGCGAACGCTACCGTCCCGTGTATCCGCGTTGGGAACAATAAGGGTTGTGATGACGGCCGCAATAGGTGCCTCGATGCCGAACCAGTAGACGACTCCCTCCGACGGCCTCCGGGATGCGAAGGAGTCTAGAAGTGCCGCCGTCCGTTGGGCCAATTCATCCGTGATGTACACAACAGGAAACTGCGGTTGCTTCATGCCATCCTCCCCGTCGATTGGCGAACTTTTGAGTGTAAATCGCTGATCATGAGACATAACGTGTCGATGGCGATGCCGTTCCCTGTCGGCAGACGCCAGTCCAAGAAGCGCCAATCGCCATGAGGTCCGCCGCGTTCGCCGTATGCTTTGCGGTTGTAGCGCATGCAAATGCAAGGGGTCGCGTGAAACCCTTGAGGATACAGTCGCATCGTTCCGCGCTCAGTTCGGTCGGGGCTGACGAATTCGACCGTTGGGGGATAGAGTGGATAGTCCGCACAGTGGAATTCGACATAGAAGTGTTCTCCTTGGGCATTCGCGAGCCGCAGGTAGAAGCGCAGATTCTGTGCTGTGAGGGAGGTGTCATCTAGGTCGAGGCCTGCAGCGGCGGCATAAGCCGCCGCGTTCGGCAACTCGTGTTTTAGGGTCTCGAATGACACCTCCGGGGAGATGCTCATGCATTTCCGCCTTGTACCGACAGCACGAGCAGGGTGTGATCCTCGATCTTGTAGCTGGCGAGGGTGCGTTGGGGTTGGAGGATTTCATCTCCGCGGAGCAAGGTGTACTTGCTATCTTGTTCGACGAACCTGAAGACGCTGCGAACGTCCAAAATGACTTGCTCGATTTTCGTACTAACCGGATATTCCGGCCGTTTGGTGGCGTCTTTGGGTTCCGTCATACTCCAAAGCCCACGCGGTGTTTGCACGCGAAAGCAGACGATGCGCATGTGTTCCGCGGCTTTCTCCTGAGTTACAGCATGTACTTCCTGATTGTTCATCGGGTCTCCTTTGTAAGCGGCGACAGCTCAACTGCTGTTTCGCGCCTCTAACTTAGGAATACGGACATTCCCCTCCGTGTGAGCGGGCACAAAGGGGGTCCATGGCGCCCGAGGCTGGATAGATTTGTGAGTTGGAACCGGTGTGGGGCGGACGCTAACTGCTAGGGATTGCTCCTATCCACGCTGGACAGATCGTGCGGCAGCGGCAACGGTCACAGATCCAATCATCCGGTGTTGCTTGGAACGTGCCGGCGGATAGAGAAAGGAAGAGCGCTCGCGCGCTTTCCGCTTGCTTGCGAATGGTTTGTTCAGGCTGGCGAGCACTCCATTTAAAGGGATAAAGCCGGTCTTCCTCGCCGAAGAAGATCATGGGACGAACGTCGCCGTGACGGTCATGAAGCAGGACAAATGGCAATCGTTCATAGTCCTTGATATCCGACCAGTTCACCTGCAGAGCACTGCTTTTCGGCGAGCGGACTTGCAGGGCGATGGCAATGCGGTCCCCGTTTGGGTCTCGCACCTGCGCCACCAGATGGAATTTGATGGCGCGTTTCGCGCCGCTAGTGTCCGTCCATTCGAACGGTTCGTCGGCGAGTTCCGTACGAGTGAGCCCGCGCGGATCGAAGGCTCGAGCAAACTTGCGCGCCCAACGCAGCGCGCGCGGGCGATATATTGGGAAATGAGGATGATCCTTCTGCCGGTCGATGGGCCATTCTTCTTCAGCAATGGCCTGCGCATCGGTCTCGGTGAGAGGCCGTCCACGTTGCAGAGCTTCCCGTACGATGCGTTGTAGAATCTGCCGAACCTGCTGCATAAATTCTGGATACAAGGGCCGAATGCGACCTCGAAAACGCGCATGGAGGTGCTCCTCTAGATAGGTCCGCAGTTCGCAGTTGCCCTCTGCCAGCGAATATGTGGAAACGTCGGCCGGTATCTCCGTGCCCCAAATGCAGCCGAGGGAAACGACATCGCCTTCCATTGGCACAGCGGACCAGTCGATTACGGGAACGGCCCCTGAGGCACGGAGCCGGTCGAGCAGGCCCGGAATTTTGCGCCGGCGACTGCGCTGCCTGCCGCTAGCCGAGGTGGCGAAGGAAATGACGGCGCAGCGCTCGGCGCGGGACAATCCGACAAACAGGAGAGAATCGGCCTGCAGAATATCTTCTTTGCTATCTCGTCGAAGATTTGGGGGAAGACACGGTTTTGGCGGCGGTATCTCGGCGAGGGACTGCCCAGCGACGGCGACACAGGGAAACTCCAGACCCTTGGAAGCATGGCAGGTCATAACTCTTACCGCTCCAGGCTGAATGCGGGGAGCGACGAGGCCAGGCGCGGACTCCGTCACGAGATCGCGCAAGCGTTCGGCGAGGCCAAGGCGCGAGGACCGCGGTGTAACGTGCGGATGGCCGAACCGATAGTTTGCGGCCAAAGCTAGCGCCGACAGCAGTTCCTCCAATTGGACCGCGCTCTCAACGTCCGTTTCCAACCGGAGAAGATCGCGCACGTACGGGGTAAGGAAGAACAGGAACTCGCAGAGTACGGTCCAGCCGTCGCCGGAGTGGAGAAACGCACGGAGTTCGCGGTGGACGCGCCAGATGTCGACAGCCACGAGTTGGACGTCGTCCGGTCCAGTCCAAGCCACAGTTGCCTGTTCTTCCGGAGAAACTCGAAGCAGCTGCTGCACGGCGGCATTTAACACCGCAGGTGCTGCGCGACGGCGGTGTAGCGAGTACGTCAAGCGCGGAATAGCTTGCTGATGGTCGAGTGCGGTTAAAACGGCCGCCATATCGCCGCCTGCGCCCTCGGCGGTGAGTAACCCGCTTGTTACAGCTCGCACGCCTTCCTTTTTGAGATCGATGGCCAAGTTTCGCACGTCGACATTTCGCCGGGCGAGGACGGCTATCTGTTCCGCGGGGACGCCTGCGGAGAGCCATTGCCGAACGGACCCGATCACGCCTTGCCGCTCGGCCACATCACTGTTCGCGATCGCGAGGAGCACTGGGGTCTGGCCGAGGCTCGTGACCTGTCTTCCTGATTTCCAGCGGCTGGGCGCGTCTCCTGTATGGTTCGGGTCGTCCAACCAGACCGCAAGGCGGTTGATGGCTGCAATAATCTCGGGCGCGGACCGGTAGTTTTCTGACAACCGAAACGTTTGTGATTGGGGAAAATCTTGGTCGAACTGATCCATATTTTCCGGCGCCGCTCCGCGGAAACGGTAGATGGCTTGCCGCGCATCCCCGACCACCCAGGGCGGATTATCAGCTCCACAAATTTGCTGCAGGAATAAAGCAGTCGCCCTTGATACGTCCTGATACTCGTCGATGAGTACCCAACGAAACGCATTCCGAATCTCCGTGCGGATGTCTTCGCGATCCCGCAGCAACTGGTAAGGGATCCGAATCAAGTCGGCGAAATCGACTTGGTGACGTTCTGTCTTAAGTCTCTCGTATTCTGCAAAAATGCGAAGCAGTGCGCGGGAGCGTTGGTAGGAATCCTGTTCGTCGGCTTTTGATTTCCAAAGCTCGACGGCGTGTTGGAGTTCAGTCGGGCCGACGAGACGGTCCTTGAGATATGCAATGGTTCCGGCGACTTCCGCAGCGGTTCGTTCCGGTTGCTTGATGTCGAGAAGAGGCTCACAGTCGACGCGCCCGAGAATCTCGCTGATGAGCTCTTCCTGACAAATCTCGTCGATGATGGAAAAATCGACGTTTAGTTCAACGTGATGCCCCAACCTATGGAGAAGGACCATCCCAAATCCATGAAAGGTCAGGGTGAGAAGACGCGCGCTGGTTTCGCTTCCTAAGCTGGCTTGTATTCTTTCCTGGAGCTCCGCAGCGGCTTCATTACTAAAGGTGAGCACCAGGATGTTTTCGGGTGAAACATTGCGCTCTTGAACGAGATATTGGGCTCGCCGAATGAGAGTTTTGGTTTTTCCAGTACCGGGTCCGGCGTCGACCAAAACGGGGGTGTCGTGGACAGTGGCAGCGCGCTCCTGTTCGGGCGTGGGCGTCTGCTGGGCGCTCTGCGAGGTATGAGTTGCTGCTCCTCCGACAACGTGGTCGTAAAGACCTTCCGCAAGTTGCTGGCGAATCAGAGACGGGGTCGCGCGGAAGTCCGCAGCAAGACGCGCCGCAGAAGTAGTTGGTTCCGTTCTCCAGCGCGTAAACAATTCTCCCGCCGGACAAATAAACTCGGCGGCGAAAGCGCTGGCTTCGGCTTCTTGTTCCGACCTCGGGCTGTAGCGGGAAAGGGCGGGAGCGCCGCTATTCAGGAATGCCGATCCCCGGATTAGGTCGGGTGCCGCTGCGGTAAATTGCTGGTGATGAAGAACGAGATGAGCGAATTCATGCGCGACGACCTCAAAGAGCTGCTCCGTATCTTCGGAGAGTTGACGATCGTAGTAAAGACACTTCTCTGCAGGAACGATTTCTCCCCGGCTGCCCTTTAAAAAACCGTCCTTATCGACGGGCACGAGCTCAATTCCATGATCCTCAGTAAGACATCGGATAAGTCTTGCAAAGAGATCTTGGCTCATTCCGCCCATTCGGGTGCGTTCTTCGCGGGCCTGGGCTCTGGCGTGCGATAAACGAGTGATCATGTACGTGAGCTTGCTAGCCGTAGCCAGATGGCTTTTTGCTCCTTCGAGAGATTAGCCCGATCCAGAAGCTCTTCGAACGTTTCGGGCTCTCGCTCGAATGGCCGGGTGCGGGAAGCGGCCCGTCGTAACTCAGGTTCGTGAGCCAGGCACGAAAAGGATTCGTTGACGGGCACGCCCCACGCGCGTTCCACGTCCTGTGCAAGTTTGGCTTTGACGCTTTGCGGGACAATTGAGGGGTGCCGGCTGACGAG
>Ga0070731_10002786_pt1 | contig 16282 bp, 21 predicted proteins | sample Coa_R1_2_FD_66448 | JGI IMG/M metagenome (GOLD analysis project Ga0070731, IMG submission 66448) | Surface soil microbial communities from Centralia Pennsylvania, which are recovering from an underground coalmine fire - Coalmine... | ecosystem: Environmental > Terrestrial > Soil > Unclassified ...
ACATGATTATGCCCCACGACTCTTGCATCAGCAAAAATCAAACCATTGCCGCCACTGAATTTATTTTGCGCAGCAATTCCACCGATCCAATCCATCGTTTGTTTCATCCAAATTTGAATTTGCTCAGGAGAAGCAACGCTGTTGCCATCCTGGTGTCTGAAAATTAACATAAATTCATCCATCGTTTTAAATTTTATAATTGTTATAATTTTTGGTGTACACTTCCATAACAAACAAGGTTATTAAAATTGGACAACCTGAATAATATTTTTTAAACAACCGTGTCCATACCTGTTGGATGCAATTGGACCTGCCTGATATACATTTACCGGGCAACAATCCCAAAGACGCCTGATGAATCGTGAGCTTTCCCAGATTTATTGATGAGTTGATTGGTGAACCCGTCAGGGCCTGTCTCTCACCCAATGGCATCGTAGGTTGCTAACTCCTCATCCGTCGGAATTTGTAAAGATTTAAAGGAATCATCAAGAAATTTTTCTATTTCATTCTCAGGAATGTAAAACTCATGGTGACCAAGATCCTTGTTTCTCTCCAGAATTCTTTTTTTTAATATTTCCCTTGGCACATCCAAATAATAAAATATAACTTTCGCTCCAAGCGCTCTCGCCCCGTCTCTTAATGTTGCTCTTTCATTTTTTCCCCAGGTTCCCCATTCAATAATAATCCCCATTGCGTTTTGAAGAATTTGTTTGGCCAGGTTCCATTGCAACTTTTCAATCTTACCTCTGTAATTATTCCCTTCCGTTTCAGCAGTATCATCCCAAATATCTTTTATCCATTCATCCGGGCAAAGCCTGATTGATCCTGTTGATGCTGCAATACTTTTTGCTAAGGTCGTTTTGCCTGATCCAGGCAACCCGCATATCAAGTGAAGTACCGGGTGTTTAAATTGATCTGACATTCCTGATCGATTGTGATTTCTGAATCCTGATTGTTATGGGTACAGGCACCCGTAGTAAAGTGCTTTTCTGAAAGCTTACTCAACAAAATGCCAGCAAACTCCGGCGATATCGATAATATTCACTTCAATACCATAAGGCATTTTGGTTGGTCGTTCACTCAGGTGAATGCCATATTTCACTGGTATTTTTTTTTCTTTCACCTCTTACCAAAAACCTTCTGCATCGTCAATAGCAACATTGACCATAAAATTTTGGGCAAATTCCCTGATATCGAATTTTTGCAAAATAAATTTACATCCGTCTTTGTCAAAGCCAATATAATCCCCGGCATCCCACATTATTGCAAAACCCAATTCCTGGAACATTTTTTTCGAAGCTTCAAAATCTTTTCCGGAAGGAACTAATGGCTGCAGTGATAAAAATTTCATAGTATCAATTTTTGAATAAACATTATTGCCATTTTGCAAAGGTCATCATTAATCATCAGTCGACGCTTTTGCCTTGAATGAAAGACGGTATATGCCAACATCAATTAAACATATCCAAAAAAGAAAATACAGGAAAGTTATTTTCTGAACGACTGGTAAATAAATCAATAATCCGTTCTTGTAATAAAGAAAATTATTGAGCCCAACCAATGGTAGTATAAAAATTCCTGTCCAAAATAATTTGGACCATTTTAATTCGATTAATCCAATAAAAGTTCCTACAACGGCGATCAATCCAAACAGGGTAGCGATGTTTATCACGATATCGTGCAAGTTGGTCCAAATAAACATGATTGAAATCATGGAAGCAAAACCGGAAATTTGAACAATCCGCCTTCGAGATTTTCTGAATGCGGTTTGTTTTGGGAAAATATACCAGAAAATCATTAACGTTACACAAAGAAAAAACGTGGCGGCCAATGCAATGGGTCTTGCTAAATTGTGCTGACCATTGACCGCGTTTTCATTCAACAGATTGCACCAGTAATTTTGAGTCCAGCTGAATCCAATGGAATTTTTGTCAACCTGCGAACCACCCGGATAATAAAATGTTGCGGCAATATACAATACCAGGTAAATTAAAGTCCCCAACAAAGGGGTCAGTAACCAGATAGCCTGTCGTGATTTGAAAATGTGATGGATCAATTTCTAACTGTTCGGATAAACAAAGTTGGTTTGCTCTTCTTTTGTTTTAACGGGTCTAACCTCGATGCTTGCAGATGGAACAAATTCAAATTCAGGATTGTCTTTTGCCAGGGCAATTGCTTCTGCTATGTCGTTTGCCAAAATATGATAGTACCCAACCTGCACTTCTTTTGAAGGATCAACAGGAGTCTTGCTCCAGTCTCCTTTGTCTTTGGATATTACAAAACCTTCTGTCACGATCGGCTGGGCTGCAATCAGTCTTTTTTCGTCTTTTAATTTACCTATATACATTTCGCATTTTTTTACAAAGGCCAAATGTTGTTCTGCCGTCAGCGCAGCTTTTGCGTCTCCTGCATTCCGTATGTACAACATAAATTCTTTCATCCATCAGCACTTTATTTTGTTTGCAACTTTTCCAGTTTTTTTCTTGTATCAGGAACTTCTTTAATGGACAATGCTTTTTTATAACTTTCCATGGCTTTATCCTTCTCACCTTTGGCATCAAACAAATCGCCAAGCGAATCAAATGCGTTGGCGCTTTCTGGGTAATTTGCCGTGTTTAATCTAAATAAATACTCAGCTTCTTGATATTTTTTCTTACCCATTTCCTGATAGCCTAAAGCATTCGCCAGGCTTTCCGGCACTTTCACTTTATAACCAAAATGTTTGGATACCTCATCGTAATGTTTTTCAATTTTAGTGATCACGCCCATATTGGGATCCATCTGGTCTCCAAGTGTAAGTTTCATTGGATAAAAACTGAAAAGAAAATGAAGTGCGTCATATTCCGCAATTAATGGAACGGAGCCATGATCATCATTGTCATAATATTTATATTGATAGCGAATTCCGTTCTGTTTATTGAGAAGAAATAATTTATTCAATTCTAAAATTGAACGGATATGGCGCGTAAATGCGGAACCGTCCTTTTGCACATTTACGGTATCCATCCCGGGATTCATTGTATTTGCAATTCCCAAATACACAGTCATGTTTGGAAATTGTCGCACCATCAGTGCATTTTTTGTTTCGTCGAGCAATTTTTTATGATCCCACCACATGCTTGGGTCAATAACGATATAACCATTGAATAAATTCGTGTGATGAATCAGCGCATTCATTGCAGTTAGGCCGCCAAAGGAATGTCCGATTAGTATTTTATATCGTTCGGTAGGGTACGCTGAATCAATATGCGGCATCAACTCCTTTTCAATAAATTCAATAAATTTTTCTCCGCCGCCCGAAGTCTTTGTAAAATTGCTATCCATAAATGGCGGATCCGCAGTAACATGCGTTGGTGTAAGGTCTCTTGTTCTGTCTGTATTCGGAATGCCGACAACGATCATTTCCGGGCAGATCGTGTTACCATTTACCGAACTTAGTTGCTGGATCATGCCGACAACAGAATAAAAATGCGCGTCTCCGTCCAATAAATAAACTACCGGATAATGTTGCCTGGAATAAATATCACCATTGCTGCTGTTGGGCACATATACCCAAATGCTTCTGTCTTCACCTAAAATTTTTGAATGTATTTTATCAATATCGCCAAGAATAACTTTATTTTCAGGCTGCGCACTTACCCAAAAAGAAATGATCAGAAAGAATAAAAACGGTAATTTTTTCATATAGTTACATTATTCGGTGATAAAGATTGCAACTTAATTACAAAAGTTAACAATATGAAAATAATTACGTGTTTCACATGGCCGGAGAGCCGCTATTATTCAGCCTTTTATGGAAATATATATAAGAGACAAACAAAAAAATAATCACGACCAGCATAAAAATTAAACCGCCAGGATTAAATCCGTCTACTGCAATAAAAGAGTATGCTGCCCCCGCCAGATCAAAAAATAATCCCGCATAAGCCCATTCTTTTAGCCGTGCAAAGCCAGGAACAAGTATTGCAATTATTCCAAGGACCTTCATTACACCGATAAATTGACTAAAATAGTCAGGATATCCTAAATGTGCCATGAATGCATGCGCATCAGGCGTATTTCGAATTTGATTAAATGACGAATAAATCATAAATGCAGAAAACAAAATGGTAAAGATCCAGTAAATAATGTTATTCTTTTTCATATAGCAATTTTTTGGAGGGGTTTTAAAATGGAAAAATAAGAAATATTTGCAACAAGAATTATTGCCGGTGCAACATGCTTATTTTGAACCAAGCGATGTGACGTGGGCAGATACGGCTAACCACTTTCCCTTTCTTTTTATATAAATATCCTGATAACAGGTTCTCCCGGTTATATCTTTGCCGTCAGCTTTTGAAACAAAAGTTATGTAAGCAGTTATAATTCCAACATCCCCGGTGATCAGGCGAACATCAATTGTGTCAACACGAGCAGAAGTTATTTCCTGTTTAAGTAAATTGGCAATCGTTTGTTTCTTTGTAAACTTTGTTCCGATGGGAGAAATCAATATGAAATCGTCAGCAAATATTCTGCTGAACGTTACGCTGTCTTTTGTTACATACGAATGGATCCAATCATAATTCAGCTTTCTCAACCGATCGGCATCATTGCTTTGTGAAAATACATTTTGCGAAGCTATCATCATCAAGAAAGAAAAAAAACATTTTATCATTTAAAATCGATTTAAAGAATTGTTCATTTAACATTTCCTAAAAGAATATATCCGGCAATTTTTAATCCACCTTTCAGCAATGTCATTTTAGAAGCGACATTATTTATATTACAACGCGCCGCAGGAACTCTGCCGGCAAGATAACATTCCTTCCTGATCTCCTGGATGATAAAACTGCCAAACCCCTTTCTGCGGCATGGTTCTTTCACTTCCATGTACAAATCAGCAAATGGCATATTGTAATGAAGAAGAAATCCACCGGTTGCTACAATTTCTTCGTTGAATTCCAAAACAAAATCACCCGGTGGCTCTGACTTATGTTCGAAGCACACATCATCTCCGGTTATCTTTCTGAAAATGGCTTTGTCTGAGGTTAGAAACGTTTTTGATCCGTCTTCAAATAAAATCACCTCGGATTTTATGTTCTCTGCGAATTGATACAGCATTGACGTCAGCAAGAAATCATTGCTCTGGCATTCGATAAATATCGCTCCACAACATGTTAATAATTCTGCAAAAACGACGGAAGTTATATTTCTGAAAGGGGGGATTAAGTAAAATTCAAAAATAGAATCCCTATCGTTGTGTTTTTCATTTCCTCGAACTGACCCATACCCGATTTTGGCGCCATTGCAAAAAACGATGTAGGTGTCCGTCCAGCCACGCTCATAACAGGAATTATATCTTATCTGAAAATTATTTTCCTGCAAAAATAAATTTCTCAACGTCAGTATTTCATGCAGATCCGTTTTTTGAATGTTAAGATTCATTCTTGCAAACTTTTGTATGTTGACTGTGCAATTAAAAATGCAATACCGCTAAATGCCAACGCTTCAAATGCGCTGGTTATTTCATTTCCTTTTTCTATTTCAGGATGTGCAAACGCCCGCGGTATATGAAGAATTACAAACCAAATGAAAAGCATGAAGCCGGCAAGCAAAGCTACCAATCGGCGTTTGATATTTAAAATGATGGCCATGCCCGCACCAATCAACAAGATGGCCGCGATAAATGCCCAGAATACTTGCCCGGGAATCCAGCCGGGAATCAAACCGGCTACGTTATCTGTATAAAGAAAATGATCAATGCCAAATAAGATCATCATGATGGAGAAAAATATCTTTCCGCAGGGAATAAAGCCTGATAAGAATTTCATCAATCCGCTTCTTACGCCCGCAGCTGAAAAAGAACCTGCAACAACAAATGCTCCGCCGGATAGCGCCAGTGTTTTGAGCGGGTTCGTCCACACACCCAAATGCCAGGTATATGGAAATACAAATAACATGTATGGAAGCTGGAAAACCAAAAATAAAAAAAGAAGAAATCCACCCAAAATCAAAGCAGCATTTTTTTCTTTCTTCTTTAATAAAATGCAAACGGAAAGAACTATCAATATTGCCCCGGTAACATTCGCCCAGACAAGTGTCGCAGGCAGCCATGGCGGCCAAAGTGGTATGATCACTGGTCGAAAATCGTCATAGTAAAATTGTTGTGCAGCAATTCCTATGATGCCGATACAATAAAATATTCTTGCCAGCGGGATCAAATTTTTCATGCCAGGGCTAAATGTTGAATTGCAAGAGAAAAATATGGTTGATTGAAATTACAAAAGTTGAATGAAATTCGCAGCGTGACATGATATCATTGAACGGCAAAGATAATACCCAAAACTTTGCAACTGGTCTGCATAATCCGTTGATCTTAAAAAACAGGTATTTAAGCAAAGAGCATGGATAATCCTTTTTGTTCTCACAAGTTCGATCAGACTCGGTTGGTATGCCCATGCCTTTAAGAAAATTCAAGTGCCCCAAAATGCTTATTAATTACTATCTGTATTTAAATAGTAATCCGGAATTGGTTGCGTAGTTCTTTCAACATCCCAGATAATGCTCGATACGCGCCACCCCTTAGGCGTCTTAACCAACTGAAAGCTATTCACTCCTCTTTCACCCACCGTATTCATCGTGTTAATGTAGGACGCATAGGTGCTCATTCTTTGTGCAATTTTGCCGAACTGATCTGTTTTTCCAAAAACCTCTTTTTCGTAAAAAGATTTTATTCCGGCATCTTTTACAAAATTTTTATACGCATCGATAAATTGATCAAGCGTCAATACCTGCAATGAATCAGTTCTGAAATTCATAAGCTGCGCCTGGGGAATAAAGCTTGTCCTGATGCTGTCATAATTCAGCGATTGACCGGCTTTAAAACTTATTATTTGATATGCATCATCGACTGCTTTTTTAATGCCGTCTTCATCAGGCATTTTATGTTGCTGATTATTTTCGGCAACAGTTCTCTTTTCATTCCTGTTGCACGAAACAAAGAAAGGTGAGGATAAAATAAAACAGAAAAAATATTTTACCATGTTCTTGTCGGCTTTACTAATAAATTTTAAATACATAAAAAATAAAAAATTAAACTTATAGACTCAGAACGTTACATACCCCGGGTATACACCGTTTCAATTTGTACCCCTTTACTTATTGTTTGGTAAACAACGCAATATCTTTCAGTAAGTTTTTTCAGGCTTTCTATTTGTTCTGTTGTAGCGTCGGCAACAAAATCGAAGTAAAGGCGGATGTTTATAAACCCGACCGCAATTTCCTTTGACACACCCAATGTTCCACGAAAATCGAGATCACCTTCTGCTTTCACCGTTCCGCTTTTTATTTCTATTCCGATTGCGGTTGCTACTGCGGCCAAAGTTACCCCCGCACAGGCAACCAATGCTTCCAATAACATATCGCCGGAACAGGCGAGCATTCCTGTTCCACCGGATGCGGGATGCAAGCCTGCCTCAACCAATGCGCGGCCGGTTTCTACTTTACAGGAAATCCCTTTGCCAATATTTCCATGGGCTTTTAGGGTTATCAAAGCTGCGCCAGGCTCGCTGCGATATTTTTCTTTGATCGGTGATTGCAAATTTTTAAGCTCGGAAGCATTCATAATGAAAAATTATTTTATTTAATGCTAAATTTTACCATTTAAAAATACAAGAAATATTTTGTACCCATCAATGGAAGATTTCACCCAACCTGCGATTGGGAAGCCAGTCAATGCATTCTTTGCGGCCCATCTGGCTTGCGGATTTGTGTGAAACACCATTTAAATCATTTGAACATGACACCCGCAACAAGAAAGACCGCGCACAACAGCGTCAGGATTATCATCAAGGGCAAAATAAATCTCAGCCACGTCTTTAGGCTCACACCAACCATGGCAAGCGAAGGAAGAATTAAACCAACCGGCGTGACAAAACCCATAATACCCATGCCAAACAAATAAGCATTCACAATTTCTTTTCCGGGAACGTTTACAATAATTGCCAGGGCACCCATAATGGGCATTGTCAAAACTGCCATTCCCGAACTGGATGAAATAAATAAAGTAAATATTATAAATAATATTAACAGCATGATAATAAATAAGGCCGGCGGCATACCAACCACTAACCTTGAAGAATAAAAGATAATGGAATCGCTTATATGTCCGTCATTCAGCACAATCGTGACCCCTCTTGCAACCCCGACAATAAAAGCAACCGGCAAAAGACTTCCAGCTCCCGTAATGAATTTATTGACGAAAATATTTTCTTTCATGCGGAGCAAAAAAGCGATGACAATCGAAGAGGCAAGAAATATTGTCGTCATTTCCATAAGCCACCAATGCAGGAATACCACCCCGAAGACGAGTCCTGAGAAAGTGAATAAGAAAACCAACAGCATCAGCCTTGTACGCCAGGATAATTTCATTTCTGCTGAATTATTTCCGCCTTCACTTGCAAAAGGCGATTTTACAGGGCCGTCAATTTTATAAACAAATGAAGAAGCCGGGTCTTTCTTTATTTTTTGTGCATAACGCCCTATATACCAAACGCTGATTGCGGTCGAAACGGCAAACATGATCATTCGTTCATCAAGACCGTCCATCCAATTTACGCCAGCAGCATTGGAAGCAATAATTGTAGCAAAGGGATTTGAAAATGAGGCCAAAGAACCAAGCTGGCTACCCCCGAAAATAACCGCAACAGGGACAAGCAGGTCATATCCTGCTGCAACAAAAAGTGGAATCATAATCGGGTAAAATACGAGGGTTTCTTCAGCCATACCAAACGAGGCACCCGCAAACGAAAAAAGGAAAGTAAGCATAATGATAAGCCACGCTTCCTTCCCTTTCATCTTGTGTGAGAGATAGCTGATGCCTTTTACCATCGCCCCCGATTCATGAAACACGAGCATAAATCCTCCTATCACCAATACAAATAAAATAATATCTATGCTGTCATATATTCCTTTTAGCGGAGCTTGCAAAATAGCGAGAATGCCTTGTCCATTTTTTTGTACAGCATGATAGGTGTCCGGTACAGCAACCGGTTTGCGAATTGCGCCATTCGTAAATTTTTCAAGTTTTATTTTTATATGGATGCTGTCGAGTGTATGTTGTGTAAGAAGCAAATTGATGTTGCTGTCAGCAGTAGTCAGGATAAACGAATTATTTGCTACAGATAATTTATCAAATTCCCCTGCCGGTATCAACCAGGTAGCACCTGCAGCGAGAATAATGACAATCATCAAAATAGTGATCGGTCCGGGTAATTTTCGTTTGATTGGCATCAATGCAATTAATCGACAAGAGTAGTGATTTTTTTTTATTTTAAGACTTCATGCAAAGATGCTGTGCGCAAAGAGTTCTTAGTCAACGGGCTTTGTACAACCGCATAAAAAGATTTTTTTAATTCACTTCCTGGTCACCGACAAGCTCATCTCTACGTGAATACACCAATCTTCGTCTCCTAAGACCAGTTCCTCACACCTGAATTTTTTTGTTCACTTTGAACGAGGTATATTTAAGATTATGTCAATGCCATGCAAAGCAAAAAAATTCTCTTGCTTTTATTACGAATATGGTTTGGTGTTATTATGATCTTCAATGGCAGGTTTATTTTCACCTACTCACAAGATATCTTCTGGCACGATTATTTTAAAGAAACGATACATTTTCCTTTTCCCGATTTTATGTTTTACGCCGCCAAAGGGGCGGAGTTTTTTGGCGGTTCGCTTCTTTTGTTGGGATTTCTGACAAGGACATCTGCAGGCTTTCTTGCATTTACCATGTTGATCGCGACATTATTTGCCAACATTCAAAATATATACGGCGGCTTTGGCTCAATAACACTTTCCTATTTCCTTTTTTCACTGATTTTTATATTTGAAAAACCACATACATGGAGCATTGATCATTGGCTTTCGACAAGAAAGAATAAACGTGATGAAAATACATCCACCGGTAAAGATAGAAATTCACCGGCTTCAATTTTGTTTGCAGGCATTCGAATTTGGTTTGCGAGTTTATTAATAATTAATGGCTATCATTCGGTTATTAATAATAAATCACCCATATTTTTTAACTGGATATTTCAACAAAAAAATGCTGAATTGAATGATACATTGTATTGGACAATATTAATTATACAAATCATGTCGGGATTATTTATTTTGATCAGGTCATTCAGTAAAGTATTCGGCCGCATTGTGGCCTTATCCATGTTATTCATAATTATTTCTTCAGTTTTCAATAACCCTGATTTTGGTGGCTATAATTTCCTGATGACCTGTATATTATTTTGGTTTGGTTGTGTTTTTTCCTTTGATGCAGTCTACAAGCCCACAACTCAATCATATTTCCGGATTGCAACAAAGGGGTATAACCAAAGCAATCGAAAAGCGGGCAGGGAACTCAAATAAAGAAAACTTTCTTGATCGACAATGTTTTAATTTTGATAAAAAATATTTGCCGTTTAAAGCTTGTTGTATGAAAAAAATAAACATGCTGATTTTATTTTATTGCGTGATTGCCTTTAGCCGTTGCAATGACCAGACCCCAAAAACATCTGCGGTTAACCCCGAAACCATTGGTAAAATTGAAGTTTACAACAGTCTCGCAGCAAAACTCATAGACAGCAACACCAGGATTGAAATTATCGGCAGACATTATAAATGGAGTGAAGGACCGGTCTGGGTTGAAGCAAAACGAATGCTGCTTTTTTCCGATGTGCGCGCAAACACTATTTTTAGCTGGTCGATGAAAGACACCCCCGTTGCCTATCTCACGCCTTCTGGTTATACCAACACCGCGTTTCGAAATGGCGAAAATGGAAGTAACGGACTGGCACTCGATAAAGATGGGAAATTATTGCTTTGCCAATCAGGCAACCGGGAGGTGGTGAGCATGAATGCGACACTGGACTCGCCAAAACCTTCGTTCACCGTTCTTGCTCCGAATTATAATGGTAAAAAATTTAATAGTCCGAATGATCTGGTTGTAGACAGCAGGAATAATATTTATTTTACTGACCCGATCTATGGTTTACCTCTACACGAAAATGATCCGACAAGAGAATTGCAATTTGAAGGCGTTTATAAGATTGACCCTGATCGAAAAGTAAGTTTGCTGATTGACTCCATAAAAAGACCGAATGGAATTGCATTTTCGCTGGATGAAAAAATATTGTATATCGGCAGTACTGATGATAAACATTCAGGCTGGTATGCGTATCACCTGGATTCGAATCGAAATATTACAAGTGGCGGAATTTTACTTGACGCAACGCCGATGAAGGAAAAAGCGACAATAAAACAGGGCGGTGATGGTTTTAAAATTGACAAACACGGAAATCTTTTTGCATCAGGTCCTGACGGCATCAATATAATTTCCCCGGAAGGAAAATTGTTGGGACTAATAAGAATTTATAACCGCCCTGTTTCCAACTGTGCTTTTAATGAAACGAAAGATGTGCTGTATATTACTGCAGATGACCTGGTTTTGCGGGTAAAATTGCGTGGTCTTTAAATACGGCAGATGCCATACTCAAATCAAATCGCTTAATACAGACATGAAGAAATCTATTTTGCAGATTCAGGGTGAGTCATACCTCCAGCAGCAAAATAAGTGTGTTCTTTGTGGTGTCCCCGGTGCCGTCGGTAAATAAATATACGCGCTTTCCATCGACGCCTGAAAAATAATTTTCTACCCGGAAAATGACTTGCCGGTTGTGTCAAAGTCCTCTGATGTTCAACATAACCCTGCTTCAAGGAAACACTATTTATCTCTTCGCCTCTTTAGATTTTAAATAATCTTCTCTGATCGCAAGCAAATCGACAGAAGAACAATCCAGGATCAATTGCTCAGTAATTTTCAAAGGCATGTCGTCAGCGTTTTTAAAATTGATGCAACCCTTTTGGAAAATTGCATTAGGCAAAAGCTTCTTATATTTCTCATATAACTTGGGTGAACCATAGATCGGCATCGCGTGCAAGGTGATATGATTCTTTACAGGGGACAATCCATATTTAAATATTCCCGTGGCTTCATAAACGATCATTTCAATACCCATCATTGATCCAATGTGCGCTTTTACATTTTTATCTTCCCGGATGATGATTTCATGGATCCCGCTTAACAGCCTTTGTCTTGCGGGTGGTTGTTTGGAAATGAATGCTGAAATAGTCATAAAAAGACAGCTTTCCTAATTTTTTATTTTGACATACTTTTCAATAATGATGTGGTCAACTCCTGTGCCTTCAACTTTTTCAACTCCTTTCTGCGTCAGTGTATCATTTTTTAAAGTAACGGTAAAATCGAATGATTTACCCTCCCATTTTTTATCATTGTAAAAATCCAAATGCTCGGTATACTTATCGCCATTCAAAGTATAACTTCCGCCACCAGCATCAAAATTCAGGGATGAATCTTGCGGGACGTTTACATCATGTTTTAAAAAAGCAAAGTGAGAATCATTAATGATCTTGATCATTTTTTGCTTTTTGGTATAATCAGTAAAAGCACTGTCGCCCCTGGTAATGGAAATGCCTGCAAGCAATTGCCAGGTTCCATTCAAACTGATCGATGGTTTTTCTTCTGCGCTTTTTGTATTACAGGCTAGAAAAAAAACAATTGCTGCTGAGAAAAAGATGATCCGGTATTTCATTATTTTGGAGTTATTGGCTAAAGGTATTTAATTCACACTGATTTGAAAAAAGTCAGGTCCGAACATACCAATAAGGAGCTGGCAAAACAACCCCTATCCTTCGTAAAATTTAATATTATTCTCTGCTAAAAATCCTTTTATAACGCTTGCATGTACACAATGACCAACATGCAAAAAAGGCTGGTTAGTCACATTGATCATTTTGCCCCCGGTCCTGTATTCGAAATTTTTCATGTCAAATCCCAGGTGCAAATGACTCGTACTGCTCTGCATTCCGCAAATTGATCCGCGTTCATCAAACAAAGGTCCCCCGCTTTGGCCGCGCAAACCGGGCGTGCTCAATTCAAGCCCAATGATTGTTCCGTCCTCACTCCCCAAGTGACGTGTCAGCATTCCATCGATCGGAAAACGCGGTGTCTCGATTTTCCCGTCACTCGTCCATTCAATCATATCTTCTGCTTCATTGTACCGGAAATTGGTAAATTCAGGAAACGGATAACCAAGACGGCAAAGATTTTTTCCCTGCTTCAATACAGAAGTGTCTTTTAAAAAAATGGCATGAGACTGATAGGCGGGGTTTTTAAAATTGTCAAAAATAATTATTGAAAGATCATATTTTGGATGATTAACCCACCGGTAACTTAAAGTGGCATCCGTAGTTACCCCGACAAACATTTCATTTAGCTGAACTATTGAATCTGACTTATAATTATATTTTGCAGCCAGTTCGGTTATTCTTTTATTGTGTTGGTTTTTCCCTATTGCTGCTTTTTCACTTACATAATTATTGTATTGGGCATTTATATTTTGTCGGTTACCGATGAGGTCAATAACATGTTTACAGGTAACTGCAACGCCATTTTCATTTACAAAAAAAAGCGTGGCCGCACCAGGATTAATGATCGTTTGGTTGTAGATTCTGGAAATGGTATAAACCGGCCTCGTAAATTTGCCAACTTCCTCAATTGCATTTACAAACATGGTATGTTGATTATTATAGGCTAAAAATACAACAGTTCGTTTGAATGGTTCTGCGAAAATCTGCCGGAACAAGGCAGTCCGGAAATGAAGATTTACTGAAAAGCTCACTGGCAATTTTGTAACTTAGTCTTCCACTCGTTAATCAACATCAGTATGAACAGGAGCAATTTTTTCAAGAAGAGCCTGGTAATATCCGCTGCTGCCGCTTTATTTCCCAAAGCATTATTAAAAAGGTGGGGGCTGCTGAATAATATCGGGATACAATTTTTTTCCCTGCCAAAATTACTTGAAAATGATTTTTCCGGCGCGCTCTCGATGCTTGCCGGAATCGGATATAAAGAAGCAGAACTTTACGGACCATATCCGTTCAGTACGGAAAGCGCAAAGAAACGCTGGGATTCAATAACACCGGCACTGGGTTTTTCAGGAAGCGGCTATTTTGGTCGTACAGCGGCTGAAATAAGAACGATGCTTGACAATAATCGAATTACCGTACCGTCGATGCACACCGACCTGGATACCTTACAAATGAGGATGGATAAATTGGGTGAAGCGGCACACACACTGGGAGCAAAATATGTAGTTCTGCCTGCCATACCGGATGAAAAACGAAAAACACTGGATGATTATAAAAAAATGGCCGAAGCATTCAATAAAATAGGTGAGGCTGCGAAAAACGCAGGAGTAAAATTTGCTTATCACAATCACGGATATGGACTGACAGCGGTCGACGGACAAATTCCATTGAAGCTCATCCTGGACGGAACCGATCCTTCTCTCGTATTTTTTGAGATGGATCTTTACTGGACAACTGCCGGTGGTGCGGACCCCGTGACCCTTTTGGAATCTTATCAGAACCGGTATCATCTCATTCATGTAAAAGACATGTCCAAAAAAATGCGTTTTTCTGGTGATGGTGGCGATGCAAAACAATGGATCGAATTATTTCCATACATGACAACCGCGGGTAGCGGTGTACTTGATCTGAAGACGATTCTTACCAAGGCCAAAGAAACGGGTGTGCAACATTTTATTGTTGAGCAAGATATGGTTGCCAATCCGGAAATCGCCTTAAAAAAAAGTTTTAATTACCTGGCATCATTGTGAGCGATTAAAAAAATTCGCTTTGTGCCAAAGGTTTGAATCCCATATTTTATTGCTTCCATGGAAAAAATTTACCGGGAATAAATTACCACGCAATTGCGTATTCAAATACGCAAACTGAGAAATAAAACGTTTGCCCGTGGAAAGGTTACAGGAATGAAAGGTGAAGCAGAAACCGGTATGCAACCTATTCTTCACCACAAACATACTTGAATAAGTAAACCTGAATGAATTCAGATCGTTTTTACTGATTTTGAAAAGCTTTCGATAAATTATCTTTTGCAGTTCCATAACCATCTTTCAATTGTTCACCAACTTCCCCGGCTTTATCCGTTACACGCCCGGCAATCTTTTTGACTCTTTTGGCAATCTTTTTCCTTGTCTTTTCTCCGCGGTGCGGAGCAAATAAAATTCCGGCAACCGTTCCGGCTGCCATACCCGTCAGAAATACAAATAGTGTTTTTGTTTTACTCATAAAATGATTAATTGTTACAGGATGTAAGACCAAAACCAGGCCATTCTGGTAAATCAAAAACTTATTTTGATAACCTGTTTATGCAAACAGCAAGGCTTTCTTTCCAATCGGCTATGGCGACATGATAGGTGTCCTTTATTTTCCTTTTATCCAATAAAGAAAAATGCGGTCGCTTTGCGGGAGTTGGATATTGGGAGGTCGGAATGGGGTTTATATTGCAGGAACTATTGACCAGTTCTTTTATTGCTGTTGCAAAATCATACCAGCTTATTCTTCCCTCATTGCTGTAATTATATATCCCGGGGATGAATTTTTCGCTACTGATTATTTGCAGAATCGTATCTGCCAGATCAGCTGCATAGGTTGGCGAACCGATTTGATCATTGATTACATTGATGGATTCCTTTTCATTCATCAGGCGGATCATGGTTTTTACAAAATTGTTACCAAATTCGGAATACACCCATGATGTCCTGATGACAATAGTCTGCTCATTATGTGTAAATGCGAGCTGCTCCCCTTTCAATTTTGACCCACCATAAACATTAATGGGTGAAACGCCATCCTCTTCCGTTAATGGCGTTGATGAGTTTCCGTCGAAAACATAGTCTGTGGAGATATGAATAAGTTTTGTGTTTGATTTTTTACAGGCCTTTGCTAAGGTTCCCACAGCTTCCGCATTGATAAGAAATGCCTTTTCCTTTTCGATTTCGGCCTTGTCAACACCCGTATAAGCCGCGCAGTTGATGCAAAATGAAGGAGCTGTTGTTGAGAAAACTTTTTCCAGGGAAACATCATCACTTATTTCCAGGTCGTCTTTCGTTAAAAAAACAAATTCAAACTGAGCATAGTTTTGCGATGCGGCACGCAGTTCCTGTCCGAGCTGGCCATTGGCACCGGTGATAACAATTTTTTGCATTGGTAAATTGTTCATTGTGTTTGAGCAAAAAAGAATCGGAATATTGTCAAATTACATCATCCTTCAAAATCAAAATTGTTTTTACAGGCCGCAAATGGCGGCAATAACAGGTCTTTTGTTGAAACAATTGTTTGGTGGGAGGGCACTTTCCAGTCGATC
>Ga0070731_10002787_pt1 | contig 16281 bp, 12 predicted proteins | sample Coa_R1_2_FD_66448 | JGI IMG/M metagenome (GOLD analysis project Ga0070731, IMG submission 66448) | Surface soil microbial communities from Centralia Pennsylvania, which are recovering from an underground coalmine fire - Coalmine... | ecosystem: Environmental > Terrestrial > Soil > Unclassified ...
CCATGATGTTCTGGATGCGCGCGCCCAGCGACCGGGCCTGGTTGTTTCCGAAGACGCCCGTGATGCCCGCGCTCGTCGCGGGGAGGCCGTTGCCCGGGGCGACGAACGCCTGGTCGATCGCGCCGACCACGTAGGTGGGCTGGATGTCCACCAGATTCGAAATGCCCTGGACGCGGTTGAACTGGTTGCCGACCGCGTTCACGTCGCGGAAGTCCATTCCAACTTCCTGCAGGAAGGTGCTCTCGACCGACAGGAAGCGGGTTTCCACGGAGACCAGCATGCTCGTCGACGCGCGCAGGTCCGACAGGAACTTCCGGATCTGCTTGTGCATTTCGATCGAGTTGCGCACGATCAGGAGGCCGTTCTGGAACTGGATCGATTTGCCGTCCGCCTCTTCCCACTGGTCCTTGTGGATCGTGTTCTTGATCAGGTTGGCGAGGTCTTCGCCGGTGAACTGCTGCTTGGCCTCTTCGCCGGCCGCGACCGCGGTGCCGATCGAGTCGTTGGCCAGCGAGATGTCCACGCCGGGGAAGTCGGCCATGCCGTACGTCAGGTCCTGCACGTCGTACAGGTCGAGCTTCACCCGCTTCTTGAGGGCGTCGGCCGTCGTGATCAGGACGACGCCGTCTCGGACCATGTACGCCTTGTTTCGGGGCTGGAGCATCAGGCGCAGGGCGCCGTCCAGCACGATGTCCTGGACCTTGAAGGAGATCATCTCGGCGTCGGGATTGTCGATGCCCGAGATGTGGATGTTCAGGCCGCTGATCTCGCGGATGTAGTCGACGATCGCCGTGAGCGGCGCATTCTGCATGTCGATCGTGATGCGGATGGAGTGGAGCTTGTCGACGATGGTCTTGTCCTCGTCGTTGATCTCCTCCTGCATCGCCTGGATGCCCTTGGGCTTGCGCTGGGAGATCTTCTCGCGCCAGATCTCCATGCCCGGGAACTCCAGGATCTCCGACTGCACGATCGCGTTGAGCTCCACCTGCTCGAAGGTCCGTTTCCACTCCTCGATGTAGTTCTTCAGGCTGTCGCGGCTCATCTTCATGTGCTGGAGGCGCTGGGCCACGTTGCGCATCTCGGCCACGGAGGTGAGGTTCGTGTTGATGTAGAGGATCTTCTCGCAGATCTCGATGCAGCGGGGATACTGCTCCTGCTCGAAGTACATCTGGGCCTGACCGAAGAGGAGCTCCAGCTCCCGCTTCTGGTCGATCAGCCGCTTGTATTCATCGCGCGACTTCTCCTCTTCGATCAGACGGAGGCGGACCTTCTCCTCGTCCACGTCCTTCTGCCGCTTGGATTCCCGGGTGTGCTCCAGCATGTCGAGCGCGGACTTGCGGCGGGTCTCCAGCTCGATGCCCGTGGGCATCCACTTGGCGTATTCGAGGATCTTGCGGAACTCGCGCTCCGCCTGATCGTACTCGCCCATGTTGTAGTCGCGCTTGCCGCGCTCGAAGGCGTTGTCGATCTCGATCAGGAGCTGCTGGTGGCGGACCAGCGCCTCCTGCATGAAGCTGTCGTATTCCTTGGTGGCGGGAGTGGCCTTGCCCTTGCCCAGGATGAACTGGACTTCCGTGTAGAGGGCGCGGGCGGGGGCGTGGTTCGAGCTCAGCTCGAGGGCCTTCTGGCACTCGATCTCGGCCTTCTCGAAGTCGCCCGCGGTGTAGTAGCGTTCCGCCAGCCGATAGTGCTCGTCGGCCTGCGATGCCTTCTGCTGCTCGGTGACCGCGTAGTTGGCCTTGAGCTTGTTCAGGAGCTCTTCCCACTCGCTGCCGGACTGCGGGCGCGCGGCTTCCGGGGCCGCCGCGGGCTTCGCGACGGGCGCGTCGGCCGGGGCCGGCGCCGGATCCGCTGCTTTTTGCGGCTGCGAGGCCGAGCAACCGGCCGCCATCGCGGCCAGCGTCAACGACGAAATCCAGATGCGCATAGTCGGGCGCTCCTTAGAACCTTGCCCAATATAGTTGCCTAGTCCGACCGGGCAAGAGAAATCTAACTCTAAAGACGGTCGGCTTCCCCAAACCCCTGCACTCCCCGCCGAAATTCCGCGATCCCCAGGATCGTCGGCCGGCCGGAGGGGCCTCCGGGCGGAGGCCCCTCGCCGGAACGGCGGCCTCCCCGGCCGCCCTGGATTCTCCCCGGACCCCCTACTTCGCCTTCTTCGACAAGGCGGCGATCCGCTCTTCGATGATCGCCTTCTTGTTCTTTCCCACGAAGTCCGTGTCCAAGTATTCCTTGAGCAGCTTCTGGAAATAGGTGAGGGCGAGCGCCTTGTTCTTCTCCATCGCCTTCTCGGCGTCGTCGTACAGCTTCTCGGCGTCCGCTTCCTTCTTCAGCCGCGCCGCTTCCTTGGGGTCGGGCTTGTTCGGATCGTCGGGGGTCTTGTCGGTGCCCATGTCGGGCCGGGCGACGGTCATCTTCCGGCCGCCGTGCTCCTCGCACAGCTGGTCGAGCGAGCTCGGGCTGGGCACGTAGATCTTGTGCGTGCCCTCGTCGTCCTTGTAGATGATCTGGGCCGTGTCGAAGTTGCGCTTCTCGATGATCTGGTCGCAGCCCGTCTTGTTTCCGGTCGACTTGTCGAAGATCGGCTTGCAGCGCTTCACGTCGACGACGATCTTCACCGGGTTCACCGAGATCAGCGTCGCGCCCGTGTTGAAGTCCACCTCGATCGACTTGCCCGTCTTCGAGGCCACGCGGTGCTTGGACGTGGGCTCGGCGCCCGCGCTTTCCTCCCAGGTGCCGAGCGAGTCGCCGTCATAGTGGATGTGGGCCTTCTCGACCTTGCCCACGCCCCTCTCGAACTTCTCGATCTTGACGTAGACCATGCCTTTCGGGGCGTCCGCCTGCTTCGTCGGGTTCGTGAACGTGATCTTCCAGATGCCCAGCGTCTGGACCGGAGTGCCGGTCACCATGTTGACCAGGCCGCTCGGATTGGCCGTCGCCCCGGTTTCCGGATCGATCTTGCCCCCGCGCTCCAGGTAGGTCTTGTCGTTCGAAAACGCGGTGATCCGGTAGTTGTACTTCTGCTTGGGCTCGATCTTGCTGTCGACGTAGGTCAGGGTCTTGGCATCGATCGCGTCGCCCAGCACCTCCCACTTGCCGGAGCCGTTGACTTCGCGCTCCAGCGTGAACGAGGTGACTTTGGCGGCGTCCGACTTCTTCTCCTTGTCCCGGGCCATCTTCTGGACTTCCTGGGTGGTGAAGTCCCGGTAGGTCCAGCTGACCGTGTTGCTGTCGATGGCGACTTCGGTGACGAGGTTGCTCACGGGGGGCACGAGCACGGGGATCTTCTTGATGACGTCCTTCTTGACGCCCTTGCCGACCGCGCTGGTCACCAGGAACCCGCCCCAGTTGTCCCCCGCGCGGGCGGAGGTCACCAGGGTGGACCACGGATTGACCGCCTTGGCCTGCCAGTTCTCGGTGTTGGGCGCGGTCTTGTCCTGGTGCGACGTCTTGGCTTCCTTGTCCAGGTTCGTGGCGATCTTCTCCAGGGGGATCGTGGGGTCCTCGGCACTCATCCCGAACCAGAGGAAGGCGAAGACGACCAGGAGGAGGACGGCGATGCCCAGCGCCAGCTTCTCGCCGTTGTTGACGAGAAAGGTCACCGCCGGATTGACTTTCTTGGGTTCGGCCATAAGGGCTCCTTTAATCTCTCGTGGACAGGGTCCGGGCGACGCCCAGGTCGTCCGTCACGTCCGCCACGAGGGTGAACTCGTCGAAACGAAGAGTCTTGAGCGACCACCCGGTCCCGGCGACCAGCTCGCCGGGGGCGGCCAACAGCGTCCTGGAAACCCAGGCCTTCGTCGCCCGGTCGTAGGTGTCCATCCGGAGGACGGCTTGGGTCTTGCCCCCGCCGATCAGCTTGAGCCGGGTGGCCGACGGAGTGCGGACCTGGACCGGACGATCGGCGATGGTCGTCCCCGTCCGCAGGGTGCCGTCAGTGTTCGAACGATCGGTCTCCAGCCCCGTCAGGGTCACCCAATAGAGATACTCCGTGTGGGGTTCCGTCGAGGGATCCGTATAGGACCGGGCCGATGGTCCGAGCTCGGCGATCTTCTGGGCTGGACCCCGGGGGGACTGCCTCAGGACCGCGAACCCCGAGGGGGTCGCCGCCCTGGGGATCATCCAGGGCCGGTGGTCCACGGCCCGATCCTCGGTCGTCCAGGTCAGGCTGGCCCCGTCCTGGTCCCCGGTGCCGGAGACCATCACCGGGTAGGGGAGCACCAGGATCGGCCGAGTTTTGGGAACGACGCTGGTCCCGACGCACTTCGTGTGGAAGGTGTCGCTCCCCTCCGGGGGACTGACGTATCCCACCCGGTCCCAGGGCCCTCGAGGGTTGGGGACCTGGGGAAGCGGATCCGGGGCATACTGCCGGTTGGGGCCCTGACGCTGGGCCTGGTCCAGGTCCCGGCAGAGCCGGGCAATGGTCGGATCGATCGCGGGGGACTCGCTTCCTTTATATAGGGAGTACGCGCCGACGGCCGCCATCGCCGCCCAGGCTCCGGTCAGATACCACTTATTCTGGTCCATGATCGCCACCTCCATCCTTCACGTTCTACGAACCATGACGGGAAGGGTCCATCTAGTTGGTCTGCTTCGCCTCGAACTTCTTCACCTTGGTCGCATCGAAGTCGATGATCTGGCAGGTCACCGCCAGCAGCACGGGTCGCGGACGGTCGCCGCCGGCCTTCAGCAGGGCTTCGGCCTTCTTGAGGGCCTCGTCGGACTGATTTCCCTGCTCGAAGATGAACTCGACCTTCGGGACGTTCTGCTCCTTGATCGTGACGTGCGTTCCGATCAGGTTGATCAGCATGTCCTGGGCCTGGGGGGCGTTGCCCGGATTCAGGATCTCGCGGATGGCCTTCGGCACCTCGGCGTAGGGCAGTTCCACGGCGAATCCGAAGGTCAGCGTGGTCCCCAGCCCGCTTGGAAGATCCGTCTCGGCGAATCCGATGGCCTGCCCTTGCGGGTTGGCGCCGACCCCCTGCCAGTGGACGATCTCATCGGGCTTCGTGGGAGTCTGCTGCCAGGGGGCGCTGTTCAGGGAAGGATGCAGCAGCTTGAAGAAGCGGAAGTCGAGGATATGGCTGACCTTGACGCCGCCGTTGAGGATGATGTTGGCGAGCCGCTGCCGGGCCCAATAGCGCTTCTGCAGCTCGTGGAGCACGGCCTTCTCGTCCGCCGGTCCCGCCGCGGCGATCGCGCCCCACATCTGGGGCTGGATCGCTTCCCAATTGAAGCCGAACTTGGGCCGTCCGCCCACGGTGTCCTCGATCCCGATCCGCACTTCGTACGGCTTGGCGGTCAGCTTGTCCTCCAGCTGCTTCCCCTCGTCGAGGTAGCGGCCCATGAAGGTGTCGCGCGCGGGATCGCCGTCGGCGCCGATCAGCAGGTTGGGGAACCAGCGCTCCAGCACCTTATCGCTGTCGGCATAGAACTTCGTGATGTCGTTGTAGGAGCGCACGAGTTCGGCGCGGTACTTGTTCCAGCTCTCGATGTCCGCCCGGCTGGGCGTGCCATCCTTGGCCTCGGTCAGTTCCTTGGTCTTGGTCCGGATCCTCCCGGTCAGCCGGTTCTTGGCGGTGTACTTCGGAGCGACCAGGAGCGAGGCGACGAGCACCAGGATGCCCGCGGCGGCGAGCATCCCCATCCAAAAGGGACTCAGTTGAGGTTTCTTCACGGGGGTCTCCTTACTTGGCCGGAGCGGAGGCGGCCTTGCGGGCCTCCTCGCTCACGGGCATTTCGAGGGTGACGTTGTAGCGCCAGTAGTTCTTCGCTTCGGTGGTGTCCAGCTTCTCCCCGGCGTACGCCTTGGGGACGGGCCATTGGAGGTCCGTGGCTTCCTGTTCCACGCGCCAGAAGTTCGTCGAAGCGCCGCCCACCAGCTCCCACTTGCTGTTCTTGAGGACGCAGGGCTTGCCCGCGTTCATCGGCTGCCGGGTGCTGTCGTTGTAGTTGAGCAGGGTGTTGATGATGAAGTTGCGGGCCGCCTGGTCGGAGCTCTTCTTGCTGACCACCACTTCGAGCGTGGCGGTCATGATCTTGGAGGCGGGGAAGTGCCGCCCTTCGCCCTGCGGCTTCTGCCCGGTCGGCGGCGCGACGGTCTCCTTCGGCTTCTCCTCGAAGCGCCAGTCGACGACCCACAGCCGCTGGTCCTCGGTCAGCTTCTCGTCCCCGTTGTTGGGGATGTTGGGGTTGATCTCATCCATGATCTTCAGGATGAGATCGCGCTCGAACGAGAGCTCCACGAGCGGGGTGACGTTGTCGCGAACTTCCTCGACCTTCCTGGCGTTGTCGTACTCCTCCTTGATGGCCTTGTTGGCGGTGAGGCTCTTTTCGGCATCCCGGATGCTCCGGTCCAGCTTGTCCACCTCGGTGTCCTGCTTGTACCAGGCCAGTCCGACCAAGAGGTACAGCGCGGCGGCGGTCGCGATGACGAAGGGCTGCTTCCGCTTCAGCTGCTTCTTCTGACGGTAGACCTCCGGCAGCAGGTTGACCCGATTGGTCGTGGGCTCGATGCCCTGAAGCGCCAGGCCGATCGCCGTGCCGATCGTCGCCAGGTTCTCGTTCAGCTCGCCGGGGTCGACGCTGCCGCCGACCGCGATCGTATTGAGCTTCTGGAGCCGGACGGCCGGCAGCTGCAGCGACTGCGAGACGAACTTCTGGAAGTTGAGCGTCTTGGTCGAGTTCCCCAGCAGGATGATCTGGTCGAACTTGGAGGTCTTGGAGATGGACTTGTAGTAGCCCATCGACCGGTTGATCTCGTTCACCAGGTCGCGCAGGATCGGCTGGACGGCGTTGAAGATCTTCTGCGCCTGCTGGGACTGGCCCGCCTTCAGCTTGAGCTTCTCCGCCTCTTCGAAGGGAATGTTGAAGGCCTTCTGCAGGGCCTTGGTGATGTCGTTCCCGGTGATCGGGAGGTTGCGGACCCAGAACTTGGTCCCGTCGATCACGATGAGGTCGGTGTTGTCGCCCCCCATGTCGAGGGCGACGGTGGCGCCCTTCACCTCCTGGTCGTGGAGCAGGAAGTTGAAGAGGGCGACGGGAGCGAACTGGACCGCCTCGGTGTTGAACTTCAGGTCCGCGATGTTGGCGAGGAACTGCTCCACGATGTCCCGCTTGATCGCGAAGAGGATGACTTCCTTCTCTTCGCCCGGCCCGTAGTCCCGCTCGACGTACTGATAATCCCAGATGACCTCGTCGATGTTGAAGGGGATCTGGGACTGGGCTTCGTACTTGACGATTTCCGGAATCTTCGACTCTTCGACCGGCGGGAGCTTGATCAGACGGTTGAACGTCGAATGGCTGGGCAGGGAGAAGATCACCGGTTCACTGGAGATCTTCATGGTCGCCTTGATCTGGGTGAGGGCCGCCTTGATTTGCGCGTCGATGTCGCCTCCCTCGCCGGGGCCCTCCGAGTCGTAGGGGAAGACCCCCGAGTGGGTGAGGGTGTCGCCTTCCAGGCGGACGACCTTCACCGAGGACTTGCTGACGTCAATACCCCAAACGCCTTTGGCCATGTGCCGCCCTTTCAATAGAAAGAGATAGCCTGACTGCGATCGGGCGGGAACAGAGGGGCTGACATGAGGCAGGGTCGCGATCGGCGCAGGGTTCCGCGGGGGAGCGAGTTCAGGGTCGCAAAGAAAATTTCAACTCAGTCACGGGGGCAAAAAGCCCCATCGATGGCTCCGCTTCCGCAAACCTCCAACGGCACCAGTAAACCGCGTCCGTGCCCGGCACCTCAATCCGCCGGTGGCTGAATTATAGCCTCTAGTAAAGGAGACGCAAACCCAGCCCCGAACCATGACAAATTATTCTACTTCCTCCCCACCAACGCAAGCTTTCCCGCTCAGGTCGCGGGGAGGAGGCCGGCGATGTCGAGGGCCTGGCGGATGTCCGCCTCGAACACCGGCAGTTCGCTCATGTTCCGGAGGATGTACGCCGGGTGGAAGGTGGGAAAGAAGGGAGCGCCCTGGGCCTGGGTGAGTCGGCCGCGAAGCTTCGTGATGCCGGTCTTGGTCGCCAAAAGGGTCTGGACGGCGATGTTCCCCAGCCCGCAGATCAGCTTCGGCTGGATCGCCGCGATCTGGCGCTGCAGCCAGGGCATGCAGGCCGCCATCTCGTCCGGCGCCGGCGTCCGGTTCCCCGGGGGCCTGCATTTCAGGATGTTGGCGATGAAGACCTGGCGTCGCTCCACCCCGAACTTCTTGAGCGTGGACGTCAGGAGCTGTCCGGCCCGGCCGACGAAGGGCTCGCCCTGAAGATCCTCGTCCTGACCCGGGGCTTCCCCCACGAACAGAAGCGGGGTGGTCGCCGGGCCGGTGCCGAAGACCACCTGGGTCCGGGACGAACACAGGCCGCAGCGGGTGCAGCCCAGCACCTCGTCGCGGAAGGACGCGAAGGCCGGCGGCCAGTCCTTTTCCCAGGGATGGGACGGGGGTCCGGCCTTGGGACGGGAACCCGCGGCCGCGCTCGGCGCCGGGCCGCTCCCGGTCGCCGGCGTTGCCAGGGGGGCCGCCGGCGGCTTCGCCAGGGCCTTCTTCGAGATCGGAAGAAAATCCGCACCGAAGAGCAGCTCCATCTCCGCGTGACGCTTGAGGGGCCGCTTCATGCGGACGCCCCGCGGACGAAGCGGACGGTCTCGTCGACGATCACCCGCTCGGCCTCCTCGATCGTGCCGCGGAAGGTGGCGCCCGACGCGCGCGGATGGCCGCCTCCCTTCCATTTCGACGCCAGGGCGATGCCGTCCACGCCGGGATCGGTGCGCCAGGATACCTTCACCTTGCCCGGCTCGTCGGTTTCCTTGAGGAGGATGGCCGCCCGCACGCCTTTGATCGACTTCACCTGATCGATGTAGTCCTGGGTGTCCCCGGGCGTGAAGCCGGTGCTCTCGACCAGCGCCTTCGAGATGACGATCCAGCCGACCTCGCCGTCGTCGGTGAGGCGGATCCGGCCGAGCACCTGGGCGAGGAAGGCCAGCTGCTCCTTCGTCTTCTGGCGGAAGAGCGCCTTGTGGATCTCCGCGGGCCGGACGCCGTGGGACAAGAGCTCGGCCGCATTCAGGTGCGTCTCGGTCGTGGTGTTCGAGAACGAGAAGCGGCCCGTGTCCGTCACGATGGTCGTATAGACGCAGGTCGCGATGTTCCGATCGGGCTTCACGCCGGCGGCCCGGACGAGTTCCCAGACCATCTCGCCGCAGGCGGAAAAGGACGGGTCGACCCAGTTGATGTCGCCGAACCGCTCGTTCGACGCGTGATGGTCGATGTTGACGACGGTGAGCTCCTGGCGGGGAAGGGCGGCGGAGATCCGCTCGAGCCGCTCCCAGGAGCCCGAGTCGAACGTGAAGACGGCCGAATAGCCCTTCCGGAGATCCTCGGGTCCGGCGCCGACGCGGTCGGAGCCCGGGAGAAAGCGGTAGTCCGGCAGCGCGCCCTGGTCGCAGACGACCTGCGACGTCTTGCCCAGCTTCTTCAGGAGGTAGTGGAAGGCCAGCTGGGAGCCCAGCGCATCGCCGTCGGAGCGAACGTGGCCGGAGACGAGGAAATGGTCGTGCTTCCGGATGAAGGCGAGGACCTTCCGGATCATCGTCTTGGACGCGGGGCTCAGCTTATGCGGGGGAAGCCAGGAGTTCGCCATGCTCGATCCTCTCGACCCGGGCCCGCACCAGGGTGTTCGGGGCTCCGGGAACACGCGCTTTCAGGTACCGTTCCGTATATCCGCCGTCGGCTTCGAGGAGGATCTGCACCTCCCGCCCTACGAAGCGCCGTGCGTAGGTCTCCGACAATTCTTCCGAGAGCCGCTCCAGCCGGCGGCGCCGTTCCTTCTTGACGCGACCGGGGAGGTCGGGCATGCCGGCCGCGTCCGTCCCCCGGCGCCGGGAGTACGTGAAGATGTGGATCCGGGAGAAGCCGACCCGGCGGCAGAGGTCCATCGTGCGGTCGAACTGCTCGTCGGTCTCGCCGGGAAAGCCGACGATGACGTCGGCGGTGAAACTGGGCTCGGCGACCCGCTCCGCCACCCGCTCGCAGGCGGCGAGATACTGCCGCGAGTTGTAGCGCCGGCGCATGGCCCGCAGGACGTCGTCGTCTCCCGACTGGAGCGGCAGGTGGAGATGAGGGCAAAAGCGCGGCTCCGCCGCCATGAGCCCGATCAGCGGATCGGTGAGCTCGTTCGCTTCCAGGGAGGACAGGCGCAGGCGGTCGAGGCCCGGCACCGCGAGCAGCCGCTCCGCGAGCTCGGCGAGCATCGAGCGGCCCGACAGGTCTTTGCCGTACGAGCCCAGGTGGACGCCGGTCAGTACGATTTCGCGGAATCCGTTCCCGACCAGGCGCCGGGCTTCCTCGACGGCGCGTTCGAGAGGCCGGCTGACCGCCGTTCCGCGGACCTTGGGGATGATGCAGAAGGAGCAGTTCAGGTCGCAGCCATCCTCGACCTTGAGGAAGGCTCGCGTGTGGTGGTCGAAGCGGGAGATGCGGAGGTCGAAAATCGATGGAGCGCTGTCGGCGGGCGCCAGGCGGGGGTCGTCGCACAGCGCGGCCTTCTCGGCGTGGGGAACCACGCGCCGCACCCCGGGGAGGGCGAGGAAGTCGGGGCCGTGGGAATCGGCGGCGCAGCCGGTCACGGTGATCTCGGAAAAGGGGAAAAGGCGGGCCAGACGCCGCACCGTGCGCTGGGCATCCGAGGTCGCCGCCTCCGTGACCGTGCAGGTGTTGAGGACGAACACATCCGCGCCGGCGTCGGGGTCGACCTCGGTCAGGCCGTTCCGCGAGAACCGCTCACGGAGGGCCTGGGATTCATATTGGTTGACCTTGCAGCCGAAGGTGATGAACGCGAATGTCTTCATCGATCCAGAAGTATATGGAAAGTCGGAATGATCCCGATGAGAAACCTTGCGTCCCCGGGGGAGCCCGCGGCGGGCCCGAGGGGGAGATCCTGCAATTCCTTTGCAATTATGGGGCGTTTCCGATAGTAGTATGGGTAAGAGAAGTTGTGAACGCGACCGGGGACTAGGGGATGGCCCTTCAGGGCATTCCCTCCTACCGCCGATAGAAGACGTAGACGAGGGGGTTGACGTTATGGAAACCATCCTGTTTGCGGGCGTCACGGCGCTCCTGCTGGCGTTTGTGGGCGGGCTCACCCGTCCCGGCTCCCGCGCCACCGCGCGCCGCCGCTAGGCGCCTCTTGTAATCCCGTCGTTCCTCTGCTACGGTTCGTCCCCTATGTCCCGCATTCTTCTGGCCATGAGCGGCGGCATCGACTCGAGCGTCGCCGCCGTCCTCCTGCGCCGCGCCGGTCACGATGTCACGGGCGTCTTCATGCGCCACGGCATCGCCGCGGAAGCCCCGTCCGTCCCGGACCAGCCCTCGGGGCGGGCCCGGAACAAGCAGGGCTGCTGTTCGCTCGAGGATTCCTATGACGCGCGGCGGGTCGCGGACCAGCTGTCCATCCCGTTCTACACCCTCAACTTCGAGAAGCCGTTCGAGAAGATCGTCGACTATTTCGTCGCGGAGTACGACCGCGGGGCCACGCCGAACCCGTGCATCGTCTGCAACCGCGACCTCAAGTTCGGCAAGCTCTTCGAGTATGCCGACGCCATCGGAGCCGACACCGTCGCGACCGGCCACTATGCCCGCGTCGAGCGCCGGGGCGGCCGGATGGCCCTGCTCAAGGGCGCGGACGCCCGCAAGGATCAGTCCTACGTCCTCTTTCCGCTGGGCCAGCGCGAGCTGTCGAGGGTCCAGTTCCCGGTTGGAGGATACGAGAAGACGGAGATCCGGCGCATCGCCGCGGAGGCCGGCCTACGGATCGCGGAGAAGCCCGAGAGCATGGAGATCTGCTTCGTGCCGGACAACGATCACCGGCGCCTGCTGCGCGAGCGTCTGGGGGACCGGCTGCGAGAGGGGGAATTCCGGACGCGGGACGGAGCGGTCCTCGGCACGCACGGCGGACATCAGCTGTTCACCATCGGCCAGCGCAAGGGGCTCGGGGCGGCCTTCGGCCGTCCCATGTACGTCGTGGACATCGAGCCGGAGCGGAACGTCGTCGTGCTTTCCGAAGAGGACGAAAAGGGACGCGAGTTCGGGGTTCGCGGGGTGAACTGGGTCTCGACGGAAGCCCGCCGCTGCAACGCGACGGTGAAGATCCGTTCGATGCACGGCGGCGCGCCGGCCCGCGTGGACCCCGAAAGCCCGGATCGGGCGAGGATCACGTTCGAGGAGCCCCAGCGCGCGATCACGAAGGGGCAGGCGGCGGTCTTTTACGAGGGCGACGCGGTGCTCGGCGGAGGGTGGATCGAGTAGAGCCGCTCAGGCCTTCGGGGGCTCGCCCGGAGTCTTCTTGATGCCCTGGATCTCCACCCGGGCGTCCTGAGCCACGCGCTTGATCGTCTGGAGCGCCTTCCGGCATCGCGTGGCGGCGATCTTCTTGCCGTTCACGAATTCTTCGTACTGGGCCCGGGCCTCGCCCACGAGCCGGGCAAGTTCGTCGTATTTTTCGATACCCATGTCAGCGTCGACCCCCCGAGAAACCGGCGTATTTTGGGCAGCCCTCCCGACCCTGTCAAGGCTATTTCTGCCGCTGGAGCCAGTCCCTCCAGGCCGCCTGTTCGCCGACGGGGTTGGTGGCGAACGTCTCGATGTAGCGGCTGAGCCGCACCTCGCCCTCGAGCCGGGACGCCCGGCAATAGGCGGCGAACTCGGTGGGATGCGTTTCCAGGAGCCAGGCGGCCAGAAGCCGGGATCCTCGCGCGTACGGGGCCCCGTCCAGGCCCCGGAAGGAGGCCTCGCGAGCGGTCAGCAGCAGGTCCAGGGCCGGAAGGTCCTCCCCCGACGCCTTCGCATCGGCGGCCTTCGAATTCTCCAGCAGTCCGACCAGCCCTTCCCGGAGCCAGGGCATCAGGCGGGACGATCCGGCGTCGTAGAGGAGGAGGCGGGCGATCCCGCGCCGAAGGGCGTCGAGGACCCGGCTCTGCTCGATCGCGGGTTCCATCCGGACGAGGATCGCGCGACGCTCGGGATCGTAGACGCTATCGTTCTTTTCCAGGGGCCGTCCCGCCTCGCCGGCGAGCCGCCAGGAAGCCCCGTCCGACCCCAGGAGGATGACCTGGACCCCGGGAGCCGGCGGATGAAGGTCGAGCAGCGCTCCGAAGGATCTCACGCACTCGTCCGGAAACTTGGTCAAGACCTCCGAGACCAGCGTCTCGTCGCCGACCCGGCGGGGAAGTCGAAGGAGGAAGGGGGGGCGGCTGATCTCCGGGTATTGCCACAGGTCCACCTGGCGGCCGATCCGGTCGGCCGCGCCGTCGCCCCAGGCATGAAGCGCCAGAACCGCCCCCAGGAGCGGGGCGAGCAGGACGACGGTCTTGAACGAGGCTCGCGATTCACTCATGGGGCTTCCCTTTCGGCCGGGCGTACAGCTCGCTCGCCTGATGGAGGGTCTTGCGCTCGGCCCGCGTCAGGCTGCCCATTCCTTCCCGCGTGATCTTGTCGAGGAGGGCGTCGGTCCGGCGGCGGAGATCGATCTCCTCGACGAAGCGGTCCCGCTCGCGGCGGACCCGGAGACGGTCGAAGGCCCGGTCGATCCGGGCCTCCAGGACGGCGATGACCCCGGCGGCGGCCAGGGCGCCGATCGAGGGCCCGAGCCCCTGGCGCATCCAGAACGTGCACCCGATCCAGCCCGCGCCCAGCACCACCGCGGCCGTCCGCAGGCGGAGGGGCAGGAAGAAGAGGAGGAGCACCGGGCGGCGCGGCCAGCGCCGGGCCGCCGTTGCCGCGATCCCCAGAACCGGCGCCGAGAGGGTCGCCGCGGCCGGCATCGTCACCCACGGCAGGACGGCGGGGACGAGATACTGCAGGACGGCGTGCGCGAGCGCCCCGTAGGCGGCGGAGGCGAAGTAGAGCGTGAGGTACCGCGTGGACCCCAGGTCCGCCTCCAGCTCGTTGCCGATCGTGTAGAGCGTGTAGATGCCGAGAATCAGCCAGGGGATGAATCCCGCCTCCATCATCTGGATGAACGAGTAGGTGACGAACTGCCACAGACGGAACTGTCCGATCGCGGCGCCCTTGTCGAACTCCAGCCAGGCCAGCGCCTCGGAGTTGTTCTTCTGCAGGAACCCGGTGACGACGAAGCCGGCGAGGTTGAGGATGATCAGGAGATTCGTCCAGGAGAACCGATGGATCCGCGTGCGCGATTCCGTGGTCGGCGAGAGGTCTTCCCACGCGGGCATACCCGTAGTGTAGTCCCGCGGAAGGGCGAATTCAATCGGCGCCGGACGCTACTCGGCGAGCGTCCATCCGTCCTTGGCAGGATCCTTTCCCGGCCACCGATCCACCGGCTGGCCCTGCGTGTCCTTCTTCCAGGTCTTGCCCGACTCGTTGGTGATGAAGGTGAAGCGGCCGGTGGCGCCGGCGACGGCCGGCCAGGCCACCACGCCGAAGCGGGTCTTGTTCGTCTTCCCGTCGTCCTTTTGATAGGCCCCGCCGTCCGGGTCTCCGACCATCATCTTGAAGAAGTAGCCGTTTTTCGGCGCGACCGCCAGACCATAGCGGCCCGCCCCGTCCGGGTCCGCCGACGCGGTCTGCGGGTCGAGGAGGAAGATGGCCTGGCCCGACCGGTCCTTGAGCGAGTGGAGTCCCGCCACGTCGCGCGTCCAGTAGTCGGCCACGCCATTGGCGTCGCTGTCGGAGCTCTTGAAGGACTCCTCGGCGTTCCGGATGAACTGGAGGTTCTGCTCCGCCAGGCTCTCGTTGACCGCCACCCCGCCGGCCCCCGCGCCGTGCATCCGCGCCACCTGCGGAATGATCACCGCAGCTCCGATCCCGACAATGCCCACGCCCGAGGCGATGCTCGCGCCGGTGTTGGACCGCGAATCGACCAGGATGCCGTCCGGCAGGGTTCGCTTGGTCATCAGGATGCCGCCGAGCAGGTCGGCCAGCGTCTCCTCCAGCGGCAGCTTCGCCAGGTCGACGACCAATTCCCCGGTCTCGTCGCGCGGCTGGTTCCGCACCAGATGCGCGAACGGCTCGATCAGGCCGTAGACGACGACCCCCGTGTGCCCGACATCGAGATAGGTCCGGGATTCCCCGTCGCCCTCCTGGAGCCGGGCCGCCATGGCCGCATAGGTCGGGTTCTGGAGGATGCTGGGCGACTTCACGCCGGATCGCAGGATCAGGCGCTTCAGGGCCATCGGATGGCTGGAGACATAGAGCGTCTTGTCGTCGATGGTGTAGCAGATCGTGGTGCTGAACGTCAGGGCCTCGGGCATCGGCATGGGCATGGCGCCGAGCAGCGATTCCAGGCTGATCGTGACATAGCGGATCTTGCGGCCGCGGAACGTCAGCTCCTCGAGCGGCAGGCCGCCGTCGCTGAGCGCCTTCTGAAGGTCGGCCTCAAACGCGGCAGGGTCGTTGAGCGCCACCGCGGAGATGGAATCGGGCCAGAGGCCGCCCCCTTCGGGCGTCGCGGACCAGCTGGTCCAGTTGGAGCCGATGGACGCCAGGGCCTCCTTCACCTTGAAGCCCACGCGCTGTTCGTACTTGCCGATCATCTCCTCGAGCGTCTTCTGGAATTCGGGGTTGGCCTTCGAGCCGGCGTCGATCACGGCATAGACGTCGGCCAGATTCAGCCCCATGTGGGTATAGGAAGAGGCGTCCACCGGGACTCGGTCGACGTAGGGGTCCGCAGGAGTGCCGCCCGCGATGATCTTGAGCAGACCCCGATCCTGGCGGCTCGTCATCAGGGCGTAGCGCTCGCGGATGAACGGCCCGTCATAGGAGAGCGACATCGCCAGGGACGGAATGTCCGCAAGCCCGAGGGCTTCGATGGCGCGGAGCGCGTCGTCGCCGAGCTCCCGGCGGTAGGCCTTGAGCGTCTGTCCGAGATTGTAATAGAGCAGGAAGAAGTGGCGGTTGTCGGGCGCCACGCGGGTCCGCGCGGTCTTGTACGCGGCATCCTCCCGAAGCCCGGCGAAGGCCTTGTCGGCCGCCCCGTCGACGATCTGCTCGATGCGCGCCTGCTGCGTCGTCACGATCAGCGTCTTCTGCAGCACCGTGTAGTACAGATGAAGCGGGTCTTCGCCGAACTCGCGGATCGTCGATCCCGCACGCGAGTATTCCCCTTCCTTGGGGGCGCCGTTGCGCTTGGCCGCCTCCTTCAGCTTCACGGCCGCCTTCTCCAGCTTGGCCGCGTCCGGGGCTCCCAGCGTGAGGACCAGATCCAGCTTGTGGGGGTCGCCCATCGGCACGTCGTAGACCGAGAACGAGAGGGGCCCCTGGAGGAGATCCCAGA
>Ga0070731_10002788_pt1 | contig 16280 bp, 12 predicted proteins | sample Coa_R1_2_FD_66448 | JGI IMG/M metagenome (GOLD analysis project Ga0070731, IMG submission 66448) | Surface soil microbial communities from Centralia Pennsylvania, which are recovering from an underground coalmine fire - Coalmine... | ecosystem: Environmental > Terrestrial > Soil > Unclassified ...
GCTCTAGTACTCCTCTGGCCCTCTAAATCCAGGGGCCATCGTGCTTTGCGGGGCGAGGCCGATCGGACGAGTGCCTTTTTCGACCTTTGCATGACCGGTGGCTCGCCAGGATGATGCCGGAGCAGATAGACTGATTCGGCGATTGGAACTTTGATTTTCCTGGCGGTGGCACGCCTCTGCGAAGGGAAAAGCAGATCCCTCAGACAATCCGCACAAACGCGGCTTGGTTCGGGATGACAATTGGAGGCGCGGCAGGCGATATTCAGGGACGGGTCGGCATCCTGATGGACGTTCTCAAAAAACTTTTCGAGCAACACTTCCACTCACCGCCGGGGCGGGTGCAGCCCCTTCATGGGCAGCTCGGCGGCTCGGGACGCAAACTCGTACGGATCAGCAACAAAGAAGTGAGCGCGATTGGGGTGCTCTACAATGGGCGCGAGGAAAACGTCGCGTTTCTGGAATTTTCGAGGCATTTTCGCAAGCATGGACTTCCCGTTCCGGAAATTTACGCGGAGGATTTGACCTACGACGCGTACCTCGAAGAAGATCTCGGCGACACCACGCTTTTTGAGTTTCTTTCCGAGAAGCGCGACGTTGCGAACATCTCTCCGGAAGCCGTGGAGGCATATCGCAAGGTGGTGAGGCTGCTGCCTCGGTTTCAGGTGGAGGCGGGGCGCGACTTGGATTACAGCGTGTGCTATCCGCGCGGCGTTTTCGACGGGCAATCCATCGCGTGGGATTTGAATTACTTCAAATACTATTTTCTGAGGCTTGCCGGCATACCTTTCAACGAGCAACTGCTGGAAGATGATTTCGGACGGTTGACGACGTTTTTGCTGAGCGCGGACACGGATTACTTTCTCTACAGGGATTTTCAATCGCGCAATGTAATGCTGCGCGAGGGACAACCGTTTTTCCTGGATTACCAGGGCGGGCGCAAGGGCGCGCTGCAATACGACATCGCTTCCCTTCTGTACGACGCCAAGGCCGATCTGCCACCGGAACTGCGACAGGAATTGCTGGAGCATTATCTGGAGCAGCTTGCGGGTTTCATCGACCTGAAGCGTGAAGCGTTCATGCGGCATTACTATGCGTATGTTTATGTGCGAATCATGCAAGCGCTGGGGGCCTATGGCTTTCGCGGTTTTTACGAGCGCAAAATACATTTTTTGCAGAGCGTCCCTTACGCGCTGAAAAACGTCCAATGGCTGATCGAGAACACAGAGTTGCCGATCAAGCTGCCGGCGCTCATGGGCGCGTTCAGAAGAATGGTGAGCGCGCGGAAATTGCAGAGCCTGCCTTCGGAGAGCAACGCGCTGACGGTGACGATTTCCAGCTTTTCATTTCATCGCACGCCGCCGCAGGACGAGAGCGGCAACGGCGGCGGATTCGTTTTCGACGCGCGCAGCCTTCCCAACCCCGGACGCGAGGAGCGGTTCAAAGCTCTGACAGGCCAAGACGCACCGGTGATCGAATACTTGAACAATCAGGACAGCGTGCACAAATATCTGGCGAGCGTGATGGCGCTGGTGGATGCCACCGTGAACGAATATCAGCATCGCGGATTCAAGAACCTGATGGTGTCTTTCGGATGCACGGGCGGGCAACATCGGTCAGTGTATCTGGCGGAGGAAGTGGCGAAGCGGCTGAGGGGCAGGCGAGGAGTGGACGTGGTGCTGCGGCATATCGAGATGGAGAATTGGAGTCAATGAGGGCGATGATTTTGGCCGCGGGGCTGGGCACGCGCTTGCGTCCGCTAACGGATAGCCGGCCGAAGGCGCTGGTGGAAGTGGGCGGGCGGACGCTTTTGGAGATTGCGCTTTCGCGGCTGCGCGGGTTCGGCATTCATGATGTGATCATCAACGTACATCACTTTGCGGATATGGTGTTGGATTATCTGCGCGCGAACGGAAATTTCGGCATGCACATTCAGGTGTCTCGCGAGGAAGTTTTGCTGGATACGGGGGGCGGCCTGAAGAAGGCTTCCCATTTTTTTCTTGGGGATTTCAGCACTTTCGAGGAACCGTTCATTTTGCACAATGTGGACGTGATCAGCACGATTGACCTGCGGCGGATGGTCGCATTTCACAATCAAAATCACGCGCTCGCCACTTTGGCGGTGGAAGAGCGGGAGACGTCGCGATACTTGCTATTTGACGAGAAGCTGCAACTTTGCGGGCGGCGATCCGGAAACAGTGAGAAGAGTGAAATGGTGCGACCCGCGACAACGGCGCAAGCGCTGGCTTTTTGCGGCGTTCACGTGATCTCTCCGCGGATTTTTGGGATGATGGCGGAAGAAGGCGCGTTTTCGATCATTACTTCGTATCTTCGGCTTGCCGGCAGCGGAGAAAACATTTGCGCGTTTCGCGCCGATGAATATTACTGGCGCGATGTCGGCAGGCCGGACCATGTGTTGCAGGCCGCCCGCGATTTAGAGCAGAAAGTGCTTCTGCCCGACTAAAACCTCGATTGGATTGTGAGAACGCTTAGCGCGGAATCTTCACGGGATGCGAGTGCGCAAAGCCCCATGAAAAATCTGAGAGGTTGGCGCGGGCATAGGGGTCGCGACGCAACTGGGAGGCTTTCGCGAGCAGAAGAAGAAAGGCAAAGGTAACCGTCGCAACAACAACTTGCAGCCAACCCGGCAGGAGCGCGGCGTTGCCCACCAGTCCGAGAGCCACAAAGCAGAAAAAGAAGTGCGCGCAGAAGACTTGGAGTGAAGATTGGCCTAGCGTGATCAGGGAGCGCGAAACCGGTCTCACAAACGACAGAAGCGCAACGCGCTTCAAAACCGTATGAAAGCGCAAGACGAGCAAGATGACGGCGGGGAAATCAACGAGGCGCACGGCGGCTAAGTTCCACTTGTCAAAAAGCACGGAGTAACTTCCCAGGTTCAACCCGAAAGCTTCCGAGTATCGCAACGCGAACAAGGCTGCGGCTACGCACGCGGCGGGAATCCAAAGGCGCTGCGCCCACTTCTCGGCGGGCAACTCGTTTTTCGCCCAGCGTACTCCGAAGTACATACCTACGACCCAAAGAAACTGCCACGCCCAGGGATTGAAGGCACCCATTTCGTTCAGCGGCACGCGGAGCGGAGTAACAGCGACGACCCAGTGGTACAGGACGGTACGAAATCCGAACTGCGCGGCCAGCCAGATGGCGGCGCTTCCGCCGAGAACGACTCGCCAGGAGAGCCGAGCGCCCAAGAAAATCAGCAGCGGAGCCAGCAAGCAAAAGCCCACGTAGAGCGGAATGATATCGAGGAGCGGCGGACGGTAGATCAGGAGCAGGCCGTCGCGAACAGCGCGCCCAACGCCCGCCAGGAAGTAAAAATCCAGCATATTGTGAAGCGCGGGGCGTCCGCGAAGGGCGTAGCGGCTGACGGCTACAAATGCGAAGAGCAGCAAGAGTATGTGGAAAACGTAAAGGCGCACGGCGCGGAGGACAAGTTTGCGATTCATAGCGAAAGCGCCGTCGCGTTGAAAGATGCGGAAATAGATGCGTCCCGTAAGGAGCGCCGAGAGGAAGATGAACCCTTCGGATGAGGAAACGTATCCGAACGGCTGGTTCACCCGTGCGCTGAGGACAGTGGGAAGATGGACGAGCACCATCCAAACCAACATCATGCCCCGCGCAGCATCGAGTTCGGCAGACCGCTTCATTCGGTCAAGTCACTCTTTCCCGTTCATTTCCGAGTGTGGCAAGTTTGGGGCTGGTTCAAGATTAAGCGTTGCATGATGAAGAGTCCAATTCAATTCGCAAATTCGAATCATTGTCATTACCCTGCATCACCGAACTGCACCCGCCGATTGACTTTCGTCTAAACCCGGGGCTGGAGGTTTAGTTTCGCCTACAATGAAGATGCGCCGGGGTGCGGAATTGTTGCAGCAGGACGGAGCCGCTCAATCAAAGAGGAGGCGGGGGTACGTGGAACAGTGTAGGTGGGTGCACTTGACCGCAGGAGTGCCAGAGGCTAGGACTATGCGAAGGATAGGCATTATATCTTAGACCTATCAGAGAACGGTGCACTATACTGCGGGCGAAAGGGGGATTTAAATGCCGGAAAAGATGAAAGTTGTAAAGGCGGGCGATGTGACGCAGCGAGTGGGCGTGGAAGTGATTCGCGCACGAGGCGTCGACGTGGAAAAGCTGATCAAAATGTTGATTGCCAACGCGGCGGCGGAATTTGCCAGCACTTATTACTACTACACAATTCTTCGCATGCATCTTGCAGGTCATGAAGACTACAAGGAGATTTGCGAGGATGCGCGGCTGGAGGATCGCGCCCATTGGGAACTGATCGTCCCGCGCATTTACGAACTCGGCGGGGAGCTGCCGAACGACCTGAAGGCATTTCACGACCAGGCCGGATGCGAGGCGGCGAAGCTGCCCGATCCGCCCACGACGGTGAATATTCTGACGCTGCTTTTGGAGTCAGAGCGCTGCGCGATTCGCAGTTGGATCGCCATTTGCGACATGACATTTGGCAAGGATCCGCGAACGTATGACATGGCGTCGCGCATTTTGAATGAAGAAATCGAACACGAGGCGTGGTTCATCGAACTGCTCGCTTTTGAACGCGACGGAAAGTCGATTCCGTCCGGACATTTCCGGCGCGGCGAGCCGGGGCATGCGCCTTACAGCAAGAACGCCGGTTTCTACAACCCATGATGATTGCCCTGGGGCCCTGCCCGGCGCGCCTGCGTCAGGCAGGGCTTGCCTGGGAAATTGAATGACGAGTTCCCTTCCCCTATTCGATGTGGTCCTTTTGCTGCCTGACAACGAGGAGCGGCGGATTCAGGTAGGCGGCGAAGAGCACATTTGGGACGCCGCATCGAAGGCCAGCATCGTGTTGCCCGCGCTCTGCCATCAAGGGCGATGCCTTACCTGCGCCGGACGGCTCGAGAACGGCGGCGAGGTGGACCAGTCAGACTCGATTCGCTACTACCCCGAGGATCGCGAGGCTGGATTCGTTTTGCTGTGCACCGGGAAGCCGCGCTCATCGCTGCGAATTCGGACGCATCAGCAAGAGGAAATGAGGCAGCACCGGAAGCGGAAGGGGCTCGCGGCGCCGTATACGTAGGCGGCAAAGGCGAGAGGCGGCGGAGCGAGGTGAGGGTGGAGTTGCGCGAGGAAATCTGACTTTGTTTGAGACGATCGTCGAAAGGACGAAAACCCCCACCCCGTGAAGGCGGGGTGAGATACATAAGACTCCAATGCGCTGCGAGCCCGCGGGAAGCTAGGGGCGAGTTTCGAGAGTGTTGTGGCGACCGAGTTTGTTGCGGCGACGGTCGGCTTTCCGTCTGTCGTCGAGCCGTTGGGTGGCGCTGAGCACGATCACTTCTTTGATCCGAGGGATGGCTTCGCGGGCGGAGGCTTGACCTGCGGCGACCAGTTGCGGCGTCTTCACAAATTCGTCCCACTGAACGCGATGGACGTCTGGCTCGAGGAGAATATCCACATCGGAGTGCCAGACCTGAGTGGCGGCCGTTTGAAGAATCGAGAAGGAGCGGCTGATCACTTCGATGGTGTTGCGCGGCGCGCTGCGGAGCAGACCCGGTTCGAGATGCACTCCGATTACAATGTCCGCGCCCATATCACGCGCGGCTTCCGCGGGAACCGTCTCGGTGAGAAATCCATCCACGAGAATCCGCCCCTGGTATTCGACGGGCAGGAAAAGTCCGGGATAGGCGCAGGAAGCGCGCAAAGCGGGGCCGATTTCGCCTTCCGTGAAATGAATCGAACTTCCCGAAAGCAGGTCGGTAGCGCAGATGCTTAGCGGGATTTTCATTTCGTGAAAAAATTTGGCGGTCGTGAATTTGTGAAGAAAATCCTCGAGGCGGTCGTTTGTGGCCATGCCCATGCGCGAGAGAGTCCAGCGGCCGAAGTCGCTAAAACGAGTGGCTGATCCCTGGCGCTCCATTTCGGCGAGAGAGGTGCCGCTGGCGTAGGTGGCAGCGATCAAGGCCCCGACGCTGGTGCCGGCAATGAAGTCGATGGGGATTTCGTATTCTTCCAGGACGCGCAGGACTCCGATGTGAGCGATGCCGCGCGCGAAGCCGCCGCCCAGAGCGAGGCCTATTTTCGGGCGGTCACGCTCGTCGGCGTAAGCAAAGGAGCGCAGGCCACTCACCGCACGAGTGAACCATTTGGATGCAGGCGCCATCACCGACCCCTACAAATACTTTAGCAAAGTTCGCGCGTGCGGGGCGTTTCCGGTTGACCCGGGTTACCGCTTTTGTAACCATGTGCCTTGCCAGAGGCCGAAATGAGACGGCAAATCGAAAAAGCGGCGGTGCTGGGCGCTGGAACGATGGGGTCGCGAATCGCGGCGCACCTGGCGAATGCCGGGATTCCCTGCTACCTGCTCGATATTGTCCCACCTGAATTAAATGCCGACGAAAAGCGAAGGGGCTTGACGCTGGAGAATCCGGCGGTGAGGAACCGGATTGTCCGCGCCGGGCTGGAGGCGGCGAAGAAGTCGCGGCCGGCGGCTTTTTTTACGGCAGAGACGGCGCGATTGATCACGCCGGGAAATCTCGACGATAACCTGGCCTTGTGCGGCGAAGCGGACTGGATCATCGAGGCGGTGGCCGAGAATCTGGAGATCAAGCGGAAGCTGTTTGAGCGAGTGGAAACGGTGCGGAGGCCGGAGACGATTGTTACGTCCAACACATCGGGGTTGCCGATCCGGCTGATCGCGGAGGGGCGCTCAGAGGATTTTCAGCAGCACTGGGCGGGGACGCATTTCTTCAATCCTCCGCGGTACATGAAACTGGCGGAACTGATTCCTGGGCCCAAAACGCTGCCGGGGGTGCTCGAGTTTTTGGCGGAAGTTTGCGATGAGCGGCTCGGCAAGGGCGTGGTGGTGGCGAAGGATACGCCGAATTTTATTGCCAACCGCATTGGCACGTTTTCGATTTTGCATGCGTTTCGGCAGATGCAGGCACTGGGAATGACGGTGGAGGAAGTGGACGCGTGCACGGGGCCAGCGGTGGGATGGCCGAACTCCGCAACATTTCGAACAGTGGATTTGGTAGGACTCGATGTGCTGGTGCATGTGATTCGAAACATTTACGAAAATGCCACCGAGGATGAGTCGCGCGAGCTTTACAAAGTTCCGCCGCTGGTGGAAGCGATGATGGAACGCGGCTGGCTCGGCGAAAAGACCGGCAGCGGATTCTACAAGCGGGTGAAGGGCGGGGGCGGCGAATCGGAAATTCTGACACTCGATTGGCAGAAGATGGAATACCGTCCGCGGAAAAAAGCGAAATTCAGTTCGATCGAGGCGGGCAAGGGCGTGGAGAGTACTCGCGAGCGATTGCCAATGCTGGTTGGTCCAGCGCTGGAGGGCAAAGGCGGCGATAAGGCTAATCAATTTTTGTGGGCCACGCTGGGCGAGACGTGCGTCTATGCCGCGCGGCGGATTCCGGAAATTGCCGACAGGGTAGTTGACGTGGATCGCGCGATGCGCTGGGGATTTGGATGGGAGCTTGGGCCGTTCGAGATCTGGGACGCGATCGGCGCGGAGCGAATGGCCAAGGAGCTGGAGCGCGATGGGAAACAGATGCCAGAGCTGGTGAGGAAAGTGCTGGCGTCGCCGAAGAAAGTCTTTTACAGCGAAGAAAAGGGGCGGACGAGCTTTTTCGATTTGTCGAGCGGCGCGCTGAAGCCACTGGAAGAGCCTAGTGGCGTGATCTTTCTGAAATCGTTGAAAGATCGTACTGCAGTGGTCCAGGAAAACTCCGGCGCGAGCCTGATCGATCTTGGCGATGGGGTGGTTTGCTGCGAATTTCACGCCAAGATGAACGCGATCGGCGGGGATATTTTCGCGATGCTGCAGGCAGGCGTGGCGCGGTTGGAGACGGAATTCGAGGCTATGGTAATCGGCAACCAGGCGCCGAATTTTTCCGCGGGCGCGAATTTGATGCTGTTGCTGATGACCGCGCAAGAGGGCGAGTGGGACGATATTCACCTGGCGGTGCGTCAATTTCAGCGCGCGAACATGGCGATCAAGTACGCGCCGCGTCCCGTGGTGGCTGCGCCGCAGGGAATGGCGCTGGGCGGCGGGTGCGAAATTCCGCTGCACTCGGCGAGAATTCACGCTGCGGCGGAAACATATATAGGATTGGTGGAAGTGGGCGTGGGGCTGATTCCCGCGGGCGGCGGCAGCAAGGAAATGCTGATTCGCGCAAACGAGCACGCGTCTGGCGGAGATAATCTGGATTTCATGCATGCGCTGCGGTCAGTTTTCGAGAATGTGGCGATGGCAAAGGTTTCCACGAGCGCAGAAGAGGCGCGAACGCTCGGATATTTGCGGCCGTCGGATCTGATCTCCATGAATCGCGACCGGCAGATCGCGGACGCAAAGGCCACGGCGCTCGCGATGGTCCGCGCCGGATATCACCCGCCGGCTCCGGCGGAAATACGCGTGCTAGGCGAGGAATTTTTTGCGGCGGCAAAGCTGGTCGTTCACATGATGGTGCGCGGCGAGTTCGCGACGGAGCACGACGCGGTGGTGGCGCGAAAGCTCGCCTACATTCTTGCGGGCGGGGGAATCACGGCGCCGCAAAGTGTGCCGGAGCAATATATTTTGGATTTGGAGCGCGAGGCGTTCGTTAGTTTGTGCGGCGAACGCAAAACGCAGGAGCGCATCGCGCATACGCTGAAAACCGGAAAGCCGCTTCGAAACTAGCCTGCGGGCCACTGAAACACGTACACCTCGTGTTTGCGTATCGGTTAACACTTAGTACGAACGTACTATTGCCGGGCTGAGCAAACCCCCAAGACAATCGATATCCCTAGGCATAAGCTGATTTTTCAACGGAGGGCGGTGTAAACCGTTCGTACTACATGACGCCAACCAAAGAGACAGTGGAAACGGCAGGCTCGATATCCATAAAGGATACGGCCGCAGCAAAAGCGAACACGAACGTGGGACATTTGCGCGCCGACGCGGTGTCGCTGGACGTGCCCATCAAGGTGCACGGCACGCGCGTAACGGAAGCGGCGCGAGGCGCTGCACCGCAGACGGAACCGTTCGAGGAAACCAGCTCGACGATGATCGTCTTCCCGCAGGGCGCAGTCGTGAAGATGGCGACGGCCGTAGTGGGCGGGCAGATGGTGGTGGTGACGAATCTGAAATCCGGACACGACGCGATTTGCCGCATCGTGAAAGTGCGTCCCTACGCGCAAACGCACAGCTATGTGGAGATCGAGTTCACCCATCGGCAGCCCGGCTACTGGGGTGTGCATTTCCCGGCGGATGCCCTGGCTGATGCGCCGTCGATTGGGCCAGCCGCCGCCATGGCGGGGTCACACGCAGCGCCGGCAGTATCTGTGGAAATGAAAATTGAAAAGGCGCATGACGCGGATAGCGATGAAAAGTTCTGGGAGATTGCGGGGAATAGTTTGCCAAAGATTAATACGGCTTCCGGGATGGCCAGTGTGCCGGCGGCACCGCTTCCACCAGCCACCTCGACATCACCTCTGAGCTCGTCCGCGCCGACCTTGGCTTCGCCCGTGCGGCAAAGCAAACCTGAATCGCCCTTTGCCCCCATCGGTTCGCAAGAGGATGTGCAGGCGGCTGCGTCGGCCACGAATATGGTTGGAGTGGACTCTTTTTCGCGACACGAACGGCCAGTCCATGCGAGCGAGATGCGCACGCACAGGGCGCCAGAAGCGGAAATTTCCGAGTCATTCGTATCGGCGGAGAGCGGCCATGCCCTTTCGCAGCCTGCGCACGTGGCACCGTTTGGCCGGTTCGCGGCAGCCGCCAACCTAAAAAGTCCCCCGGCGGAAAACGTAATTGAGGGCGTGACGACCTATTTGGAAGCGCGCAAAAATCCGCCCAATTGGTTAGCGATGGTTTCTGGTATTGCGGCATTGGTTATAACGGCAGCCGGTGGCGCGTTTTTCTTCCACATTGGGCCTTTCGCCGACCCAGTAAGCTCGCCGGTGGCCACGGTCGCAGCCGCCAGCCCAAACCCTGCACGCACCTACGCACCAGCGAGTCCAGTGAGCGCAGCGAATACCGCGACTCCATCGGCCGCGGTGGTTGCCGCCGATGCTCCGGTGCGGCCGACCGAATCAGCGCGACCTCGAGTAAGCAAGGCGCCGGCGCAAGAAATCCCGCCGCCTGCGGCGCCAGTACAGGCAGCCGAGGCGCCCGCGGCCCCAGCTCATGTGAAGCCGGCAGTGAAAGTGCCGGATATGTTTGGCGCTCTGAACGCGCATCCGGTTTCGCCGGGGCGCGGATTAAGCTCCGCCAGCGCCGCAGCCGCGCCTTCGATTGATGCCAGCGGCGCGAATAGCGATAGCAGCCCGCTGAAAGGACTGGTTTCGTCCATTGCGCCGCCTTCGCCGCTCAACGAGATGTCGACGCCAGCGCATTCTGCGGGTCAACTGAAACCGCCGCAGCTTATTTCGTCTGTGATGCCTATATATCCGCAGATCGCACAACTGGCTGGGGTGGAGGGGGACGTGGTGGTGGAAGCCTCGATCGACAGCAGCGGAAACGTCTCGGCGACGAAAGTGTTAGCTGGCCCGATGATGCTGAGGCTGGCCGCGACGGACGCGCTGCGCCGCTGGAAGTATGAGCCGGCAACGCTCGACGGGAAGCCTGTTGGCACGCAAATGACGGTTCGGGTTCGTTTCCACCGGTAGAGCCAAGCGACCCTCGCCCGAGGGTCGCGTCACTTTCCCAGCACCGCGTGCGCGCGGTTGCTTTTTTCCTTTCCCTGGCATCCAATGGAGAAGTTTCGAGCGGCGAAGCCTGCCGCATCGAGCGAGGTGCGCCATGCGTGAAGCTGTGATTGTAAGTTCTGTGCGAACGGCTGTGGGGAAAGCGCCCAAGGGAACTCTGCGGGCCACGCGGCCGGATGACCTGGGAGCTGCGGCGATCAAGGAAGCGGTCGGGCGGGCGAAAGGGCTTGATGTGGCCGAAATCGAGGATGTGATCATTGGTTGCGCGACGCCCGAGGCAGAGCAAGGGATGAATGTGGCGCGGATTGCGGCGCTCCGAGCGGGGTTGCCAGTGACTGTTTCGGCGATGACGATCAATCGCTTTTGCTCGTCAGGCTTGCAGGCCATTGCGTTGGCCGCGGAGCGAATCATGTCCGGACAGGGCGACGTTGCGGTTGCGGGGGGCGCGGAGTCCATGAGCATGGTTCCAATGGGAGGGCACAAGATTTCGCCGAATCCCTGGCTGATCGATCATTATCCGGATACCTACTTGAACATGGGTCTTACGGCGGAAAATCTGGCGAAGAAGTATGGCTTCACGCGAGAGCAAGCGGACCAATTTTCGCTGGCGAGCCATCAGAAGGCGCTGGCGGCAATTGCCGCGGGAAAGTTCAAGGATGAGATCGTTCCCATCGAGGTGAATTACACGTTTGTTGAGAATGGGGCGAATAGTGGGAATGGCGCTTCAGGGGTGAGCGCTGGAACGAAAACGAAGAACCAGAAGCTGACGTTCGATACGGACGAAGGACCGCGCGGCGATACTTCGATGGAGGCGCTGGGAAAATTGAAACCCGTGTTTCACGCGCACGGCGTGGTGACGGCGGGAAACAGTTCGCAGATGAGTGATGGGGCGGCGGCCGCCGTGTTGATGAGCGCCGAACGCGCGCGCGCGTTGGGATTGAAGCCGCTGGCACGGTTTGTGGCGTTTGCCACGGCTGGGTGCCCGCCGGAGGAAATGGGCGTCGGACCGGTATACGCGATCCCGAAGGCGCTGAAGATTGCAGGACTGAACCTGGATCAAATCGACGTGATCGAGTTAAATGAGGCTTTCGCGGCGCAGGCGCTGACGGTGATCAAACTTGCGGGGCTCGATCCGGCGCGTGTGAACGTAAATGGAGGCGCGGTTGCGCTGGGACATCCGCTTGGCTGCACGGGCGCGAAGTTGACGGCGACTATTCTGCGCGAGATGGAACGACGGCAGGCGCGGTATGGGCTGGTGACGATGTGCATCGGCGGAGGAATGGGAGCCGCGGGAATTTTGGAGCGGGCGGCGTAGAGATCGGCGAGAAGGCGGTCGTCGTCGCGACATTTGTGAGTGGCTGGCTTTGCGCTGCGATGGACGTGGTTGCAGCACGCCCGGGCAAGCCGGGGCGGCAAACAGCGGGAGCCCTTCGAGGCTCAGGGCAGGCGCGGTTGCCGCGTTCTCTAAGAGCGAGAAACGGATTTCGGCGAGCGAGGTAAACCCCGGGGCTGAAGTCCCCATTTATTTTTAGCCTGTTTTCCCCCGCATGAATGCGGGGGGCTTCCACCAAGCGGCATATCGCTAAAAGTTAATGCGTGCTATTTCAGATATCGGGCGAGAGCGGGCCATTGTCTTCGGCGTTTCAGAGCGCGAGAATCGAGATGGCAAATCCGGGCGCGAGAGCGAGGTCTTCATGGCGACGACAACAGTTTCGCAAACACTCAATCGGGGCGGGGCTTTTCTGATTGCGTCCACGGGGCCGGAGGACGTTTTCACTCCGGCGGATTTGAACGATGACCAGCGCCTATTGGGGCGAACGATCGAGGAATTCATCGCCAAGGAAGTGGTTCCGCATATTCCCGAACTGGAAAAGCACAAAGAAGGATTGATGGCGGAGTTGGTGCGCAAAGCGGGAGAGGTCGGGCTGCTGGGCGCGGGGATTCCGGAGGAGTACGGCGGAGCGGCACTGGATAAAGTGTCGAGCGTGATCGTGTCGGAAAAGCTGGGCGTGTACGCGTCCTTTACGGTTGCGTTCGGCGCGCACACGGGAATCGGGACGATTCCGCTGGTTTATTTCGGCACGGACGCGCAGAAGAAGAAATATTTGCCGAAAATCGCGAGCGGCGAAATGCTGGCGTGCTACGCGCTTTCTGAGCCGCAGGCGGGATCGGACGCGCTAGCTGCGCGAGCGCGCGCGGTGCTGTCACCTGACGGCAAAAACTGGCTGCTGACCGGACAGAAAATGTGGATCAGCAGCGGCGGATTTTCCGATCTTTATACGGTGTTTGCAAAAGTGGATGGCGAGAAATTTTCGGCGTTTCTCGTAGAACGAGGCACGCCGGGTTTTACGATCGGAGCAGAGGAAAACAAGATGGGGATACGCGGCAGCTCGACGGTGCCGCTATTTTTCGAAAATGCGCCGGTGCCCAAGGAAAATTTGCTCTATGAGATTGGACGCGGGCACATTGTGGCGTTCAACACGCTGAACGCGGGGCGATTTTCCCTGGGAGCGAGTTGCGCGGGCGGGGCAAAGCAAGTGCTGGGGCTTTCGTCGAAGTATTCGAAGGAGCGCACGGCCTTCGGGAAATCCATTTGCGAATTTGGACTGGTAAAGACAAAGCTGGGCGAAATGGCGATTCGTATTTACGCGCTCGAGTCGATGATTTACCGCACCGCGGGAACCATCGAAGGGGCCGCATCCGCGTCCGGGACCGATAAGGTGAAGCAAGCCATGCAGGCGCTGGAGGAATACGCGATCGAGAGTTCGATTATCAAAGTGGTGGGGAGCGAGACGCTCGACTATTGCGCCGACGAGGGCGTGCAAATTTTCGGAGGCTACGGTTTCCACGAGGATTATCCCGTGGCGCGAATCTATCGCGACAGCAGGATCAATCGCATTTTCGAGGGAACCAACGAAATCAACCGGCTGGTGATCATCCAGATGCTGCTGAAACGCGCGATGGCGGGGACTTTGCCGCTGATTTCCGCGGCGAAGAAACTTGCGGAGGAATTGCTGTCGGGACCGTCGTTTGAGGAGGCGCCTTCGGGCGCGCTGGCCGAAGAAGAACGGGCGCTGGGGCAGGCGAAGAAGATTTTCCTGCTGGCGGCGGGGTCGGCGGTGGAAAAATTCCGGGATAAACTGGCTGAAAATCAGGAGATTGTGGGGTCGCTAGCGAATATCGTGATGGATATTTATGCGGTGGAATCGTCGCTACGGCGGGCGCAGAAATCCGCGGCGGCGAAGGGTCAGGCGGCGGAGCTGATGGCCGGTGCGACCCGGGCGTTCACGTACGATGCCATGGACCGCGTTGAAAAGGAGGCGCGCACGGCCCTTGCCGGCGTTTCCGACGGCGACACTCTGACCACGCAACTGGCTGCGCTGAAGCGCCTGGCGAAACATGCACCGGTGGATACGATCGCGCTTCGCAGGCGACTGGCGGATGCCGTACTGTCGCAGGATAGATACCCCTTCGACGGGCGCTGATTCGGCCGGCGGATTCGGGCGCGAAACAAAATCAAATGCAAGTTTTCGTGTAGACACGAATTTTCAGTGCAAGAGACTTGCCGGATTATCGGCAAAAAAATGAAGTGATTTTCCTTCGATATTTACTTTTCTCTGCAATCCATTAGATATAAACCATTTACCCCTTGATACTTTTGGACTCTGTCGTGCATCTAACAGCACGAGGGTGGACAAAACTTCGATGAGAACGCTTTTGCAGCGGATCAGGGAAACAGTGGGAGCGGTTTCTCCGAAAACCCGGCGCCGGATCGTCTGGGCGCTTGCGGTAATCGCTATTTTGCAGGCTTACTTCGTGCGTGAGTTAATCGCGGCGGAATTGCTTTTCGGGATGGCGTTCGCGGCGATATTTTTATTTGTGGCGATTTGCTACACGCTGGGCAGCGCCTGGGAATACGGCGTGGTCTGGGGCGAAGTTGGTGTGCGCGCAATTACCACGACTGCGCGACGCGGGTTCGGGGCGCTTGAGTACGTGAGCAACGGCGTGATCGAATCGATCAGTAAAAGGCAAGGCCGCCATCAACATTCAGGGTCTGCCCAGTAATCGCGCTGGCCTGGCTGGATACGAGAAATAGGGCGGCGGAGGCGATTTCATCCGCCGTTTGCGGCCTACCTTGCAGCGTTCCTTCAATCATCCGGTTTAGAACTTCATCGCCATTTGAGCCGAGCTGCGCAGCGAATTCTTTCGTTAGATCTTTAGCCATTTTTGTTTCGGTTACCGGGCCGGGGCAGATGGCATTCACGCGGACACCTTTGCGAGCGGATTCAGCGGCGAGAGTTCGCGTAAGCCCGTCGAGGCCGGCTTTCGACGCGGCGTAGGTGCAATTCATCGGGTACGCGACCTTCGCGCCAATCGTGGAGATGTTGACGATTGCACCTGAGCCACGCTGGTACATTTCCGGCAGGACCAGGTGCGAGAGCAGGAATGGGGCGCGCAGATTCACGGCTAAAACGTTGTCCCATTCGGACGCGCTGATTTTTTCGACGGGTCGCACCGGGCCGAAGATGCCGGCGTTGTTGACGAGGATGTGGATTGCGCCGAAGGCTTCGCGCGCACCGCGGACGATCTTTTCGCAATCGGCCTCGCGCGAAATATCGGCGATGACGGCCGCGGCCTTGCCTCTCGCCCCTTGAATTTCCGAGACGACCTGACGGACTTCGCTCTCCGTGCGCGCGGTTACTACTACGGCTGCGCCTTCCGCGGCGAACCGACGCGCGATGGCCCGGCCGATGCCCCTGCCGCCGCCCGTTATGATTGCAACTTGTCCTTGGAGCTGCATCCCTTCCCCCCTAGAGTGAGTTTCAGAGGATAGCATCGCTTGGCAAGAAAATGCCGCTCGAGAGCGCTTCAACGCGCCAGGGCGAAAGCGCTCGCGGGTAAACTCCCTCGCGTGTTAGCCTCACAGCGATGAATGACCACCTAACACGGCGCGAAGTATTGATAGGCGCTGCCGCCGCGTCTCTGATTGGGGGCAATTTGGAGGCTCAGGCTCCCGCTCCTTCCATCTGTCTGATGAGTGCGGTCGAGATGGCACGGTTGATCGGTGCGAAGAAGCTTTCCGCACGCGAAGCGCTGGCGGCCCACCTGAAACAGATCGAGCGGGTAAACCCAAAGGTGAATGCCATCGTGACGCTGGTGCCGGAGATGGCCGCCGAGGCTGCCGCAAAAGCCGACGAGATGCAGGCGCACAAAGAGGCTTTGGGGCCGCTCCACGGTTTGCCGGTTGCGCACAAGGACTTGCTGGAAACGCGCGGCATTCGCACTACGTTTGGATCGCCGCTCTATAGAGACTACGTCCCCACGGAAGACGCCATTGTGGTCGATCGGATGCGACGCGCGGGCGCGATCATCATTGGCAAAACCAACACGCCAGAATTCGGCGCGGGATCACAGACGTTCAACAAAGTTTTCGGCGCGACGTACAATCCGTACGATCTGACTAAGACGTGCGGCGGGTCGTCCGGTGGCGCCGCTGTGGGGCTGGCCTGCGGACTCATGCCCGTCGCTACCGGGTCCGACACAGGAGGCTCGCTGCGCAATCCCGCCGCGTTCTG
>Ga0070731_10002789_pt1 | contig 16279 bp, 9 predicted proteins | sample Coa_R1_2_FD_66448 | JGI IMG/M metagenome (GOLD analysis project Ga0070731, IMG submission 66448) | Surface soil microbial communities from Centralia Pennsylvania, which are recovering from an underground coalmine fire - Coalmine... | ecosystem: Environmental > Terrestrial > Soil > Unclassified ...
TGTTCCCCTCGGAATTTTTTTTGGGATTTTAAGCGTATTGGTTTTATATATATCTGTTCAGTTGGTGGCACAGGGAGTCTTGGGAAGAGCCATTACCGATCACAAAGATGCTCCGTTAGCTGCAGTGGCTGGGATTATTTTTGGTAAGGCAGGGGTCGTGCTGATAATTTTTGCAACATCCATATCCATGCTTGGAAACCTGGGTGGGGAAATACTTTCAATCCCACGAATAATTTATGCAGGGGCAAGAGACGGGCTGATGCCAAAAATATTTGGAAAAATACATCCCAAATTTTTTACTCCGCACATTGCTGTGATGTTTTATGCTGCATTAGGTTTTTTGTTTGCAATTTCCGGAGGCTTTAAACAGCTGGCTGTTATTGCAAGCGCCTCAACCTTGCTGATCTACCTTGGCGTGGTGCTTTCCACCCTAAAACTGAGAAAAAATGATTCGGTAAAATCAGAAAAGACCTTTCGCGTTCGGGGAGGTGTCATTATTCCAATTCTTGCAGCAGGCGCCATTATATGGTTATTGTCGAGTTTGACGAGACGTGAATTAATCAGTATTGCCATTTTTATTCTGACCTTTTCTGTAATTTATTTGGTAACAAAAATGCTCAAAAAGAATAATTGATTACTGATTTTTTTCAATCCATTATTGGCTTATGGCCCCAGATGAACAATAGCGAAACTGATAAAAAAGCTATTGGTAACAGCAGTCCGTTTGTTTATTCTGATTGCCTAATTTATCAGGATATGGGGAACCTTCAGCAGGCTGATGTTGGAGACAAAGCATATCCTGATTGTAAAATAATTTACAAAAAAACCGGAGAGGTAAACCGTTGGAGAATTAAAACGGATATTTTTTTTGCCTTGCTGAGAGTGATGGATAATTAAATTGGCTGTTTCCAAAGACAAAACGCCTGAAAAAATTAAGGCAACAGGCTGTTAGAAAACGGGCCAACCTTTTAATGGCCAATGAAGGACCTTTGTTTGTCAGTTTTTTTTTAGCGTTCGTCGAAATAATTTAATTCCGAAAAGGTGTTATGCTATTTTATTCAACCTAAAGTAAAAAAAATGAAAAATCCATAATTGCCTTCGCGCTTATTTGCTCCTGTATTCATTTGCTCAACAAAATCCAGAAACCGCGAAACAGAACATTCAAAAGATATTAGCGACTTATTTTAATTCCATCTTCAAAAAGGACAGCGCTACCTTCTGTGGTCTTTTCGCGATGGACAGTGTGTCCTTTTACGGTGTCAATTCGCCCGGAACCTATCAGGGACTCCTGAAGCAATACCCGAAGGCCGGTTTTATTATGAAGGACAACCATAAAGGGTTTATCCATTTTGTCACTTCATCGAAAAAAAAGGCGGAAGAAAAATACAGGAACGTCCATATCTGGCATGACAACACCGAAGCCACTATTTTTTTCAATTATGGTTTCTGGATAGACGGCAAAGAAACCAATTGGGGGATGGAGACATGGCAGCTAATAATCAACGGAAAGGAATGGAAAATAATGAGCGCGCTTTTTTCCATTAACGATCCTCGGCTTACTCCGGATCCGGATGAAAGGGGGTGAGTTTGCCGGTTTTGCCCACTGCTTGCTTAAAAATATTTTCTTATGAGGAGTGAAGCGGACCCTCATTTCTGTTGGCTGGAATAAAAAGGAATTTACAACCGGAGGGTCGTAATAAATCACCTTTGCCATGTCTTTGGGTCTTAAAAAAAAATTCGCTGAATCGTCCACCAACCGGCGACCAGGGCAATCAATACCGAGAGAGGGATCACCATAATATTTCGGTACTGAGGCATTTTCTTAAATGGAATGATAATGATAAAGAACATCGAGGTGATGACCGCGATCTGTCCGATTTCCACGCCGGCATTAAAAGAGAGAATGGAAGTAAAAAATTGATTGCGTGGCAATCCGATTTCGTTGAGTGCACTCGCAAAACCCATCCCGTGGATCAACCCGAACATGAATACTACGGCTACCCGCCACGGCTTAAGCTCAGTAAGCAAAATATTTTCGAGGGCGACAAACAGAATGGAAAGTGCAATGATTGGCTCAACCACGGCACCCGGAGCGACAATGACACTCTTCATACTCAGTGCAAGGGTAACTGAATGGGCAACAGTAAAAGCAGTCGCCTGCCATAGTATGGTCTTTATTTTGGTGCTAAGCATGCAAAGACCCGCGACAAAAAGTATATGATCAAAACCATCGGGGATGATGTGCCGGAATCCAAGCCGCAGGTAATACCAGACCACATGGTGCATGGGCGCTTTTTCCAGTGCGTAATTGATGGTATGGGCTGAAGCAGGACCATATACCAATAAAAACAGCGATGGTAAGGCAAAGAAATAAAACTTTCTATATCGCAGCAAAAAGCTCACAAGGCTTTCAGGGTTTGATCGCTCTCAGCTTTTAAAGTGCCGATGATATTCGGATTGGATTCGAGTGCTGCCTTCAGCTCATTTTTTGCCATAGCTTTCTCACCTGTTTTTGCATAGATCAGTCCCGCATGACAAAGAAGCGTTGGATTCCTGCTGTTTGTTTTCAAAGCAATTTTAATATACGGCAAGGCTTTGGCATATTCTCCTTTACAATAATAGACCCAGGCCACAGTTTCGTTTACATCGATATTGTCAGGTCGGCGGTTGTACTCCAGCATCGCGTGCTCAAGGGCTTTATCATATTCATGGATTTTCAGGTAAGCGTTGGCCAGTTCACGATCCGCATAATGGCCGATGCTTGCGTCATTTTGGCCACTTTTAGCATCCTTGCACATGCCGTTAATCACTTCAACCGATAAATTCTCTGCCTTGTCCTGCTGACCGGCAAGCAGGTAGGCTTCTACCATTTCTTCCTTAAAACCATAGTCAGGTACCAGGGCGCATGCCTGGGCATACCAGTTGATCGCTTTGAGGTAATCCTTTGCAGCTAGGGCAACCCGCGCCAGACCCGCAAGCGCATGGGCATAACCTGGTCTTTCCTGCAAGGCGATCGTGTAATGCATTTCAGCACTCTTCAAGTCTCCGGTATTCTCATACAAACGACCGAGCTGAATCCTTGTCCACTCGGTTGCTTCGTCACCCGGGGCACCCGCATCCACCGCCATTTTCATGGCCTGAATGGCGCCGGGATAATCGCCATAAATTTCCCGGAGATAAGAAATGCGGGAGTATGATTTCAGGTCCGGACGAATCGAAACCATGTGGTCGGAGTTGGTGACCGCCGAATCATAATTGCCCATCTCCACGTTGCCATCGACAAGAAGTCCATAGATATAAGCGTTATAGGGATTGATCTGTTTTGCTTTTTCCGCGATAGCAAGACCTTCCGCAAAATGGTGCTGGGATAAATAAAGAAGTGCTTTAAAAGTAAGTGCGTCAAAATTATTCGAATCGATCTGAAGAACATTATTTACATATTTCATAGCCGCCTTATCATAGTAGACATAGTTGCCAGTAACCCGCGCTTCCTGGATAAAAATACTTGCAAGCGCGAGCGAAGACTTGACATCAGCCGGGTTTTTGTCGAGCGATTGCTGGAGGTTTGCCGCATATTTTTTGGTTAGTATCCATTCGCGGTTGTCCCCTGAGGAACCGGGTCTTTCCAGCAGCGCATAGGTAGTGAGCTGGTTGTTTTTATATTTAAAGAGAATAGCTCCTAATGCAAAAATAAAAAAGGAAAGAAATATGGCGTATACGTATTTTTTTTTCATGCTGCGGTTTTTTGTTATCTACGATAAATGTGCACGTTTTGATTTCATAAAGAAAAAAAATCCCGCCTGTACACTGCAACTTGCGGGATTTTTTAACGGTAATCCTATAGGTTAATTTTTTATAAGCGTAATGGACTGCCGGGCAAGACCGTTGCGGGTGGCCTGTATAAAATAGGACCCTTTCGCGATTGTCCCAGGTTTCCAATCCACGGAATAAGTTCCTGCTTCCTGGTGTTGATTGACAAGTACTTTGATCAGTCCTCCACGTGCGTCATAGACCCCAATGGTGATGGTGGAAGCGGACTCCAGTCGGTAACGGATCGTGTTGCTGTTCACAAAAGGATTTGGCGAAGCCGTGATGAACATATCCGGTGAAGCGATACCCAGCTTTTCTTCGTCAGAATAATTCATTTCTATCGCGTTTGTTTGTGCCGGATTGTTGTTGATGCCCAAACCACAACAAGCGCTTGTACCTGACCATGGTGCTTGCACATAAGGAAAAGATATTTTAAAACTGGTATCGTTGGCGTTAACACCTGTGGCGTAAGAAAGCACATTGACCAGGTCAGGCGTTAAGGGACTTCCCGTGCCGTTATAGTCATCATACCACAAACCGACAGCTGCGAGAACTACACCTCCGACAGCTTGTAACTCGATGCGTGTCACATCATCTTCAAGCCTCCTGCCATTCGGGAAACCGTCCATATTCGGAATGAATTGCAGGGACGTATCTGCATTGTATGCTGGGTTTGTCAGTCCAAGCACGGCAGCATATACCAAACCGAGTGGATTAAAATTGGGATCGTTCCTCGGGGTAGGTGGCACAGCCATATTCAAGCGAAGCATGTCCCCGCCGGAAGGTAAAAAATTATTAACGAATGGTTTTCCGGCAGCAAGGGGATTGCCAGCCTTTCCTGTCGCGAGTTGATAAGGAGCGAGATTGGGAACTCCGGTATTGAATATCGGCCACAAATCCACAGAACGGGGTGAATTCGGTGCAGGGAGAAGTAATGTACCAAAAACATTATCGTCAAGAGCCGTGCCGGTCAGTGCCGGATTCCCTTTTAAACCATAAAGACCATTTTGTTCATTGCCAAAACCAAAGGAACCAAGTGAATTTCGTTGGATCCGCAATGGCGCAAGGGCGGGAACAGCAGAACCGAAAAAGGTGTCATCCATATACAGAGCAAGCTCGGGGTTATAAAAATAATTGCCAAAGGTCTTGATGTTGGGAAGGTCCTGGTATGGAGTGAGCGAATTCCATAGATCTTTCTTGCCCACAGGAATCACCGCTTCATTGGTCAGCGGCATACCAAGTCTTGAAACCTGTACCCAGGGACCTGAAAAAGATTCAATGCCATTATTGCCACGGTCTCTTCTCCAACTACCCATATCTGCAGAAGTTGGTTTATTCAACGTTTTGATGGATTGCCTGCTGGCTGAGGCCCATACTCCAATGACATAGTTCGGGTCAAGGATGTTTGTTGCCGCCGAAACTGGCTTATGATCTTTTTGTAAGGTGGAAATATCCACTTGAAGAGCAATGGCAGAAACGTTCTTGCACTTCAGACCATCACTGGGCGCGGTACCGGTCGTACGCGGCGCGTCCCCGAGGTCAAAGATACCGCCAAGGTCAACAAAGAAAGGATCATCCGCAGTGCCGCAGAATACTTTTTCTCCGCTACTGGCAGTAGTGATCGCCTGGGTTATTAAGGCATTATAATCAGCGACATTCAAGCCAACAGCAGAGCTTATCGAGCGGGGCCCGATATTGGGCGGCGGAACAATCCCATCGTTGATGATCTGTTCAAAGGATTTTCCTCCATTCATGCTTCTTTCCAGCTCATAAGTCGTTTTCAGATTTTGCTTTCCCAGCCTGATATTAAAAAATGTGGTGGGATCCTGATTGGTTTTGTGAAAAGTGAACCGGTATATGATGTCATCACCGGGAGTACTAATATTGTTATCAATATGAATCTCATAGCGGATATTTTCACCGAATGAATAATAGTTCGGTCCTCCCTGTGGCAATTGCATGGGAACATAATCGGCAATGATGGTAATCTTATCCGGGTTGTCCGGGCTTCTGAATGCGTACAGATCGGTGTTGTCCGCCAACGGATCGTTTGCGATCAGCGGCGCTTCCCGGTGGCTTGACGCCCATACGGGGAAAGTATTGATCAGCATAATGACCAATAAGATGGATGCGTATATCTTCCGTTTCATAATGAATTAATTTTTTATCGTTTATTGGACCGCAGTGCCCCTCCACGGTGTTTGCACGTAGGGGAATGATGTTTTAAAAGTGGTGTCGTTCTGATTGACGCCCGTGCTGTAAGTAAGTACTTTGACCAGGTCAGGCGTGACCGGGCTTCCGGTTCCTGAGTAATCATCATACCACAGACCGATGGCTGCAAGCACGACTCCGCTCACTGCCTGGAGTTCGATGCGCGTCACATCGTCTTCGAGCCTTCTTCCATTTGGGAATCCGTCCATATTCGGAATAAACTGGATGGATTTATTTTTATTATAATTGGTATCGGTCAGTCCAAGGACGGCTGCTTGTATAAGACCCATGGCGCTGAAATTCGGGTCGTTCCGCGGTGTTGGGGGTACTGCCATATTTAACCTCAACATGTCACCACCCGAAGGAAGGAAATTATTAATAAAGGGTTTCCCTGCCGCCAGCGGGTTACCGTTTTTGCCGGTCGCGAGCTGGTAAGGGACCAGGTTGGGAACACCCGTATTAAATATCGGCCACAAGTCAACTGAGCGCGGGGAGTTGGGCGCGGGCAAAAGCAATTTACCAAATACATTATCATCCAGTGCGGTACCTGTCACCGCAGTACTCCCTTTTAATCCATAAAGACCATTTTGATTATCGCCAAATCCAAAAGCTCCCAACGAATTCCGCTGTATACGCAGCGAGCTGAGAGCCGGTATGGCCCCACCATAAAAAGTGTTATCCATATAGAGTGCGAGCTCAGGGTTGTAAAAGGAATTGCCGAAAGTTTTTATGTTGTCAAGATCTTCGTAGGGGGTGAGGGTATTCCAGTAATCTTTCTTACCAATCGGCACCACAACTTCATTGGTGAGAGGCATACCTAGCCGGGAAACCTGCACCCAGTTGTTGTCATTATCGTAATTCCTATCGCTGCCATGAACATAATTATCATTATACCGGTCTGCCTGTTCGTCGGGCGTTTTAAGCGTGCTGATCTTCTTGCGGGAAGCAGAAGCCCACACACCGATTACAAAGTCGGGATCCAGGATATTGACCGCCCGGGAAACCGGTTTATGATCTTTTTGGAGCGCAGAAATATCCACTTGCAGGCAAATGGAATGGACGTTGTAATGCCCGAGTCCGTCACGGGATTGGGCATTCTGCCGGGGGAGGTCGCCGAGATCAAAAACACCACCGAGATCCACAAAAAAGGGATCATCTGCCGGCCCGCAAAATACCTTTTCACCCGTACTCGCGTAGGCTATGGATTGGTTGATCAGCGTATTATAATCCGGGGTATTTAATCCCACCGCAGAGCTGATTGAACGTGGTCCGATATTATTGGGCGGAACTTCTCCCTTCGTGATGATCGGGTAAAAAGAAATGCCACCGTTGCTGCTTTTTTCGCAGCGGTAAGTGGTCTTCAGGTTTTGTTTCCCAAGCCGGATATTGAAAAAAGTGGTTGGATCTTCGTTCTCCTGTTTAAAGGTGAAGCGATAGATAATATCATCTCCCGGCGTCTTGATATTATTATCCACATGAATTTCATAGCGGATATCTTCCCCAAACGTGTAATAGTTAGGGCCTCCAAATGGAAGCTCAGCAGGAATGTAATTGGCTATGATCGTGATCTTGTCCGGGTTGTCCGGACTCCGGAATGCATAAAGGTCGGTATTGTCAGCCAGAGGGTCATTGGCAATAAGCGGAGCCTCGCGGTGGCTGGAGGACATGAGTACTGCGCTAAGCACGACGAGGCATGCAGCTGCAAATACAAATTCTGCTCGCCTGGAAATGGCGTTTTTTTTCATTGCTGTAATTTTAATGTGATTAAATCATGAAGAGCCTGTAATTGGTTTGATCTCCATCGGGGTCGGGATATTTGGTATCTTTTTGTATTTTAAGAATCAACAGGCTTGTCTGGTGGGTTGATATAATTACGAAATGAAAATAAATTTGGATTTTATCGGGATTTACTTCTTTTCCTGATTAAGGAAAAGCACCGGCGCTTGCTGTTTACTTAAATCTCTTCTCATTTATCCGATGACGCCTCAACAACAAAATATTTTTCTGGTTATGACCGGGAGAAATTTAAATAACAGTTTGATAAAAGTCATGCCTGGTTTTTTAAAAAGCTAAAAGAAAAGGCAAGCGATTTCAAAGTGGCTGAGCAAAGAGTGCCTGCGTTGACAAGATTTCAGCCGGAGACCATGCTTAATGCACCCATGACTGATAATTCATCAGACAACATTCATAAATCAGGAGAGTGGCTCCCCGGCGACCTGGTTTTTCTTCCGAGCCGGACGTCAAGGAATTTCTTAGCAGTTTGTAAAACTTCAGGCTTTGTGCTGATAAATTATTTGAAAAATGATTTTTTAAACCTGGACGTTGCAATGGGTAGTGACGAGAATTGTTGATCCCGAATATTATTTTTTAATGGCATGGCCATCATACATGAACGCTCCTGATATGCTGACCCGGTGTATGGTTATTGCTCTTTTATGTTTTTATATCACATCATGGAATAAATCCTGCCGGGCCCTTTTACCAGCGTGGTGCCAGCGTTTCCCTTTTCATTTAGTATGCTTGGCATCGGGCGATAACCCTTTTACCGGTTTGATTTACACGATTCAAAAAATGCGATCAGTCCGCCCATCAATCTTTTACTTTAACCTCAATGATTTCTTTTTGTCTTGCTTTTGCTGAGGCATTGAATGCGGGTATTTGATTATTAATAATTGCCTTTAATTTCTCCAACTGCACATTTATTCTTGCAGCGAGTGAATTATACGAATCGGTCATGGATTTGGTTGGTTTTGATTCTGAACCGATTACTGAACCATTTAAGGCACCTAATTTTTCCTCTAATCTCATCGGGAAGCGAAGGTCATCTTCGCCTGCCTTTATTTTGCTGTTGTGCAATGCATCTTCAATACTGGTTAAGGAATCAATAATTGGTTTTGATGAATTCTTAAATGGTTTCGCTTCAGCAGAATCCTCTATGGCATTGATAAAGCCAATCATCTGATCTCGTATTGAATGGATTTGTTTTGTACTCTTAGCCACTTCATTTAATTTATTATGAATTTTTATAGCCAGGTCAAATTGCTCTTTCAGATCAGCAGTGGGTAAAGTATTTCGTGGATCATTCAGAATATTGAAGACCTGCGTTTGCACAAGAGAATCGCCAATATATAATTTTACCTGGTATGCGCCCGGCACAGTTAAAGGGCCGGCCAATGACCCTTCAAAAGTTGCACTCGTATCCACTTTAGCTGCCGGATAGCGAAGATCCCATACAAATACATTCATCCCTGTATCAATGCTTAAAAACCCCGGGCGTTTTGCTTTACTCTCATAAAAATCTTTAGAAATTTTTGCGGGTTCACCTTTGTTGTCTTTAAGATTTGAATATGTAATAATGCTATCGCCTGCCGAAGTGTAAAATTTCAATTTGGTTTCCTTTTCCGGTTTTGTTTTTAAATAATACCGGATGATAACACCATTTGGTGCGTTCTCTCCCTCTTGTACATTAGGATCTTCAATGTATCCGCCAGGTGTGCGGTATGAATTCCGAGGCTTATATAGCCATGTATTTGATTTTGCCATTTCATCATTTAACTGATAGAGCGGAGTGATGTCATCAAGTATCCAAAATGACCGCCCATGGGTGGCAATCACCAAATCGTTTTCCCGTTTTTGAATTTGTATATCATGCACGGGTGTATTGGGCAAATTCAATTGGAGACTTTGCCAATGTTCACCATCATCAAATGAAACATAAATTCCAGTCTCCAATCCGCAATATAAAATCCCTTTTTTATTTGGGTCTTCACGTACACACCGGTTGTAAGTATTTTCAGGAAGGCCATTCGTGATGCGCGTCCAGGTTTTGCCATAATTATTTGTCCTGAAAATATAGGGAGTGTGATCATCGCTTTTGTACCTCGTGGCAGAAATATAACAGGTCGCTGCGTCAAAATGGGATGGTTCTACATAGCTGATCAAAGCCCAGTCTGGCAGAGCCTTTGGGGTAACGTTCACCCAATTCTTTCCGTCATCCAGCGTTACGAATATCAGCCCATCGTCTGAACCCGTCCATATCACACCTTGCTTGACCGGAGATTCTGCGAGTGCAAAAACATCTGCATACACTTCAGCTCCTGTATTATCCAAAGTGACCGGTCCACCGCTTTGTTTCAATGTTTTCGGGTCGTGGCGGGTAAGATCGGGGCTGATAACTTCCCAGGTTTGCCCACCATCAATTGTCCGGACAACATAATTTGATCCGGCATATATCATTTTATCATTAAACGGTGAAATAGCGATTGGAAAAGTCCAATTGAAACGCAATTTATAGTCTTCTGCTCCCGAGCCCTGGTGCAATTCAGGATCCGGCGAAATAACACGTCCCTGGTCAATCTTTTTATTGTATGTGGACAATTGACCATCATACTCGCCCCCATAGGTAATGTCCGGATTTTTTACGTCGGGAACAATGTAACCGGCTTCGCCTCCGGCCACACCGTACCAGTCACGATAACCGATGGTGAAATTATTTGTTCGGCTTGCAATTCGAATACTGCTATTGTCCTGTTGTGCACCATATACGTTATAGGGAAAATCATTGTCAAGGTTCACATGGTAGAACTGGGCGGTGGGTAAATCGATATCACTAAAATTCTTACCGCCATCGAAGGTGACCTGGGGTCCCCCATCATCACCCATAATCCAATTGTTTGCATTATCAGGATTTATCCACATATCATGATTATCACCATGGCGATTGGAAATTTTTACCCAGGTTACGCCGGCATCAATCGATTTCCAAAATTCAACATTCAATACATAAACAGTATTTTCATTTTTTGTATCAGCAAAAATTTGACTAAAATACCAGGGCCGTTGCGTCAGGTCATTTTTGGTGCTTACCAATATCCAATTTGTACCCCCATCATCAGAACGGAACACACCGCCATGTTCGTTCTCCACGACAGCGTACAATCGCTGTGGGTTAACAGGAGAAATCGTGCAAATGATTTTTCCCATTAACCCCTTAGGCATGCCGGGGTTTTCCGAAATAAGTTTCCAAGAATTGCCGCCATCCGCGGATTTATACAATCCGCTCCCCGCCCCACCACTGCTTAATGAATAGGGCGTGCGATGGGCACGCCACATGGAAGCGTATAAAACCAACGGATTGTTCGGATCAATTTTTACATCAACACAACCCGTGCTGTCATCATAATTTAATATTTGCTGCCAGGTAATACCACCGTCTTTGGAGCGATACAGACCTCTTTCTTTATTTGCCCCAAAAACTTTCCCCATGGCAGCTACATAAACAATATCAGGATTCTGTGGATCAATCGCAATTGTTCCGATGGCATCGCTCTTTTCTAAACCAACATGCTTCCATGTTTTGCCAGCATCTGTAGATTTGTATACACCGTCTCCAAAAGAAATGTTGTTTCTCATTTCTACTTCACCCATGCCTGCATAAACAATATTAGGATTTGATTTTGCAACCGCTAATGCGCCTACAGATGAAGATTTGAAATTAGAATCAGAAACACACAACCAGGTATTGCCACCATCATTGGTTTTCCAAATACCACCTCCTGTTTGCCCGTCATAATAAATCATGGGATTGTTTACGACGCCGGCAACTGCAAGGCTTCTGCCGGAGCGGTATGGTCCGATGCATCGCCATTTTAACCCCGCAAATAACTTCTTGCTGAATAAGTCATTGGAACCCATTGAACCATCATTTGTTTTTTTTTGGGCATTGGACTGGGCAAACACGAATACAATAAGAAGGATTGAAAAGTAAAAACGATTACTCATTACCATTAGTATTTGTCTTAGCATAAAGAATTTATTTTAAGAGAGTTTATTTTAAGTTATAGAAACAAACTTGGACTACAATACAATTTTAATTAAGTAAATAGTTATACCTTTTTTTTACGACTGTGGTTCAAGTGATTTTGACTTTAACCATTGCTAACCGTAAAGAACAGACGAATGATAGATTTGAAAGGTAATCGTACTAAAAAGCAAGCTCATTTTAAATATTCATTTGCTTTGCTCAATAAACCGATCGTATTTTTCTTTAAATTCTTGATATTTATATTTCCCGTTAACAGCTTTTTCCTTTCCGGACTCCGCTTTGTTCACCAATTCAAAATAGGTTTGAGGAAATTCATCAGAATATACTTTAGGAAGAATTCCATTCATGGTAAAGCCATTATACAATGTAAACAGAAGAAATAAAGATATAATGAGAATGGAATTATCTTTTAGCCGGCTTACCGCTTTAAATGCAGAAATATTCTCTCCGTCAATCAAATAATTTCTGTTTACTAAACCGAAAAGCATAAAACCCATAAGAAATACAAGCCCAAGTATTCCCGCTGTTTCAGAAAGTTTTGGCAGAAAAGTAATGGAGCCAAGTGAGATAAAATACAGTATGATGCTAAGATAAAAAAGTACAAAGGTTACAGACAGAAGTTTATTTTTTGGTTTTAAGAATGAAAATTTATTCAACAGCTTCCTGAAATAAAGGAGAATTAGTATTAATGATGCGAGTCCGAATATTAATTCTACATAAGAAAAATTGATATAAAACACACGCAAGGCAAATATGCCTGAAAGAATAAAAAGACAGGCTAATTCAATGGAAAAATAAATTTCTTTTTTTCTATTTGCATGCAGGCTGCTGGTGAATTGAATTAAAAATAAAACAGCAAATGCAATGGCAACTCCTCCAAGTATTTTTAGCCCATAGGTGTTTTGCGCCATTGATGCAAACGCACCCATGATGAGCATGACAAACAACAAATAATACAGTGTATTATATCCTTTCATTAGTTTGGTACATAATTTATATAATTCCGATCCCAGTCAATAAAATCGTCCATGGCTTTCCATTGCATTTCTTTTCCCGAATGTTTTTCTTTTGCTTTGCACGCTTCCACCAAAATCATCATTCTGCAATCAAGATCTTCTGTTTCTGTCAGAGAATTCGGAATGGAAGTATAGGCAAGATAATAATTGCCTTCAAATGCAACGCCAGCTACGCGTGCGAGGATCCCCGGAAATTTAAATTCCTCTGAAATACCCTGCAACGCTTCATTTGCTTTTTTGTTTAACGGACTGCTGCCAATTTCTGATAATAACATGATAAGGTTCTCTCTTGAATCGCTCGAGAAACGCGGCAATAATGTATAATCCGTTTTTTTAAATGTTGAATAAGCAGAATCGAGATAAACAAACGTTTGTGGATTTGCATCAAGTTCGTACATTCTTTGCGCCATATGCACATAACCTATTACTTTGTCATTGTCAGCTGAAAATTGTGCCATCATTTTAATTGCATCTTCCATTTTACCTGCAGCCGCGAGATTACCACAAAGTCTTTTCACCATGTTTAAAATAAATATTTTTTCAACGTACTCATATTTGTCAGAGGATCTGCTGAGATTGATTTGATCTAATTGTTGGTAATATTTCAAACCATTTGTTGAATCTCCGCTGCTAAATGCCCTGTCTGATAAAACAAGGTATAAAAGATTTTTATCGAATTGCTTTCCTTCTGGATGTTTATCGACAAAAGAAATAATGTCTGTTAATACTTTGTCGGGCAAAGAATAATCTTTATTCCAGGTATCAAGGGGTGGATCAATTTTCCATTCAAATGCCTTTGCTACCCAAAAATGAAGGGCTTGCAGATCTTCACCTGTTTTATATAATTTTTTAAGCAAATCATTTTTTTGCAGATAATTAAAAAAATAATCAGTGTGGAATGTCCAGCTGAACCAACCGTCTCGGTAATCTGGATAGATGAATAAATTTTTTCTTGTTATAAAACTCGTTCGAACGCCATCGCCGTTGTAAATAACAGTTGTGGATTCTTTTGCTGCGAGAGAATCTTCATTGATGGTCGAATAAAGATTAACAGCTTCCTTCAGCCATGCATCGAGCCTTTTTTCATCAACAGGCAAATTTCTTTCGTAACAAAATTTAGCATAAAACATTGCTTTGCGTTTGTCGTTCATTGCTAATAAAAAATCCCGCTCAGATATATTTTTCAATTTTTTTATTGCCGTTTCATAATCTACCATAATGGTGTCAAAAACCGAACGATCGCTGAAATATAAATTTGGAAATAAATATCCCCTGTCGGATCGGTAAACATCAGAATTTCTGTCAAAGTTCATCGGGTATAAATGAGAAATGTAACCCGAACGAATCACAACATTTCGCAATATGGTAACCGCGGGATTGTCGGAAGTATTTCCAGAAATCCATTTCAATAATTCCGGTACCTTGTCGCGATGTTTAAATTGATACAGGTAGCCTACAATGTTCAAATGATTGTTGAAAAGCCTGGGTAATTCAAAATAATCGCGCAGCTTATTGTTTAGTATTTGATCGAAGCACCACTCTATATGATCCACTTCACCCAGGGCAGCATACAAGGAGGCAAGCGTATGATAGCCGCCGAAAAAATCAACCGGCTCTCTTCCATTGGGCTCGAAAGTACCCTTTGCGTAATATAAATTGAAATTATTTTTACTTTCTTTTCCATTGACAGGTGAAATGGTGCTAATTAAATTTATTAATTTTTCGGGAGTCGCATGTCCCATGGTCAACCACATTTGAATAGCCATATTGAGTTCGCTGGGAATTTCCGGTCTATAAAGAGTTTTATCTTTAAAAAACCGGAGAACGAGATCGTAATTTTTTCCCGAAAGGCTTGCAAGTGTTTCTTCTTTTTTCGGATCGGAATTATAATAATTATCCATTGCCAAAAGAATAAGGAATTTATTATTTTCTGTTAATAAAAATTCCGGATCAGCTGCTTTATCAGGATTGCTTAGGTTTTCGCTAATCAATTCAAAAAGGTGATTTCTTAACGAATCTTTTTCCTGGCGTTTGGTAAAAAAAAGAGATAACTTATAAACTCCGGTTGCAAGTTCTATTCTTTGTTTGAATTCCATTTTTTGCAGATAAAGAATTAGGGATCCCGGGTTAAATCGTTCTTCAGCCAACAGATATTTTGCTTTTTCAGCAACATCTACCTCCTGGCTTTTTAGCAGAGTAAATGATTCATTTCGTATTTTTTCCAAAACATTGTTGTTCTTTTTTTGATCTGCATCATACCAGTAAAACCCGCAAAGCACAAGCATGATCAAAATGGCAAAAATGGTTGCGATGCGTCGCGGTCCGTATTTCATAAATGCCCGCGAAACCATTTCTTTGTTCGCACTTTTTTTAAGAAATTCTCTTGTATCACTTAAAATTTCTTCCGCATCTTTTTTTGCTGATTTGTGGTTCTCAACGATTCCGAGATAGCGCATTATCCATGCGGCATTAGGTTTGCAGTTATTATACCAGTTTTCAAAATAGGTGAGTGGTCCCAATGGCAAAAGATAACCCCTTCTTTTACCACTGTTTTTCCATCGGTCAAGTTGTTTTTTAAAATCGAGATAGGTAGAATAAAATTCGAATTCTTTATTCGCCCAAATATTTAATTTGTTCCAGTTGCGGATCAGACTTTCATGAGTTATATCAAGAACCGTGTCGGGCGAAAGACGATGCGTGGCAGGATCCGAAGTACTAAATGGATGAATAAAAGAATTTCCTTCTTTACGATAAATATTTATCACATCACCGGCAACCTCAGGGGTAACTTTTGGCGAGTTGATGATTGTTGTGATCTCCGACAAACTCATGCGGTTGCGAACGGCACGGCTGTTATCAATTTTTGTAAGACAACTGAACGTCATCGCGATGATCCGTTTGGCATCCTGTTGAGTAATCGGATTTTCCGGATGTTCATCATTATAATTCTTCCACGCATTTTCATACAAAGTGTTTGCATGAATTTCAATTACCTTATTTAATCCGGTATCCTTGAAAAAATGCTGCAGGTATTCCGGCAGCCCGGAAAACCAATGGTTGAATTTTTGTTTGTCCTCATCCGGCAATTCCGCTGAAGGCATTCCGCCAGTCATTGCATAGTGCAGTAAATCCATTTCTTCATTGCCGCGATCCGCCACGAGCCATATCTGGCTTAGCGCATGCTGAAGAATTGGCAACTGGTCCACTCCGTCGGCAATATCAAAAACAAGGCGTTCAATTAATCTTTGCGAAATTCTGTTGCCACTTAGTATTGCCGGTTCTTCAATTACTTGTTTAAGATCTTTTCGTTTTAACCGCGGCACAAAAAATTGAGAGAAGCCAATATATTCAGGTAATCCGCGAAATGCAGAACACTGGCCGATGTAATCCGATCGCATGGTGCAAACCACATACACGG
>Ga0070731_10002791_pt1 | contig 16273 bp, 14 predicted proteins | sample Coa_R1_2_FD_66448 | JGI IMG/M metagenome (GOLD analysis project Ga0070731, IMG submission 66448) | Surface soil microbial communities from Centralia Pennsylvania, which are recovering from an underground coalmine fire - Coalmine... | ecosystem: Environmental > Terrestrial > Soil > Unclassified ...
CCAAAAACATACAGCCGTTCCCAAAACAACCGTTCAGCCGGCGCCGGTGGCATCCGTCCAGTCCCAGACCGCCAACCCGCCTCTGTTTCATGTCACGTTTGCGCCGGCGCGAAGCGATAATCGGCCGTGGGAAACCGTCATTGTGGGCGGTTTTCTAGTCATAACCGCCCTGCTCGCCCGGCTGTTCAACGTTCACAGAAGAATCAAAGCCAGAGTCACCAAAAGGCGCCGGCGCAAAGCCAAAGGACGGACTTGAAAATCAAAGATAGTGTAAAATTTTAATTGTTAACGTTAAAGGAATAGAATTAAAAGTTATGAGAAACAATCAAAAAGGCATGGCCGGGATAGAAAGCCTGCTGATCGTAGTGATCATTGCCATAATCGGGCTGACCGGCTGGTATGTCTACAAAACCCGCCAAAATAGCGACAAAACTCTTAATAGCGCCGCCACGACCAGTCAAGCGGCCACTAAAACCGAGGCTTCTACGGCTACGCCTCCCGCGCAGCTGAGCGCCGGCAGCGACAATTCCAGCCTGCAGAGCGACCTGAGTAATATCAATTCCAGCCAAAGCCAGGCCGGCAGTGACAGTTCGGCCGCCAATGCCGCCGTAAATGACCAGCAAAACGAAATTAGCGTGCCGACTGACTAGGAGAAATAAAGATGATTAAAATTACCTTGAAAAAACTATTGACCGGCGCGGGCGCACTAAGCCTGCTTTTGAGCGCCGGCGTCGGTATCGCGCACGCCGAAGGTTCGGCCAACGTTACCGCTAATCCGCCGCATGTCGAGGCAGGTCAAACCCAGACCCAGCAGCAGCATCTGGCCAACATCAAGTCCAGGGGCGACGCCGAAATCAACCGCCGCTTAACGACGCTGAACAGCCTGTCGGGCAAAATCAGCTCCGACAGCCGCCTTTCATCCACCGCTAAAACTACCCTCACCGCCCAGGTGACATCCGAAATCAGCAACCTTACTTCTCTAAAAGCCAAGCTTGACGCCGAAACTACGCTGGACGGCGCCAGCGCCGACGCCAAAAGTATCATCAGCGACTACCGGGTCTACGCCCTGATCGTACCGAAGATACTGCTCATCAGGACAGCTGATGACCAATTGGTCGTCGAGTCCAAGCTGACGGCTTTGGCCGGCAAACTGCAAAGCCGGATCAGCCAGGCCCAATCTAGCGGCAAAGACGTTTCGACACTGACCAGCCTGCTCAGCGATCTGAACAGCAAGGTGTCAGCCAGCCAAGCGATTTCCAGCTCAATCGAGCAAAAAGTCATTAACTTACAGCCCAGTGACTACGACAGCGACCATACCGTTCTGAGCGGCGACCGGGCCCAGCTCCAGACAGCGCACGAGGACAACGCCAAAGCTTTGCAGGACGCCAAAACCATCGTCGCCGACCTAAAGAACCTGTAATTTAAGACAGTTTTTGAGCGGCTGTTTCGAAAGCGGCCGCTTCGCCGGCATTTAGAATTCTTAAGAATTGCCTCTGCTGTTTTTTGAGGACTTTCTGAGCGTCTTTGTACTTACGCGAGCCCTTGGCCGTAAGAGTGACGTCGCGCTGACGGCTGTCTTTTTTGTTGCGGGTGACGCTGACCAGGCCGTCTTTTTTCATGTTGTGCAGCTGGCGGCTGACGTTAGCTTCGGTCTGTCTTAACTCCATGGCGATGAGCCGCTGGGAAGCGGCGGACGATTTATCGAGCACGCTCATGATGCGGGCGGCTGACAGGCCTACCCCGGCCTCGCGCTCCAAGGATTCTTCGGCCGATTGTTGTAATACATACGACAAGTGGAGCAGGGGAGGGAAAGTTGATCTTTTAGAACCGTTTGGATTCTTCATATCACTAATGCTATTCCAAAAATACTTAACAAGTCAAGTATTTTGCAGGGTAGGGGTTTAATTTTTATAGGCTAGGTATATTTTGTGCCAGTCCTGCAGAGATAGGTTTTGGGCGCGCAGGTCACCGTTGACTTGGGCCTTTTTAAGAAGGTTATCGGCCTCGTCTTTGCTGATTCCCAGCCCAGCGGCTAGGCTGCCGCGCAGTTTTTTGCGGCGGCCGGCAAAGCCGGCTTTGACCAATCTGAAATAAGTTTTCGCATCTAGGGCTTTAAATAGCGGCGCCGGGCGCCGGCCAAGGATTATCAATTGGGAGTCGACTTTAGGCGGCGGTTCGAACAGCTCGGCTGAGACAACCGGTCCGAGCATGGGTTCGTAATAAAGTTGGGCGCTAACACTAAGCAGGCTCATTTGGCCGGGCCGGGCGGCAATCCGTTCAGCCACTTCTTTTTGTACCAATAAGACCATCAAGGCGGGCGGATTCGGCGATTCGCTTAAGACCCTTATGAGGTTGCTGGTCAGATAGTAAGGAATGTTGGCGACGACTTTATAGTCCGGCGGCAGTTGGGTCAGATCAAATTTTAAAATGTCACCGCTGACCGTTTCCAGATTGTCGGCCGCGACCGTTTTAGACAAATTGGCGGCCAGTTTCTCGTCCAGCTCAACGGCGATCACCCTGCCCGCCCGCTTAACCAGCTGGCGGGTTAAGCCCCCCAGACCCGGGCCGATTTCCAAAACCGTGTCATCTTTGGCCAAATCGGCCGCCTCGCAAATCGCCTCGAGAGTCGCCTCATCTTTCAGCCAGTGCTGCCCCAGGGATTTACGCGCCTGCATGTTTTACCAGTAGTGGTGGTTGAGCCAGAAGTTATAAGCGCCGCCCCAGCCGCCGTAGCGGCTGGCGTAGCCGGAGCACCACCGCAGCTGAGTGATCGGGTTGGTCTGCCAGTCGGCGCCGGCGCTGGCCATTTTGCTGCCCGGCAGAGCCTGGCACAATCCGTAAGCGCCGCTCGGGTTGGCGGCTGTAACCCGCCAGCCTGATTCGTGGCTGATTATGAAGTTAGCGTAGGCATAATCGCCGCTGGAAATCCCGGCGGCGGCCATTATCGATGTCTTGTCGCCGTTGATGTCGATGGTGGTGCCGCGGGCCACGATTTGCGGCACCGGTGCCTGGACGATGGCCTGCTGGATGATTTTGCGGCTGATCTCGGTGCCGCTCTGGGTGGCTACGATGTAAGTCGTTATCTCTTTGCCGGCGACGCCCTGCTGGCGCACTACGGTTGTGCCGAAGCTCAGGCTGGCGTCGTTGACGATTTCGGTGGGCGCCGGTACGGTCTCTTCGCTGGTCACCACCTGGCTGCCTTTGGCCAGGATGAAAATCTGCATATTGGGAGTAATGGCCGTGGTGACAGCCGGCTGGACGGTTTCGCCGTTATCCAGCTGGATGTGCTTTTCTTCGAGCATCTGAGCCACGGTGTGGGCCTGGGTATAAGACGGAACCTGGGTGCCGTAGAGGTTGAGCTGAATCGGCGTGGCCCGGGCGACGACTACTTGTTCGCCGATTACATTATCCTTGATATCGCCTTGTGAAAAGCTGGCGATGTCTTCGGGCTGGACCTGCAGACCGGCCTGTTCGGCCACCACCCTGGCGCTTTTTTGAGCGGTCAAGGTCACAGTTTTGGTGGTGCCATCGATGACTGTCACCGGCCGGGCGTGATAAATGTTGATCCGAAAGTTATCTTCGACGATGGGGGTGCTGGGCGCGGGCTCGACCAAATCCTGCGGGATGAGGTTCAGATTCAAGCGGGCGATGAGGGCGCCGACGGTGGGAGCCTGGGTGTCGACGGTGCGCTTGTGGCCGCTGTCGAATACGAACACCACGTGGTAATTGGTTTCCACGTAAGTGTGGCCGTTTTTGGATAAGAAAATCAGTCCGACGACTACCAAACCCAGGATCATGCCGAAGATAGGCAAAAGGTACGGCCGCTGACGGACATGCTGGCGGCCATGGTGATGGGCCGCGTCATAAAGTCTGGTGATTGCCTTAGGGAAAAATCTCATTTAAATCGGGCGCCAGACGGCGCAAAAACAGATTACATTATAACAAAAGCCGGCTACTCGATTTTTTCCAGCGGAGCGAAAGCGATGTTGAGCCGCTTAGTGCCCCGGCCCTTGAAGTGGACCGTAGCGTTGTCGCCGTCGAGCTCGACCACCGTGCCCAGGCCGAAAACGCTGTGCTTGACGCCGTCGCCTTCCTCCAGTTCCGGCACGTAGCGGGGCTCGTCGTCGGAGGGCAACGCCAGGTTGCCAAGCGTGCCGTACTCCGGTTCGGCCAAGCTGGCGGCACCGTCTATGTCTGACAAAAACCGGCTGGGCGGATTATGCTGACGGCCGCCGTAAAGGCTGCGTTCGGCGGCGTAAGTCAGGTAAAGTTCCTGGCGGGCGCGGGTCATACCGACGTACATCAGCCGCCGCTCCTCTTCCATCTCGGCCGGTTCATATAACGCCCGGCTGTGGGGCAGGACTGATTCTTCCAGGCCGGTGATGAAAACCACCGGAAACTCCAGTCCTTTGGCTGAATGCAGAGTCATCAAGATCACGGCCTCGCTGTTCATGTCGGCGCTGTCTAAGTCGCTGATTAGTGACACTTCTTCCAAAAAGCCGGCCAAGCCGGCGTCGGCGTATTCGGCGGCGGCGCCCAAAAGCTCTTTGACGTTTTCAATGCGGGCCTCACCCTGCGGCGTGCCGTCTTGCAGAAATTTCAGATAATCAAGACGGCTGAGAAGCCTGTCAATCAGGTTGGCCGGCATCAATTCGTCCATCTGGGCTCTGAAGCTGCCGATCACGTCGGCCAGCTGGACGAAACCGGCCTGGGCCTTGGCGGTGATAGCGTCGCAGCTGGCCGCGCTGGCCAGGGCCCGCTCCAGGCTCAAACCGTTTTGTCTTTGCCAACTATAGAAAGTCTGCAGTGATTTGGCGCCGATGCCCCGGACCGGCACATTGACAATCCGCTCAAAACTGGCAGTATCCTCCGGCTGATAAATCAAGCGCAGGTAGGCCAGGATGTCTTTGACTTCTTTGCGGTCGTAAAAGCGCACGCCGCCGACTATCCGGTACGGTATGGCCCGGTGCACGAGGACTTCTTCCAGCGCCCGGCTTTGGGCATTGGTACGGTATAGGATGGCAAAGTCGCTGAATGAGCGGGCCCGCACACTGACGGCGGCCTGGATGCGCCGGGCGATGACCTCAGCCTCGGCCCGTTCGGATGAGACTTGCAGGATCTGAACCGGCGAGCCGGCGCCGGCGGCCGTCCAAAGTTTTTTGTCGCTGCGCAGGCTGTTTTTAGTAATCACGTTTTGGGCCGCTTCAAGGATATTCTTGGTACTACGGTAGTTTTGCTCGAGCTTTATGACCAAGCAGTCAGGATAATCTTTTTCGAAGTTCAAAATGTTGCGGAAATCGGCGCCGCGCCATGAATAAATGCTTTGCCAGTCATCGCCGACCACGGCGATATTTTTGTGCGGCCCGGTCAGCAGTTTGACCAGCTGGTACTGGGCGGCGTTGGTGTCTTGATATTCGTCAATCATGACGTATTTGAATTGGCTTTGCCACTTATCGCGGACCGGTTTTTGCGAACTCAGCAGATTGACGGTCCGGCTGATTAAATCGTCAAAATCCAGGGCCGAAGCCTGTTTGAGCGAGGCTTCGTAGAGTGGATAGACCCGGGCGGCCGCCCTGGCGGCCGGCGAATTGGCGTCGGCGCCGAATTCGTCCGGACTGATCATATCGTTCTTGGCGCCGCTGATTAGGGATGTCAGCAGCCGGGCCGGGAAGCTTTTTTCGTCGACGCCGGCCTGGCGGGCGGCCAGTTTGACCGCCGCCTGGCGGTCGCCTTCGTCCCAGATAACAAAGTTACGCGGGATACCAATATGCTCGCCGTCCTGGCGCAGAATCCTCACGCAAACGCTATGGAAAGTCCCCATGTAGGGCATGAAGCCCCGGTTGTCGCCCTGGCCCAGCAGGCGGGCGACCCGCGAGCGCATCTCGCCGGCCGCTTTGTTAGTGAACGTCACAGCCAGGATGTTAAACGGCGTAGCCTGGCGGCTGGCCAGCAAGTAAGCGATACGGTGAGTCAGGGTTTTGGTCTTGCCGCTGCCGGCGCCGGCCAATATCAATAAAGGGCCCTCGGTGGCCTGGGCGGCGCGTTTTTGCTCGGGGTTAAGGTCTTTGAACAAAGCCTCAGCTACCCCGGTTTTCCCTGCCTCTGACATATCTTAAATTGTAACAAATCGGGGGCTAGGGATTGCTGGAGCCGGCGCTTGAGTTAGAGCTCGAGCTGGAAGTCGTCGAAGCCGCACTAAACTTGATGGTGGTAAGTAATTCCTTGATATTCGTGCCGTTGGTCATGGCGGCGTCTTTGACTCGGAAAACTACCAGGGACGGGTCGGTGAGATTCTTGGTATAAATGTCACCGATGACTTTGCCGCTGCTGTCTTGGGCCTTGGCCTGCAGGATGGTTTGTGAATCCAGCTGAGACGCTCCGGCCACCGGACCCTGGTTACAGGTTATCGTGGTGGGGGTATCTATCTTATTGGAGGTTGAAAAATTGAGTACCGATTCATAAATCTTGTTGTCGTTTGTACCGAGGCACCACTGCAGATAGTCGTAATAGAGCGGCGTGCGCACCGCCGGCAGATATTTACTGGATGTCACGGCGATCTGAATGTCTTTGTTGGTGGCAAAATTGACTAAATAGGCGTATACGCCGTCCGATTGGTTGGTACCGCCGCGCGCGCTGTAGCCCGGGTCGGTGGTGGAAGTGGGATCACCCCAGGCGGTCGGCGCCGCAAACGTCAGATTGGTGCCCGAAAGCTTATAGTCGCTGAATCCGGCCGGTATGGCGGGTGTGCTGGCGGCCGGGTTGGAAGCCGGGGCAGGCGGAGTGGAGGCGGTTTGACTCTTTTGTTTAAAGATGTGGAAGGGCAGTTTGAAACTGGTTTTTATCAAGCCGGAGTCAATCGCCAGATAAGCCCCAACCAATAAGACCAGCAGGATCAGAATCGTAAACTTAAGCCAGGGGCGTTTATGTTTAGCCGGCGTGAAGTGCAGGCCTTCGATGTGCGGCTCAGGCGCCTCGACCGACAGAGGCGGCGTGAACTCGGACTGCGGGGCCGCCGATGGTTCGGCCGCCGTGAACGGCCCGTCGCCAACCGATTGGGAGTGACCGGTTTCGTCGGGCGGCGCTTGATCGGGACTGTCGGCCTCATTCCCATAAACCGCCGGCGGCCCGCTGTAGGCCGGGTCATTAACCGGATCACTATTTTCGCTAACCGGTATATGGGTCGGCGCCGGATTGTCCTGGGCGCTGAACTGGCTGGCGGTCCGGACCATCGGGTCGTTCATAATCGGATGGTGGCCGACAATCACCGGTTTACTGGTGGCCGAAGGGCTAATCCGGTTGGGTTTGCTAACATCGAATACGCGCGGTTCGTCAGCCATAATTTATTCCTCTTTCCCCCGCCGCTGCCAGCGGTGCGCTCCAGCTACGATTTCCGAAAAAACATGATAGTTCAGGCTGGCGCCCCCGACCAAAAAGCCGTCTATGCCGGGCACGTCCAAAAACCCGCTGACGATTTCGGGAACCGTACTGCCGCCATATAATATTCTGGCCTCTTTGGCGGCGGCTTCGCCAAAAACATCCTTGATGTATCTTTTAATGTAATCCACGGCGGCGCCGGCCTGGTCCGGCTTAGCCACTATGTGCTCACTGTAGTTGCTGCCGTCGCTGATCGCCCAAACCGGCTCATAAGCTATTACCAGCTGTTTAACTTCACCGGCGGTCAGATTGGACAGCGCGCTCATCAGCTGATCGTGCAGCACCTGTTTGGTTTCACCGTCGTCGCGCTCCTGCTTGGTTTCGCCGACACACAGAATCGGCACGATTTCATTGCGGACAGCCGCCGCCATTTTATCCCTTATCATTTCCAAATCCTCATGAAAAACGTGCCGGCGCTCGCTGTGGCCGACTATCGCGTAATGCACCAGGTCGCGCAGCATCGTAAAACTGACTTCGCCGGTGAACGGCCCCTCGTCGCGGAAATAGGCGTTCTGGGCCGCCAGACGGAATTTGCGCCGGTCGATCTGCAGGCTCAGCGGCTGGAGCGTCAGCATACTCGGCGCCAAAACTATCTCTATATTCTGATAAATCGGAATTCTCTCCTGCAGCCGGTGCACTAACAGGCTGGCCTGAGAAACATTCAGGTTCATCTTCCAGTTGGCTACAATCAGGATTTTCCGCACGGCCTCCACCCTTTAATATTTATGTTTATTGTACATTAAATCAGGCCGCTTAAGCATTAGTTTTTATCCTCAAGCGCCTCCACGCCCGGCAGTTTGTGGCCAGCGATCAGCTCTAGGCTGGCGCCGCCGCCGGTCGAAACGAAGCTGAAGTCATCGGTCAGTCCCTGCTCTTCCACATAACTGACCGTGTCACCGCCGCCCACGAAGCTGAACGGCTTGTTGGCATGACCGTTGGTCTGGCCGATCATGGCCTCGACGATAACGTGCGTGCCGTGGGCGAACGGCGCCGAAGCCCCGGCGATTCCCTTGATTTCCGTCACTCCGCAAGTGCCGTTCCAGATCACCGTGCCGCCCATTTTGATGGCGCCGGCTATCTGAGCGGCGCTAGCTGGCCCGATATCCAGGATCATTTCATCCGGCCCGACCGTATAGGCTGACACTTTGGGCAGTTTGGGATAAGCCTGTATGTCGGCCAAATCGTCGCCGAGCAGGTCGACTACCCGGGTCGGCGCTTTGCCGGCCGGGTCATTGGACACCACCGCGTCGACTATCTGTAGAAAGCTAAAACGCTGTTTTTTCTCTTTTCGCTCGACGCGTTCCAGCACTTCCAGAGTGGTATCCATAGCTGACTTCTCGACTTTGCTGCGGCCGAGCTTAACACGCTTTGCCGCCAAAAAATTATTGGCCATCGCCCCGACTACGGCCACGCAGTCGGATATCTCGATCAGTTTATCCAGGACTTCGATCTTATCGCTGACTTTGGCGCCGCCGACGATCGAAACCAAGGGCCTGGCGGGATTTTTTAGAAGCTGACTGATCGTACTGACTTCTTCGGCCAGCAAAAAGCCGGCCACCGACGGCAGCAGCTTAGTGATAGCGTCCGTCGAAGCGTGCGCCCGGTGGACCACGCCGAAACCGTCCTGCACGAAAATTTCGGCCTTGGCCGCATCAACCAATTGCTTAGCGAAGCCCGCGTCATTTTTTTCTTCCTCTGGATGGAAGCGCAGATTTTCCAGCAGCAAAACTTCGTGTTCGCCAAGCTCGGCGGCGGCCTGGGCAGCCGCTTCACCGACGCAGTCATCGGCGAACCGGACTTTTCGGCCCAGCAGTTCTTCAAGATGCTTGGCCACCGGCTTTAGGCTTAGCTCTTTGTCATCCGGACCGGTCGGCCGGCCCAAATGAGAGATGATAATCAGCCTGATTCCAGGCTGCTTGAGGATGTAATCGATCGTCCGCAAAGACTGGCGCATTCGGTAGTTGTCACTGATCTTACCGTCAACCACCGGCACGTTATAATCGGCCCGCATCAGTACGCGTTTGTTGTCCAGTTTTATGTCTTTGACCGTTTTTTTATCGAATCCCACCTGAGCCATATCTCTAGTAAGTATGGCAAATTCCAAGGGCAAATACCAGCGTTATGCATGTTTATAACAGATAGCAAAGATGCTAGAATACCTCAGAAGTTAAAACATGATGAAGGCCCCATCGTCTAGCGGTTAGGACACCGGGTTTTCATCCCGGCAACAGGGGTTCGATTCCCCTTGGGGTCACCATCATTTTTTAACTAACCAAAAATCCCCTGCACTATCCTCACCATAGCAAACAGGGGACTTAAGGTTATTTCAGATTTTTGTTTAAGAGCGGTCAGTCACGATTACTCTTTGTTGTCCATCTCTTAAGCTAGCACAAATTTTCATTTAGCGCAAGCTTTATGCACAGAAACTGACCGGTTGTTTGTCTTAAAGACCACGGCGTCGGCGGCTGATCACATAGTGACCGGCAGCGCCAACCGAGCTGACACCGGTGAAGATGCCAACCACGTCGCCAGCACCTGTGTTAGGCAGGCTGGTAGTGGTAGGGGTGGTGCTGGACAGAACTTGGGGAGCAGCCGCAACTGTGATCTGTTTGACACAGTTAGCGTTGCTGGAAGTACCGTGATCGGTGTTGACAACGGCGCTTACCGTATAGGTACCAGCGTTGGACTGGTTGAAGTGGTAAACCGCGCTTAAAGCGTTAGTGCTGACAGTGTTGGTGTCAACCGTGTTACCGTTAGAGTCTTTGGCGGTAAAGCCGTAGCTCTGAACGTTAGCGTTCTGAACGCTGGCGTGAGCCGTAAAGTCAAAGTGAGTCCGATCGACTTCAGCGACATCCAGGTCGGTGCAAGCAAAGCTTGGCTGAACTGGAGCCGGCTGCATGTGAACACGAACTTGAAGTGTAACGAAACCGCTAAACTGCGAGCACCCAGGTATACGACCATCAAGGGCATTGTAACCAATCAAGGCGCCGGAGCTAGTAACTATATTGTCACTTAGCGTAGCACCGTTGACGGCCCCATTGCTGGTGATGTGGGCGCTGCCCGGAAGGTATTCAAGCGTAAATGGACGATCGCCATTGAAGTCGACCGTGTCGCTGACTACAGCCGGGTTAGCGTTATCGGCTGTAATGGTAGAGGTAGCAAATGTGCTTGTTGCGGCCACCTTTGGCAAGTAGACATTAACATGGGTGTTAGTAGCTACTAGGTTCAGGTTTGCGGCCGCATCGTTGTGGAAGAAAACCCTAAGGTTAACAACATCATTGTCATTAACGTGGATGTTGTCTACAACGTTACCGGGATCTGTGCTGACCTTACCACTGAAAAACGGCCGCTCATCGCCAACTGTTGGGTTATCCGTAATGGAATCGAAGGTAATGTAGTTAGCCGGCTGGGCCCATGTAAATGTGGGCCGGGTAGGTCCCCAGTTAGCAAAAGCTACGACTGCTGGCAATAGCGCTATTAATATGGCGGCTACGCTAGCGGCAGCTATTTTGCGGGCAGTACTAAATATACGCATTTTATCTCCTTTCTCAATGCCATAAGGCATTCGGAAGTCACGTAAAGTTATTGAATATTTTAAATTGACTGACCTGCTCTAATTGTTAATGTTCGCCTTTTGAAGCGTTAACCTATAAATCGGATCATGAGAATCCATTGATCAAGAGAGGGAGCGCGCTAATTAAGCTGCGGCTACCCTCTCCCTGTTCGGGAGCTTTCCCTTTCGCGGGGTGGAGGGCCGGCCGATGGCCGGCCCTCCGTGGGGCGGACTATTTACATCCGCCGTTCCCGTCCGGCGTCCAGCCGGGCGGGCACTGCGTTCCGCCGTTGTTTGTCGGCGGGTTGCCGTTCGGATTCGGGGGTCCCGATGCCGGGGGTGTCCCGTTGGCGTTCGGCTGCCCGTCAGACGGGTTGGGACCCGGGACCGACGCCGGCGGCTGCGGCCCCGGCACGCCGCACCATTTCGGCTGCGGCGAGGTCGAGCACGGCGGTACCGGCAGGCAGTTGCTGGTGCACACCGGCGGCGGACTCTGGCAGTTGCTGGTGCAGGTCTGGATGATGGGCGGCGACGTGCAGTTGTTCGTCGCCCAGTTGTTCACCTCGTACTCCGTGTCGAAGGATCGGCTCTGCTGCACCACCGCGCTGTTCACGAGCGTGCTGCAGCTCACCCAGATCTTGTTGCAGTTGTTGATGCCGCTGCACTCAGTCGGACCGGAGCACGTAGCTCCGGGGCTGTTGTTGATCGTGCAGGTCTGCGGTGCCTTCGGCTGCGTCGGCACCTTGATGGTCTCGCGGACGTACATGAGCTGTGTGACCATGGCGACCCACTCATTGCCACAGTCATCCGCGTAGATCACGAGGAAGTGCAACTCCACGGCCTTGAAGCCCTTGTGCGGCGTCTCGCGGACGTCGCTGGAGACCAGGTTCTTGGGAAGAACCATGCCTACCGGGCTCCCCTTGTCGCGGGTTGTCTGCTCCCACGGCACCATGGTGTGCGAGTTCCCCGGGCAGCGGTAGTCCATGCCGGAGACCGCGTACTTCAGGTGCACGACCTTCGTGCGGGTCAACACCCACGTCGTGAACGACATGTCGGTGGGGTTGAAGCCGTACTGGCTGTTGATCCGCGCCGCGTCATCGAAGACGCCCTCGGAGCGGATCTCGCGCAGCCAGCCGGCGGGAGTTGAAGCCTGCAGACGGTTCGGACCGTTGCACTGGTTGTAGCCGAGGTTTGTCGACCGGTTAGCGATCGCCGGCAACATCTCCACGGCCAGGCTCAAATCCGCCTGCGACGCCTGCATTGCTGCCGGCGCCTTCGTGGTGTTCGTTGCATTTGCCGGCCTGGCCTGGGCGGCCAGGACGGCAGCCATGCTCGCCAGGACGGCGAACACGATGCGTGTGTTTCTTGATGAGCTCATGATCACCTCCTGGTAGATAACTAGGCGGCGAAGGGAGCTCGGCCTTCGCCGCCACCCGTTTCGGCTCAACTACAAGCCGAGTGCTGGACCCACTAAATTTAATGAGTCTAGTACTCGGCTTGCGAGAGTTTGCCAGTTAGTGAAATTGTTGCGAAAAGATAGCTCAACCAAACATACCGCTCAAGCAAACAAGTGCGAGCGGTAGAGTTCAAGTTGAACTCTCATGATCCGATTTGTTAAGCTTGCGCCTCACCCGCCACAGGTTTTATAAGAAGTTGATTTCCCTTCTCCACCAATGAAGCGAGGATGCCAATACTCTACCACAACATTATGCTAATGTCAATACGCATTGCAATAATTTGATAATAAACACAAGCAAAATCGGATAGACTAAAAATCCGTCTAGAATAGTTAGACTATTTAGTTATCCCGAATTGCTAGATTATAGATATTGGCTCAGGTCCCTATAGACGTGTGTCATTGGATAGTCCGGATCCCATCCAGAATACATTTCGGCTGCTTTATGCAAAGACAAGCCAGCCTCCATGCTGGCACCGAGGGCTTTCATAGCGAGTCGGTTGACAGGCGTAACTGATCCATCGGGCATTGCAATAGACTCGATCGTCTCGAGTCGGCCTGCCTCCTCGGGCACGCTCGGTCCCAGGGGTTGTTCGTGTTGATTAATAGCCATAGAAAATAATTTGTAGAGTTTTATGCTTTTGGAATTCTTTATTCCCTTTTGCCGAAAGCAGATTATACGCCGGCTTTTTTAAGGACGCAAGTCTTAAGGGCTAGACAGCTTATGGCTACCCGGATCAATCAGCTTAGCTCAGAAGTGGACTGAGGGCGTTTAAAATTGTACTATTGAGCTAGAATGTCCAAGATTGTAATTGTCGAGGATGATCTGGCAATTGCCCAGATGTATCGACTAAAATTTGAGGCCGAAGGCTACAAGGTCGAAATCGCCGAAAATGGCCGTTTGGGCCTGGAGTTATGTGAGCAGCTGGAGCCGGATATCGTACTGCTGGACTTGATGATGCCGGAGATGAACGGCGATGAGATGCTTGAGAAAATGCGTGGCACCAACTGGGGCAAAGACATTAAAGTTATTGTTCTGACCAACGTCGGTGAGCAAGAAGCGCCTGATAGCTTCAAATCCCTGCAGGTACGCGGCTATATCGTCAAAGCCGAGATGACGCCCTCTCAGGTATCCGAGATGGTTAAAAAAGAGCTGGCTGCGGCTTAAAAGTTAATCTATGAAGATCGGTATTGTCGGCTGGGGCTTAGAGGCTCAAAGCGCTTATAAATTTTTTGGACCGGATAATGAGTATCTGATTGTCAACGAATCGGCTCAGGCTGACCTCCCCCGGCAGTCGGATAAAGTTAAGGTCCGCTTTGTAGACGCAGCAGCGCCGGTAGGTATAGGTGGACAGGTTGCCGACCTTAGCTATCTGGAAGGAATAGAGGGCTGCGACAAAATTATTTACCAGCCGACGGCCTACTTCAACCTGCAAAAGGCCTTTGGTAATAATCAAGCTTTCTGGGCCAAGGCCACGACCGTTTATGATATCTTCTTTGAAAACAGCCCAACTAAAAATATCATCGGTGTAACCGGCACAAAAGGTAAAGGTACTACTTCTACTCTGATCGCCAAGCTGCTAGCCGCCCAAGGCCAGACCGTTCATCTAGGCGGTAACATTGGTACCCCGGTGCTTGATCTGTTACCGGCTATCAAGGCGACTGATTGGGTAGTTTGGGAGCTAGCTAACTTCCAGCTCAAGTCCGCCTCCTACAGTCCCCATATTGCAGTCTGCCTGATGATCGTACCGGAGCATCTAGACTGGCATCCAGATGTGGCCGATTACGTGCAGGCCAAAGCTAACATCTTCAAACACCAGCGCCCAGAGGATATAGCCGTCTATTTGGCGGCTAATCAGTATGCGGCCCAGATAGTCCGCTATTCCCCCGGCAAGAAAGTGCCCTATTATCAGCCGCCGGGCGCCTTCGTCAGAGATGACGGTATGATTGTCATCGGCGCAGACGAGAAGCCGGTAATCTCTAAAACTGAGGTCAAGCTTCTGGGTGAGCATAACTTGCAGAACATCTGTGCCGCGCTGACGGCCGTTTGGGAGGCCGTAGGTAGCCTTGACAACGCGCAATCAGTATTATCTAGTTTTAGCGGCTTAGAACACCGTCTGGAGCTCGTACGTGAGTTTGAGGGGGTAAAATACTACGATGATTCGTTTGCCACGACACCTGAAACCGTAATTGTTGCTATGCAGGCCGTCTCAGACCCTAAGGTGATTATCCTCGGCGGCCACGATAAAGGAGCCTCCTTTGATGAACTGGCGGATAAGATAAGCACCTCTGATGTCCGAGAGGTGATTGCGATCGGTAAAATCGGGCCTAATATTGCTAGCCTTCTAAGAGCAAAGGGGTACAACTCCGTTACTGAAGGCCCCTCGGATATGACGGCCATAGTCGCGGCTGCCCGCCAAGCCGCCCAACCCGGCGACGCTGTTTTGCTCTCCTGCGGCACCTCTAGTTTTGGTATGTTTAAAGATTATAAAGACCGAGGCGATCAGTTTAAGGCAGCTGTTCAAGCACTCGTTTAAGTTGGGCTATAACTGGTCTTTCGGGCTGGATAACCTGGGCTCTGTTTTTAGCGATATCCTGGATAATTTGCTCAATCCAGTGGTAATGGGTGCAGCCGAGGACAATCTGGTCAGCTCCTTGGTCAATAACGTTCTCGATGGATTTGGCGATTTTTTCGCGGTCAATGGAATTGGTCTCGATCATCATGGCCCAGTCGCTACAATCGGGTTCCAGCACTTTTACACCCTGGGCGTATTCCTGCTTGAGCCAACTGTATCTTTGACTTGATAAGGTCCTGGGCGTCGCGCAGACAGCAATTACTCCCGATTCGGTTCGTTCGGCGGCCGGTTTAACGGCCGGCTCCATACCGACCATCGGCACGTCGAACTCTTGCCGTAAAACAGAAATAAGATTGGTGGTGACCGTATTGCAGGCCACCACGATGACCTGACAGCCTTCGTCTATGAACTCCTGGAAAATCGGCTTCACGAACCCATGGATTTGTTCCACCGTTTTGGAGCCGTATGGCAAGTGGGTTTTGTCATCTTTATAGACAATTTCCAGACCGGGAATTGCCTTATCGATGGCGTTTATAACGGATTGGCCGCCGACGCCGCTGTCAAAGACGCCGATTTTAATTTTTGGCATTTTGGGCGGCCCGGATGACGTTTTCGAATAGAGCCGATACAGTCAGCGGCCCGACGCCGCCTTTTTCCGGGGTGATCGTCAGGTCATCACGCTGATAGACCTCGGGCGCCAGATCGCCGATGGTTTTGCCTTCTTCGCTGGCGACACCGGCGTCAATTACAACCGCGCCCTGCTTGATCATGTCCGGATATAAAATAGCCGGGCTGCCGGTGGCGGTAATTATGATATCGGCTTGTCTGGTATGTCTGGCTAGATCGGGAATTTCGCGGTCGATCACCTGTACGTTCTGGCCTGAGGCTTTAAGGATTTTTTCCAGCGGCGCGCCGACCAGTTTACCGCGGCCGATCAGCAGGATTTTCCTGCCCTGCAGGTCAATGTTGTAGCCGCTCAGTAGCCACATGATGGCCATCGGTGTCGCCGGCTCGAATTTTGAATCTCTGCCTAGCGCGTCGACGTCTTTGTCGGCATTCACCAAATTGACTATTTCATCCGTTTTGGCGGGGTCTTGTAGCGGCAGTTGGACAATGATGCCCTGGACTGATTCATCATTATTTAACATGTTAAGTGTTTTTGCCGCTTCGGTTTGGTCGATTTTGTGCAGCTCAACTTCAACTCCTACATCCGCGCCGTATTTCTGCTTGAGGCTGACATAGGTGTTAATGACC
>Ga0070731_10002793_pt1 | contig 16264 bp, 21 predicted proteins | sample Coa_R1_2_FD_66448 | JGI IMG/M metagenome (GOLD analysis project Ga0070731, IMG submission 66448) | Surface soil microbial communities from Centralia Pennsylvania, which are recovering from an underground coalmine fire - Coalmine... | ecosystem: Environmental > Terrestrial > Soil > Unclassified ...
GCCGCCGAGCTCCGGGCGAAGTTGGTCGAGCACGGCGCGGGCGGCGACGTCGTCCCCGCGCTCGATCGCCGCCTCGAGCGCGCTCAGCTGGCTGTCGAACTTCGTCTGCTCCGCGGGCGCCAGGCTCTTGCGCAGCTCGCCGGGCGCCGGCCGGTGCATCCCCGGGATCTTCACGTAGCCGCCGAGCGGCACGGCGGCGATCCCATACTCGACACCGCCGCGCGTCGTCTTGACGAGCGGCGGCCCGAAGCCGAGGTAGAACTTCCGCGGCCGCATCCCCACCGCCCGCGCGACGACGAAGTGCCCTGCCTCGTGGACGAGCACGAGAAACGCGAGCGCGAGGATGGCGACGCCGAAGCTCACTCCGAAAACCCCTTGTAACAACTTGTTACTTGCTCGGTTCCGCGGCTCACGCCCACGCCAAACCATCCTTGTAACAACTTGTTACTTGGCGGGTCTGGCCGCTCATGGTGCGACTCCGACGAGGTCGCGGGCGCGACGGTCGGCTTCGACGAGCTCGTCGAGGTCGCGGGCGGGCGCGCCGTCGACGCGCGCGAGGACGTCTTCGACCAGGGACGCGATGTCGAGGAAGGCGATGCGGCGCTCGAGGAAGGCCTGCACCGCGACCTCGTTCGCGGCGTTGTACGCGCACGGATACGTGCCGCCGCGCTCGCCGGCCTCGCGGGCGAGGGCAAGCATGCGGAAGGTCTCCGGGTCGGGCTCGTGGAACTCCAGCGTCTGCAGCTCGAGCGGCGGGACCGGTGTCGCCGCGCGCTCCGGATACGTCAGCGCGTACGAGATCGGAACCCGCATGTCGGGGTAGCCGAGATGCGCGATGGACGCGCCGTCGCGGAAGCGCACAAGGCCGTGCACGATCGACGGCGGGTGGATCACGACCTCGATCCGGTCGTAGTCGACGCCGAAGAGGTAGTGCGCCTCGACGATCTCGAGCCCCTTGTTCGCGAGTGTCGCCGAGTCGATCGTGATCTTCGGGCCCATCGACCAGGTCGGGTGCGCGAGCGCCTGCTCCGGAGTCACGTCGGCGAGCTCGTCGCGCGTCCGGCCGCGGAAGGGCCCGCCGCTCGCGGTCAGGACCAGGCTCTCCGGCTCGCCGAGCCGCGCACACTGGAAGAGCGCCGAGTGCTCGCTGTCAACCGGGATCAGGTCGCCTCTCCCCCGCTCCCGCGCCGCGAGCGCGAGCTCACCCGCCGCGACGAGGCTCTCCTTGTTCGCGAGCGCGAGCGTGACGCCGTTCTCGAGCGCCCACATCGTCGGCTCGAGCCCGGCGAAGCCGACGACCGCGTTCAGAACGAGGTCGGGCCGGGCGCGCTCGAGCAGCTCGGTCAGGTCGCCGCCCGTCTGCGTCAGCGGGGCGAGCCCCTCGATCCCTTGCGAGCCGGACGCCGCCGCCGCGAGCTCGAGCCCGGGGTGCGCCTCGATCACCTCGATCGCCTGCCGCCCGATCGAGCCCGTCGCCCCGAGGAGCGCGATGCGTTTCACCCCGCCACGGTAGCCCGAGGCGCCGCTTGTCGGCGCCGCCCTCAGGACGCGCGGGTCTCCCGCGCGCCGTCTGCGCCGCAGACCGCGGGCGCTCGAAAAGCGATCCACGCTCCTAGCGGAACGCGAGCACGCAGAAGTACGCCGCCGGGGCCGCAAAGAGCAGCGCATCCAGGCGGTCGAGCATCCCACCGTGGCCGCCGAGCAGGCGCCCGGTGTCCTTCACCTGCATGTCCCGCTTCAGGAGTGACTCGAACAGGTCGCCGAGCGGCCCCGCGACGGCAAGGACGCCGCCGAGCGCGATCGACTCGCCGATCGTCAGGAAGTGCTGCTTGTAGAGCGTCACGAACGCGACGAACACGGTCGCAATCGTGCCGAAGACGAAGCCCTCCCACGTCTTCCCGGGCGAGGTCGTCGGTGCGAGCTTGTGGCGCCCGAGCAGGCGTCCGCCCGCGTACGCGAATGTGTCGCCGGCCCAGACCGCGAGCACCACGGCATACGTGGCGAGGCGCCCGTGCTGCGGCAGGTCGCGGAGCAGGAGGAGAAAGCTGAGGCCGACTCCGATCCAGACCGCGCCCATCACCGTCGCCGAGATCGACGCGGTCGCCGTCTGCCGCGCCTCGGAGATGCCCTTCAGCAGGAAGGCGAGGGGCAGCGTCGTCAGCGCGCCGCCCGCCATCCACGTCGTGCCGCCGAGCTCTGCACCGACGAGGGCGAGCAGGCCGCCCACGTAGCCCGCCGGTGCGAGCGGGCTGACCGGCCGCGCGAGCAGCCAGAACTCATGCAGCGCGACCGCGGCGGCGAGCGCCGCGAGCGCGAACAGCCACCAGCCGCCGAGGTAGACGGCGCCGAGGACGATTGGGATCCCCACGGCTGCGACGAGCAGCCGCGACATGACGTTCGCCACTACCTGCCGCCGAAGCGCCGCCGCCGCTGCGCGTACTCCGCCAGGGCGCCCCGAAGGTCGCGGCTGTCGAAGTCCGGCCACAGCCGGTCGACGAACACGAGCTCCGCGTAGGCGAGCTGCCAGAGCATGAAGTTCGAGACGCGCACCTCGCCGCTCGTGCGGATCAGCAGGTCGAGGTCGGGGAGCTCGGGCGCGTACAGGTTCGCCGCCAGGACGTTCTCGTCGATCTCGCTCGGCTCGAGGCCGCTCTCGGAGATCCTGCGCGCTGCGCGGACGAGCTCCGAGCGGCCGCCGTAGTCGAAGGCGATCCAGAGGCCGATGCGGCTGTTCAGCGCAGTGCGGTCCTCGGTCGCGGTCATGCGGTTGCGAAGCTCTTCCGGGGCGCGGTCGCGGCGGCCGATGAAGCGGATGCGGACACCCTGCTCGGCGAGGTCCGGCAGCTCGCGCTCGATCGTCTCGCCGAAGATCTCCATCAGCGCGTCGATCTCGTCCTGCGGCCGTGACCAATTCTCGGTCGAGAACGCGTAGACGACGAGGTTCTGCACGCCGACCTCGATCGCCGCCTCCACGGTACGGCGGAGCGCGCGCGTGCCCGCGCGGTGTCCAGCGGCGGTCGGCAGGCCGCGCCGTCGCGCCCAGCGTCCGTTCCCGTCCATGATGATCGCCACGTTCTGGGCGACTTCCGGCAGCGAACCCTCCGGCAGCGGCCGGACGCGCGCAAGGACACGGATGCGGGAGAGGAGGCTCAGCACGCCGTCAGCGCACGATAGTCGTTAGCGGCCCAGCAGTTCCCGGCGGTTCGCGCGCAGCTTCCCGAGCTTTCCTTCCAGCTCGACCCGGAACTCGGCCAGCGTCTGCTGGCGGGTCGTGACCAGCTCGAGCTGACGCTCCACGAGGGGGATCGCGGCCTCGACGATCCGCAGCCGTTCCGGATCGGTCGGGCCGCTCGCCCACTGCTCCCGCAGCTCGGCGCGGGCGTCCTCGACGTCCGCGAGCGCCGTCAGCTCTTCGAGCGAAAGACCGAGCAGGTCGCGCATGCGGATCAGGCCGCGGAGGCGGGCGACGTCCGCTTCCGTGTAGTGCCGGTGGTCGCCCTTGCGCCGCGTCTCCTGTCCGCCGAGCAAGCCGAGCTCCTCGTAGTAGCGGATCGTGCGCGCGGTGACACCGACCTCGGCCGCGACCTCGCCGATGCGGTAGCTGCGCTCGCCGACCTGGGCGCTCATGCTGCATCCTCGATCGTCTCGAGCCCGGTGACGACATCGCCGGCGACCGGCTCGACGTGGTGGTACTTGCCGCCGCGCAGCGACGACGCCACCGCGGCGATCGCACACGCGGCGATCGCGAAAACGAACGCGTAGATGAGTGCCGTGTGGAACGGCGCCGAGATCAGATGCGGGAAGAAGCTCCGCCCGGTCAGCTGCTGCGCCTGGCCGGCGGGCAACGAGCCGAGGACGTGCGGGCCGAGCAGCGTCGCCATCGGGTTGTAGCCGAGAAACGACGCGAACAGCGTCGCGACCGGCGGCAGATGCGAGATGCGGACCGCGTCGGAGCCGGGGACGCCGTGCGCGATGAGCCCGCCCTGCAACGCGTGCGGCAGACCCGAGGCCAGGCCGATGATCATCAGCGTGAAGAAGACGCCGATCGAGAGGACGCTCGCAGAGTTCGTGAACGTCGCCAGCATGCCGGCGCCGGCGCCCCGTTGCGACGGCGGCAGCGCGTTCATGACACCGGCGCTGTTCGGCGATGCGAAGAGCCCCATCCCGACGCCGTTCAGGAGCAAGATCGGCGCAAAGAGCGCGTACGAGAAGCTCACCGGCAGCAGAATCAGAACCAGGAAGCTGACTGCGGCGAGCACCATGCCGCCCGTTGCGAACGGCCGCGCGCCGAAGTGGTCGGACAGCCAGCCGGACGCGGGGCCGGCGATGAGGAAGCCGCCGATCAGCGGCAGCATGTAGATCCCCGACCAGAGCGGTGTCTGCGAGAAGTCGTACCCGTGCTCGGGCAGCCAGATGCCCTGCAGCCAGATGATCAGGATGAACTGCAGCCCGCCGCGGCCCATGGCGGCGAGCAGCGCCGAGAGGTTGCCGACGGCGAACGCGCGGATCCGGAAGAGGTCGAGCCTGAACATCGGGTCCTCGACGCGCGTCTCGACGAGGCAGAAGCCGACGAGGAGCGCGATGCCGCCGAACAGCGTCGAGAGCACCAATGGGCTCGTCCACCCCATCGTGTGACCGCCGTAGGGCTGGATCCCGTAGGTGATTCCGATCATCACCCCGACGAGACCGAGCGCGAACATCGCGTTTCCCCACCAGTCGATCGCGGCCGGCCGGCGCTCGGCGAGCTCGCGCAACGACCTGTACGACCAGAACGTCGCGATCACGCCGACCGGAACCGAGATGAGGAAGACGAGCCGCCACGAAACCGGTGCCAGCACCCCGCCGAGCACGAGCCCGATGAACGAGCCGGCGATCGCGGCGATGGAGTTGACGCCGAGCGCGAGACCGCGCTCGCCGGCCGGGAACGCGTCCGTCAGGATCGCCGTCGAGTTCGCAAAGAGAAGGGCACCGCCCACGCCCTGGCCGACGCGCATCAGGATCAGCCAGATCGCGGCGGGGCTGCCGTGCATCCACGTGACCGAGAGCAGGATCGAGAAGACGGTGAAGACGGCGAAGCCGAGGTTGAACATCCGTACCCGGCCGAACATGTCGCCGAGCCGGCCGAGGCTGACGAGCAGCACGGCCATCACGACCATGAAGCCCAGGATCAGCCACAGCAGGTAGCTCGTGTTGCCGGGTGCGAGCGGGTCGATGCGGATGCCGCGGAAGATGTCCGGCAGCGCGATCAGGAGGATGGATGCGTTGATCGTCGCCATCAGCATCCCGAGGGTCGTGTTCGAGAGCGCGACCCACTTGTACTCGAGCTTGCCCAGCCTCACGCGGGGTTTGTCCTTTCTACACCTTACGTAAACGTAAAGTATAGCGGGCAGGCTACGGACCCGCGCGCGTCAGCGGCTGCTGCTCCCCGCTCCCGGCAAACCCCCTGCACGCGGGCGCAATTGTGGAACGTTCGTCACACTTCCGTGCGAGCGGCTGCCGCCGGACATGGCCGAAAAGGCCTAGACCTCCATGATCTCGGCCTCTTTGCGCTTCAGGAGGTCCTCGATCTTCTGGACGTGGTCGTCGGTCAGCTTCTGGACGCGGCTCTCGGCGGCGCGCTCCTCGTCGTCGCCCACGTCGCCGTTGCGGACGAGCTCCTCGAGGTGCCGCATCACGTCCCGGCGGACGTTCCGCACGGCGACCCGACCCTCCTCGGCCATCTGCCGGACGAGCTTGACGAGCTCCTTGCGGCGCTCTTCAGTGAGCTGCGGGATCGGCAGGCGGATCAGCTTGCCGTCGTTGGACGGCGTCAGGCCGAGGTCGGACTCCTGGATCGCCCGCTCGATCTGCTTGATCGAGGACGGGTCGAACGGCTGGATCGTCAACAGCCGCGGCTCAGGCACGTTGATTGTCGCCAGGTTCTTCAGCGGCGTCGCCGTCCCGTAGTAGTCGATCTGGATGCGGTCGAGCAGTGCGCCCGAGGCGCGGCCCGTGCGCACCGAGTTGAAATGGTCGTGCGTCGCCTCGACCGACTTGTCCATCCGGTCGGTCGCGTTCAGTACGAAGTCGTCGATCGCCGTCATGCGACAGCTCCTTGGCGCGGAGTGGAGATGATCGTCCCGACGTGCTCGCCGCGGATGACACGGGCGATGTTGCCGGGCTTCAGCTCGAACACGTGGATCGGCAGTGCGTTGTCCATGCAGAGCGACAGCGCCGTCGTGTCCATCACCTTCAGCCCCTGCTCGATCGCCTGCAGGTGCGTCAGCTCGGGCAGGAAGCGCGCGTTCGGGTCGTCGTACGGGTCACCGTCGTAGACGCCGCGCACTCCGTGCTTGCCCATCAAGATCGCCTCGGCGTCGATCTCGAGTGCCCGCAGCGCCGCGGCCGTGTCGGTCGTGAAGTACGGATTCCCGGTGCCGGCGGCGAAGATGACCACGCGGCCTTTCTCGAGGTGGCGGATCGCGCGTCGGCGGATGTACGGCTCGGCGACCTCCCGCAGGTGCAGGGCCGACTGGACACGGGTGTCGGCGCCGTGTCGCTCGAGCGCCTCCTGCACGGCGAGTGAGTTGAAGACGGTGGCGAGCATGCCCATGTAGTCGCCCGTGGCGCGGTTCATCCCCTCCGCCGTCGCCTCCAGGCCGCGGTAGAGGTTGCCGCCCCCGATCACGAGCGCGATCTCGATTCCGAGCGCGCGCACCTCGACCAGCTCGCGCGCGACCGCGTCGACCGTCGGAGCGTCGAGGCCGAACTCGCGCGGCCCCATCAGGGCCTCGCCGGACAGCTTCAGCAGCACGCGGCCGAACACCGGTGCCGGCGCGACGCTCGGGAGCGCCACTAGCCCACCGAGTACCAGACGTACTCGACGAGCTCCAGCCTGCCCTGCTCGAGCGCCTGCGCGACGGTCAGGTTCGTGTCGTGGATCCACGCCTGCTCGTCGAGCACGGACTCGCCGAAGAAGCGCTTGTTGAGCATCCCGTCGACGATCTTCTCACGCACGTTCTCGGGCTTGCTCTGCACCTCGTCGCTGTTCGTCAGGATCTCGCGCTCGGCGGCAACGAGCTCGGGCGGCACCTCGTCGCGCGAGCGGAACGTCGGCCGCGCGAACGCGATGTGCATCGCGAGCTGAAGCGGCAGCTCGGGCGAGCCGTTCTTCACCTTGAGCAGGACGCCGATCTTGCGCGCGGGTGGATGGACGTACGAGACGAAGGTCTCGCCGTGCTCGGCGCGCAACCGCCGCGCGCCGTCGACCTTGATGTTCTCGCCGAGCCGGGCCGACAGCTCCACACGCCGCGCTTCGAGCAGGTCGACCGCGTTCTCGCCCCGGTCGTGCACCTCGCGCAGAACGTCTTCCGCGAACGCTCGAAAGTCCTCGTTCTTCGAGACGGGCTCCGTCTCGCATGCGACGGCGACGATCGTCCCGTGCACGTCGTCCGCTTCGGTGAGGACGATGCCCTCGGTCGTCTCACGTCCGGCGCGCTTGGCGGCAGACGCCATGCCGCGCTCGCGGAGGATCCGCACCGCCTCGTCGAAGTCGCCGCCCGTCTCCTGGAGCGCGCGCTTCGCGTCCATGATCCCGGCCTGCGTCGCCTCGCGCAGCTCGCGCACCATCGCCGCGGAGATGTCGACGGTCATGCCCCCTCCCCGACAGGCTCTGCTGGGGGCTCCGGCTCGGCGGCATCGGGCTCGGGCTCGGGCGCGGTCCCGTTCGCCTGCGGCGGGGCCGGCTGCTGCTGCAGCTCGCGCCGGTCGACCTTCTGCTTGCCGGCCTCGATTGCGTCCGCGATCACCTTGATCACGAGCGCGCACGAGCGGATCGCGTCGTCGTTCCCGGGGATGACGTAGGCAGCCTCGTCCGGGTCGCAGTTCGTGTCGACGAGGGCGATCACCGGCAGGCCGAGCCGCCGCGCCTCGCGCACCGCGAGCTGCTCCTTGCGCAGGTCGACGATGAAGATCGCGTCAGGCTGCCGGCGCATGTCCGCGACGCCGCCGAGGTTCGCCTCGAGCTTCTCGAGCTCGCTCTCCATCGCGATGCGCTCGGCCGGCGGCAGCAGGTCGAGCTGGCTCTCGTGCTTGAGCGCGCGCAGCTCGTGGAGGCGTTGGATGCGGTCGGAGATCGTGCGCCAGTTCGTGAGCAGGCCGCCGAGCCAGCGGTGGTTCACGAACGGCATGCCGACACGGGCCGCCTCGCCCGCGACCGCGTCCTGCGCCTGCTTCTTCGTGCCGACGAAGAGCACCGAGCCGCCGCGCTCGGCGACCGAGCGCGCGAAGTCGTATGCCTCGTCCAGCAGCTGCTGGGTCTGCTGCAGGTCGATGATGTAGATGCCGCCCCGCTCGGTGAAGATGAAGCGCTTCATCTTCGGGTTCCAGCGGCGCGTCTGGTGGCCGAAGTGGACGCCGGCCTCGAGCAGCTCCTTCATGGAGACGACGGGCATGTCAGCCCCTTTCTCGGTTTCGGTTGCGGTTCGCCGGCGGCTGCTCGGTGGGGACCGCCACAAGGGCGGCCACCGTCCACGGTGCCGTTCGCCGGGTCGAGGTTCTGGACGCCGTCATGGTACCGGCTCGTCGAGGCCGTCCAGGTACGTCCGCAGGTCTGCGGGAAGCTGAGATTCGGCCTCCACGCGCTCCCCGCTGAACGGATGGGAGAAGGCGAGCCGGGTCGCATGCAGGAACTGGCGGCCAAGGGCCGGCTCGGGGTGGCCGTAGACCGGGTCGCCGACGACCGGCAGGTCGATCGCCGCGAGGTGGACGCGGATCTGGTGCATCCGACCGGTCTCGAGCCGGACGCGGAGGAGCGCATGGCGGTCGAACAGGCGGTCGACTTCGAAGTGCGTGACCGCGTCGCGTGGGGTGTCGGTCGTGAGGGAGATCTTCGTCGGATCCTCGCGGTCGCGGCCGATCGGCGCCTCGATCCGCCCCGCACGCGATCGCGGACGGCCCGCGGCGAGGGCGACGTAGGTGCGCTCGAGGTGCCGGCGCCGGACGAGGTTCGTCAGCCGCCGGTGTGCCTCGTCGGACCGCGCGACAACGAGTAGGCCCGAAGTGTCCTTGTCGAGCCGGTGCACGACTCCCGGCCGCTCGGCGTCGCCGCCGGCGAGCTCGTCGCGGAGGTGATCGACGAGCGTGCCGCCCGCGCGCCCGGCGCCTGGGTGGACGACGAGGCCGGCCGGCTTGTCCACGACGAGCAGATACTCGTCCCGGTAGACGATCGTCGGCGGGGCAGCCGGGGCGAGGACTGTCGCCGGCGGGGAGTCGACGGCCGGAAGCTCGAGCGTCTCGCCGCCCTCGAGCCGGTAGCTCTTCGGCCGGCGCTCACCGTCGACGAGCACGCCCGCAGCGACGGCGCGCGCAGCCGCCCCCCGCGACCCGACGTGCGCGACGAGAAACCGGTCGAGCCGCTCGCCCGCAGCCTCCGGCGGCACGGTGAAGGCTGTAGACGAAGGTTCACTCATTTGTCACGAAGGCGTTTCAGACCGGCGCAGCAATCATCGATAGCATCGCCTCCAGAGGGCGGCGGGTGCTTCCCCACCCTTGGGTGGGGCTTGGGCCTTGACCGCTTGCGCCGTGTTCGCGTGCTGGGCATCCGGTGCGGACTGCGGCGGCGCTTTTGGAACGTCGGCCGCCGCGGCCGTTCCGAGCCGTTCAGCGCGCGGCGACGTCGAGCGGTCGCCGCGAAGCCTTCGGCCGCCGATCCGCCACGACGAGCGCAACGAGCAGGATCGCGACGCCGATCACGATGAAGCTGTCCGCGAGGTTGAACGCCGGCCACCAGCCGAAGTCGAGGAAGTCCGTCACGTGCCCGAGCCGGATGCGGTCGATCAGGTTCGAGACGCTGCCGCCGATCAACAGCCCGAGCGCCGCGGGCAATACCGGATGTCGTGCTCCGGAGCGCGCGAAGAACACGAGCATCCAGCCGACCGCGAACGCAGTCGCCAGCGTCACCACCGCCGTCGCAGACGAGAAGAGCCCGAATGCGATCCCGGAGTTCTGAACGCGATGGATCGTGAACGATCCGAGCACGTGTACCGACTGGTCGACGCGGAGCTGGCTCGTCACGATCGCCTTCGTCACCTGGTCGGCGAGCACCGCGGCGGACACGACCGCGGACAGGCCGGCCCACTGCCAGACCCCTGCCGACATCTTGCGCTCGGCCGCCAAGACCGGCGCGAGAGCGTTCGTCGCGGAGCCGACGCGCACGTCGGGCACGCGCTCAGGGTGCGGATCGCTCACTCGGCTACCCGCGATCGGCAAGCCGCTGGTCTTCGATGCAGAGCGTCGCCCACGGCCGCGCGCGCAACCGCTCCTCGCCGATCGGCTTGGCACAGTGCTCGCAGATGCCGTAGGTCCCGGCCTCGAGCCTCGCCAGGGCGCGGTCGATCTGCTCGAGCGTCTGCTGTGCGCCTTCCCCGAGCCCCTCGTCGAGCTCCCGGTCGAAGGTGACGGACGCCATGTCCCCGAGGTGGTTGTCGACGCCCCTTCCGCCGAGCTCGCCGAGCTCGTCTTGCATGTTGCCGGGGTTCTCCGACGCGAGGTACTGGATCGCGTCGACGATGCGCTGCCGCTCCAGCTCGAGCTGGGTCCGGAAGCCCGCGGTGTCGATGGCCGACATCGCGTGAAGGTTACCCCGCGCGCGCCTCCGGCTCGGTCTCCGGTTCGTGCACGGGCCGCACGGGCCCCGGGAACTCACGCGTGTCCTCGCGTCGCGGCCACGTTTCGAGCCGTGGCTCGAGCGCCTGCTCCTGAGCCTCGGCCGGGCTCTCGCCTGCAGAGCCCTCGATCATGCCGAGCGCCGCGCGAAGCAACGCCTCGATCCGGCGCGCCTCGGCGGCAAGCCGTGCGTGCTCGCCCTGCACGCCGCGCGTGATCGAGCGGGCCTCCTGGTGCGCCTCGGCGACGATCAGCTCCGCCTCGCGCTTCGCCTGCACGCGCACCTCAGTTGCGGCCTGCTCGGCAGCGACGAGCGCGTTCGCGAGTAGCTCCTCGCGGCGGCGCAGCTCGCCCGTCTGGCGCTCGAGGTCCTCGACCCTGTCCTGCAGCTCGCCGCGCTCGCGCCAGACCTCCTCGAAGCTGTCCGCGACCTCGAGCAGCAGCTGTTCGACCGCGTCGCGCCTGTAGCCGTAGAGACCACGCGCGATGCGAACGTGCCTCAGCTCAACTGGTGTGTAGGGCATCTCGCGACCTCCTAGTGAAGTTGGCTGAGCACGAAATTGACGAGCCGCGCCGCGGCGTAGACGGCGATGATCGCGACGATCGGCGAGAAGTCGATCGGCCCCGCCGACAAGGGCAGCGCCCGTCGCCAGAGACGCAGGTACGGCTCGCAGATGTCGTAGAGAAAGCGCTGGATCGAGCCGAGCGACGACGGCAGCCTCAGCCACGAGAGCAGGACGTAGAGCACGAGCGCGAGCGCGTAGACGCTCGCGAAGATGTCCACGAACTGCTGGACGTGGTCGATCACGTCGAACAGCGGCATCACGGGACCGTTCGGGCCGGCCGGCCCTTTTCCTCGCTCAGCGCTCGGTCAGGCCTGGTTGTAGAAGCCGCCACGCTCGAGCAGCTGCGCGCGCTGCTCCGCGCTCACCTCCACATTTCGCGGCGTCAGCAAAAAGACCTTGTCGGCGACCCGTTGCATGCCGCCGTTCAGCGCGTACGTGAGACCGCTCCCGAAGTCGATCAGCCGCTTCGAGAGCTCGGTGTCTGCGCTCTGCAGGTTGAGGATGACAGGAATGCCTTGCTTGAACTTGTCGGCGATCTGCTGTGCGTCGTTGAAGCTTCGCGGCAGGACGAGGTGCACGCGAACCGCGTTCGGGTTCGGCACGGCCTCGATGTGCGGCCGTACCTGCGCACGCGCTGTCCGCGCACGTACGGCGACCTGCTGGCCGGACTCCGACTCCGTCCAGTCCTCGAACTCCTGCGACCGGCGGCGCGGCGTCAGCCGGCGGACGTTCGGTCGCTCCCGGTAGCTCTGCTCGAGCGTCTCCTCGGCCGTGTACGGCTCCTCGTCGTCGTAGTACTCGTCGTCTTCCTCCGCGATCCCGAAGTAGACGAGCGTCCGGCTCCAGAGGTCACCCAGGCTCATGGCACCAGATCGTAACGTCCCTCCCGGCCGCCGAAGAGCACGCTACCCACCCTGACGAACGTCGCGCCCTCCTCGGCGGCGACCCGGTAGTCCTGCGTCGTCCCCATCGAGAGCTCCCGCAGGTCGTTCGCCTCGGCCAGGGCGCGCAGCTCCCGGAACCAGCGACGCGAGTCCTCGGGCCTTCCGGCGGCCGGCGGCATCGTCGATAGGCCGACCACCCGGTACTCGAGGTATTCGGCGAGCTCCCCGGGCTCAACCCCCGCCTTCGACCGCTCGCCCGCGAGGTTGATCTGGACGAGCGCCGGCACCTCGAGGCGACCGGCGGCAGAGAGCGAGTCGAGCGAGTGGACGAGCTCGCATGTCCGGTTGATCACCTTCGCCTTGTTGGACTGCAGCTTGCCGATGAAGTGCCAGCGGAAGGCGTCGCCGTACTCGGCGTACTTCGCCTCGAGGTCCTGCGCGCGGTTCTCGCCAACGACCTCGACGCCGGCTTCCACGAGTACCGCCATGTCGGCGAGCGGGACGTACTTCGTCGCCGCAACCACGGTGACGCCCAGACCGACGTCCGCTCGCACCGCCTCATACCGTGCACGTACCTCAGCCGGCGATAGCAGCGATGACTCCCTGCAGGCCGCGAACCGGACCGTCGCGGCGATGTGAGAAGAAGAGCTCGGGGTTGCAACGCGTGCACAAGTCGACACGCTCGACCCGTGCGACGCCGGCGCGGCGGAGCGCCCGCTCGGCTGCGGCCCAGAGGTCGAGGATGCCACCACGCGTGAGATCGGCGTCAAAGCGCGAGGCGACCTCGGGGCCGACTTCGTAACAGCACGGTCCGATCGCCGGCCCGACAGCGGCCGCCGTCGGGCCGCCGCCGAGCGCCGAGACGGCTGCTGCGACGACCCCTTCGGCAAGACCGCGCCAGCCGGCGTGGACGACCGCGAGCGCGGGCCGTCCGTTCGCCGCCGCGATCGCGATCGGGACGCAATCGGCGCCGAGCACAAGCAGCGGCAGCCCGGCCTCATCCGTCCAGAGACCGTCGCCCGGCTCATCTCGGACGCCCGGCTCCGCCCGGTGGACGGTCGGTGAGTGGCGCTGGCGGTTGACCGCCAGCCGGCTCGCCTCGAGGCCGAGCGCCTCGCACGCACGCCGGCGGTTTTCCGCGACGCATGCGGGGTCATCCCGCTTCGTCCCGAGGTTCAGCGATGCGTACGGCCCCTCGCTGACGCCTCCGAAGCGCGTGGTGAACCCGACGACGTAGGGACCCGGCACCTCCCAGCGAATCATCCGACGAGCAGCTCCCGGGCACGCTCGAGCAACGTCTCGCGCCGATTGAACGTCGGATTCTCGACCACCTCGTGGAGCAGCTCGTCGAGCGCGCGTCCGAGCCCCGGCCCAGGCTGGTACCCGAGCTCGATCAGGTCTGTCCCGTCGACGGCGAGGTCCGACAGCCGGTGCGGGCTCAAACGTTCGCTCTCGACGACCTCACGGAAGCGCGCGACGCGCTCGAGCTTCGCGCGCGTGCGCGTCGTGTCGTCGCGGCCGCGCAGGTCCGCCTCCCAGTGATCGAGCAGATCGAGCACGAGCCCCTCGCCGTGCGCGGCAAGCAGCCGCCTCGCTTCGAGGGCGTCGCCGGACTCGAGCAGGAACGGATGGAAGCGGACGATCCGAACGACGCGCACTCGAAGGTCGGTCGGGTAGCGGAGTCGCTGCAGGATCGCGTCGGCGATCTCGGCACCGGCCGCCGCGTGGTCGTCCGCACCGGTCGGCTTGCCGAGGTCGTGTAGGAGCGCCGCCAGTCGGACGCGGAGCGGCGTGCCCGCGTCCGCCGCCGCCTGAACGACGGCGAAGATGTGCTCGTCGAGGGTCATGTCGTGGTCCTCGGAGTGCGAGTCGAAGCCGATCGCCGGGCCGTACTCGGGAATGAGCGCGACGAGCACGCCGGTGTCGCGCGCGATCCGGAGGGCCTTGCGCGTGTGCGCGCCGAGCAGCAGCTTCGAGAGCTCCCCCATCCCGTCTGCCGCGAGGCCGCCGCCGATCCGCTCGGCTGACACGAGCTGCACCGACCCGGCCTGCCCGCACATCTGGCGCAGCGTCTCCTCGTCGAGGTCGAACCCGAGCTGCGAGACGAAGCGAAGGCCGCGCAGGAGCCGGAGCGGGTCCTCCAGGAAGCTGCTCGGTGAGACGCTTCGCAGCAGCCGGCGCTCGAGGTCGACTCGACCGCCGAACGGGTCGACGAGGGTGCCGTCGGCGAGACGTCGCGCCATCGCGTTGACGGTGAAGTCTCTGCGCGCGAGATCGTCTTCGACACCGGCCGAGGGATCGACGACGATCTCGAAGTCGTGGCGGCCCGGCCCCGTCGAGACCTCTCGCCGCGGCGGCGCCAGCTCGATGCCGCCCGGCGCGAGCTCGCGGATCTCGCGCTCGGTGGGGTAGAAGCGAACGCCGACCGGACGTCCGGCGACGACGAGCTCCTCCGTCCGGCCGTGCGAGGCCAGGAGCTCGCGCAGTCCTTCGATGTCCACTCCCAGCACGAGGAAGTCGGTGTCCTTCGAGTCGAGCCCGAGCAGCTCGTCCCGAACGGCCCCGCCGACGAGGTAGGCGTCGAGGCCCAGGCCGGCGATGGAGTCCGCGATCGGCTTCAGCATCTGTCCATTGTGGCCGCCGCCCAAGCCTCAACCTCCCAAAGGGGTCTGACCCTTTTCGGAGAGTTGTGAGGTTCGTGCAGGTTCGGACCGACTGGATTGGACGGATCGACCTCAGGTTCAGGGTCGGTCCGCGAGCGCCACCGCCTCGATCTCGACGAGAGCACCCGACGGCAACTTCGCGACCTCCACGGTCGACCTTGCCGGCGGGGCGTCGCCGATGTGGCGGGCGTACACCTCGTTCATCGTCGCAAAGTCGTCGAGGCTCTGAAGGAAGACCGTCGTCTTCACGATCCGGTCGAGCCCGGAGCCGGCCGCCTTCAGAATCGCGCGCAGATTGGCGAAGACCTGCTCGGTTTGCTCGGCGACGCCGCCCGGCACGAGTACCTGCTCGCCCGGCTTCAACCCAAGCTGGCCGGACACGAACACGAGCCCGTCGGTCTTGATCGCCTGTGAGTACGGCGCACCCTGGAACGGCGCAGGCGCCCCGGCGGTGCGGACGACCTCCCGGCTCACGCGCCGGCCCCGTACGGCGGACGGCAGGCCTGGCCGAGCGCGGCGCCGAGCGCGTTGAAGATCGCGGCCAGCACGTGGTCGGGCTCGCGGCCCTCGAGCACCCGAATGTGGATGTTGAGCCCCGCTCCCGCTGCGAGCTCGTTCAGGAAGCGAAACACGATGTCGCTCGCGAGGCCGCCGACGGGCTGGCCGGAGAAGTCGACGTTGGAGACGACCAGCGGCCGCTCGGACACCTCGAGCACTGCGGTCGCGAGCGCCTCGTCGGCGGGGAGCGTCGCCCAGCCTCGACCCCAGGCGCCGGGCACCCGCAGTAGGTCGCCGAGGCCGCTGCCGAGTCCGCGGCCGGCCGCCGCGGCCTCCTCGTCCGCCTGCCCGGGCTCGACCTCGAGGCTCAACTGGAGCCGCGCCGTCTCGCCGAGCCTGCGCACGAGATGATCGAGTACCGGCAGGCCGGTCGCCACATTCGTCTCGGCGCGAGTTGCCAGAACGACGCGCACGCCTGTCTGAGTGCCGGCCATGACGCTGAGCGTAACCGTCGCGGGGCGAATGCGAGAAAACCTGACCGCGAGCTACGCTAAGGGAAGGCATGCGTTCAATGCCCGTATCCGTCGCGATCGCATCACTCGTGCTCGCTGCCGCACCGGCTGCGCTCGCGAGAGGCACTCTCTCGATCGAGACCGCGCAACTCACGCCGCTGCACGTGGCGCAGCTTGCGCCCGCCGTCGCCCGCAAGGAGACCCAGCGGTCATGTCAGGCGGGGGCGTCGCGCTCGCGGATCCACGCCGGCAACGCGACCGTGCGTCGCTCGTCGACGGTTGCCTGCGAGCAGCCGCCGCGCTCGAACCTGAACCTCTCGGGCGCTCTGAAGGGGGCACAGGCGGCCGCGGTCGCCGCTGCCGGGTAGCGCGCTAGGTGTAGTTCCCAGCAGCGTTGTTCCATCCGGGCCTCCTTGGAGGCTGGGGGTGTCGAAGCCACCCAGTCCAAGGAGGGCCCGGAATGAGGCTGCACGGTAACGCCCGCACCTGTCTGCACA
>Ga0070731_10002796_pt1 | contig 16256 bp, 12 predicted proteins | sample Coa_R1_2_FD_66448 | JGI IMG/M metagenome (GOLD analysis project Ga0070731, IMG submission 66448) | Surface soil microbial communities from Centralia Pennsylvania, which are recovering from an underground coalmine fire - Coalmine... | ecosystem: Environmental > Terrestrial > Soil > Unclassified ...
CTCAGCCGGTCGGCTCCTCTCTCCGCACCGACTCCCCCGCCCCTCGAGCACAAGCCTGCTCCTCCCGCCGAGCCGGTCCCGGTACAGCCCACCGGAGAGGTGGTTTCGGACCCTGGGCTGGTGGGGTACTGGAAGTTCGATGATGGCAAGGGGTTGCTCGCCTCGGATTCCTCCCGAAACCGGAATCCAGCATCCTTGATCAACGGACCCCTGTGGACGGAGGGGAAAGTAGGAGGAGGGCTGAGATTCAACGGCGCCGAAGCCCATGTTCTGGTCCCGCCCACCCCCTCACTTGCCGATCTGGGGCCCCTCACGGTTTCGGTCTGGATCAAACCGGGGAAACTGAAGTTGGGGAGGCTGGTGGCCAAGGAAAGCGGGGGAAGAGGTCGATGGATGTTCATCGCGGGGGAGACCGGCATCGCCTTCGCCAAGGGCTATTCGCAACAGGAACTCCGTCGGGACACGATCACCAACCTCCTTCTGCCCGACGTTTGGGTCCACCTGGCGGTGACGTGGGATGGCACGGCTCAGGCGGGTCAGATCCACATCTACGTGAACGGCATCGAAGCGGCCTACGCCAAGAATCAGGATGGCACGGGAACGAAACTGTCGGATGCGTCGACTCCCCTTTGGATTGGGAACCGGGGCGACTTGGCCCGAGGATTCGAAGGGACAATCGACGAGGTACGACTCTATGCGCGCGTGCTGAGCCCAAAGGAAATCATGCTTCTGGCCTCCCCCAAAGCGAAGTGACCTCCGTGCGGTGCTTGCCCCCGTTCCGGGTGAAGAGCCTGGCCCGCGAGGGCTAGTGGGGCGGGCGACCAGACTGACCTGGCCACCATCTCGTTGGCAGCGCTCGGCACGTTCCAGTCGCGTGCCATCTCGACCGCGTACTCCTGATTCAGGACAGGATAGAAAATCGGCTGCTCCGTCAGCCGCGGCGGGAACGCCCGGCGGTTCGACCCGAGGATCAACTCCAGTTCCTTCAGACCCACGGGTCGAAACAACGTCCCCATCGAGATGGTCCTGGTTCCTACTTCAACAGGTTGATGCGTGCGGGGTTCGTCAAAAGGGAAGTGTCACGCGTCTCAGCAAAATCAAAGGATCGGCGCAAGGTCTGCCAGCTTGACAGCAAGCGCTGCCGAAACTCGATGCCCGAAGCGATTTTACGGGGAATTCCCCAAGCCCCGAGATTGGCCCCTGATTTGCAGTGAAACGCGGGTCTGTGCCCGTAGCTCAGCGGCAGAGCCGGAGGCTCTAACCCTCTGCGAGCGCGGGTTCAAATCCCGCCGGGCGCACCACCTTGAAGGAGGACTTCGGTGAACGGAACATAGGGGCTTCCCACCCACGTCTACATTCTCGTCCGGACCGACCTCTCCCTTCCCCAGCAGATGTGCCAGGCGGCCCATGCCGCCCATGAGTCAGGCCGCCACCTCGCGGATCGCACCCCCGATATCTCCTCCATCGTCCTTTGCACCGTCTCTTCTGAGCGCGCGCTGACCGACGCCCGAGACCGTCTCGAGTTCCACGGCATCCGCATCGTGCTTTTCCGAGAGCCCGATCTCGGCGGTCAGGCGACCGCCCTCGCCACTCAGCCGATCGAAGGTCCCCGTCGGTCCCCTCTTTCGCGATACCCCCTTTGGAAAGGAGCGTGACGATGCACTACGGCTAGGATCCGCCGCGCCGTGGACTTCTCCCCGAGTGCCCCTGTTCTCGAACCTTCAAGGAGGAGAAGACCATGGCAACCCCCAATACTTGTCGCTTTCTAAAAAGTCGACTGGCCGCTCTCGCGTCCGCACAGAGGAAGACCAAGCGGGCCCGGAAACGTCTACCCGAAGCCGAGCTCGCCGTCCTACGACGAGAGTTGACCGGCTCGGACAATCCTCAGTGGTGCCCCCAGCGTGATGTCGTGGAACGCCGCGTCGAGATCACCGCCTGCCTCAACCTCTACCACGAGATTCGAGGGAGCGCCCACCGGCACGGAATCGAGAAGGGCTGGGAGTGGCGGCACGAGTCGGTTCTAAAGCGCCTCCGGCAAGAGCTGGCCGCGATCGGATGACCTATGAACCCGCGGGGGGAGGCCGGTGCCCGGCCTCCCCCCGCAACACCGGGAGTAAGGCATTCGCCCACCCTTCACCCGGATGCGGTTGTCAGGGTTCGATGGATTGGGACCTAAGCGGGCCCGTATCCTTTCGCCGTCTTCTCGGCGATCAGCTTGTCCGCTTCGCGGCGCGCCTCTTCCTCCGTGGCGAAGGTTTTCGTCTTCGACTGGCCCTCGGTGGCGATCCGCCCGTAGACCACCGTCAGGTCGCAGCCCGAAACCGAAACCTGCCAGAACTTCTTCGACGAGCCCTCGATGCATTCGTAACGGCGCGCGCCCTTCCCCGACGCCTGGGGTGCGGCCGTCGCCTTGGCCTTCGGCGGAGCCAGCTTCACATCCGTCCGGATGCCGACGAACGACGGAAACCGCGGGACGCCGCCGGTGGACAGCTCCTGGTAGCGGAACGTAATCACCGCCCCCACCGGCGGTGGCGCTCCCCGCTCCGCATCGGAAAACCCCGTGCCCACGGAAAAACGCGTTCCCTCCGCAGTCTCGACCTCGAGCGCTCCGAGACGCCCCTTGTGGCGGCCGGCGCCCGCGACGTGGCCGATCACGCGCGCCTCCGCGTCGTGGAAGCTCTTTACCTTGAGGAGCGTCGACGAACGCCCCTGGACGTACTTCGACGCGGGCATCCGCAGCATGAGCCCCTCCCCTCCGAGCGATTCCACCCGGGCCAACTCCGCGCGGAGCACGTCGAGGCCCTTGCAGACCTGATGGTCGTGCACCTGAGCGTAGGGCGGACGGCCGTCGAGAGCCTTCCGGCAATGGTCCAGCCGCTCCTCGAACGGTGCGTCCAGCGCCGGCGCGTCGAAGACCAGGAATCTCACTTCTTTCCAAAGCTCGTTCTTGTCCTGACGGCGGACGATGCTGACGGTCCGCTGGAACAGCTTCCGCCCCGTCCAAAGCTCCCCGTCGAGCGGAGTGGGGGGCAGCTTCTCCAGGAACCAGTCGGGCGCGTGATACAGATTCCCCAGCCGCGAGATGAAGTTCTTGCCATCCCAATAGGCGCGCACGCCGTCGAGCTTCTCGCTCATCCACCAACCGGTCAGGTCCTGGACGTTGTCCCACCGCTCGGCGAGGAGGAGCGGCGGGCCCTCCGCGGCCTCCTCGTCCCCCTCAGGTTCCGGACGATCTATCCGCTGCGCGGGCGCCGACCCCAGCCTGGCATCTTCCGCCGCACTTCCCCGATGCTTTCGCAGGTGCTTGCAGGTGCGCCTTTCGATCGCGATCGACTGGTTGCGCCAGGCGGGGCAGGAGCAGGAATAGACGCCCCCGGTGTTCTTCAGCTCGTAGGGCTTGGACGCCGAGCCCTGCACCTGGACGACTTCGCCGTCGGCAAGGTCCGCCATAGATCCCTCTATTTCCCGCGAATGATCTGGGCCATGCACTCCGCCAGCTTTTCCGGAGTGCAAACCAGGATGTCCATCCCGACCTTTTGACATTTCTTCGCGGTCGTCTTGTTGTAGGACGGCCGAGCGTCGTACCCGAGCGCCCCCAGCCCCACCATGCGGACGCCCGCATCGGCCATCGTGCGGACCTGACGGACGAGGTCCTCGTCGGAGCGACCTTCGAAAAAGTCCGTAATGAGGACCAGGATCGTCCGCGCCGGCTCGCGCACGAGCTGCGTGCTGTACTGCAGAGCCTGCGTAATGTCCGTCCCGCCGCCCAGCTGGATGTTGAGGAGGACGTCCACCGGCGAGCCCACCTGGTCGGAGAGGTCAACGACCTTCGTGTCGAACAACACCAGCGACGTCCGCATCGCCGGGAGCTCCGCGAAGATTGACGCCATCACCGCCGAGAAGATCGCCGATTCGAGCATCGAGCCCGACTGGTCCACGCAGACGACGATGTGCCATGGGCGCTTGTTCCGCTCCGCGGCGAAGTAGGAGATCCGCTCTACGAGGAGCTTCTGCCGCTCCTTGTCCCAGTTTTTCAGGTTCCGCCGGACCGTCGTCCGCAGGTCGAAGTTTCGGAACACCCGGCGCGGCGAGTGGCGGTCCCTCCGGATCGCCCCCACGATCGCGCGTTCGATCTGGACCTCAAGCCGCCGCTTGAGCTCCTGGACGACCTGGTCGATCACCTTGCGCACCAGTCCGCGCGTCTTCTCGTTGATCAGGTTCTTATGAGTTAGGAGGGTCTTCACGAGCTCGACGTTGGCCTCCACCTTCTCCAACAGCTTGGGCTCTTCGAGGATCTTCTCGATTCCCTTCCGGTGGATGAGCTCCCGCTCGAGGATCTCCTTCGCCTGTCGCGGGAAGAGCTCCCCGACGGTGTCGATCCACGTCGGGACATCGAGGCGCGAGGCCCCCGAGCCGGCGCCCTTCTGATTGTCGTCGTAGACGAAGCCCAGAGCGCCCTCGATCCTGCGCGCCTCTTCCTGGCTCATGCCGATCTGGATGCCGCACTCCTCGGCCGTCTTGCCCAGGGCGAGCCGCCACCGGGAGAGCATCTCGCGGTCCGCGTCGCTCACAGCGTCCACTCCTTCATGATCTCGGCGACCTTCGCGTCGACTGCCGCGATCCGGGTCGCCGCCGCGGCCGACGTCGTCAGCGTCGCGAGGGGCTCGCCGCCTCCCGAGAGGCCGTACTTTTCGGCGACGCGCTCGCAGAGCGAGAGTCTCTGGCGGTCGTGGAGCCGTTCGAAGGCATGGCGGAGGCGCGGCAGCATCGAGACATAGTCCGTCCACGCCGCCGCGCGAAGGAGCTCGTCCACGGCGCCAATCATCGCGTCGGCCCCAAGCAGGATCGAGGTGCGCGACACGGCCATGACGCCGTCGATGAACGCGCCCGCTTCGACCATCACTTCCGGCCGCGACCGCGCGAAGGCGGCAATCCGGGCCCCCAGTTGGGCGGGTGTCTCCTCGCGGGTCTCCGAAAGGATCCCCGTAAACGCTCCCTTCATGAAGGCCAGGGTTGACTCTTCCCGCGCTTTCCGCACGTTCTCGACGAAGAGGGCCTTGTCCAGCGCCGCGTCTTGCTCGCCCAATAGCGCTTCGGCGAGCGACGTGAGCCCGTTCAGGACTTCCGGCTGCTCCTCGTCGGGGGCCGACGCGACCGAGGGAAGCTCGAAGCAGGCGTGGCCGAAGCAGCGCCGGATGAGTTCCCCGATCCCCGACTGGCTCAACTGCTTGAAGTCGGCGTGGCGCCGGAGAATGAGGAGTTGGGTGAGTGCTTGGGCGAGCGACGCAAACCGCTTATCCTGGTCGATCGCCGCCCCTGCCGATGTCTCGAGCCGCGTCACGATGTCGGGTAAATCCATGTCGAGCGAGCGGACCAAGCGCTCGCAGGTCCGGCCGGCGTGGACCTCGTCCTTCGCGAGCTCCTCCTCGAGGGCGGCCACGGAGGCCGTCTGGATGGTGTCGCCATATAGGACTTTCTCGACCAGCGCGGCCTCGACCTTGGGCGACCACTGGAGCTGCCAGACCTCGCGGAAGAGGAGTTGACCGGCGCCCGCTCCCTCCTCGAGCCGCTTGCCGAGCGGGATCCCCAGGTGCTCCAGGCGGTGGAAGAAGACGGACTGGCGCAATCCCTTTTCATCCCGCTTGTCGAGCGGAAGCTTGAGCCGCCGGTCCTTGCCCATCACCTCGCCCAGCTCGAGGCGGTCGATTTCGGCATAGAAGTCGTGGAGGAGCGGGAGCTGCCCCAGCGCCGGCGTGACGCGACCCACAGAATGGCCGGTCTCGACGGCCGACATCGCGCGCAGGAGATGAGCCCCTTCCTCCCCGGGGCGCCCCTTGCAGCAGCAGGTGACGATCGCGTCGCGCACGTCGTCCAGGACCGGTCCCGGGCGACCGCGGAGCGCCGCGAGCATCCGCGCGTGCTGGGAGACGCTAATCGCGTCGGCGCTCGAGAGGTGCTCGCCCTCTTTTCGTGCGCGGGCCAGGACCGAGACCACATGCTCGACCGCGGCCTCTTCGCGCCCTTCCCAGAGCAACTCATACCACCGTGGCGCGCGGTTGCCGGCGCCGTACCCGGTGAGCTCGCTGGTCCGGACGTAGGAGTAGGGCGCCACCGTCACGTAGAGCGTGCCCTTTGGCGGCTCGGGCGGCGGCGTCTCGTCGCTCCGATCGAGGAACAGGTGGAAGCCGCCGCAGGCGACCATCGCCTTCTCGGGCGCCAGCTTGCGTTTCGTGAGCTCGGCCTGGATCGTCCGCCACATATGGCGCTCCCGTTCGAGCGTGCCGTCGGCGGCAACAAGTTCCGGGCGGCTCGTCGCCCGGACGGCCGCGCAAAAGTACGCGAGCTCACGCCGGAACGCCTCGCGGTCCGCCAGGCGCGTCCCGGATTCAAAGATCGAATCCCAGGCTTCCTCCCAGGTGCGGTAGCCGCCGACCTCCGCGAGCATTTTGTAGAACGAGCTCTCGGCGAAGAGGTGTTCCCAACCCTCGGCACCGCCCGACGCGTCCTCCTCGGCCTTCCCCTCGGCCGGCTTCCCCTCCTTCTTCGGGACGCGCGGCTTCAGGAGCGCGTGGTGCGGCAGGTCCATGAAGACGACCTCGGTCCCGACAGCTTTCGATTCGCACATCGCCACGTACTCGGGCGAATAGGGGAGCATCGGGTACCAGGCGGAAAAGCGCGCGGGAATGTCGGGGGCCGGGCTTTCGATCCCGGCCAGCCCGAGCGTGTTCGCGTCGTCCCGGTAGCTGGAATAGATCGCGACAGGAGGCTTCGTCTTCCCGTCGGTGATGAACGGGATCATCGCCGCCGCTTCGGCGGGGCCCTCCAGGAAAAGGACCTTGGGTTTGCGAGCGCGGATCGCGTCGGCCAGGTGGCGCGCCACCGCCGGCGAATGATGGCGGACGGGGAACCAGTAGAGCGAATCGGCGAGGATCGCATCGACGCCCTTTTGAAGTGCGTCCGCGTCCAGCCGTCCCTCGAGGTCCGCCGCCCAGGGAGGCGTCCGGCTCACACGTCGAGCGCTTTGCGCCCCTCGTCGTGGAAAGCCTTCCAGAGCGCGTCGCCCGAGGCGCGTTTCTTGGCCACGAGCGTCAGGTACTCCTTGAGGACGGCGACGTCGTTCACGTCCTCCTTCACGATCGAGCCCAGCAGGTTGCGGGCGACATCGCCCGCGCCGACCTTGCCCGACCCGAAAAACCGAGAGTGGATCGCGGAGTCGAGCGCGACCCCGATCGCCTCCGCCGTCGAGACGGTGGTCGACGGCTTCCCGACCGCGGTTCCGTCGGAGGTCTTCCCCGTCCGCAGCTCGCGGAACACCGTCGCCAGCAGCGCGAGGATCGGCTCCTCGACCTTGACCGGGATGTCGTAGCGTTCGAGGAGCTCGCGTGAGCGCTCGCGGACGATCTCGATTTCCGTCTTCTGGTCGGCGATGATGGGAATGTGGACGTAGTTGAACCGGCGCTTGAGCGCCGCGGAGAGTTCGTTCACCCCCTGGTCGCGGGAATTGGCGGTCGCGATGACGTTGAAGCCCGGCTTCGCGTAGACCATGTTGGCGTCGGGCAGCTCGGGAACGGCGATGGACTTGTCGGAGAGAATCGAGACGAGCGAATCCTGGACGTCCGTCACGCAGCGGGTGATCTCCTCGAAGCGGAGGAGCGCGCCGGAGCGCATCGCGATCATCGTGGGCGAGGGAATCATGTTCTCGGACTTCGGTCCCTCGGCGATCACTCGCGCGATGTTCCACGAGTACTTCACCTGGTCCTCGGTCGTGCCCGCCGTGCCCTGGATCGTCAGCGTCGAGGTCCCGCAGATCGCCGCTGCGAGGTGCTCGGAAAGCCAACTCTTCCCGGTGCCGGGCTCGCCGATCAGGAGGAGCGCCCGCTCGCTCGCCAGCGTGACGATCGCCCGCTCGACGATCGAGTCGTCGCCGAAGAACTTCCGCGTGATCGGCACCTCGACGGATTTCCCGCCGATACTCGCCTTGAGCGGCTTCTTCGCCCCCACGACATAGGCGAGCACCGACCGCGGCGTCAGCTTCCAGGACGACGGCGGCGTGTCCGTATCGTTCTGCTTCAGCGCCTCGAGCTGATCCGCGTAGCGGACTTCGGCGGGCTCGCGAAGGATCGTCGATTTCTCAACTTTGGCCATGGTTCCCTCACCTAGCGTTTGTTCATGATCGCCCGCGTCAGATCCGCGAGCGTCTTGGGGTCGAATTCCTGCTTGCCGGAAATCATGAGATGCCCGGGTCCCTCCTTATCGATCACCGCCAGGGGCTGAAAGATCGGCCGGCAGAGCTCGTAGTGGACCAGGCCGAAGAGCGGGGGCCGGGCCGCTTTGGCGGAGCGGAAGGCGTCAAGTCTCTCGCGCAGCTCCTTGCCGTCATCGCCCGTCGAGACGACGGCATCGAACTCCAGGGCGGCGGTCTTGAGGGGATAGACGATCTGGTCCGGCCGACCGGGCCGCTCGGCCGGCTTTCCGAGGGTCCAGGACTTGAGGACAACTTCTTCCTGGAGCTCCACCTCGATGTCGAGCGGACCCGGCTTGTGGGCGCGCAGCCGAGCGGCCGCGGCGGCCGGGTCGAAATCCAGATAGCGGTCCCAAGGGACGTCGTCGCCCTTCGACATGACGGTGCTGTCGGGGCCGAGGACGAGGCGTCCGCCGCCCGAGTCGTCCAGAGCAACGGCGGCCTTTTCGATCACGAGGCAATTCGGCTCGCAGAACATCCGCGGCAGGAATTTCTGGGGCTGCGGCAGGTGCAGGAACGCCTCCGCGGGAAAGGAGGAGTTGTATGAAAAGAGGCAGGACCAGACGAGGCGCTGTCCCGCGGCGACGGGGGGCGCATCGGCGAGGACACGCAGGCGGAACTCGAACGCGCAGGTCGACGTCGAGCGGACGATGCGCTTGCCCGTGCCAAGGGATGCGACCTCGAGGCGCTTGATCGGCGTCGTCGCGGGCGCGAGGAGGAGGCGCGAGAAGGCCGCGGCGTCGTTAGTTGTGATCGCGCGCGAAAGGCCGCGCGCGAGGATCCACGAGCGGTTCAGGAAGAAGGCGAGCCGGCGCGGCGAGAAGCCCGCATCCTGGGAGAGGAAGCGGCCGGTTTCCTCGTTGACGAAGCGGAGGGACGCCCCGAGGCGACCGAGCTTGAGCCGGAGCGCTTCCTTCATGGAGACGTCGAGTTTCTGGCGGGTGGCCTGGGAGGCGGTGGTCAGTCCGGTTGCGACCAGGTCCTCGACGGCGCGGCCCAGGTCGTCGAGGGTCGGGACGATTTTCCTGCCCTCCTCGAGAGTAAGGGGCGGGGGCGGCGGCTTGACGGGGGCACCCGCGGCCGCGACTTTGAGGAGCGGAGCCTTCTTGGGGTCGGCCGGTTCGTCGTCGGAGTCTTCTTCGTCCTCCTGGTCGTCGTCGACGGCCTCGTCGGCGGGGTGGGCCGCGGCGACGTCGAGCACCTCGGCGACGGTGTCGAGGGTCATGACGCGTTCGAAGACGCGAAGGCTAGTCTGGGCGCGCATCAGGGAGGCGCCGGCGGACGCGTCGTTTCCGCGGATGGCGTCGACGAGGGTGGAGGTGCGTTCGGCGAGGTGGGCGGCGCCGATGCGGACGCACTCGTCGCGGAGGGAGTCGAGGGTGCGAAGGTCGTCGGGGCCGGCGGTTTTGAGACCGCGGAGGGCGAGGTCGTCGAGCTCGCCGCGGAGCGTCTCGATCATCCCACAGACTTCGTCCCGCTCTTCGGTGGAAAGCATGAGGACTCCGCGCCCCTAGAGGGCGTAGTAGTCCTCGGGCATGGTCTCGGTGGGCCGCCAGTCGACCTCGCCGGCCTGGGCGCCCTTGTACCGGATGAAGGCCTGGCTCATGACGTCCTTGTCGAGGACGGGCTTCTTCTTTTTGCTGGCGGAGGTCCAGGTATCGGCAGTGGTGGGGTCGAGCTGGCCGGCCTGCGCCAGGCCGACGATCAGGACGAGGAGATGCTTGCAGAGGGACCCGCGAAGCCCGCCGCAGACGTTGAGGTTCTGGGTGCAGCAGGCAAAGTCGCCGCTGGCGGCGAGGCGGCAGGAGTAGAAGAGGTCGGCATCGGACTGGCTCTTGACGACGCCGACAAGGTGGTCGGGGCCGACTTCGGCGAAGAGCTGGAAGCGGTCGGCCTTGAGCATGCTGGTGGCCTTCTGGAGCTTGGCCGGATCGATGCTGCGTTGGAGCTTCTTGACGAGACTGGGGAGGTCGACGACGGGCTTGGCGGCCATGCCGTTCTTCTCCAATAGTCGGCTCCCAGGAGATTACCCCAAGTTCCGAAAAAGCGGAATGGAATTGGGAAGTCCAGGAATGAGCCGCGCAAGGTATGCAGGGGGAGACCTACCTTTAGCCCCGCGACCTGGCCATCGCCCAACTCCACGATCAGCCAGTCCCCGCCCTTGGGTTTGGCGACATCCATCGTGAAGAAGCGGCTCCGGACCTGCTTGGCTACCGCCTCGAAGACACCCGCGGGCGGGCCTTCATCGGTTTGACCCAGGTCCGACCAGTAAGCGAAGCTCAGGAGCGGCCGCCCATCCAGGTAGAAGAGGCGGTGTTCCCTTGTCAGCGGCATCCCGCTCTTCGGATGTCGGCCGACCGGCTCCAACTCGACGAACTCCCGGAAGACTAGGCCACCGGCCAACAGATCGCCCTGCAGCTCGACGAAACGACGGGCGACCCGCTCAACGACCGCCCGATCCGACGCCGACGGGATGAAGCAGGCCTCCGCCCACTCGTGCTTCCGCGACTTCACGAAGTCCTTCAAAATCAGGGGACCGTCCCCGAACGGGCGCAGGACTTCCATCACCTTGTCGAAGTCAAAGTCTGGGCCTCCGGGGATCCAGACACTCTTCGGAGTCCGGCCTTCGATGACCGGATACGACTCGGGCAAATGGTGGCACTGGACGTAGGCCTCGGGGGTATTGATCAGCCGGATCCCCTTGGCCTCAAGAGCCGCGTAGAGCGCGGCATACTGGGTAGGGGTGAGCATCCAGCCCCGGAAGATGCCGGTCTCGGTTCCCGACTCGGAGGCTTTGACCTTCCGCACCGCGCGCTCGGGGTTACGCTCGTGGACCAGCGCCTCATAGTCGATCTGCGAAAATGAGAGGCCAGCCTGCTCCGCGGCCGCGGCTTCCCCCGCATAGGATGGATCGACTTGCCGGAGATCCAGGGAATCGAGATTGAAGAGGATCCTCATCCCGGCAGCCCTTCTCCGGGGAGCGGGATGTCGGGATGCACCTGTTTCCACGCGGTGACGATCCGGCCCAGCGCACTCAACTTCAATTCCCGCCAGTACATGTAGTTGGCCTGGCAGGGGATCGCATTTGTTCGGAGTTCATCCACAAGTTGATCGTCACGCAAGTTAGACAGCGTCTCGAGCTGGCTGCGGGCCTCCAGACCGGCCAAGCGCCCGGTCTGGGGGACGCACCCCTGGAATCCGTCGCCGAAGAACGCGGCCACGATGAGGATCCGCCCGACAATGTGCTTGTTGAACTCTGAAAGCTCCTCCGCAGGGACCCAAAGTTCCGTATGACGCCTCGCGCCGACCGTCTTCTCCTCAAAGCGGGAGACGTAGGCCTGCTCGACCTCGAAGCGTGTCACGAACCCGGCTCGATGGGGGCTTGGCGCGTTCCAGTCGCGCGCAATCTCGACCGCGTACTCCTGATTCAGGACAGGATAGAAGATCGGCTGCTCGGGCAGCCGAGGCGGAAAAGCCCGGCTGTCGGCAGCAAGAATCAACTCCAGCTCCCGGATGCCGACCGGCCGGAAGAGAGTCATTGTCGACACGGCCATGATCTCAAGTCTTCGTTCCAAAATAGGGCATACGTACACCCTTCAACCGGATTGGCGAACGAGGGTTCGATGGAAGTGCGTCTGAAACCACCCGCTTTGGGCGGATTCACTTCCCCGACTCTTCGTCGAGCAGCCACTTCCAGATCGCTTCGACGCGGACCGCCGGACCCGTGGGAACCCATTGTTCCGGGGGCGCCGCTCCGTCGGGCGTCAGAAGGACGAGCTCCTTGCAGCGCGTGGCCTTCCCCGCTTTGTAGAGTGCGCCGTACTCCCTCGCAACCGTCTCCGGCTTGTCCAAGCCCGCGCAGACCTGAATCAGTTGCGCGACCTGGCGCTCGTCGCGGATCAGGAAGTCGACTTCGTAGTCGGGTTGGGACAGGCAGTACGCGTCGGCGCCCCGGCGCCTCAGCTCCTGAAAGACGAGGTTCTCGAGCAGCGCCCCGCGGTCCTGGCTCACCTTGGTCGTCAGCGCCCGCGTCAGGCCGTTGTCGACGGTGTACACCTTCCGCGCCTGGCGGACCTGCTCCCGGAACTTGAAGGCGAAGGGCCGCGCCAACAGGATAAGGTAGGCCTCTTCGAGATAGTGGACGTAGTTGCCCGCCGTGTGGACGCTCTTGAAGTCGAACGTCCGCTTGATACTGTTGTGCGTCAGGGACGTAGCGGGATTCGAGAAGCAGTAGAGCGAGAGCTCCTTGAGCGTCCTCGGCTGCCTCACCTTATAGCGCGCGGCGATGTCGCGTGAGACGATCTTGTCGTGAAGTTCGCGCAGGTATTCCGCCGAGCTGCCCGAAAGGACCATCTCCGGGAAGCCTCCCACCTCGCCATACTCGCGGAGCCGCTCCTCGAGATGGGCCTTCTCGCGCGTCGAAACCGACGTTCCCGGCAGCGCCTCTCCTCGCGCTGCGAGAAACTCGCGGAACGAAAAGGGGAAGAGCTCGATCGCCATATAGCGGCCGGTGAGGTGGGTCGACAGTTCGCGACTCAGGAGCTTGGAGTTGCTTCCCGTGATGACGAGATTGTGGCCGGCCCGTTGAAGGCGATTGACGAAGAGCTCCCACCCGGCCACGTTCTGGACCTCATCCAGGAACCAGAGGCGGGTCGAAGGCCACAGCGCGGAAACCGCCTTCTCCAGGCGCTGAAGATCCTCGGTCTTGAGGGAAGCCAGCCGCTCGTCGTCGAAGTTGATGTAGGCGAAGTCCTGGCCGGCGAGCACCAGGCGAGCGAGGACCGACTTCCCCGACCGCCGCACGCCCATGATGACTTTGATCAGGGGCCTACCGAGCGCTTTGCGGAGCGCGTGCTCCTGCGACCTGGGGATCCACTTCCCCGCCGGGGGTGGCGCCTTCAATTCCTCGTGTTGGTCGAGCAGGACTTGCCGGAGATCCTCGTCGGTGGGCATGAGGACATGTTAGATAGACTGCACAAGAATGTCAATTATTGTGCAGTATACTGCACAATAAGTGCAGCCTCCACCCCTCCACTCCACCCGGCCCGTGCGATATACGTCGCCGATCAGTTAGACTCTCGTCATGAAGCACGCGATAAAAGGAATCTCTTTAGGGCCTTCTCGGCGCACTGATCCGGACCGCCGGGCGATCGTGGTGATGAAACGCGTGGCCTTCGGCGTGCCTCCCCTTGAGGAGTTCTATTGGACCGGAGAGTGCTGGAGTGGGCATGGGTCGAAAGCCAAGCGGTACGATACCCTATCTCGGGCCAGGGGTACCGCAAGGCGACTCAAGCGTCAGCGTGGAAATCAGAGTTCCTCGAGCTGCACCGTTCATATCTATGCGGGTGAGGTCCCGATTCGTGCGCTCGGGCCCAGAGCCTACTGACGGTTATCCGGATTCACGGATTGACTGAATGAAGTGCTGTAGATGAACTAGAGGACGCCTTGCCCCACCTGATTCCTTTGGGGAATCATTCCTGGGTCGGGCAATCATGGTCGCAAACTACTACGATCATCCGGCACAGTCAACGGTCCCGGGGGGTGCAATCGCTAGCACTCCATCGCGAGGCTGATGACCGAGCCGTCGCTTGCTCATTGGTAGCCCTTCGAAGTTGGCACACTAATGGCACCAACGCCTGCGGCGAAGTGGGGGTATTTCGAGGCATGCGCAACCCCCTTGTCATCGGGGGTTAATGGAGCGGGCGACCAGATTTGAACTGGCGACCTTCTCGTTGGCAACGAGACGTTCTAGCCACTGAACTACGCCCGCTTGCGAGGATTGCTGGAAGGGCAATTATCGATTTGCCCCCAGCTCGTGTCAAGCGGCTTCCCGCTGGCACTCACGAGGACCTTTCGCTGGTGGATACCGGAGGGTCTTAGTCGCCCTCCTCCACCCCATTTTCTTGACGCCCCCCTTCTTAACCGCGAAGATCATCCCCATGAATCCCCGATTCCGGAATAAAGTCGTCCTCATTACCGGCGCCGGATCCGGCATTGGACAGGCCGCTGCCCTCGCCTTCGCCCGCGAAGGCGCCAAGGTCGCCGTCGCCGATATTGCCGTCCGCAGCGCCGACGAAACCGTCGCCCTCATCAAGAAAGCCAAGGGCAAGGCCATCGGCCTCCAGGGTGATGTCTCCAAACAGAGCGACTGCAAGCACCTCGTCCAGGAGACCGTCGCCCGGCTCGGCGGCCTCGATATCCTCTGCAACAACGCCGGCATCGGGGTAGCCGGCACTGCCGTTACCACCACCGAAGAGCAATTCGACGACATCTTCCGCGTCAACGTCAAAGGTACGTTCCTTCTTTCCCGGGAAGCCCTCTCCCAGGTTTTCCTTCCGAAGAAGAAAGGCGTCATCGTCAACACCGCCTCCATCGCGGGCTTGCGCGGCATCCTCGACCGCTGCGCCTACACCGCCAGCAAACATGCGATCGTTGGCCTCACCAAAGCGATGGCCGTCGACCACGTCAAGGACGGCGTCCGCGTCAACTGCATCTGCCCCGGCACGACGATGACTCCGTGGATCGATAAGCGCCTAAAGGAGGCACCCGACCCGAAGGCCGCGCTCGCAGCTCTCGTGGCGCGCCAGCCCATGGGCCGACTCGGCACCGCCGAAGAAATGGCCGCGGGCATCCTGTTCCTGGCCGCCGAGGACACCGCGTTCGCCACCGGCACGGCCCTCGTCATCGATGGTGGCTACTGCGCGTAGGGGGGTAACGCCGTTCCTCCGTCCAAAGACGGGACATCCCCTGCTTCTGCCGGCGGTACCCGCCGGCGGCACCGAGTCCCCAGCGATCCCCCACGGCAGAACCCGGTTGCCAGCCGCAGCGATGCCTTCGTCGCCTGAGGCAAATCCGCCTGTAAGGGCCTCCACCGGAACGGCACCACCATCAGCGCCTTCCGCCTCCATTCCCGCATGGCGATTCCGCACGAATCGTCCGGGGTTCAGCGTTCCCGCGAGTGTATAGGCTATTCTATTAAGGAGGAGCCTTCATGCTGCTGCGACTGATCACCATTCTCGCCCTGGTCGCGCCCGAGACCGGCCCCAAAGAGGCGGCAGTCGTGGCGCCGGGAGCGAACCAGCCCCATCTGGCCGCCTCCGACGACGGCGCGTTTTACGCGACGTTCATCAAGGACGGGAACATCGGGTTCTCGTGTTCGACGGACAAGGGGCGGACCTGGTCCGCTCCGGTTGTCGCGATCGACGCCCTCGGCCGGGGCAGCGGCGGCATGCAGCGCGGACCGCGCATCGCGGTCGACGGGAAGAAGACGATCTACATTACGGCTCCGCTTACCTTCGATGAGACCGAGCTCAATGGAAAAAAATATCCCGTCCGGGACCTCTTTCTGGCGGTATCGACGGACGGGGGCAAGACCTTCTCGAAGCCCGTCCAGATCAATGACGTCCCCAAGAAGGCGCCCGAGTCGCTTCACTGGCTGGCGGCCGCGCCGAACGGAGACGTCTTCGCGGTGTGGCTCGACCTCCGCCAGCGTGACAAAGGCCAGGATCTGGGCTACGTGAAGATCAGCGATCAGGGGAAGAAGATCGGCAAGAACGGCCTCCTGCCTGGCCCGCTTTGCGAGTGCTGCGCGCCGGGCCTGGCCGTGGATTCCAAAGGAAATCCGCTGGTGCTCTACCGGGAAGGCGGCAAGGTCAACCGCTCGATCTTCCTGGGAATCTCGACCAACGGCGGCGCCTCCTTCTCCAAGATCAATCGGATCAACACGGGAGAAACGAAAATCGACGCCTGCCCGATGGATGCGCCGCAGGTGGCGGTGAGCCGCGACGGATCGAAGATTGCGACGGCGTGGATGGACTTCCGAGCGGGAAGCAACCTCCGACACGTGCAGTGGACGATCGGCAGCGGCGGAAAATTCAGTCCGGAGACCTCGGCGAGCGACGACGCGAAGGGCGGCCAGGGTCACCCGTCGCTCGCCTTCGACGCCGAAGGGGCCGCCTGGTGCGCGTGGGAGGACACCCGCCGCGGCATCAACGCCCAGGGCATTTTCGCGGCG
>Ga0070731_10002797_pt1 | contig 16255 bp, 4 predicted proteins | sample Coa_R1_2_FD_66448 | JGI IMG/M metagenome (GOLD analysis project Ga0070731, IMG submission 66448) | Surface soil microbial communities from Centralia Pennsylvania, which are recovering from an underground coalmine fire - Coalmine... | ecosystem: Environmental > Terrestrial > Soil > Unclassified ...
GCGCTCGCCGTCATCGGCGCTTGCGTGTTGACCGGCAGCGTGCTCGTGAACAAACCGCTGGTCTGCGACAGAGTACCAGCCGCCGTCGCTCCGCCGATGCTGCGCAGGAAAAGCGCGTCTTTGTCCGTGTAATCGTCCTGATAGCCTTCGCCGAAAACGAGCAGCCCCGCGGACGTCTTCGCCAGCGCGGTGAGCGCCCGCCCTTCGCGCTGAATCGCCACGTGATTCGCATCGAATCCAGCCGGCAGCATCGACTGCGGAATCAACAGCACGCCCGGCGTGCTGTACACAATTTTCGCCGCCGTGTAGCTCGATACTGTCGATGGCGTTTTCGCGGAGAACCAGCGGGCGGCGGCGGCGGAGTTTATCGTGAGCGGCGCGCTTGCAAACGAGCAGCCGCCCGCTCCCTTGCGGTCGCGGCTCGTCATGCCGTCGCGGCTCGCATTCGCGTCGCTCGATGCACCGTTGAGTTCGTGCAGGCAGGCCGCTTGCACCACGAGATCGTCCGGGCCAAGTGTGCGCACTGTTGGAACGGCGACATTCCTGTCGCCGCTCTGCGCTGAATCGACGGCTCGGAGAGCCGTCCTACGATTTTGCGCAACGCTCGCCATCGCCACGTTGATGCTCTCCGCAGCGATGAAGGTGTCTCGCCGCGAATCCACCACAACCGGCCCCGCGATGTCGCGATAGGTTTCGTGCGAACCTTGAATGCTGACGCTTTCCAACTTGTACTCGCAAACGCCCGGCTCGGCCCAATCGTAGAATTGGTATAATTTCGCGTCGGGATTGGTGATGCGGCCGGCGATCAAGGCGGGATTGACGCGCGTCCACCCGCTCCCTTGCGGTCGCGGTTCGTCGATGGAGCGCCGATAGAGATGGAATCCCGCATTCTGAAATTCCGAGATGCAATGCCAATCGAGCCGCACGCCGGCGCCCTCCGCCCGCGCGGTAAAAGAAGTCACGGTGACCGGCGTGACGGACGTGCCGGTGAAGACGAGATCGACTTGGTTGTAGCCGGCGGGCAGCACCGCGCCTGGGCCAAGCGCGCTATGCAACAGCGGCGACGATCCGGAAATGGAATAGCGAAGATTGTAGTGCGTGCCCAGCGTGAATCCCGGTGGCGCGTCGAGGGTGAAGAATGTGTAGTTGATGGCGCCGTTAGTGCACGACAAAACAGTGTAGCTGGTCGGCGTCGCCGGCGTGGTGTCCGTGGCAAACGAAAAAACGCTTTCGCCGAAATTCGTGTTGACACCGTTTGTAACCACCAATTTCTGCGAAAAACCGCCCGCGTTCCTTACAACCACCGCGAATTTGCCTCCGCTGGAGAGATCGACCGAATCGGCGTTCATTTGCTCATTTGAAGTCAAGGCGCCCACCGTTTTGGCCAGACCGGGCCAGACGACCGCATTGCGATTTGTATCGGATGCAACTATTGTACCCGCCGTACCGGTACCGCGCAAAAGGCAGCCAGCCGACGCAGGCGTGTTGACGCTTGAGTTGTTGAGGTTTACGCTTTGACATGTTCCATTTACAGTGAACGTGCCGTTGTTGATTACTTGTACAGGTCCGCTTACCGACCCGCCGGCACTTACCATCATAGTCGCCGAGTTTAACACCTGTATACCACCGAGCATCAACGATCCATTCACCGTGAGGTTGCCTGTGTTGGCCACAAAAGAGGAATTATTTGTCGACATCAATGACGCGCCGGACGCAATGGTGGCACTGCCGTTGTAAATGTCTACCGCATTCCCCATGTTGAGGGACGTTCCAGACTGCAGATTGAACGTGCCGCCAAACATGGTGATGGCATTGATTGAATTGGGCCCGCCCGAATTGATGTTCGCAGTGCCGGAATTGACTCTAAGATTAGCCGTGGGATCCAGCGGGCCCGTTAAGATCAGCGTTCCACTGCCGCTTTGTTGCACCGTAATGTAGTTTCCAATCGAATTCGGCACGACAACCGTGTCGCTTCGGTTGAACAACAAATTATTGGAGCCGTTGGAGTTGCCGTCGCCGGAAATCGGACCGCTGCCAAGATTACCAGTTGTCCCGCCATTCCCTACATGAAGGTTTCCCATGAGCGACACGGCGCCGGTCAGCGTATTATTGCCAGTCAGTGTGACATCTGGGAAAGCAAAACTGGTTAAGTCTTCCACCAGGCTGAGCGCGCCGCTGCCGCTGAGGTCGTTTCCAAGTTGTGTGATAATTCCGCCAGAGTATGCCAAAGTTCCATCGTTCACCACCGGTCCGCTGCTGATCGTCCCAAAATTAAAATTGCCGAGGCCGAGCCTCAACGTCACGCCATTGTTAATTGTCGTTGTACCTGTATAGGTGCTGGTGTCGGTTAAATTCAGTGTCCCGTTTGCTCCATTTAGCGTAAACGATGTACCGGCGACGGGGACATCGACTTGAGCGGTGACTCCGTCGATAACAGAGAAAACTCCGGTGGTGTTGGTCAAGGGCGACTCGTTGCTGGTGACCAGCGACCCCGCGCCCACATTGTCGAAGATGACGGCTTGAGCCGTGTGCGCGGCTTCGAGCGTCACGGCATGGTGAATTAAGACCGTGTCGCCGGCAGCCGGAACCGCGCCCCCAAGCCACGTCGCCGCCGTGCCCCAGTTTCCGGCGGCTGCGGTGGCAATGATGTTGCCCGACGATTGAACCAGACCCAGCGGTGTCGTGGCATCGTATTTCGCCGCCTGGCTGTTGACGGTGTAGCCGGAGATGGGTGAGGCAATGTTGGTGCTCTGTCCATTGAAGAACAGGTTGGCGGTGCCTGTCGCGTTGCCGGCGCCGCGGATCAGGTTGACGGTCGTTCCCGCCGAAAGCGTTGGGAGCGCACCGCCAGCAGAGCTGACGGTCAACTGGCATTTGAGACTGCCGTTGGGAATCAGAATGACGGTGTTGGCCGTGCCGGGCGAAAACGCCAGCGTGCCGATGGTTTCGAGCCGGCTGGCGGAAGTTCCCGCCTCCATGCTGAGCGTGCCGCCGTTGAGCGTGACTAGCGCCGTATCAGAGACGCGGCCCGGCGATGCCGGTTCCGCGGTGGCGCCGACGCTGTTGAAGTCGAGCGTCGCGCCGGCATTCACGGTAATGGTTGGACTCGAGGCGATGGCGCCCGTGTTTCCAGTTATTTGCAGCGAGCCGCCATTGACGATTGTCGTTCCAGTGTAGAGTTGCGCGCCGGTAAAATTCAGCGTGCCGCCGCCGGTCTTGACTAAATTTCCGGACGTCGCGGCAGAACCGGCGAGGACCAAACTTGTTGCAGCGGGAACGTCAAATGTTGCCGTTTTTCCCGCCGTGACGGTAAAGTTGCGGTTCGAGTTGCCTTGGCCGCTCAAAATGCCGCCGTCCATGACAAGATTTGTCGCCGCACTGGATGAAGCGCCGATCGAACTGTCGGAAGTGCCCCCGTTATATATGTAGCCAGCAGACAATGTGCCCGCTGAGATTTTGGTGACTCCCGTATACGCGCTTGCGGTGCTCAAGAGAGCCAGCGTTCCAGCGCCGACTTTGGTCAATCCGCCGGTTGTCGTTGGATTACTGATCGCACTCGTAAGCGAAAGCGTTGTGGCCGGGCTCGTAACGTCGAATGTGCTCACAGTCGCGTTTGTGAGAACAATAAAGTGATCGGTTGAAACCGACGGGCCTGTGTATTGCAGCGTGCCATTTCCAATGATCAGATTCGTAAAGTTCGTTGCATTAAATCCCGTGCCTATCCCGCTCGGACTTCCACTGATATCCAGCAGGCCAATGCTCAGAACCCCGCCGTTAATGGTCGTGGTTCCGTTGTACGTATTGACTCCGGAAAGCGTCAAAGTGCCCGTTCCGGTTTTGATGAGATTTCCTCCCACCGTGGCGCCTCCGCCGTCGGAAATAATGCCGGCGTATGGGCCGGGACTGGTACTGTCGCCGCCAATCGTCAGGGTCTGAACGCCCAAGTTTAAGTTGCCGCCCGCCGCCCCTCCGCCGGTCAGCGATCCTATCGAGATGTTAAATCCGGTAATGTCCATCAAAACTCCGGCGGTATTGGCCAGCGTCACCGCTGAGTTTGTGCCGAAGGCGGTCGTGGAACCAGCTTGCAGAATTCCTCCATTGACCACGATGGGGCCCGTGTAGCTGCTGTTCGCCCCTGAAAGAATCAGCGTGCCCGGGCCGTTCTTGATCAAGCTTGCTCCCGCAAGCACCGCGCTTTCCGTAGCACTGCCGGTGCCGGACGCCGAGTTCAGCACTGTGCACAGTCCACTCGTGTTCGTGAGCTTGTCGGTCGTGGCGAGCAGCGAACCGACGCCCTGATCGAACAACACGGCTTGCGTGGTGCGAGAGGTGGTATCCACAGTGACATTGTGACGAATCACGATCATGTCGTTCGCCGTGGGGACGGCGCCGTTGAGCCAGGTGGTCGTGGCGCTCCAGTTCCCGTTTTGTTTCGTAATGAATGTGTTGGTGGTGGAACTTGGCGCGAGCCCCGTCGCGCCCGTCGCGTCGTATTTTGCGGTCTGACCATTCACCGTGTAGCCGGCGATCGGCGCGGCAACGTCCGTCGCTTGACCGCTGAAAAACAGATTCGCCGTGCCCGTGCTCACTGCTTCGCGAATCAGATTAACAGACGCTCCCGCAGAAAGCGTCGGCACGCTCCCGCCGGCGGTCAACTGGCAGTTGAATGCACCGTTGGCGGCGAGAATAATTGTGTTGGGCGGACCCGCGGTGAAGTTCAGCGAGCCAATCGTCTCCGTGCAGTTGGTCGTGGCGTTGGCCTCCATGCTCAGCACCCCGCCGCTGAGGGTGATGACAGCGCTGTCGGAGAGCCGTCCGGGTGCGGCTGGATTTGCGCCGGTCGCCTGAATGTCGAAAGTCGTGCCGAAAGTTATGTTGATCGAAGGGGAGGCCATCGTTCCCGTCAGCGTTAATTTGCCGGCGTTGATGGTGGTTGTTCCAGTGAAAGTGCTGTTTCCCGCAAGCGTGAGAACACCTGACCCCGCCAGCGTAAGACTATTTGCCGTGGTTCCATTCGCAATGGAGCCAAGCCCCAGTGCGCCGTTGCTGACCGTGACCGTGCGGCCGGTCCCCGCCGCGGTTCCGAGCGTTGTGGCGCCCGTTCCCAAGGTCAAGTTTTGAGCGCCCGCGAAGATGAAATTTCCGTTGATTGTGACGGCGTTGTTTGTCGTGCCAGTCAAGTCGATGTTACCGCCGCTCGAGTTCCCCAGCGTTCCACCGGAAATCACCAGCGGCCCGGTGCCCAGCCCTGAATTCGACGCGCTGGTGCCCTGCGAGTTGATGTTCAAACCGCCGGCATTGAGCGTCACACCGCCCGTGAACGTGCTGTTGCCGGCGAGATCTAAAGTCCCCAAACTGCCGGATGCAATGATCAAGCTGTTGGCCGTCGTTCCATTGGCCATAGTTCCGAGAACTAATTCTCCGGCCGTCATGAATAGGGTTCGGCTGGTTCCGGCGCCGGCACCCAAAGTTGAATTGCCCCCGCTCAAATTCAACAGGCCGCCGGTGAACGAGAAGTCGGCGTTGATCGCGAGCACGTTCTTCGTCGTGCCGGAAAGGTCGATCGACGGATAGGCGGTATTGTCAATCCCGCCGCCGTTAATGGTGAAGGTTCCAGTGCCCAAGGCTGAATTCGTGGCGAGGGTGCCTGGCGCACCGATGCCCAATGTGCCGGCGTTCAGCGTTACACCGCCGGAGAATGTGTTGTTGCCCTCAAGCGACAGTTTTCCCGTACCTGCTTTGATGAGGCTGGTGGCAGTGGTGCCGTTTGAAATGACCCCGTGGATAGTCGAGGCCAGAGACGGCGATCCCGTGGCGGTCACCGTGCGGCTGGTTCCGCTCGCAGTGCCCAGGCTCATCGTGCCGTTCAAGATGATATTTCTGATTGAAAAATCGGCATTAACGATCGTTGGATATGCCGCAAGACTCACTGTAGCACTGGGGCCGCTAATTATCGAACCGCCATTGATGGTCAGCGTGTTGGTGACGGCACCCAGCGCGGCGGAGGAATCCGCTTCCAGCGTGCCGCCATTGAGCGTTACGCCGCCGGTGAATGTGTTCGTCCCCGAAAGCGTGACGCCGTTCGTGATCAAAATTGCCACCTTGCCGCTGCCGTCGCCGATAATGCCGCTGACAGTTGTGAACCCTCCGGCTCCGCCAAACGTAAGCAACTGCGTTCCCGCTCCAGAAGTGATGTTGCCGGAGATTTTGGTGCCGTTCAGAATTGTCAAGGGTTGGCTGATCGTCACATTTCCGGTGATATTTCCAATGGCCGGAAGCGAATACGTTCCGCTCGTTAGAAAATTCCCGACAGTGATATTCCTGGCAACGGTGCCAAACTGGGGGCCGCTTAGTGCCGGACTGCCGTTAAAATTTGTCGTGGACGCGTCGCCCAAAACAATCGTGCTGGAGTTTCCGACCGTGCTGTTTCCGCTTGCCCCCACATTGGCGGTGATGAAAAGAGTCCCATTGGAAATGGTTGTTATGCCAGTGTACGTGTTCGCCGTTTCGACAATTAACGTGCCCGCTGAACCTGTCCCCGTATTCAGCGTCAGGCCGGCCGTACCCGCAAGTATGGTGGTCTGGTCGGTGGCGATAATGCCGGTCGCGACGTTTATTTTCCCTGTGGTGAGGGTCAAATCGCCGCCGAGCAACGTGTACGAACCGTTCATAGTAAGTGAATTCGCGACGGCGCCCGAAGGAATGGCAGGAAAATTGGTTGCACCGTTATTAAATACCACATCGTCCGTCGAAATTGGCGCGCGATTTTGGCTCCAATTCGATGCGGTGGCCCAAACATTGGTGGTGCCCTGCCATGTGTTTGTCGTTGAAGCCTGCGCATGGCTCAAGACAATCAAAAAAACCGTGATCAAGACGAATCGGAGTGTCATGTGTTATCCCCTCATTCGCGATGTGTGCTTATCTATGATATTTCCGGCTTGCCGGATTGATCGAAAAGAAGAGATTAGCGAAGCCGTATGCAGAAATCAATTCTGAACTTGCCGCTTTGGATTGCAAGAGTTCACTTGTAGAGATTCGTATGTTATCGTAATCGAGCGCATCGCAGCGTTTCAGCCCAGAATCATAGCGGGCTTCCGTTGACTTTGGTCCAGGGCGAAAATGCGCCAATTCCATGCAATTTGATCACTCGCTTCCACACCTTGTCGCCGCAAAAGGCGAAGAGTGTATTGAATTCAGGCCCGCCCAGACAGACTCCGATCACGCGGCTTCGATCGGGCATCGGCAAGATAACCTGCGACGGACCGTCATCGGCGCAGACTTGGATACCCATGCGCGTTGCAACAAACAGTTGCCCCTCCTTGGCGTAGCAAATGGATTCGGGGCCTGCGTCGTCATCCCAATCGGCTACGTGCAGCCAGAAGAATCGCTCTTTATTGCCGAGTGTGCTATCGGCGTTAATCTGGTAACTGTAAATCCATTTCGAGCGGCCATCGGCCACGGCCAACAGCCACTCGTCAGGCCGATAGGCAAGCCCAGCGGGAGATTTGATGCCGGAATCGACGGCGTGCTTCTTGCCATCTTTTACCCACCAAACTGTGCTGGCTTCACCGGGCTTTTCCTCGGCCGTGACGTACAAACTTCCGTCCGGCCGGGCGAGAATGTACTGCCCTCGAATTCCATCGGCTAAAAGGCGGCCTTTTCCAGGAGCGTCATAACACAGGATATTCCCGGTGTTGGTGGAGACCGTGTAAAGCTCGTCTTTGGGACCAATGGATAGACTGTTGGCTTGAGCCGCATCAGGCAGAAACACTTCGATCTTGCCATCAAGGCCAATGCGGCGAATCGTGTTAGCGGGAATATCCACGAAAAATACCTCGCCCTTCGAATTGCACGCGGGTCCGCGTGCGTCGCGAAATCCCTGTGCAACTAATTCCCATTTACCATCTGGGATAATCACGTCGCGTACACGCGGAGCGCTCGGCCCCGCTTTAACCGGTTCCGGCCAGCCCTTCCAGATGAAGCGCATCGCTTCCGGGAAGTGCTCATTCCATCCGGTAACGTGACCGCCCTCCAATGGATGGAACGAATAATCGTAGCCGGAGAACTTCAGCGCTTTGTCCATTTCCTGATCCAGCAGGTACCAGTCGCCGGCGGCGTTTTCCATGTCGTGGGTGCCGGTGGTGAGATAGGCGCGGATGGGCTTGGCTTCGAACTTGCGAATCAGAGTCGGGAATTCATGCCCGCCGCGAAACGCCACGAAGCTGCCGCTGTTGGCATAGACTCGCGAGAAAGCTTCGGGCCGTTCCCATGCGGCGTTGAACGCGGATATTCCGCCGCTGCTCCCGCCGGCAATGCAGCGATCGTTGCCGTTGGTGGATAATTTAAGGTCAAATGTTTTTGCGACGTACGGCAGCAACTCTTCGGTGAGAAAGCGGACATAGTTGTCTCCGACGCCGTCATATTCAAAACACCGATTCCGGCGACCGAGTGTATTTTTCATGGGAGCCGGCAGTGATCCTGACGAGACAAAAACGCCGATGGTGACGGGCATCTCCTTGGACGCGATGAGCGCTTCCAACATGCTTTTTTCCTTCGCATTGTAACCATCCTGCCGGACATAAACGCATGCAGGCGTTTTGCCATCGTATTGAGCGGGAATGAACACCGTGCCGCTTCGCTTCGTCCCTGGGAAGATCGCACTCTCAGTAAATTCGAAAGTTTTAATTGATCCTCTGAGGACATCGGCAGGGAACGTGGGCATTTTAGCGCCCAGAAGGGGTTTGATCAGCCATTGCAAATGCTCGTCGTCGGCGCGATATTCCCATAAATCTTGCTTTGCACCTGCATTGCTCTTGCCGCCGAAATCGTCGAGTCCTTTGCCGGGAGCATGTTTGGGGAGAAGACCGAACGTTCCCTCGGGATTGCGTTTGATCGCCCACAATTGCCAGGGTTTGCCGCTCTCCGTTTCGAGAACGATGCTCGTACCGCTGTCCGTTCCTCCTCCGGCCGCGGCGAGCACGAGCGTGGTGCTATAGAATGGCTTGATGGTATAGAAGCCGTCACCTTTGGCAGAAATAACCCATTTCTGATTTGCCTTTCCGGATGGAGCGCCGATCGATACTTTGGTATTTTCGGTCGTGCCTGAATCAACGGCTTCCAGAACCATCTCCGGCGCGCTGACCGGAACGATCGTAAATGAGCCCTCCCAGTCCTGAGCAAAAACGTCTGCGCTCAATACGAGTGCCAAAAATAAAGTGACGATGGAAAAAGTACGCTGTCGCATTTTGCAATGGGGGTTCATTTTTTCCTTTCGGGCATCGGCTCGCACCCAATCATTCATTCTTCTTCGGCAGCAATGACACAAAAAAGTCGACCGCTTTGTCCGCAAAGGGCTGATGGCCAGCGCTGGGAACCTCAGTGAGCGTCAGATTCTCATAGCCGTTCTCACGAGCGAGCTTGCTGGCGTCTTCCCATTGCTGGGCGAGAGCAGACTTGTACGCGTCCTTGTCGCCGAGAAATGCGTGGATCGGAAGCTTAGTGCGCTCTGGGGCTTTCGAAATGTCTGCGACGCCGCGAAACCGAAAATTGGCCGCAGTCGGTGCCGCCCCGGCGAGGAGTTCGGGATGCGTGAAGATGCATTGCCAGGCCAAATGTCCGCCCGCGGAAAAGCCGGTGATGAAGAATTTCGGTTGTCCCTTGGCCGACTTTTGAACTTCCTCGACGATCGCCAGAACGGCTTTCAAGTCGGCCGGATCGTTGCCATTGGAACTGACACATGGCGTGACAATAATGAACGGTTGCACGCCACGCGCCTTGATAAATCCTTGGCAATTTCCCGGGAAATTGTGGCCCGATCCCTCGATGCTCACCAGAATCGGCCAAGTGGAGTTGGGCGTCCAGCCCGTGGGGAGCGACAAGTAATATTGTACACCGACGGCCGCGGCCGTTTTAAGCTCGGATTTCGGGTCCGAAATCTCGCCGCAACAGCCGCAGCGGACCAGTACGGCGACAACGAATCCGATGATGAGCGGCGTTTGGTAGCGCATGAAACATCCTCTGAATCAATTAGAGGATAGGAATATCGCATCAAAAGTCCAGCGGACGTGACGCCCAGTCGTGCCCAAACTGTCGCGGACGCTGGAATCGATGTGCGGGCCGAAGACGCATCCGGGCAACGAGCAGATTGCGAAATTCCTGTACCAGCGCGCCGACGAAGTCTTCAACTACTTGCGCGATCCGCGACTGGGCGCCACGAACTGGCGTGCCGAACAGGCCGTGCGCCCCGCGGTCGTGAACCGCAAAGTGTGGGGCGGCAACCGAACGGAGGCCGGCGCCGAAGCGCAAGGACGGCTGGTATCGGTGCTGCGGACCTGTTGGCAACGCGGACTTCACGCGCTCGATTTCCTCTCCCAAACGCTTCGTGCCCCGCCGCAAAAATGTCCAAAGCTCTTGCTTGCCACAAACTGACCCCTATGCTCGCAGACCATCAGATAGATGCGCTTGAGGGCGGTAAACAATTACTGACGATTTTATCAAGGTAAACGGCCCTCGATCAACGAACTGGTCACTGATGTCATGCCAACCGGGCAACGCCGTTACAGAGAATCCAGGAAACTTAAATCTCAGGTTATTCATTTCAATTGCCCCGGGTATATTGCATTTGGAGCACCACAATGGGTAATAAAATGCGTGGTTATTATCCTCGTTTCCTCGTTAGTCATTGCCCAGCCTTTGTTTGGGCTGTAATTCGACGTAAAACTGAATTCCAAATTTGAGGTTTTCCTCGGATTTAACTTGAAGGATCGCCGCGAAACTGCCATCCACTATCCTGAGGATCGAAGGGGGTCTCGGCAGGCGAATAGGTTTGGCGAGGGTCGCTGTGCAATTCCTTCACTCGCAATTGCCGCAAGGGAAAGGTAAGCATCATTAACGTCGTTCATTTGCTGCCTCTTCCGGGGGCAACTCAGATATCTCCCACTGCGCCGAAACGTTTTTGCGCTGAAGAAAGATTCCGGGCAATGAATGAATGAAAATCGCCAAGGTAGGCTCAAGCTCTAAGACTTCATCCAGCCTCCAAACCTTAGGGTCGCTTCCATTATCGACATCTGGATGCCCCCAAAACTGCCAACCGCTATCGCCCACTCGCGCCGGCTCATCTTTACAGGCGAATAATATCGGCGATCGCTTCTCTGCCACGCTACCACTCACGATCGCGGCGAGCCCAAGGTCCGCTCGGCTAACTATCATCAGTTTGCTCCCTTCTTTAGATTTTCAATGTCCAAAAGCACTCGCGCATTGTCATTTGAATTCTCTCCACCTTTAGATCGGGCCGTGTCATGATCGATATGCGCCCTTGATCGGTCAGGAATCTCCGCTCCTGTCTCCGAGACAAGCTTTCCTGCATTTTGACTTGCGTTTTCATCCAGAATTGCCTTTCTCTGCGCAGTCGAATACCTTCTGTAAGGCTCTACTTTTCCCACATCTGGAAGATGAGAGTATGGACCGCCCCCTTGATTCGAATACCGGCCATAGTCCGGGTCCTGGGCGATATCCGTTATCGCATCGACGCGCGCCCTCTCCGGCAAATTCATCCTCTTATCGCCGAGCGGCTTGACTAATTGCCCTTGGGTTGCCCTCGCCGTTCCGCCAAACTGAGGCTCAAAGGGCTCAATATATTTACCAGAGGACAAGCGAATATCAAGCGCTCCTGGCTCGGAAAACGTTATCTGCGTTCCATTGGGCGCAATTATCGGCTCTGGCAGCGGCCTAAGTGACGACCTCGGCAGCAACTCCGGCGCTGTCTCTGCTTCCGCGGCATACACTTCACCCTCCTTCATTCCTTCAGTTATGAGAAATGCTTGCTCTCCAATACAGAGGATGTTTTTCGTCAACTTTCGCTGGAACTGCGCCGACGTTATCTCTCCGCGCCTGAATTGAACACCTAGCTTTGGAATCTCCCTTATCTCAGACGGGACATCTGCTGCAAGCGTCTCTTTCGTCGCCTCCCAAATTGTAACCGGCGGTCCCTTCGGGTGATTACGTTGATACTCCATGATAATCTCAAAGTCGCGTTTGGGATCTGGAAAGGCGGGATTGGTATGGGGCATATCATCCCATTTTCTCAAGACGGCTTGAGCCATGTCTATAATGGGAGGTTTTTTTGTGAGATAGTCCCATATTCCACCTAGAATATCGCCAAAATCCGTCCCCATCGGGTCCGTCCGATTCGCCGGATCCCCGCCGCAGAACCCATACACATTCGGCCCATTCACCATCCCCAATGGATCGCGGCTGTACCATCGGCCAGTAATTGTATCCAGATTCCGATGCCTGCCGTATTTGTCCTTAAATCCCGGTAGACTATGGAACCCTTGAAAATCGACCCACGACTCCAAACTCGCATTCGGCTCCGTCACCGTCACGTTCCCGAACGCATCCATCGTCTGGCGCTGAAACACACTTCCCGCCGCATTTGTCACTCCATACTCGGAGCCGTTGACATCGCCCAACCAATACTTTGTGCCGTTAGTATCCATCGACCACATGATATGATCGATACCGGCGTTGACATACGTGCGCGTGCCGTTCGTCGGTGTGGTTTCCGAAAGGATGGATCCGTCGAAACCATAACTAAAATTGCGCGTCTCGCTGTTGACCGTGATCGAGCCCGCCTGCCAACCGCCGCCGCGCTGGAATTGCGCAGTGTCCGCATCGTCCGCGATGCCTTCGTACTTGTGATGCGCCGCCGTCATGTAATTCAACGCGTCCCACTCATACGTATACGTCTCGCTCCCAATCGTGTTCGTCCCCCACGCAATCGAATCGTTCGTCGAGTTCCCGAAATCCGCAATACATTTCCCGCTCGCGGCCTCGTTGTCGTCAATTAAACTCACCGTATTGCTGATCGCCGCGGCCTGCGCCAGGTATGTGTGCGACGTGCCGTCCGAACCGCGCACGGTCAGACTCTCGATTGAAATGGTGTCGCTCGATACCTCATCGGCCGTGACGCAAAACCCGATAGTCCCACCCAGGCTCACGCCGCTCACCAGCACCGTCTTGAATTGATCGCCCGTCGGCGCGAAATCGAGTGTCTGTCCCGCCGCGTCGCCGTTCTTCACATGGTACGTCAGTTTTTTGCCGTTGATATTCTTGTAGCTGACGACAATCGTCGCCGTGATGGTATGTGTTTTCTGAAGTGTGTTGCCATTGTCGTCGTATACATAATCCAGCCGCGACCCATCCGCCAACTTCGCCGATGTCAATTCATACCGCGCGTTCACCGCGTACGTATCCGCTCCCTTCCCCGAAATCGTCCGCGTCAGCCGCGTCCCCACGTTGTCATAGGTATAGCCAATGGTATAGTTCCCGCCGCCGCCTGCGTGCATCTCCGAAGTCAGCCGCAGGCCGGCGTCGTACCCAAACGCAATCGCCTCGCCGCTCGGCGCGATGGTCAGCGAACTGCGCCGCCCCGGCGCCGCAAACCCCGCCGTGAAACTCGCCAGCGTCGTCTGGTCCTTCGTGTACGCCAGCCCCGTAATATCCATGTCTCCATTGTATGTATACGACTTAACAATCCCGTTCCCATACGTCTCCGCGTTCAACACTCCCGCCGCGCTCCGCCCGAACGTCACGCTGTTATTGGCAATCGCATCGGTCATGCTCTGCAGGAACGGCGTCTGTCCATTCGCCGTATCGTACGCATACGTCAACTCCGCGCCCGCGTAGCTCTTCTTCGTCATCAACCCCAGCGGATGGTTGTACTCAAACGTCTCCGCATCGCTGCTCGCCACCCTCCCGCACTGATCCAACGTCCAATGCATCGTCCCGTCGCTGGTCGGCGTGTAGCCGTCGTAAGTATAAGTCAGCAGATCGCTCGCCTGGTTGCCATTCACGACGCTCAGCGCCGAGCGCAATCCATTGTCAAGATTCCGCAGCGCAAACTCATGCCCCATCGCATCGCTCATCCGTATCGCGAATCCCGCCGGGTCATACCCCACCGAGCTGTTCTTCCCGCCGGGCAAACTTGTTTTCACGCAGCGGTGCTGGTTGTCGTATGTAAAGTTTACAACATAGCCGTTGCCGTCGGTCACTGAATCCATATCCTGCGCGTCGTTGTAATGGTAAGTCAGCTTCCCCTGGCCGGTCACCGTCTTCGCGGCAAGCCGGTTAAAATTGTCGTAGCAATATTTTTCCACACGTCCATCGGAATAGGTCACTTGAGCTATTTTTCCGTTGGCCGCGTAATCGGTGTGCGTGTGCCGTTTGCCGGGTCCATTCACATCCGTGGTGCGCCCCGCGCGGTCGTAACTATATTTGACCGTCCGCCCGTCGGCATCCGTGGCGCTTTGCAGCAGGCCGGTGTTGTAGTATGTATACGTGGTGACATTCGCGGACCCTTCGGGATCTTCGAGCCGCACCACGCGGCTGGCCCTGTCGTACTCCTTGTATCTGACATAAGGCGCCACGTTGCAGCCGTTGACCGCGTTCCCGCTCTCGTCCATCGCCATCAGGTACGTCTCGCGGATCGCATTTCCATTGTCGTCGTACTCGAACTGCACGCCGCGCCCGTCGCCAAACAGCAGCGCCTTCAACTCCGCCGAATCCGAATCGTAAATATACTTTGTCACCTCGCCGCGGTCGTTGGTCACCGAGCGCACCGCGCCCGACAGATGCAAATCCACGCCGCCGCCGACGCCCGCCTGGTCCTTCACGCCGGTCATGATTTTGTCGCCGGATGTATATTGAGGATGGATGGTCTTCCCGTTCCCATCGGTCAGCGACAGCGCCTGCCCGTCGTTCATGTACTTGCACTTTTCAATTACATCCTGCCACGGCCCCACGCCTGCTATGCCCGGCGCCCCGTCCGTCCCGCCCACCGCGCTGAACGTCACCGGCGTCGTCTCGTGCGTCGTCCACGCCGCGGGCCGGCCGTGCGCGTCCGTCGAAAGTATCTGCGTCAGCGCGCTGGTCAGCGTGTCGGTAACTTTATCCGGCGTGAATTGATACTTGGGATTCGCCGGATCAAAGTGCCGGTCCACAATCTGCTGTGAATTAATCGAAGTCGCGGTCGAACGCCCCAGTCCGTCGTTCACGTGCGTGATCGTCATGTCGCCGGGCGGCTTGACGCTCCGCGCCATGCCCAGTTCGTCGCGCTGAATATCGGTGACCAGCGACACATCCGGCATGCCGGACCGCGTCACCGCGCCATTGCGGTCGTGGACCGCGGTTTGTGCCGCAAAGCCGGGGACCGTAATCGACTCCGTCAAGCCGTTCAAATCGTACGTACGCGCGGCCGCCTGCCGCAGCACATCCGCCGTGGCGTCGATGCGGCCAGAGGGCCTAAAGCGCTGCGTGAGCGCATCGTTCCCCGCGGCATCCTTTTGCACCACCGCTTTCCCCGCGTCGTCAAAAACCGTTTCGTAAACCCGCTTCGCCGAGCCGTCACCAGGAATCGCGCTCATCCGCGGCACCTTCACGATCGTTCGCCGCCCCAACAAATCGTATTCAAAATCTATTTGGATCTTTACGTCATCCGTCGCCTGAATCTCCGCGCTGGCGGGATTAAGATTTGCGTCGAAATCAGAAAACGTCGTGACCGTCCCCGATGGCGCCGTTACACTCTCGACCGCTCCAATCTCATTGATGCTGCGCGTGGTCGTGCGGCCATCGGCGTCTTGCATCATGATCCAATTGCCGGCGGCATCGTAAAACACGCCGGAACTTCCGCCGTCGTCGATATCCGCGCCGCCGCCGTCCGGCGCCGCCGCGGCGCTTTTCTCGCCGTCCGCCAGCAACGGACCCTGCGTGACGGTGTTGCGCCCAAACACGTCGTACCACTTCTTGATGTGCCGGCCCGTGGGTAATTGAATGTCAAGGGGTTGTCCGAAGTAATTGGTGGTGTATTGCGTTTTGCAATTGTTCGCGTCGATCCCCGCGCCCTCCAGCGTCGAGCTCAGAATCCGTCCCACGGAATCGCGCGTGAATGTGCGAATCACGCCGTCCTTCGGCCCTTCGATGCGCTGAACGCCGAAGCGGTCCTGAACCACGGTATAGGTCGATCCCGCCGATGCCGAATTCGCATCGGTGGAAGTAATGACATCGGTGAGAATGGTGCCATCGAACGACGGACAATGCCCGACGCTGTCACCTTTGCTCGATTGGGTGGCCGCGGTTAAAGTAAACGACTCGATGTAGTTCGGACCGTCGGAACTGTAATTGGTATTGTTTTCCTGAGTGTATGCCGTTGACGAAATGCCAACGCCGTCCGAGTCTAAAACGCTCTGCAGCTTTCCAT
>Ga0070731_10002798_pt1 | contig 16255 bp, 16 predicted proteins | sample Coa_R1_2_FD_66448 | JGI IMG/M metagenome (GOLD analysis project Ga0070731, IMG submission 66448) | Surface soil microbial communities from Centralia Pennsylvania, which are recovering from an underground coalmine fire - Coalmine... | ecosystem: Environmental > Terrestrial > Soil > Unclassified ...
AGGGGTCAGGGGTCAGGGGTCAGGGGTCAGGGGTCAGGGGTCAGGGGTCAGGGGTCAGGGGTCAGGAGCCAGGACTCCTGACCGTTTGCTCCCCATCGAAAATCCCCGCCGGAAATTCATCGTGAAATGGCAATCGGAAGTAGTTCCCTGGATGTATCCCATCCGTGTCGAAAATCGCTTGGGGTCACTTGTGATAGGTTAATTTCCCGAGGTTCTCTGATATGAAAGCCATTCGCATTCACGAATTCGGCGGTCCGGAGGTTCTGCGATACGAGGATATTCCTGATCCGCAGCCTCGAAAAGATCAGGTTCTGGTGCGAGTCAGAGCTTGCGCCATGAATCATCTCGATCTCTGGGTGCGCAAGGGCCTACCGGGCGTGAAGTTGCCACACATTCTCGGAAGCGATATTGCAGGCGAGATCGTCGAGGTCGGTGAATACGTCACAGGTTTCAAGACGGGGCAGCGGGTGCTGATCGCGCCCATGCACTTTTGCAATCACTGTGCGAAATGCGTGGCGGGACTCCAGAATCAGTGCCCTGAATTCAGCGTGCTGGGACATGTGGTGGACGGCGGCGACCGCGAGCTGATCGCTGTGCCCGCCGTCAATGTAATTCCCTTCCCCGACAAACTCGATTTCGTTCAGGCTGCGAGCGTGTCGCTGGTGTTTCTGACTGCGTGGCACATGCTGGTGGGCCGCGCGGGAATTCGCCAAGGTCAGACAGTGCTGGTGCTGGGTGGGGGATCGGGCGTAGGAATTGCCGCCATCCAGATCGCGAAGTTATTTCACGCTAACGTGATTACCACCGCAGGTGATGAGATGAAATTAGAGAAGGCGCGCTCACTGGGGGCGGATCACGGTATCAATCATTACAAGCAGAAAATCTCGGAAGAAGTGCGCCGGATTACAAACAATGCAGGCGTGGACATCGTGGTGGAACACGTCGGCACTGCCACCTGGGAAGAGAGCATGAAGTCGCTCAAGCCCGCGGGTACTCTCGTGACCTGCGGCGCCACCACCGGATCCAACGCGGGTTTCGATTTGCGGTTCCTCTTCTCGCGCCAGCTTTCCTTTTTGGGTTCTTACATGGGAACGATGGGCGAGTTGTACGAAGTTCTCGGACACGTTTTCGCCGGACGAGTGAAGCCCGTGGTGGATCGAACGTTTCCTCTAAAAGAGGCTCGCGCGGCGCACGAATACATGGAAGCCAGCCAGATGTTCGGCAAGGTCGTGCTTATCCCGTAGGACAAGGACAATGGCCTGCCCACCCGATGCTAGCACCGAGCGCTCGGTTAGGATGGGGCACCCAGCAATCATGCTCATTTGCTTTTGCGTTTGACCACGCGGGCAGCGGATTTCGGCCCTGGGCGAGGTTTACCAAGAGCAGCCTTGGGCTTCATGGCACGGTTAGGTGAAACCTTCGTTCCGGAAGTGATTCTTCCCTGGGTCAAGTCTACGGTCACAGAATCCCGCAGCGTAACCGGGCTGCCCCTAACCGCTGTCTTGAAATCAATTGAAAGTGTTTTGGCATTGGTGGTGATTGTGAGATATCCGAACTCCACGATCGGATCGACTTCCAATGTCGTATCCGCGATCGTGTAAGGCGCCTTCGGAGTGGAAAACTGTGGCGGAGTTGCGGCGAATCCGCCGGACCCCGAAACCACATAAGGAATCTGTTTTCCGCCCACGGCCCGCGTGAAGCGCTGATATAGGTGAGCGTGGCCTGACAACACTGCATCGGGCCACAAACCCGCAGCCTGACAACAACTGTCGATATCCTGTTCAAGCCCGGCGGAGCCGCCGTGTTTGGCGTCCACAGAAGCAGGCGGGTGATGGACAGCGATGAGGACAGCACGATTTCCAGCCTGTCGGTCAGCCTTGAGCCGTCGAAGTTCGCTGGTCAGAAACTTGAGCTGGAGGTCCCCTTTCAATGCCGGGAAATGACCGTTTTGCGATGAGAGGACGCCCGGACCGTCCAGCACATTGCTGTAGAGACCGATGATGGACACGAAGGGTGCATCCAGCGTGAAATAAACCGCAGGTTCTGTCATTACCGTGCGCACCAGGCCGCCGGAATCGGGTGATGAAGCGGCCTTCGCGGCGCAGAAATTTCTGAGATAAGCTTCGAGAGTTGGAACCTGCGGCGTGGCTGACGTCGCACCGAAAACCATGCCGTCGTGATTCCCCGGTATGGCAAAGATGGGGCGATCGTAATCACGAAACGGCTCGTAAAACTGATCGTAGTAGTACTGCGCTTCCCCGAAGTTGTAAATGAGATCCCCGAGGTGGAAGAAAAAAGCGGGACCGTTGACGCCTGCCGATTCCACGTCGGCGGACATGGAATCGGCAACCGCCGCTTCATGAGCAATCGCAGTCGCTACGCTCTGGGCACGGTCTACTTTCGCGGCACCGGTGTCTCCGACGGAGTGAAACGTGATCTTTCCCGCGGCCTGAACCGCATTGAGGACCTCCTGCGGAGCAAAATCTTTGAGGTTAAGGTTGGTGACTGCACCCGCCCGGACCGGAGGAATGGGTTGTACCTGGTTCTTGTGCGCCAAGTAGTAGGACGAGTTGTAATACTGCTCGCTGACGTTGTCCTGCTGGAAGGAGGTTTCGTCGGGGCTGGGTTTAGGCTCGGCATATAGGCGATTGCCCGGACCTTCCAGATTGGCTCGCATGTTGGGCAGCTTGATGAGCACTTGGACCTCCTGGGGGGGGTTGGTCTAAAAAGCGATCGTCCCGGAATTAAAGTTCTGCGGTGGTTTAAAATAATAGCAATGGCTAAAGGCGTCAGCTTCGGTCCGTACGTCACCATCGAAAATGGCAAGAGAGTGGTGAAGGAACTTACCTACGGCAATCCTACGCCGGAGGGAGTGGTGCTCACCACCATGGACAACGCGGTCAACTGGATGCGCAAAAATTCCATCTGGCCGATGACGTTCGGCCTGGCCTGCTGCGCAATCGAGATGATGTCCATGGGCGCTGCGCGGTTTGATATTGCACGGTTTGGAGCCGAGGTTTTTCGGCCGTCGCCGCGGCAATCGGATCTGATCATTATTGCCGGGCGCGTATCGAACAAGATGGCGCCGGTGATTCGCCAGCTTTGGGAACAGATGCCGGAACCGAAGTGGGTGATTTCGATGGGAGCCTGCGCGACTTCGGGCGGCGTGTTCAATAACTACGCGCTGGTGCAGAGCGTGAACCAAGTGATTCCCGTGGATGTGTATGTGCCCGGATGCCCTCCACGACCCGAGCAGTTGATCTATGCGATCACGCTGCTGCAGGAAAAGATCCAGAAAGAACGCGGAACGGTGAAGCGAGCGTTGAATTTAATATCCGATGAGGCGCCAGCCAGCCCGGACGTTCAGCCACACTCGTAATCTTCTTGCCCCAGTTGTCATTGACCGGGCAAATTCTCCGACGTAAGATTCAGTGCAATCGCGGGTTGGGGCCTTCCTGCCCTGATTGTATGGAAAAGCAGGTTCCTCGACTGCGTTGAGCGATTCGCGTCACGAATCGCCCAACTTCGCTCGGAATGACAATTTTGAGGGATGTTAGAACTGCGCATGCAGACCACTTCTTTTGACGGACGTCGTGGCGAACGAGGCCAGACCATTATTCTGGTCGCGATTTCGCTGATAAGCCTGCTGGCGATGGCGGCGCTCGCAATTGACGTTGTGACCCTGTATGTAGCCCGCACGGAAATTCAGCGCGCCGCCGACGCGGCAGCATTGGCCGGGGCGAAAGCGATGGCTGATTCGGGGATCACAACACTGCCGACTTCGGACCCTGCGTTTTCTTCAGGGAATGTGCAAGTTCTCGCGCAAAGCATGGCGACCTCGGCCATAACCGCGGTCCTAGCAGCTCCTAACAACCAGGTGTCGGGATTCACCGTAGCTCCGGGAAGTCCGACATTTAACTTCCCCGCATCGCCGGGAGCGGCACCGGTTAACAATCCTCATGTGACGGTCACACTGCAGCAAGCAGGATTACCCACGTTTTTTGCTCACATTTGGGGAACGAAGACGGCGACGGCAGCCGCAACGGCGACGGCGGAAGCATATAACCCTGCGAATACACCTTCGGGGACCAATTTCACCCCAATTGCGCCCCGAAGTGTGAAACCGTGGCTGGTAGCAAATTACGATCCGCTGCAACCGCCGGGCACCACATTCGTAAATATTGCGACCGGAGCAGTTGAAAACGGAGCGATTGGAGAGACGTTCGATTTGGATGCCGATTGTCTAAATACCCATCATTTCCATTGCCGTCTGAATGACAATCCGCTTAAGGCGCATCCGGCGCCACCGTCGACGTACCCTTACGTCGACTACGTTCCTGCCCCGCCGTCAGCCAACACGGCAAATGTTTGCCCTACCGGCTGCGGAGGGGGCACCCAATACGAGCAGACGATTGAATGTGCCGATGCAGATCAATACGCTTATTACCAGTGCGGCACGAACAACAATGGCACGACAATCTCATGGTGGGGTGGCGCGAACCCAAATGGCATCGGGAATGGGGGTGGTAACGCCAGCGCCGATGGCGTGCAGTGCCTGACGCATGCAACCGCTGCCGGCCCGGGACAGGGACAGGATACTCTGACTCCTGGTTCATGGGCTAATGGCACCGCTCCGTTCCAGATCACCGGACAGAGCGGAAATTCAGTTACCACGAGCAGCTCTATCGTCACTATCCCGCTTATCGATGCCACCCCTGCATTGCCCGCGTATCCCGGCGGTCCGGTAACCATCGTCGGCTTTCTACAGGCCTTCATCAACGGATATGAGCCGGGTTTTGGTGGTACGACAGGCGACATCAACATCACCGTGCTGAACGTGGTGGGGTGTAGCGGAAATGCCAATGGGACACCGATTATCGGCGGCGCTGGGACTTCTCCGGTTCCAGTTCGACTGATCACCCCTCCGTAGAGACAACCCGCACCGCGGCAGTTTCCGGCCGACAACTGGGCCGGGTTCGGAGAACTAATCCAGATTGGCGACGGTCGCGTTTGCCGGGATTGTGCCCAGCAGAAAGGTACTGCCCGGTGAGATCAGATGGAGAACATTGTTGAAGTGCCACTGATAGGGATAGGTGATGCTGACCTTGGTGCACGGCGCATAAACGGTAACGCCGCCGTAGTTGGTCATGGTAAGCGAGCACGACGCATTCGCGAGACCACCGGTGGGGTCACGAGAAATCGTTAACGTTAAGGTCCCGGCGCAGCCATTTCCCGCGGCAGTATAAGCCCAGGGTGGGCCCGCAGCCGGCAGTGCGGCGGCGTTCAAACCGCAATCATTGATCCTGGCCGCGACCAGGTAAGAGTCCACCAAGTAACGGATGGCGTCGATCGAGGGCGGGGCAGTGCAGGTGTTACAGAGATCATTCGTCGGTTGTGCTGCTCCAAATCGTGCCCCTTCGCGGGTCACATTGCTGAGCTCCTGCTTGATGTTAAAGGCACCGCCGAAATCGAATATGCCGACGACCAGGACAATCAGTAAGGGAAGGGCGACGGCGAACTCCACGATGGCTGCGCCACTATTGCATTCCGCCTGTTTGAGGAGTCGCCGCGTGAATAGGTAAATCCCAGACGACATCAGTATTCCCCGGCCATCTGCACGTCAGCGGTGAGGATGATCTGCTGGTTGTTTAGGGATGTAAAGGGCAACCAGAACTGATAGGGATATTGAAAGCTGACCACCACTCCGCAGGCCGCTGCGCCGCCGGCCGCCGGTGGGGTCTGCAGCTGGACGTTCTTGCAGACATATACGTTGTTGCTGGTGGTGCAGGTGCCGCCGCAAACCCCCGCATTGACAGTCGGCGCGTATGGTTTGATTTGGCCCGGATCCACGCTGGAGGCTTGCAACGTCTGGTTCACCGCATTCACGACATTAGCGGTGACAGGTGCTGCATTGCCGCAAGTGCCGCAGGTTTGCGCAAGGGCCACCCGTGCTCCTTCCCGCGCGGCGTCATTAATGGTGGCGTAGGTATTGAAAGCGCGGCCGAACCAGTAAATGCCAAGGAGAATCATGAAAGCCAATGGCAGGACCAGGGCGGCTTCAGCTATTTCTGAAGCTCGGTCATCGAAAAGTGTCTTTTTGATTCGCCAGCAGTGCATGGTCCGCCGCTAATCGACAGGATTTTCAGGAATTCTCACATGCAGTGCAGTCCAAGTCAATGTGACTCGGGTGCAGCGATGAGCACACTCCAGGAGAGGCTTGCTCGGGATGAAAAGCTGAAGAATGTGATTTTTGCGGGTCTTAGCCGATGGGCGGGCATCTAATTGTTCAGGTTCCTCTGTAACTCATTCATAACGCTAGCGGTGGTACAGTAGTCTGTGAACCATCGGCATGGCCTTGGGAGATACCAGTAGCGGGTTTTGGAGGCGCAATCGCTGGCTGATGAGGGCATCGATTATTGTCGCCGGGGTCTTGCTGCTCGCCTCGTTCATGTCGCGAGGTGATTCGGTACCGGTGCGCGCAGCTACGGCGCAAGTAACCGATATACGGAGCGTGGTATCAACCAACGGCAAAGTTGAGCCGATACAAAATTTTGAAGCCCATGCTCCGATTGGAACCACGGTGAAAAAGCTGCTCGTCAAAGAAGGTGATCAGGTGAAGAAGGGGCAGCTGCTGGTGCAAATGGACGATGCCGATGCCCGCAGCGCGGCAGCGCAAGCGCAGGCGAACATCAGGTCGGCGGAGGCAGATCTGAGCGCGGTACAGACAGGCGGAACGCGGGAAGAGGTATTGACGACTGAGTCGCAGCTGAGCAAAGCGCGCACGGCGCGCGATACGGCGCAACGGAACCTCGCAGCATTGCAGCGGTTGGAGAAAGATGGCGCTGCTTCCGCGGGAGAGGTCAAAGCTGCTGAAGATCAGTTGCAGAGAGCAAATGCTGATTTTTCGCTGTTGCAGCAGAAGCAGAAAGATCGATATTCGAAGCCCGAGATCGCCAAGGTGGAGGCCGAGAAGGAGCAGGCGCAAGCTGCCTATGAAGCGGCAGAAGATACCCTGAGCCAACTGAATATCCGGGCACCCTTCGCCGGAATGGTGTACTCGCTCCCGGTGGTACAAGGAGCGTATGTCAACCCGGGAGAGTTGATCTTGCAGGAAGCAGATTTATCCAAAGTTCGGGTGCGGGCATTTGTGGATGAACCGGATGTGGGCCGCCTGGCTCCGGGGGATCCGATAGATGTGACTTGGGACGCGCTGCCAGGGCGCAGTTGGCAGGGAGCGGTAAGCCTTCTTCCTACGGTCATCAAGCGGCATGAAACTCGAAACGTGGGCGAAACGACCTGCATCGTCGATAATGGAGACTTCAGGCTGTTGCCCAACGTGAACGTTGGGGTGACGATTGTTACCGCCGAGCATCACAATGTGCTCGCCGTACCGCGCGAGGCAATTCATCAGGAAGATAGCCAGCGATACGTCTATCAAATCATTAACAACGAGTTGCGTCGCAAAGATGTGAAAACGGCGCTCTCGAATTTGACTCAGGTCGAGGTGACTTCGGGAATTCCCGATAATGCGATAGTTGCATTGAGTCCCCTGAATACGAAACCATTGCATGATGGCCTGGCTGTGAAGGTGGTTCACTGATTTATGTTTGGTTGCTCATTTCTTCGAATTAGCCGGATAGCATTTCTGATTACGGCTATCGGCCTGTGCTCGCTTGCTGCGAGTGCCGCGCCTGCTCCCGAGACGCTTTTGGCGCAAGGGCGGGTTGATGACGCCATCAATACGCTGGAAAACAAGATCAGCAGCGCCCCCGAGGACGCGCACGCCCACAACCTTCTGTGCCGCGCATACTTCATCGTCGATAACTGGGATGCGGCCGCGAAAGCGTGCCAGCAGGCGGTTTCGCTGCAACCTTCGAACAGTGACTTTCACCTGTGGCTCGGCCGGGTGTATGGAGAAAAAGCGGATCACTCGAATTTCTTCTCGGCTGCAGGGTTAGCGAAGAAAACGCACAATGAGTTCGAAACTGCCGTACGGCTTGATCCTAACAATCTGGAGGCGCGTGCCGATCTGGCGCAGTTTGACGTAGAAGCGCCCGGGATCGTTGGTGGGGGAAAAGACAAAGCCCAGCAGCAGGCTGCGGAAATCGCTAAGCTCGATCCGGCGCAGGGAGAATTGGTTCAGGCGTGGATTGCGGAAAAAGACAAAGATCTCTCGAGTGCAGAAGATCATTTCCGCGCCGCCCTGAAGTTGAGCCATGGGAAACCGGGCGCATGGCTGAACCTGGCGCAGTATTATCGCCGGACCGGGCACGTAGATAAAATGCAGGATGCCATCAAGCATGCCATCGGCGCTGACGGCAGTAATCGCGTGCTGATGCAAGCGGCGGAGATTCTAAACCGTAGCAAGCGGAACATACCCCAGGCGGTTGAACTGTTGCAGCAATATTTATCTCAGCCAACAGTGGAAGACGCACCGGCTTTCAAAGCCCACTACTTGCTGGGAACGATCTACGAGGAACAGGGCAATACCGCAGCGGCCGCCCAGGAGTATCGCTCGGCTTTAGCATTGGCCAAGGGCTACACACTCGCGCAGACTGCCTTGGATCGCGTCACGCGGGAGATGGCTTCGACACCCACAAACACAAATTGGCATCCCAGCAACTCAGAGTAATATCTTTCAACATCCCCTAATCATTTCGAGGTGAACAGATGCAACCTGCTTCACGTCGTTTCTCCCCCGCGTTCCTGATTGCCTTGTTCCTTTCCCAAGCGCTCGTGGCACTTGCTGATCCGGTGCCTTTAAGGCGCGTGGTAGACCTGGCCCTGACCCACAGCACCAGCGCGGCCTCCGCAGAGGCAATGGCGCAACGCGCTTATGCCAGCTATCGCGAAGCTAAGAATCAGTACCTGCCTACACTGGTGGTCGGGTCTGGACTGGGGTACACCCAAGGCTATCCGCTCAGTTTGGAAGGCTCAGCACCATCGATCGTCAATACGACTGCTCAGTCGGCTGTGATCAACGCAGCGCTACGCGATTTCGTGCGCGAGGCACGAACGCAGTGGCAAGCAACTACGGTACGCAGCAAGGATGAGCGGGATCAACTGATTCAGGATACCGTCTTGAGCTATGTCGAATTGAGCAAATGGGAGTCGCTTTTGGCGCACCTCAGCGAAGATTACTCGGCGGCTCTAAAGATGGAGCAGTTAGTCAATGAACGAATCCAAGCTGGAGTGGATAATTCGCAAGCCCGAACCCAAGCGCGCCTGAACACGGCGCGGGTATACCTGCACATGACGCAGGCGCAAGGATCAATTGATGTTCTGCGAACGCGGTTGTCGCAATGGACAGGCTTGCCTGCGGCATCGATCGAGACAATCTCCGATTCCATTCCCGCGTTGCCGGAGATCAAACAGGATGAGAACCTGGCGGAGAAAGCGCTCCAGGTGAGCCCGGCGGTACAGATTGCCAGCTTGAATTCCACCGCGCTTGCTTTTCATGCTCGCGCGGAGCATCGCACCATGTGGCCGACGGTGGACTTCGCCGCCCAGTATGCGCTGCTGGCCACGTTCAACAACTATCAAACTTTCTTTCGAAAAGGATCTTTCCAAGCCAATAACGCCAGCATCGGAGCGGTGATCCGTTTTCCATTTTTCAGCCCCACGCAGCGAGCAGCGGCGCGAGCGGCGGATTTCGACGCTTTGCGCGCCCAACATGACAAGGAAACGGCCAAGAACCAGGTCTCTGAACAGACTCTTAGATTGCAGCGCTCTGTCGAGCAGCTAGCGGCCGCCCAAGATGTTGCAGATCTGGAATATCAGGTTGCCAAGTCGAATCTGGACGCGGTTCAAATCCGTGTCGATTCCGGGACGGCTACGCTGCACGAGGAAGATGACGCGCGCAATCAAGCCGGCGAACGCTATGACACGCTGCAAGATACACGATTCGAGCTACAGCGGGCCCGCATAGCCTTGTTGCGGGCTACGGGAGACCTTGGTTCCTGGCTGGGACTGAGTAGTAAGTAAAAGGTCATATTCGCCACTCAGCGCATCCAAACATCCGTTCAGGGTAAAGCGGTGGCCGTAAATGGGTTGGCCCCTTTAGACTTAACCTTGGATGTACTCGGTTTCTCAAGAAGTGCATAAAAAATGCTAGGATAAACATCTGAGAATATGCCTCTAAAAACATTGTTTCTGAACCCTCCGTCATTTGAGAATTTTGACGGTGGCGCGGGATCGCGATGGCCGGCAACACGCGAAATCGAGTCGTATTGGTATCCGGTATGGCTGGCCTACCCTACCGGCATGCTGGAAGGCGCACGATTGCTCGATGCGCCGCCACATTATGTTTCCGCTGATCAAACCATCGACATTGCCCGCGAGTATGAGTTTCTGGTTTTGTTCACCAGTACCCCGGGCTTTCCTGGCGATATCCAACTTGCGCAGAAAATCAAAGACAGCAATCCCAAGATCAAGATCGCTTTCGTTGGGCCGCACGTCACCGTGCTTCCGGAGAAATCTCTACGGGATTGCTCGGCGATCGATTTCGTAGTTCGCAAGGAATTCGATTACGCCACGGTGGAGTATGCCCAGGGCAAGCCGCTCGACCAGATTCTCGGGGTTTCGTATCGCAAGAATGGGTCGGTGATTCACAATGCGGATCGCCCAGAGGTGCAAAATCTGGATGCCCTTCCACATGTCACGGATGTTTACAAGCGGGATCTGGATGTCACGCGGTACAACGTGCCCTTCCTGCTTTATCCATTCGTTTCTCTCTATACGACTCGCGGTTGTCCGGCGCAATGTACGTTTTGCCTGTGGCCGCAGACCCTGAGCGGGCACCCATGGCGCAAGCGTTCCACCGACGATGTGGCGCGGGAGATGGCCAAAGCGAAAGAGTACTGGCCGAACGTCCGAGAATTCTTTTTCGATGACGACACATTCAATATCCAGAAAGCGCGGACGATTGAGCTCTGCTCGAAGCTGAAGCCGTTGGGATTGACCTGGTCCTGCACATCGCGCGTGACCACCGATTACGAAACGCTGAAGGCCATGAAGGAAGCGGGATGCCGCTTACTGATCGTTGGCTTCGAGTCGGGCGATCAACAGATTCTGAAGAACATTAAGAAGGGCGCGACGGTCGAACGCGCCCGGCAGTTTACAAAGGACTGCCACAAACTCGGTCTGGTGATTCACGGCGACTTCATTCTGGGCCTTCCGGGCGAAACCCGGGATACGATACGAAACACGATTCAATTTGCCAAGGAATTGGATGTGGAGACCATTCAGGTCTCGGTGGCGCATGCCTATCCGGGAACTGAGCTGTACGACTATGCCGTGAAGAACGGCTTCATGGTTTCCGACAGCAAAATGGTGGACGAGGGCGGACATCAGCTTGCACACATTCAATATCCGGGGCTGCCGGCTGACGATATTCTGGAAGCTGTGCACCGCTTCTACGATGAATACTATTTCCGACCCAAAGCAGTGTTGCGCATTCTGAGAAAAGCGGCATTCAACGGGGTGGAACGTAAGCGCCTCTACAAGGAGGCGAAGACTTTCCTGAAAACTCGGGCCATGCGTCACAAGTGGGTGAAAGAAAAACGCGAGAAGGACGACTCTACAGCCGCAGCCGAGCCGCTCAAAGCATAGGAAAGCCGCGTGACCTTTCGGAAGTATCTCGTTCTCGCAGGGGTAGCCGTGTTCGCAGTCACGGGCGACTCGCTGGTGTCTCGCGGGATGAAGCAAGTGGGCGGTGTCTCCTTGCACCACTTGGCCAGCATCATTCTTGTGGTCATTCGACCTGAAGTTGCTCTCGGCGTGCTTTTTCTGCTGGCATTCCTGGGATGCTATCTGACGGCGCTCTCGTGGGCGGACCTGACTTACGTGCTGCCGACGACCTCGGTGAGTTTCATTCTGCTGACACTGGTGGCCAAGTTTATCCTGCATGAAAACGTGAGCGCTACGCGCTGGGCGGGCGTAGTGATGATCTCCATCGGGGTTGGATTTGTAACCCAAGGGCCGGCCCTTACGGCGCCGCGGCGTAGAGAGTCACATGATCACGTGCCCAGCCGCATTTCCGCGAGGACAGATCCATGAACCACGTCTATCCCTGGGCCGCAGTGGCGTGCATTGTCCTCACCTCCACGACCGGGGACGTGCTGCTTTCGCGCACCATGAAGCAGGTGGGAGATGTAGGCGAACTGCGGAGACACTCGGGCTTGGGATATGTAATCAGACGAATCCTGCGCAATCCCAATTTTGTGCTGGGGATCATGGCGATGGCGACCGCGTTCTACGCCATGCTGTTTGGGCTCTCATGGGGAGATGTGAGCCTGGTGATTCCAGCTTCCACGTCTCTAACCTTTGTGACGAATGCGATCGCTGCCAAATTCTTTCTGCACGAAGCGGTAGATCACCGCCGCTGGGCAGCGGCGGTGTTGGTGGCTGGCGGAGTGATTCTGCTGGCGCTGTAGGCACCGATCGCAATCACTTCGCTTCTTGAGCGGCAGACTTAGGCAACTTAGAGATTAAAGCTCCACTACGGGGAACACTCGGGCTGCTGATGTCCGCGGAGAGGGTTAACGCGCTTGCCGTCTGCGCCGAGGACAATTATTTCGCTATGCAAAGAATCGTCTTCCACCTCACGCAGCATCCCCGGGGAGCAGTGATCGCATTCTACTAGTAGCTCGTTTGTGGTGCGCCATGTAATCGTGGGAATGCCGCACTCAGATATCAAGAGAAGTTTGCCATGTTCCAGCGCGTATTTTGTCTCCTCGCCGCATACATAAGAATTCCAAGAAAGCGGGCGGTCATTAGGGATGACCGTCACCGCAATGGGAACGCCTGCGCATGACCAATTCGCGTTTTGGCTGTTTGTCCCAGAGTTCTTCTGCTCGCGATAGACGGGTGAAACTAAGGCACGGTAGCGGTGGTCCGGCGACACTAACTCCTGACCAGGAATGTACTCCACCTTCGCGGAATCGTACGAGCCCCGCCAGCTGAGCGACTGATACGCCGCGGTTATTAGAACGTATGCAAGGAAAAGTGCCGAGCACCACATTGGTACCAACAATGCCCGCTGGTGGTCGTAGGAAACCTCCCAGTAGCGAAAGAGGGAATCGTGTGCGTTGTCAAAGGCGGGGCTAATGTCTGCCGCTGGACGCCCGACTTGATAGCGGAAATTATGGTGAGTGTTAAGGTAGGTGATCGTCTCAAGAGCGGCATTCGTCATTTCGCTCTGCATCACGTTCTTGCGGTTGCGCAGGTAGTTGTGGCACCAAAAAGCCGGGACCGCCACCAGAAGCCCCATGGCAGTCGTGATGAGAGCTTCACCTAGGAATGACATCACCATGGCTATCGCGGTCCACTTCTCCATGGCAACCCCTCTGAAGGCATTCATAATTCCGAAACATGTGCCCAGAAGTCCGATGAAGGGGGCGGAAGATGCAATCGTGGCAAGCGTGCCAAGGCCCCTATTCAAATCCGATATGACAATTTTGGCAGCTCGGTGCATGGCTCTTTCACTGATCTCGATAGCGTCGCGATGAGTGAACTTTGGTGGTGTTGCGATAAGGCACCTAGTCCGGCACCCACGATGGCAGCCACGTGACTCTGAGCGGATCGCGAGGCAAGGCTGATTACCTCATCGAATTTGCTGTCGCGGAGGCCCGTGGAGGCGTCACGGACAAATTCGCGGGACTGTTTGGCAGCCGTACTGTAATCGTAAAAACGTTGGCAGACGATTACAGCGGTATCGACGAGCATGATGGCGAGGAATAACACGTCTGCACGACTTAGCCAGTCCATCGCGTGCCATAGGTCGAAAAGGCTCCATCCACACGCGTTCGACTGCCACGAGTTCGCGCAGATGCCAAGCATTTGACGGCCTAAGTTGCGGCCTATGAAATAAATAGACACCAGTACATAGGTCTTTAGCTGCATACAGATGTTCGTGGAAGTAACTGACGTAACTAGGCGCTGGCAAAATCGCGTACCAGGAGCTCGCCGCCGATTGCGCTCAGGACAGCCGAGGGCGGCTGCCCCTACGTGAGCCGTTTCGATTGATCATTCGAACAGCCGCATAAAGCCCGCCGAAGGCAGATCCGGAACGAGGAATTTTGCCTCGCTCTTGCCGGCTTTCTTAGCCACAGCCTCGGCGGCAAGATATCCACTGCGAACCGCGCCTTCCATGGTTGCGGGCCAGCCCGACGCGGTCCAATCTCCGGCTAAAAAAATGCGCGGCCAAACAGTCTCATTGGCGGGCCGATATGCATCGACACCTGGACAAGGCGAAAACGTTGCATTCACTTCCTTGATGACGGTGGATTTCAGCAGCTTGGCGTTTTTCGCCTGCGGAAAGAATTCACAGAGCTCGCTCAACGCCAGCTGAGTGATCTCTGATTTTGATTTTTCTACCAGACTCTTCGAGGAACTCACTACCAGTTCGAGATAACTGCCGTTTACCTCAGGGGCTAAAGCCCCATCCTGCCTAAATACGCTATCGGCACGACTAAAGTCGTGCCCCACCCTCGTTGTGGCTGTCCCTTCTCTGTTTATCCGATGAGGCTTTGCCAGCAATTTCGATTTGTGAAACATCCACTGAATCGTGCGGTCAAGCAGAACGGCATGATCAAGATCGGTGATCTGGCGATCGAACCAGAGGTGAATGCCAGTAATTGGAGAAGTTTCCAAGTGCGCAAGCTTTGCGTGCAATTTCTCGGCTTCCGGACCTTGTGGCAACATGCGCAGTAGCGCATCAAAAGGAAGGGCAAATACTGCGAAGTCGAAACTCAGTTCATCGCCGCCTACGTAAAGCTTCGGGCCATCGGGCTCCGATCGAAAACACTCCACGCCACCTCGAAGCCAAACTTCCCCGCCGCGTGCGCGAATGTAATCACCGGCAGTGTTGTAGAGCTCGGTCAGCGGTACCGTCGGCACTCCCATGCGTCCAGCTGCGGCGGATTTCAGGAATGACTCGCGAATCACTTGCGCGGCGTAAAGCACGGACATGCGATCGAGATCTTCGTTGAGTGCGCTGACCAGTATGGGATTCCAAAATCGTTCAATCGCGCGCTCGGTTTGATGGTGACGTTGCAGCCATTTCAGGAAAGACTCACCCGTGTCTATGGGTGACTTCCGTACGAGTGAGGTCATGGCCAAGCCAACTGCGAGCTTGTCCTGCAACCCCAGGCAGGACGCGCCCAGAAATGAATAGGTATTGTGAAGCGGTGCAGGCAACGCAGAAGGTGAAATTACGGAAGCACGACCACCGGGTTCAAGAAAAGTCAGTTGGTCGTACCAGCGGATTTTGTCCTGGACCCCAAGGCGCTCATAAAACTGGATGAGATTTGTGCAGCAGCCGAGCAGGACGTGCTGGCAATTGTCCACGACTTCGCCGGTTCCGGGATGCTCGTAGGAAGACGCCCGGCCACCGAGGTAAGGACGGCGCTCGAACAGAGTGATATGAAAACCGGCATCAGCTAGAGCACAACCGGCGGCGAGGCCAGCTAGCCCCCCTCCGACTATGGCAACTCGGGTAGATGTAGCGGAGGCCGTGCTCATCAGGCGAGACGCTTCAGAAATCCTTTTGCCAGCACCGTCAGCTTTTCCGAACGAGTGAGACTGATCTTGCCGGCGAAGACATTGTATTGGCGCGCCGTGATTTTCTGGAGCAGTCGCTGATAGATAGTAACCAACACCCAGAGTCCAGGCTGGCTGTCTTCGTCAACCAGTGGAATCAGTTCTTCGGCAGATCGATAAAACTCACGGGCTCGGTCGGCTTGCAACTCAAGTAGCGGGCGCAAACCCGCACGGTTCGCCCCATTGGCAAGTTCCGCCGGCGAAATGCCGAATCGCAAGAGATCCTCTTCGGGCAGGTAGATTCGGCCCATCGCGGCATCCTCTTTAACGTCGCGGATGATGTTCGTAAACTGAAACGCCAAGCCCACGTTTTCTGCCAGCGGCTCCGCAGTCTTATTTCGATAACCAAAGACGCGAATGCACACCAGGCCCACGACCGAAGCTACCCGGTAGCAATAGAAGCGAAGATCATCGAAGGTTCTGTAACGCACCGTCAGGATGGGAGCAGCAGCTTCGCCCAATATTTGATCTTCATCATCAACATCCATTTCAGTACCGAACGCCAACTGGTCGAGCAATTCGAGGGGAATGTTGTAACGGCGCTGCGTGTCGATGAGCGCGAGAAGCACAGGGTCATCGGTGGGAAATCCTGCGGCGGCGCGATGGAGAGCATCGAGCCAGTCCGCGATTCTCTGCCGGCGCTCGTGCAAGGCCA
>Ga0070731_10002800_pt1 | contig 16249 bp, 23 predicted proteins | sample Coa_R1_2_FD_66448 | JGI IMG/M metagenome (GOLD analysis project Ga0070731, IMG submission 66448) | Surface soil microbial communities from Centralia Pennsylvania, which are recovering from an underground coalmine fire - Coalmine... | ecosystem: Environmental > Terrestrial > Soil > Unclassified ...
CCCACCCCGGCCGATAAAACCACATCCCACGGGTTATTTAAGACCCATCTTTCCCGCCACCCCGCCCCCCGCCGCCGGCCCGCCTCCCCTTCCCCGAAAACGACCTCTCCTGCAACAGCATGAGCCGCCGCCCCGCCGCGGGCGGGCGACGAGGGGGAGATGTAGAGCGGTGGCGAGATTCACGTTTTCCGTTCCTTGAAGGAAGGACAGGAACGCGACGTGGTTGGTGCGCTCAATGGGGACATTCCTCCGCCTCGCTCTGCTACAATAGTTCCCTGGACCATGAGCACCGCTGGTGAAGCCCGGGATCACGTCGAGATCATCGATCACGAGGATTTCCTTGAAGTGCGTATCCTGGGGTCCTTCCTCATCGACCGGTTCAAGCGTCAGTTCGATGCGGCCGTCCGGGCCTGCCGGGAGCGAAAACGTTCCAAACTTCTTGTCGATTCCACCCGCATCGAGGGCCCAATCTCAACCGTCGATCGTTACCACATGGGGAACTACGGCGCGCAGGAGGGCGTGGACCTCCAGGTCGCGTCGTTGACGAGGCCTGACTTGGTGGATCCCGGCAAATTCGGGGTCGTCGTGGCCAAGAACCGAGGGCTTACGATTGACGTCTTCACGGACCGCCAGAAGGCGGTCGACTGGCTCCAGTCCCTTGACACGGATGCTTCCTCGAGCGGTCGCGACGTGCCTCATCCCTGAACGAAGGTGGTCATCACGTGTCGGGCCCAAGCTTCCACCCTTCCGGCGGTAGAACCAAGATCCTTTTCGCCGGATGCGTCGCGATCCGCTGAGGCACGATAGGCCGGTCCTCGAACGGGTTCTTCTGGTGCCTTCGGGACGACGCGATCAGGCTCGACAGGATCGCGAGCAGCCGCCCCGCCGCGGGCGGGCGCTGACGGGGGGGGAGGGCGAAGGGGAGGGATGGTCGGCTACAGAGGGAACGATACTTCGATAGTAACTCCGCAGAATCCGGAAACGAGTCCGAGATAGTACAGCCGACTCACACTCAGGGCAATCCACACCCCACGTCAAACAGCTCGAGAACCCTTGAAGCTCTTCAGCACCTCCACCGTCTTTCGCTCGATCAGTTCCTCGTGGAGATACTGGTGCAGGATACTACCCAAGAGTGTCTGGTATGGGATTCCGCGCCTCTCTGCTTCGGACTTGAGCAGCGCAAGATCTGAGCCATCCAGGCGAAGACCGACCGGGATTTTTGCGGCCGACTTGTCCACCCGTACTTTGCCGGACCGCTTCTTCAGATTCTTAAGGTCATATTCCTTTTTCATACTGCTTTACCTCCTTTTTGGTCGCCTTTCGCGCGGAGATGATGCGAATAACGTCACCCTCTTCGCGCTCGCAAAAGATTACGAGAAGCACATGAGTTCCGGTCGACTGCCCGATTCTGATGAATCGGTCTTCCGTCTCGCTATGCTCGGGATCGAAGAATTCGACCGACTTCTCATCAGCCCACACGGTTTGCGCTTCCTCGAACCACACACCGTGTTTGTGATAATTGCTCCGGCTCTTCTGCTCATCCCAATCAAACCGCATGAGAAAGTATAAGACAGTGTCTATACATTGTCAATTCCCCGGGAGGATGCCGAGGGCGATCCTACCCTCTGCGGCCGAACATGGGGCTGTTGGAAAGTGTGGTCACGGCCGCTGGTCCCCTCTACGACCGTGAAATGAACATCCGCTCCATGGTCATGGGGATCCCCATTCGCCAGAGGCTGATAACGAAAGGGATGCTAATGTCGTTCCAGGCCACACCCCGCCCCCCGCCGCCGGGCCGCCCCCGCTTCGCTGGAAACGTTATCGACTGCAGCAGCACGAGCAGCCGAATCGCCGATGGCGGGAGCCGCAGGTGCCGCCTCGCCGGTGGCCTAACCTGCCCTCCCCAGCTGCTGGGCTGAAGCTGGGAGACAGACCGGCTGCTGAAAGGGGCGGAGGGACGCATGGCCGAATCGACTGTGAGCCGCTTATTGATTGCCCCCAGGATCCCCGGGATTTACCATGAAGTCCATGAAGTATAGAACTCCGGGGGTTTTGATTGTCTGCATGCTTGTACCGGCATGCGCACGATTCAGGCCTGCTCCCGTCCCCGCCCCGGTTTCCCCTCCGCAGGCCATCCTCCTTCTGCGGGATCTATCTGCCTTTTCCAGCATCGACCACCTTACGGCCGTCGGGTCAACCCTCTACTTCACCTACGACGACGGCGTGCATGGGAACGAGCTGTGGAAATCCGACGGAACGCCCCAGGGCACCCTGATGGTGGCGGACATTCAGCCCGGCGCGACCGGCTCCTCGCCCGTGAATCTCATCGCCAATGGCAACACCCTCTTCTTCACGGCGAACGATGGAATTCACGGCTACGAGCTGTGGAGGTCCGATGGGACCGCCGCCGGAACCTTCATGCTCCGGGACATCGACCCGGGACCCGATTCGGGGGGCCCTGAGGGGGTCAGTTCCCCCCCTCGCCCCGAGCAGGCGGTCCTGGGGAACAAGCTCATCTTCGCTGCCTATGACGGAAGTTCCCCCGGAATCTGGCAATCGGACGGGACCGCGTCCGGGACGACGCTCGTTCAATCCTTTCCCTCAGCGGTCGATTGCCTGACGACGGTCGGAGATATCGTGTTCTTCGACTGGAACTCGCAACTGTGGAGGACGGACGGGACGCCCGCAGGGACGTCGATGGTCTCGAACGCCTTCGCAGCGACGCTGCTCCAGTATTTGACCGCTTGTGGAAACACACTCTTCTTTACGGCATTCGACCTCATCCACGGAATGGAGCTCTGGATGAGCGACGGGACCTCTTCGGGAACCCAGATGGTCGTCGATCTCACACCGGGGCCTGACAGTACGGCCTTCGAGGGTCTCATCAGTGCGGGCTCCTTGCTCTATTTCGTGGCAGCGCCTACCGGTCTCTGGCAGACGGATGGGACCGTATCCGGAACCCGACTCGTGCAACCAGCACCGACTCAGACGGCGCCGGGCTTCCAGGTGGATACTCCTAGCTTCGTCGCATTAGGGGGTGAATTGTTCTTCAAGGGCAACGATAGCGCCGCGGGATACGAACTATGGAAGACCGATGGAAGCACCCCGGGCACAGTCCGGGTGGCGGATATCAATCCGGGTCCTCCGTACGGGAATCCCTCATTTCTCACGGCGATGGGCGGCTTCATCGTCTTCATCGCAGACGATGGAATCCACGGATATGAGCTCTGGAAAAGCGATGGATCGACCGCCGGCACCCGGCTTTTGCAGGATATACGCCCCGGGTCCGCTTCCTCTACTCCCCAACTCCTCACACCTATCGGCCATCTGCTGTTCTTTATCGCCAATGACGGCCAGGGGACCGGCCTCTGGCAGATCACCCCGTAGGAACAGGTCGTCAACCGCTCCCTCCCCCCACCCCCAATGGGGGTCGTGGTATTTCGGTTCTCAAGACTCCTCTTCCAGCGCCCACCAGCGCCGCTCCTCCCAATGCCAGATCATTTGCTGATCCCGGTATTGGGGATGGGACCACCGGTCCTCCGGCGTCAGAGCGTTGAAATAGGCGAAGAACTCCTCCCTGGGCATCCAGTGAATGGGAGCCTGGAAGTCGAGGTCGGAGTATTTCCTACCCACGATGTCGCGTCCGGATTGGCAACTCGAACCATACCGAGAATGACGGTTCCCCTCTACGGCCGCGCGTGTGGCCCATGATACGAAGCCGACCGGCCGGCCGACAAGCGCCGCCCCGCTCCCAGCGGGCCCTCCCTCAGCTGGCCTCTAGCGCCGCCAGCGCCACCCCGCACTCGGCGCAGCTGGCGCCGAGCGGCGACCGGGCCGGGAACCGCTCGTCCCCGAGCGGCCGCCGGCAGAAGAAGCAGACGGCAAGCCCGCGAAGCCAGCGCCCGGCGAACTCCTCGAGGAAGCGATCCCACTCGGCCCGGCACTCCGGGCAGAGAGCCGCATTCCTTGAGCTGACGTCGGTCCGGAAACCAAAGGTCCTGCGGGCGATCCGGCCGCAGCGAGTACAGCGCGGTCGCTCCCCTTGGACTGGCGGCTCCTCTAAAACCGGACCCTCTATGGAGACGCGACCGGGACCGGCGGCCGAGGCCCCGTCGATGGGCTGCGAGGCGAGCTTCTTCATTCGACTCTCCTTTCCTGTCATGGCTTGATACCGGACCGGGACCCCTTCCCTACCCTGCTCCCTGGAGGCGAGGCCGGGCGGCCTGGAGCCCGGCGTCGGCTGCGGCCAGGGCCTTGCGGGCAAGCCGCTTTACTTCTCCGAGAAGACCCGTGTAGCGCCGGTGAAGTCGCGTCATCTGGCGACGATGAAGCTCGTGGCGGGCGATGGCCCGACGGACCGACTCCGGGAGGTGAAGCCGCCGCAGGACCACGTCGGTGAGATTCTCCCGCGCGTTCTCGAGCTCGTTGAGGCGAGGCAGCCGGCCGCCCCAGTGGAGCCAGGAAAGGCGCCCGTAGGGATGATCCTCGTCCCGGCCGAACGACATCCGGAAGCCCTCGAACGCGGGACCCGCGTTGTAGCGCCCCGCCATCTGGACGAGTTCGACCTCGACGGCCCCCATTCGGAGCAGCAGCGGCCACGCGGCGCCGAGCGCCCGCCGGGACTCGGGCCGCAAGTCCGGAGACACGGGCGGAGCGTCGACGTCGATGGTCCCGGATTCCCAGCGCCGCGGTTCCGTCCGGGTGAGAAAGCGCTGTTCGATCCCGACCAAGGCCCTCTGGACCGCGCGGTACGCGCCGTTCAGGGCGAGGGCGCGGCGCTCGAATTCCCAGAGGAGCCCTTCCCGCTTCGCCTCCCTCGCCAGGAGGTAGATGAGATCGTGGTCGAGACGCCGGCGCGAGACGTGGATCTTCCAGGTGCCGCGGGATCCTGACGGCGGAATCTCCGGCAGCGTCGCCGGCGGACGGCACAGTTTCGCCCAGTAGAGGCCGTACGGCCGGGACTCGGGTTCCCGCTTCTTTTCATAGAGGATCAGTCTCGAGCGCCGGAAGGAGGTTCGATACTCCCGGGAGAGCCCCTGCATCTCCTTGCTGACCTTGTCGCGAAGGAAGTGGAGGTCGAGCAGCAGGGTCTCCAGCTCCCGAAAGTACTCCTCGCATTCAGGGGAATGGGAGAGCTCCGATGAACCTGTCATCATTCCTTCCTCCGATCCATCGAGACCTGGGGGACGTCGCCACCCTCTGGGATCGCTGGCCTTTCCTCCCCAGGGATTCCGTCGCATCTTGCGTGTATCACACCCCCCTTTGGATTGTCCATCCGCCATCCCCGGGCAGAACGTCGGCCCCTTCCGGTCCTATGTCCCAAACCCCTCCCCAGTCCACACGGGGTCCGCTCAGACCTTGAGGGGGAGATTGGCCGCATAGATCAGTCCTCCCAAGGAGACCGCGAGGAGCGGCCCGTAGATCCAGGCGATCCCGACCCCGATCGGGGTCAGCCCAAAGAGTCCGAGCCCAAAGAGCCCCGCCCCGACGAGCGCCCGCGCGAGCCCGGCCGCCGTCGGAGAGGCGTAGCCCTCGGCATTCCTCAGTCGCTCCCGCAACAGGAGCCCCCCCGTGACGCCCGCGGCGCCGAGGGCGAGAAGGAGCGGGATCGTCCGAACGAGGATCCTCTCATGGACCGCGGAGACGACGAGACCCGCGCGGATCTGGGGAGACGGGCCGGCCCCGAGGCGGCCCAGCAGCCCGGCCGCCCGCCGGGCGAGAACTGCCGATTCGCCAACGATCCGGCCACGTTCGCCGGGCTCCGGATAGGCGTACCCCAGGTCCGAGAAGACGTCTCCGACCAGGACCGCCGGGTCTCCGGCGTGCCACAGGACCCCGAGCCAGGAGAGCGGCCCGAGGAAGAGGAGGACGATCGGAAGACGGACGAGCAGCCGGATCATGAGCCCCCCTCGCCGGGCACTCCCGCCGGGACCGAGGGCAGAACCGGCAGCCGGGGCGCTCCGCCTCCGCCCACCTCGGGAGCCGCCCCGGACGATGCGTTCGTCCCGTCTCCCCCCTGCTTCAGGATGGGAGAATAGAGGTGCGTCGGGGGGTCAAGGAGCGGCAGCATCCCCTTCCGGAGCTCGCCCCCCCAGAGGCCGAAAAAGTGCCCCGGCGCCAGCCGATCGAGCGCCGAGGTCGGCAGAAGATGCTCGCTTTTCAGGGAGGTCGAGGTCGAGAACCGGTAGGCAAAATCCGAAATGGTGGATCGTCCGATCGCGAGCAGCGAGGGCTCGTAATTCTCGCCCCGGGTCACGACCGGAAGGGGCCGCACCCCGACTTTTTCGGTGAAAAAGCGGGCGTCGTCGGGGTTGGCGGCCCGGAGGGTGATGAAGGCTCCCATGTTGGCGAGCGCCCGGCGTGCGTCGGCGGAGCTGCCGAGCGCCACCTCGAGATCCGCGAGACTCTGGCCGGCGAGCACCATGGAGAGCCCGGCGCCTCGTGCCTTATTCAGGATATTCACGCTCTCCGGCGCGAGCGCGTCGGCCACCTCGTCGACCACGACGGTCAGCCGGCGCTTCGAGAACGCGGAGGCATCGTCAAAGGCTGCTTTTCAGCAGTCGTGCGGCATCGAAATACGTCGCGAGGCGATTTATCCGCTCGTGGATGCCCGGGGTGAGCCTCGGCAAGCCAGGAAGCAGCCCCCCCGGGAACGGGTGCATCCGGCCACCAGGCGCAGGACCCCGCAGGCGGGAGAGCGCGGCAGGCTTCCCGGTCCCACCGCCCTTCCCGACTAGAGGTGGCGGTGAAGCAGGGGTGGGTTCGCTTGGGCGCTATCACCCGATCCCTGCTAATCCACTTTCCCGTCAATGGCCACCCGCACCTTAAACGCCAATGCGCTTGGTGTGAAGGGCTTCTGGAGAAGTGTTGCGTTTGGTCTGAGAGGTCCGTGGCGTGCAAGGGCTTCGTTCGGGTATCCCGACATAAAGAGTGTCCTTATCTGCGGGCGAAAGCGGTAAAGCTGTCCGGACAGTTCGGTGCCGCTCATGCCGGGCATCACCATATCGCTGAGAAGAAGGTCGATCTGGCCGGGGTATCGCTCGCTGACCTGGATCGCTTCGGAGCCTGAGGAAGCTTCGAGCACGGTGTATCCCTGCTTCTCCAGAACATGGCGGGCCAGCTTCCGCACGGGAGTTTCGTCTTCAGCCAGCAGGATGGTCTCGTTTCCCCGAGGAGTGTCCAGTCCAGGCTTCGCGGTCGTTGAAGCATCGAGCGCCTCTTCAACACGGGGCAAATAGATCTTGAAGCTTGCCCCTTGTCCAGGCTCGCTATAGACCCAGATCGAACCTCCGCTCTGCTTCACGATGCCGTAGACGGTGGCCAGTCCGAGGCCCGTTCCCTTTCCTGGTCCTTTGGTTGTGAAAAACGGTTCAAAAAGGTGGGACTGTACTGTCTGGTCCATGCCGCATCCGGTGTCGGTGACCGAAAGGAGGACGTGGGGCCCGGATCGAACAGATGGGTGTATGCCTACGAAGGTCTCGTCCAACTCGACATTGGAGGTTTCGATCTTGAGCAGTCCACCTTGGGGCATGGCATCGCGCGCATTGAAGGCGAGATTCAAGATAACTTGCTCCATCTGGCCTGGATCCACTCTGATCGGCCATAGGTCCGATGCCAGGACATTGACAAGCTCGATATCCTCGCCGATCACACGTTTGAGCATCCTCTCCATGTCCGTTGCCACTTGGTTGAGATTGAGCACTCTGGGATCGAGGACCTGTTTGCGGCTGAACGCCAACAGCTGTCGGGTCAGCAAAGCAGCCCGTTGACCAGCCTTGGCGATTTCGGCGAGATCCGCGTGAAGGGGGCTCTCCTTGTCCAGTCTCATCACCAGGAGCTCGGTGTATCCGTTGATCACGGTGAGCATATTATTGAAGTCGTGCGCGACGCCGGCGGCAAGCTGGCCGAAGGCCTCGATTTTCTGGGACTGGCGGAGATGCTCTTCCGCCTTCCGCAGCGCCTGCTCGGACCGGTAGCGCTCCGTAATGTCGCGAATGTTGCACTGGATGACGCTCTCGCCGCCGGCCAGGTAGACGTTGCTGACGAATTCGACGTGCACCTCTTTTCCCTGCCGAGTCTGGAGGGGCAAATGCTCATAGCGGATATACCCTTTCTCCTTCAGCTCCTGAAAGGCGGCCCGACTGGCGATGATGTCCTTGAACGGCCCGATTTCCCATAAAGACTTCCCCAGGAGCTCGCTCCGGGACACTCCCAGGAGTTCCTCCAGGAAGGGATTGGCATCCGCGATGTGCCCGGTCTCCGCATCCAGCAGCAGGACCCCGTCTCTCGCCGCCTCAAAAAGCCGACGGTAGCGGACCTCGGAGGCCTGTAGATCCTCCAGGGCCTTCTGTTTCTCCTGGAACGCCCATTCGAGACTGCTTCGATCCCCGATAGCGCGAATGACGTGGGAGACCCCGACGGTCTTCCCCGACGGGTCCTTGATCGGCGAAACGGCGAGGGACACTTCGATGACCGTGGCGTCCTTGCGCTGGCGCAACGTTTCGTAGACGTCGATGTGCTCCCCCCGCGCGGTCCTCTCGATGATCGTCGACTCTTCGTCGCACCAAGGGGGCGGGATCAGGGTCCTGACGTGCTTCCCGACGATCTCGGCAGCGGTGTGACCGAGGAGTCGTTCGGCGCCCGGATTCCAGCTGGTGATGACCCCGGCGGAATCCATTCCGATGATCGCGTCATCCGAAGATTCCACGATCGCCGCCCGATGGGCGTGAAGCTGTTCCATATTCTTGAGGTTGACCGTCACGATTCATCCAGGCAATTCTGGGGGGATCGGACTGTTGACTTTAGGAGTGACGGGTTCCCGCTCCACCCACTCGAGAAAATGCTCCGCATCCCCCCGAAGGATCAAAGGCGCCTTATCGACCCACGCGAGCCGGGCGAGGAGTCTGGCGTCCCTTCCGAAGAGCTTTGCATACTTCCTAATGATTTTCACCGATGGAGGATTCACCTTGTCATTCTCGATCCCGGAGACATATCCTTTGTGAGATCCGATCTTTTGTGCAACCGCCTCCAGCGTCAGACCTTTGTCCTTTCGCAATTGACGGACCAGGTCACCGAAGTGAGACATAGGTACTCCTTTCAATGCATTCCTCGAACGATAGTGGATTCATACGCCAAGCTCCTAGCCAACACAGAACGTATGGATTTCGTGTCCGGACGATGCGAATGCCCACCCGTCTTCCGAAGCACGATCCCAAGCGAAGTTCGGCTGCTCCAGAAAAAGGGCCGCGGGAGCCCCGAGGGGAGCTCCCGCGACCTTATGGGGAGGGATCGGGGACATCGGGATTTCCGGTTCGCCGAACACCTGATTTGTTCCTTTGCTGGGCGTATCCGCCCCCTGAAGCCCCAGCATCCCAAGTAGTGCCACCATGCCACCTTCACCCTGGCGCATGGAACCAGTTCAGCAATATTTGTGCCACGACAGCAGCTTTGAGAAGAATGTCGGAGAAAAGGAGAAATGAGGGGTTTCCCTATGAGCGAACGGTGTCGGAAACAGAAGCTTCAGTTCTTAATTTAGGGTGCTAGCGAGTGAAATCGAAATCGAATTAAGTTCACGCCTTACAGAACTAGTTACTCTCTGGGGAGAATCAATGTGATCCTCTGTTCGATCAATTTGATCCTAGTCGCGTGACTCGAATCGGCCGGTAGGGGGGCAGCGTCACCCAGCTTGAAAGGAGCGGCGGGGATCCGGCGCTGAAACTGAACTGCAGTTCCGGTGGGCAACACGAGCTCATTTTCCGGGCTTTACAAGACTCAAGTGATAGACTCTCCCCCTTTCGGGGAAGGCGCTATTTTGTTTCCGGATTCCGTGACACTTCGGCTCTTACGAGCCGTCTCCTCCTGAAAAGTGCCATGACCTCCCAGGCGGCGGGTGATTCCTTGCGCGAGATGGTCGCTGGTGTACGGGAGGGAGAGCCCGCCGCGTACGAGGCGCTCTTCCGGACCCTGGGCCCGGCCGCCCTTCGGGTTGCAGGAAAAATGGTTTACGACCGGGGGCATGCGGAGGACATCGTCCAGGAAACGTTCGTCACGGTTTTCCAGAAGATCGGGACCCTGGAGAAGGACGCCGCCTTCCGCTCGTGGTTCTTCTCGGTTCTGGTCAACCGATGCAGAGAACACCTGAGGCGAGGTGGGTCGGGGTTGGTTCTCGCGCCCGGGTCGTCCCGCGTGGAGGTCCCGCAGGCCGGGGAAGGCGGAGCCGCCGAATTCGCGAAGGCGGCGGAGGAGGCGGCGGCGAAGCTTCCGCCCCTCGAGCGGGAGCTTTACGAGCGCGTCATTCACGGACACGCTACGTATGACGAGGTGGCGCGGGCCCACGGTGTGACGTCCGAGGTCATTCGGACGAGAGTCTACCGGTTGCGGAAGAAGCTGCGCGAGCTGTGGCTCCGCATACGGCGGGCCGAGGGTTAGGAGGTGGAGTCGATGACGATGCGTGCCGACTGCGGGACGATGGAGGTGTGGATTTCGGAATCTCTGGACCTCGAGCTCCCGGAGGAGCGCCGGAGCGTCCTGGCAGCTCATTTGGCGGAATGCCCCTCCTGCAGCCGCTTCATGGCCGATCTGGAGGAGATGACTCTCGAGATTCGCCCTCCCGCGCCCGAGTTACAGCGCCTTTGGAGCCGTCTGCGGCTCAGAGCCCCTAAGAAGGCCTTCCCCTGGCTGAAGATCGCCGCGGCCACGCTCTTGTGCGCGACCTCCTACGCCGCCGGCCGACTCCATCCGGCGGATGGGCGCCCCGCGGCCGTGACGGGCCCCGGCAGCGGCGCGTCCTCGCCCCGCATGGCCCGGGAACGCGTCTTGGGCGACATCTCCGCTCGGATGACCGTCGCGGCGCTCGTCCCGGGGGAGGGAGACCCGGGATCCATTCTGATCGAGGAGACCCGCCTCCTGGTCCAACCCGAACTGATCCCCTCCCATGATTAGATTCCCGGCGACCGTCATGACCGGCCTCCTCCTCCTGGGCGGTACCGGTGCCGCCGCGGTCACCGATCAGGCCGACCACAACGCCCAGGTCCTCCTGGCCCAAACGATCGAACGTTACGCGGGCCTCGAGTCGTTCCGCGCCACGTTGCAGGTGACCACCAATTTCGCCGATGCCGAAATTCGGCAGGAGGGCGTGCTCGTGACCAAGAAGGGGGGAAAAGTCCTCCTACGCCTGCGGGACGGCGACAGCAAGGCGTGGATCGCGCTCCTCCAGTCGGACGGCGCCTACCAGTACCAGTACGATTCCAAGGCCAAGAAAATCACCCGGCGCGCCATGGGCCCCGAGGCCGCTGCCCAGACGCCCTACTTCTTCCCCGGATTCGAGCGGTACGAGCTCCCTTCGACCCGGCACGAAGAGCTCGTGCGGCGTCCCCAAGGCGATCTCATTCGCGTCTCCGTCGCCCTGAAGGGCGCCGCTGATAAGACCGCCTTTCACTTTGTCCGAATGCTCGTCCGCCGGGACGTCCAGGTCATCGAAGAAATGGAATTCATGAGCGCCGCCCGCCGGACCCTGATGAAGATCCGCTTCGTCGGGGTCGAACTCGATCAGCCGATCGACGATGGGGAGTTCCGTTGGGAGAAACCCCCGGAACTGGCCGAGGTCCCGGTCGTCGACGCGGCCCCCCAGAAATGAGGTGATACCATGATCCCGAGCGTCCTCCTGGCGGTGGGTCTTCTCGGATCCGTCCAGGAGCCTCCCGCGGGCCCCCAGGAGCCCGAGAATTCCGCGCAGGGTGTCCCGCGCCGGAAGAAGGTCGCCTCGCAAGAGTCGGGGCCGGAACCCGAGGCCTCCGGCTTTGATCAGTTCCTCGAACACGTCTACGGCAATCTGGAAGAAGCCCGGGAACGCGAGCGGCGGCAGAGCGCTCTGGAGCTCGCCCACCGCTGGGAGACGCGCCTGCACGAACTCGAAACCGGGAAGGACAAGGACTCTCCCGAGTCGAAGAAGGAGGCGGAGCGGATCCGCCAGGACCTCGAGCAGCTCGCCGGCACCGAGCCTTGGGGGCGAAAGCTCTTCGACCCGATCTTCGTCATCGACGGGCGTCTCGAAGTCCGTCACAACGTCGACCCCACCGTCCCCGGGGCAAACGAAGACTCGCTCCTGCACTTCCGCTGGGGCCTGGGGTTCCAGTCCCGGGTAAGCGAAGATGTCCGGGCGACCGTCCTGGCCGTGCAATCCAGAACCTGGTTCGCGGAGAATTCGGGGCTGCGCCAGCAGGACTACCTGAACCTTTACGCCGCCTGGGCCGATGTGCGCCTTTACGACGAGGGCATACCCGCAGTCGCCTCCGCAGGTCGGATGCCCATCCACATCGGTGAAGGGAGGATGGTCGGCCAGGACTGGTGGTCGAATGATGCCAGGTCGTTCGACGCGCTCGAGATCTCCAATCGAAGCTGGATCGGGGAGCCGCTGCACAGCGCCTACATTGACACCATGGTCTTCGCCGGCCGGCCGGTTCAGGTGCCGCGGGGCGTCACCGACAACCGAAAGTTCAACCGAAGCGATCCGGACGTCACGCTGATCGGCGCCTCGTCGAAGCTGGAGCTGGAGGATGAGACGACCCGGATCGGCGCCTACCTGCTCCGAGACACCGATCTTAATCCGAGCACCCCCTCGGACTTCGGCCCGGGCACGCGGCGCGTCAATACGGCGGGCCTGACGGGAGTGGGAGACCTCCTCCCCTCCATCGAGCTGGGCGGCGAAGCCGCCTACCAGTGGGGAGAAGTCGCCGGCGGTCCCCAGAGCGCCTGGGCGCTACACGCCCAGATGCGTTTCCATGCTCCAGAAGACGCGGAGGAGCGCTCCTGGTGGATCCGGCGCGGCATCTTCCTGGAATACAACTACGCCAGCGGCGACCGGAACCCTACCGACGGCCGGAGCGGTACGTTCCTAACGCCGTACCCCTCGCCGCACGCCCTCCACGGCATCGCGGATCTCGTCGGGTGGCAGAACATGGAAGAGTACGCGGTCCGCTGGCAGCTGTCGCTCGGTTCGGGCAAGCCGGGTCAACGCACGGGCGAGCGGAGCACGGCGTCGCGGTTCTGGGATCGCGTCAAGGACGATTCGTACTTCGAATTCGGGTACCACAAGTTCTTCCTCGCCAGCCGGCGGGACGCCTACTACGGAGCCCGCGGCGAGGTGATCGGCAGGGACGTGACCGGGAAGGCGTCGGGGGACCTCGGAACGGAATTCGATTTCTGCTGGACCTTCGACATCCTCGAGATCGGATACGCCCGATTCCGCGCGGGCCAATTCCTGGCGGACACCGGAGCGGCGAAGGATGCCTCGATCTTCTACATGAGCCTCTTCAGGGGCTTCTAGGGGCATTCGCCCAGACGCGTGAAATCAGGGTGGTCGACGCCGGGAATCTGCGGCGCGCCCCGCCATCCTCGAGCGTCCCGAAACAGTGCTTTGGCCAAACGACGAAGACGGGCTGGCTAACGTGAGCATCGCTGGCTGGCGATCACTCGACCGTCGCTCCATCCTCGCTTGAAGCGAAAGGAACCTTTCGCTGAAGTGGAACGACGCCGCTGCCCTATGCGCCCACCACTACCTGGCCGCCTCCACCTCGCTGACAACGAGATCGATTGAAGCAGGGCAAGCAGCCAAGCCGCCTCGGCGGGCGCCGTAGGGGGGCCGGCGCTGTCGAAGCCCTGGTCCAGCGGGGATGTCCAGCCTGCCGAGGCCGTTCATTCTGGTGATGCCGGACGGAGTAGATTGCGGCAGCCCTGGAATACGATCGTTTACGTAGCCTGTATCCATCGTTTGGTATCCTGCCAGAGCAGTGGTAGGGAGTCGAGCGCCAGAAAGGAGAAAGGCCATGCAGCATCCGCTCAGCGACGCCGCCCTCGATCAATTGTTTCGCAAAGCACGCACGCACAATGCCTGGTCGGACCGGCCGGTGGACGACGAGCTTCTTCGCCGGCTTTATAATCTCATGAAGTGGGGGCCGACCAGCGCCAACCTGTCTCCTGCTCGACTCCTCTTCCTCCGCACCCGGGAGGCGAAGGAACGGCTACGACCGGCCCTGATGTCGGGAAATGTGGAGAAGACGATGGCCGCCCCTGTAACCGCCATTGTCGCGTACGATGAATTGTTCTACGAAAAGGCACCGACACTGTTTCCCGTGAATCCTGGGATGCGCGACATGTTCGCCAAATCGCCGGAACTGGCAGAATCCACCGCGTTTCGCAATGGGACTTTGCAAGGTGCGTACCTCATCATCGCAGCCCGATCCCTCGGTCTGGACTGCGGCCCTATGTCGGGTTTCGACAACGCGAAAGTGGACAAGGAATTCTTCCCGCCTCCGGTGGGTAGCCCGGGCGCTCGGGAGGACGTCATGCCGGTCGGCCGGCTGAGGTCGAACTTCCTGTGCAATCTCGGATATGGTGATCCGGCAGGCATTTATCCACGCGGTCCACGATTGGACTTTGAGGAGGCCTGCAGGCTGCTCTGAGCGATGGAGCTGTTCACCGGAATGATTCGCGGCGATCGCTCCATGGCGCAAAAGCTTGACTGCGGGAGGACGCAACGGAAAAGGCTCATTCCGAAGAGCAGCACCCCCCTTTCGGCGGCGCCGGTGGTCGTGGCTTCCATGCAGGCCGACTCCTGGTTGCAGACGCTGTCGCACAACGGCCGGGGCAGGATATCGGCTTGGGGTTGGCTGGCGGGCGAGCGGGTGCACCGGCGGATTGCGGCGCATCCATAGGGCGATCCCGTGCACGGTGCCGGCCGTCAGGATGCCGTAGCTGGCGTCAGTCCCAGCCAACGGGCCTCGCCGGCGGGACGCGAGCCACGTCTAAGCACGTCCGGCTAACACGGTTGGCCGCCGCCCCGCCGTTGGCGGGCTCCGCCGGTAGGCCTCGCTGCCGGTGAGATCGCTATCTGCCTTCTTCCTTCCCCTGGCATTTCACGCAGAGGCGGGCGTAGGAGATGGCCCTAAGGCGTTCTTTCGGAATCCTGCCCTGGCAGTTCTCGCAGGACCCGAACGAACCGTCCTTGATGCGATCCAGCGCGTCCTTTATTTCTTTCAGCTCGTCGGTCTGGCTTCCCATCCGCCCGAAAGTTAAGGTTTTCTCGGAGGCGTCGCTCGCCAATTCGGCCATGTGGCCGGGGACGCTCGACTGGTCCCCGGACCGGTCCGCTCCCCTTCCCCTCGTTTCGCCTAGGAGACCCTCGAGATCCCCCTCGAGCAAGGCGCTGCGCTCGTGGAGGAGCGTTCGGAATTCCTGTAGTTCGCTCTTCTTCATGCTCTTACGGATCATGCATCATCCTCAGAAAGGGATTCAGGGGTTTCTTGGGACCAATCCTCGCTCCGACCCTCCTCTTGAACGGAGCGGCGCCAGGGGTGCGATTGCCGGGGCGTACCTCGAGATTGGAGGAGAGGAGGAACTTCTGGGACATCGCGCCTCGATACTATTTCTTCCGAAGCGCGCTGCGGCGGCTTTCGGACCCGATGCCCTTCTTCGACAGGACCTCGACCAGCTCCTGCCAGTCGCCGCTGACGGCAGCTGGCGCGTCGACCCGGATCTTCCGGGAGAAAGGAACACTGCTTTTCTTAGACTTGGCGATCCCCTCGGTGAGGGCTTGGATCAAATTCCGAGTGAACTGCCATTCGTTGGAATCGGGAGTCTTTTCCAAGCGGTCCATGCGCTCCCGGAGCTTGTCCACCTTCACGAAGATCGCTTCGGCGTCGAGAATTACCATTCAATAGCACCTCTTTCTCTACCCATCTTATCGACTTCTCACGGGCAGCGATAGAGGGGATTGCCCTCGTTCGACGAATGTCGGTCAAAGACCCAGGCCCAAAGCGGGAGGCGACCCTGCTGAGAGAGCTTCGGACCAACGACTGCGGGACAGGGTTGATCCGAAAAGCGTTCGGTCCTCCGGCCCCGGCAGACCCCCGCCGTCCGGCGACCGCGTGGGCGGGCGCGAACGGGTGTACCGGCGGATTGCCGCTCACCGGGCGATCTCGTGCGCCGTCGCCTCCGTCAGGACGCCCTAACCGGACTCACCGGAACTGCCCAAGAGTTCCAGGACGGGTTCCCACGCACGTCCCGATTGGGGGGCTGGTCAGTCTCACGAAACTCGAAGGAATAGGGTCCTGAAAGGTGATTCACGCCCCGTCAGACGAAGAAAGGACCCGGGATCGAAAAGGCGCCCCGTTTCCGAGGCGCCTTTTCGATGGGTTTCGGGTTGTCTTTACCAGCGACCGCGTCCGCCGCCCCCGCCGCCCCCGTACCCCCC
>Ga0070731_10002801_pt1 | contig 16247 bp, 9 predicted proteins | sample Coa_R1_2_FD_66448 | JGI IMG/M metagenome (GOLD analysis project Ga0070731, IMG submission 66448) | Surface soil microbial communities from Centralia Pennsylvania, which are recovering from an underground coalmine fire - Coalmine... | ecosystem: Environmental > Terrestrial > Soil > Unclassified ...
CGGGCCGCCGGGCTGATCGGCGAGGTCGAAGCGGAGTCGGCGCGCGTCGAGATTTCGCGTCGCTTGTTGGCTGCGGCAGACGCCGAGGCGCCGGCCTCAACGGTCCCCGCCCCGCCGCAGGCGCGCCGGCACCGCCGCGTCGCGGCGGTTGCCGCGATCGTTGTCGTGCCGACTGTCGCGCTGGGCTTTTATTTGAAGCTCGGCTCGCCGGACGTTCCGGGCCAATCCGCCTTCGCTCGCGTCAATGCTGTGCCGGACCATCAATCGATCGCTAACCTGATCGGGCAGGTCGAGGCCCATCTTGCGAGCGATCCCAATGACGGTAAGGGTTGGGAGGTGCTCGCTCCGGTCTATCTGCGGTTGGGGCGAGTTGATGATGCGGTCGCCGCCTGGCGTAAGGCGATCGCGCTCAACGGCGATGGTCCAGCACGAGAGTCTGGTCTCGGCGAGGCGCTGGTTGCCGCCGCGAACGGCGTCGTGACCGACGAGGCCAAGCAGGCTTTTCAAAAAGCCGTCGCCGGCGATCCGAGCGACGCGAAGGCCGGTTATTTTCTCGGTCTCGCCGATGAGCAGGACGGCAACGCCAACGCCGCCGCAGCCAAATGGCGCGCGCTGTTGGCGCAGGCGCCGCCCGATGCACCGTGGGCGGAATTCGTGCGCCAGGCGCTGGCGCGCGTCACCGGAGAGCCAGCCGCCGGGAATGGTCCGACGACGGGTGACGTCGCGGCGGCAAATGGGATGAGCGAGGCGCAACGCACCGAAATGATCCGCGGCATGGTGCAGCGGCTTGCCGAGCGGCTGCAAGCCGATGGCAGCGATGTTGACGGCTGGCTGCGGCTCATGCGTTCCTATGTCGTGCTGGGCGATCGCGACAAGGCCAAGGATGCTGCCGCCGATGCCAAGCGCGCGCTGTCGGATCGTCCTGACCAGATCAAGCGCATCGACGATCTCGTCAAAGATCTCGGCCTGGCGAGTTGAGATCATGCGAAAAGGCAAACAATGACCCGCAAGCAGCGACGCCTTACTCTGATCGGCGGCGGCCTTGCGGTGCTGGCGGTCGCGGTCGCGCTCATGCTCAATGCGTTCCGCGATTCGATCGTGTTCTTCAATTCGCCGAGTGACGTGGTGGAAAAGCGCATCGAGCCAGGCACGCGCATCCGCCTCGGCGGCCTGGTTAAAGACGGGAGCCTGGTGCGCGGCAATAATCTCAACGTCCGCTTCGAAATCACCGACGGCAAGACCGAGATTCCGGTAACCTATAGCGGCGTGTTGCCTGATCTGTTTCGCGAAGGGCAGGGCGTCGTGGCTGAAGGCGCGCTCGGTGGCGGCGGCGTGTTCGACGCCGACACCATTCTCGCCAAACATGACGAGACCTATATGCCGAAAGAGGTCGTCGACGCCTTGAAGAAGTCGGGACATTGGAAGGACGATTACGCACAGCGCGCGGCGATGCCGATTGGCGGAGGCGGCAAATGATTCCCGAACTCGGTCATTACGCGTTGATGCTGGCGCTCGGGCTGGCGCTTATTCAGGGCGTCATGCCGATCGTCGGCACGCGCACCAACGATCCCGTCCTCATGAGCATCGCCGCGCCGGCGGCGCTGGCGCAATTCGCCTTCGTCGCGACGGCGTTTGCCGCGCTCGCGGTCAGTTACGTCACTTCCGACTTCTCGGTGCTCAACGTCTATGAGAATTCGAACACGCAAATGCCGTTGATCTACCGGCTCACTAGCATCTGGGGCAATCACGAAGGCTCGATGATGCTGTGGGTTTCAATCCTGACGTTTTTCGGCGCGTTGGTCGCCGTATTCGGCACCAATCTGCCGGTGGTGCTCAAGGCGAACGCGCTCGCGGTGCAGGCCTGGATCGCCGCGGCCTTCCATCTGTTTATTCTGATGACGTCAAATCCGTTCGTGCGCATTCCGAATGCGCCACTGGAGGGCCAGGACCTCAATCCGATTCTGCAAGACCCCGGCCTCGCCTTCCATCCGCCGATGCTCTATCTCGGCTATGTCGGCTTCTCGATAGCATTTTCCTTCGCCATCGCCGCGTTGTTGGAAGGCCGCATCGACGCCGCCTGGGCGCGCTGGGTGCGGCCTTGGGTGCTCGGCGCCTGGATGTGCCTCACGCTCGGCATCGCCGGCGGCTCGTATTGGGCCTATTACGAATTAGGCTGGGGCGGATTCTGGTTCTGGGATCCAGTCGAAAACGCTTCGCTGATGCCATGGCTCGCCGGAACGGCGCTGCTGCATTCCGCCGTGGTCATGGAAAAACGCGGCGCGCTCAAAGTGTGGACCATTCTGCTTGCGATCCTGACCTTCTCGCTGTCATTGATCGGAACTTTTCTGGTACGGTCCGGCGTTCTCACCTCGGTCCATGCGTTCGCGGTCGATCCCAGGCGCGGTATTTTCATCCTCGGCATTCTCGTGGTGTTCATCGGCGGCGCGCTGTCGCTCTACGCTTGGCGGGCGCCGCTGCTCAAGCAAGGCGGCCTGTTCGCGCCGATCTCGCGCGAGGGCGCACTCGTTTTCAACAATCTGTTCCTGACCACCGCATGCGCCACCGTGTTCGTCGGAACGCTTTATCCCCTCGCGCTCGAAGCGCTGACCGGCGCCAAGATTTCGGTCGGTCCGCCGTTCTTCAATTTGACCTTCGGCCCGCTGTTCATTCCGCTGCTGGCGGTAATGCCGTTTGGGCCGCTGATGGGGTGGAAACGCGGCGATCTTGTAGGCGCGGCGCAACGATTGCTGGCGGCGGCGCTGCTGGCGGCGCTGGCCACCGCGGCGGCATTCGCGCTTGAACGCGGCGGACCGGTGCTGGCGCCATTTGGCGTCGGCATCGCGATCTTCGTGATGGCAGGTGCCATAACGGACATCGTTGAGCGCACGCTGTTTTTGCGCGTGCCGCTTCGCGCGGCGTTGCGTCGCGCCTTGGGGTTGCCGCGCTCGGCCTGGGGTACCGCATTTGCGCATTTCGGCATCGGCGTGACGCTCATGGGCATCGTTGGCGTGACGGCATGGGGCAGCGAGCGGATCGCCGCGATAAAGCCCGGCGACAGTCTCGACATCTCCCACTACCGGGTCACTTTCGACGGCACGTTCGACCGCACCGGGTCCAACTATCGCGACGTCGTCGGCCGCTTCACCGTGCACCGGCTGAACGGCGAAATGATCGGCAACATGGAGCCGAGCCGGCGCGCTTTTCCGGACCGCAACATGGCGACCACCGAGGCCGCGCTGATATCGCGGGGTGTCAGTCAACTCTACATTTCGATCGGCGACCCGAATAAGGACGGTTCGGTGCCAGTGCGGCTCTATTTCAAGCCCTACGTCCTGATGATCTGGTTCGGTGCCGGGATCATGTTCTTGGGCGGTGGCCTATCGCTGTCGGACCGGCGGCTGCGCGTCGGCGCGCCGCGGCCGGCCAAAGCAAGGTCGAAAGCGGTGCCGCAACCGGCGGAGTGAAGTCGGTGAAATACCTTAAGGCGCTTATGCTTGTCGTCGTTCTGGTTTGGTCATTCCCGGTTCGCGCCGTCCAGCCCGACGAGATGCTGTCGGACCCGAAGCTCGAAGCGCGCGCGCGGGGGGTCTCCGAACAATTGCGCTGTCTGGTCTGTCAGAACGAATCGATCGACGAGTCGGAGGCGCCGCTGGCGCATGATCTGCGCCTGTTGGTGCGCCAACGCATCGAGGCCGGTGACAGCGATGCGCAGGTGATCAACTTCATCGTTGCCCGTTACGGCGAATTCGTCCTGCTCAAACCCCGCCTGGAATGGCACACCGCGGCGCTTTGGGGCGCGCCGCCGGGAATCCTGCTCATCGGCATTGTCATGCTTATCATCGCGGCCAGAGGGCGCCGAGGCTGGCTGGTAACTAGAGGTGCGGCGAATTTGACCGCGACCGAGGAAGCGCGTGTCGCGGAACTCCTGCGCGGCAAGAGCGCTCCGTAGAGCGAGCCAAGCGTTCCCGGTCCGAACCCACTGAGTGGTCTGATTTCATAAGCATTTGTTTGCACTATATAATTCCGGAATCCGCAACATTACAAACTTTTAATGCGGCCGACAGAACGCGGTAAGGGTCGCCGCTCCATGTTGCGCGCAAAGCAGTGTCCGTCGCCGGACGAACAGTCGATTTTTGGAGACATGTAATGAAGGGCAATTCCCTGCAATCGCGCCGGATCCCGTCGATGCGGCGCTTCGCGCTTTTGGCGACCACGGTCGCCGGAATCGGCGCGACGGTATTCTTTCTGACGCCGAGCAATCCGACTGCGGCGCAAGCCCAGAATTTGACTGAAAAGGTCCAACAGCTCCCGCAAAGGCCGGTCGGATTCGCCGACATCGTCGAGAAAGTAAAGCCGGCGGTAATTTCGGTACGAGTCAAAATCGATCAACCGGCGGCCTCAAGCGACAGTGACGAACTACCTTTCCCGCCTGGCTCGCCGTTCGAAAAGTTCTTCCGGCAATTCGGCATGCCCAGCATGCCGAACGGCCATGAAATCATCACCGGCCAAGGTTCCGGTTTCTTCATTTCCAGCGACGGCTATGCGGTGACCAACAATCACGTGGTCCAGAACGCCGAAAACGTTCAGGTCACCACCGATGACGGCAAGACCTTCACCGCCAAGGTGATCGGTACCGACCCGCGCACCGACCTCGCCCTGATCAAGATCGACGGCAAAGACTTCCCCTATGTGAAGCTTTCCGACACGTCGCCGCGCGTCGGCGATTGGGTGCTGGCGGTCGGTAATCCGTTTGGCCTCGGCGGTACAGTCACCGCCGGCATCGTATCGGCGCGCGGCCGCGATATCGGCGCCGGCCCGTATGACGATTTCATCCAGATCGACGCGCCAGTCAACAAAGGCAACTCCGGCGGCCCGACCTTCGACGTCGACGGCAACGTAATCGGCGTCAACACGGCGATTTTCTCGCCGTCGGGCGGTTCGGTCGGCATCGCCTTCGCCATTCCCGCCGACACCGTAAAAAGCGTGATCGCGCAGCTGCGCGCCAAGGGCAGCGTTACGCGCGGCTGGATCGGCGTGCAGATCCAGACGGTCACTCCCGACATCGCCGATAGCATGGGATTGAAGCAACCGTCCGGCGCACTCGTGTCTGAGCCGCAAAAGGATAGCCCCGCCGCCAAAGCCGGCATAGCCAGCGGCGACGTCATCACCTCGGTCAATGGCGAGCCGGTCAAGGACGCACGTGATTTGGCGCGCAAGATCGGCACCATGTCGCCCGGCGCGACGGTCAAGCTCGGCACGATCCATCAGGGCTCGGATAAGACCCTGACGCTGACGCTCGGCACGTTGCCGGCGGAAAAGCAGGCAGCGAACGAACCGAACCACGAAGATTCCGGTAGCGAAGTGCCGAAGCTCGGTCTGACGCTTGCGCCCAGCAGTAAGGTCTCGGGCGCGGGCGGCAGCGGTGTTGTGGTCACCGCGGTCGAAGATGGCGGTGTCGCTGCAGATAACGGTCTCCAGGTCGGCGACGTCATTCTCGATGTCGGCGGCAAGCCGGTGTCGACCCCGGCGGATGTCCGTCAGGGTCTCGCCGACGCGCGTTCGTCGGGCAAGCACACTGTTCTGTTTCGGGTGAAGTCGAACGACGGCACCAAGTTCGTGGCGCTGCCGCTCGGCAACGCCTGACGCGTGATCCCGAAAAGCAGTCATCGGTTCTCGGCAAAGATCATGCGCGAGCAAAAAATGGAGAGCCTCGGTTCTGATCCAATCAGCGGGCTCTGACGAAAAGGGGCGATCCGCCGGCATCCGTCGCCCCCGCTGGCGGGCGTTCCCTGGGGACGGGTCGTAAGACCCGTCCCCGCCGAATACCAACTCTGCCTCCCGGCATCCGTCGCCCCCGCCGGGGTGGAGTAGGTAGAGGGGGTGGCGGGCAACCGCTCGTCACCCCCTCGCTTTATGCGGCCGGACATGGTCCGGCGTGGCGACTCCATGGTCCGGATGCTATGGCTTAGGCGGCCCCGGTATGGGCGCGATTATTATATATCCGTTGGCGACCCACGGATTTCGAGTGCAGCGATAAAACATGCGTCTTCTCATCATTGAGGACGACCGCGACGCGGCTGACTATTTGGTCAAGGCGTTCCGCGAGGTCGGCCATGTTGCCGATCAAGCCAGCGACGGCGAGGATGGATTGCAACTCGCCCTCGACGGCGAATACGACGTGCTGATCGTCGATCGCATGCTGCCGAAGCGCGACGGGCTTTCGGTCATCGGCGCGCTGCGAACGAAGTCGGTCGAGACGCCGGTTCTGATTCTTTCGGCGTTGGGGCAGGTCGACGACCGGGTCAAGGGGCTGCGCAGCGGCGGCGACGACTATCTCGCCAAGCCCTACGCGTTCTCCGAACTCTTGGCGCGCGTCGAGGCGCTGGCGCGGCGGCGCGGCAGTCGCGGCGAGGAAACCGTCTATCGGGTCGCCGATCTCGAGCTCAACCGGCTGTCGCACGAGGTGAGCCGCGCCGGGCAGGAGGTGCAGCTGCAGCCGCGCGAGTTTCGCCTGCTCGAATATCTGATGCGGCATGCCGGTCAGGTGGTCACCCGCACGATGCTTTTGGAGAACGTTTGGGACTATCATTTCGATCCGCAGACCAACGTGATCGACGTGCACATTTCGCGTTTGCGATCTAAAATCGACAAGGGCTTTGCGCAGCCGCTGCTGCATACCGTGCGCGGCGCGGGCTACATGATCCGTGACGGTGCCCGTTAGTCCAATGGCGTGATGGCTTGGTGAGGACCGGACAGGAGATCACAATGGCTTCGAGCAACGCCGCCCCGTTTATTGCGGCTCGTGATTTCCTGCTGCGCCATCGCGAGGACTACGTCGCCGCCTGCCGCGATTTCCAGTGGCCGAAACTCACGCGTTTCAACTGGGCGCTCGATTACTTCGACGTGATGGCGCGCGACAATGCAGACCCGGCGCTTTGGCTCGTCGACGAGGACGCCGGTGAGACCAAGCTTTCCTTCGCCGCCTTGAGCGAACGGTCGAACCAGGTCGCCAATGCACTGCGCGCGGGCGGGGTTCGCCGCGGCGACCGCATCCTGGTCATGCTCGGCAACGTGGTTGCGCTGTGGGAATGCATGCTGGCGGCAATGAAACTCGGCGCTGTCATCGTGCCGGCGACCACGTTGCTCACGCGCAACGATCTTGCCGACCGTTTTGCGCGCGGGCGCGTTCGCCATGTCATCGCCAGCGCCGATGCTGCGGTCAAATTTGCCGATCTGCGCGGCGAGTATACGCGCATCGTCGTTGGCAATGAGGTGCCGGGCTGGGTTCCATACGAGAACGCTTATCGCGCGTCCGCCGATTTCGCGGCGGATGACGAAACGCGGCCGGACGATCCGCTGCTCCTCTATTTTACTTCCGGCACCACGGCGACGCCAAAGCTCGTTCTGCACAGTCACCAAAGCTATCCGGTCGGCCATTTGTCGACGATGTACTGGCTCGGGCTGCGGCCCGGCGATGTGCATCTCAACATCTCGTCGCCGGGCTGGGCCAAGCACGCTTGGAGCTGTTTTTTTTCGCCGTGGAATGCGCAAGCGGCGGTGTTCATCGTCAATCAACGCCGGTTCAATGCGCGCGGGCTTCTCGATACCATCGCGCGCTGCGGCGTCACCACCTTTTGCGCGCCGCCGACGGTATGGCGGATGCTGATCCAGGAGGACCTTGCCGCCTGGCCGGTCCGCATCAAGGAACTCATCAGCGCGGGCGAGCCGCTCAATCCCGAAGTCATCGAGCGGGTGAAATCGGCCTGGGGCATCACCATCCGGGACGGCTACGGCCAGACCGAGACGACCGCGATTGTCGGCAACACGCCGGGCCAGAAGCTGAAACCCGGTTCGATGGGCCGGCCGCTACCCGGCTATAAGGTCGCACTGCTCGATCCCGCAGGCGCACCTGCCAAAGAAGGCGAAATTTGCCTCACGCTCGAACCGCGGCCGACCGGACTGATGCAAGGCTATCAGGTCCAAGATAACGAAAATGACGGCGGGGTGCGCGCCCGGCACGATCGCGTCTATCGCACCGGCGATGTCGCCGCGATCGACGAAGACGGCTATTTGACCTATGTCGGCCGCGCCGACGACGTGTTCAAATCCTCCGACTATCGCATCAGCCCGTTCGAGCTTGAGAGCATCTTGATCGAGCACCCAGCGGTGGCCGAGGCGGCGGTCGTGCCGTCGCCAGATCCGCTGCGGCTTGCGGTGCCAAAGGCCTTTTTGGCGCTCGCCCCCGGCCAGAAGCCCGATCGCGACACCGCCCTATCGATCTTCCGCCATTGCCGCAGCACCCTCGCCCCGTTCAAGCGGGTGCGGCGGCTCGAATTCGCCGAACTGCCGAAGACGATTTCCGGAAAAATCCGCCGCGTCGAGCTGCGGCGGGCCGAGGCGGCGAATCTTGAGGCCGGCAAACGCGCGGCGCTCGAATTCTGGGAAGATGACTTTTCCGACGGTGAATTGGCCTCTCCAATTGAGAACAGAAAGTGACGGCGCTCAGCAAACTTCTCCGCACCACGGCGTTCAAGCTGACGCTGGTCTATCTGGCGATCTTCGTGTTGTTCGCGGTGTCGCTGCTCGGCTATTTCGCGCTCAATACGCGCCGCCTCATCGACGAGCAGATCACCTCGACCGTCAATGGTGAAATCAACGGATTGTCCGAGCAATACCAGCAAGGCGGTATCAGGCGCCTGGTGATTGTCGTCGATCTGCGCTCGCGCCGGCCTGGATCAAGTCTTTATCTGGTGACGACGCCGACCGGGGAGGGACTTGCCGGCAATGTCGGTTCGCTGGAGCCGGGTGTGCTCGATCACCCCGGGTGGCTTGAAACCAACTACCGGCGGCTCGAATCCCCGGAAGGCACCGACCATCACGCGCTGGTGCGGGTGGTGCAGCTGCCCGGCGGGTTCCACCTTCTGGTCGGACGCGATCTGGAAGAACGCGAGCGCCTGTTCGGCATCATCGCCCATGCCGGACAATGGTCGCTCGCGCTCGTCATCGTGCTCGGCCTTGCCGGCGGATTCTTCGTCAGCCGGCGCGTGCTCAAGCGCATCGACGCCATGACCGATACGGCGCAGACGATCATGCGCGGCGACCTCGCCGGCCGCTTGCCGGTTGCCGGTACCGGCGACGAGCTCGACCGGCTCGCCGATCACCTCAACGCCATGCTGGAGCGCATCGAGGCGCTGATGCGGGGCCTAAAAGAAGTTTCCGACAACATTGCCCATGATCTGAAAACGCCGCTGACCAGGCTGCGCAATCGCTGCGAGCAGACGCTGCGTCATCCGACCGGCGATGCCGCCTATCGCGAGGCGTTGGAATCGACCATTGCCGAATCCGATGATCTCATTCGCACCTTCGACGCGTTGCTGATGATCGCGCGCGCCGAATCCGGCCAAGCACGCGACAACATGATCGAATTCGATGCCGCCGAAATCGCCCGCGACATTGGCGAACTCTACGAGCCGCTAGCCGACGAAAAGGGAATCGCGCTGAAAGTCGAGACGAATGGCGCGGCGCCCGTGCGCGGCAATCGCGAACTGGTGAGCCAGGCGTTGTCCAACCTCGTCGACAACGCCATCAAATACGGGAGCCCGGACGGCAAGGTACCGGAGGGCAAGGTAAATGGCATGCCGACGGAAGTCATCGTCAAGACCGGCGACGAAGGCGATCGGATCACGCTCAGCGTGGCGGATCATGGGCCTGGCATCCCGGACGCCGATCGCGGCCGCGTGGTGGAGCGTTTTGTGCGACTCGAGCAAAGTCGATCGGAGCCGGGTTCGGGGCTGGGCTTAAGCCTCGCTTCCGCGGTGGCGCGGCTGCATGGCGGCGAACTGAAGCTTGAGGATAATCATCCCGGCCTGCGCACCACGATCGCGCTTCCGCGCGCGGGACCGACGGGGATGGGATGAGGCGGCCTGCGCACGTAAAGCGGCCGAACATGCAACGTCAACAACACAGTGAAGCGGCATTGATCCGGCGGCTCGCTGGCCGGCTGCCGTTGCCGTCGGCGGAGGCAGCCGCGCGCGTCGCTGCCGTGCTCGCGAGCATCAAGGCCGATGCCGCCGGCAAAGCGCTCAAATCCCTTGTCCGCGGGCATCCACCCTTGGCGAATCTTCTTGGCGGCATCGCTGAAGCGTCGCCCTATCTGTGGGAACTGGTTCAGGCCGACCCTGCGCGCTTCGTCCGATTGTTGCAGAGCGACCCCGACGCAGCACTCGAGGCGCTGCTGGTTGCGACCAAAAACGCCGCCGCCGCGGCGCGGACGCCGGATGAGGTGATGCGCATCCTCCGCCGCATGAAGGCGGAAGCAGCGCTTTTGATTGCGCTGTCCGATATCGGCGGCGTCTGGCCGGTCGCGCGCATCACCGGCGCGCTGACCGATGTCGCCGACGCCGCCCTCGGCGCTGCCGTGCATTATCTCCTGCGCGAGGCAGTCAAGCGCAAAAAGCTCGCGCCACCGGATCGAAAAAAGCCGCAAACGCACTCCGGCTATATCGTAGTGGCCATGGGCAAGATGGGCGCAGGCGAGCTGAATTTTTCAAGCGACGTCGACCTCATGGTCTTCTTCGATGCGGCTGCGGTTCAACTCGGCCGCGATGTCGAGCCGGCTCCGTTCTACGTGAACCTGACGCGCGATCTGGTCAAACTTCTGCAGGAGCGCACTGCGGACGGCTACGTTTTTCGGGTCGATTTAAGGCTGCGCCCGGACCCCTCGTCGACGCAGATCGCGATTTCGGTGGAAGCGGCGCTCGACTATTACGAAAGTCGCGGCCAGAACTGGGAGCGCGCGGCGCTGATCAAGGCGCGCGCCTGCGCCGGCGATCTCGCCGCCGGCACAAAATTGCTCGCCGACCTCGCTCCCTTTATCTGGCGCAAATACCTCGACTACGCGACCATCGCCGACATTCATGAAATGAAGCGGCAGATACACGCCTACCGCGGCCACGGCGAGATCGCGATCGAGGGCCACAATATCAAGCTCGGCCGCGGCGGTATTCGCGAGATCGAGTTCTTCGTGCAGACACAACAGCTCATCGCCGGGGGCCGCCACGGCGAACTGCGCGGCCGCGGCACCCTCGCCACGCTCGCCGCGCTGGCGGCCGACGGCTGGATCGATACCGCCGCGCGCGACGAGCTGACGGTTGCGTATGATTTTCTGCGCCGCGTCGAGCACCGGTTGCAAATGATGGCCGACGAGCAGACCCATACGCTGCCGTCCGACGCTGCTACGCTCGATGTTTTTGCTCGCTTCCTCGGCTTTATCGGCCGCGACGACTTCGCCGATACCCTGCTTCGCCATTTGCGCAATGTCGAGCGGCACTATGTAAGATTGTTCGAGCGCGCGCCGGAACTCCTGGCCCGGCAGCAGCACATTTCATTTGCCGACGCGGAGACTGCGGGCGAAACGCTCGACCGTCTGGCGGAGCTGGGCTTTCGCCGTCCGCATGAGCTCGTAGCCTCGGTGCGCAATTGGCGTGCCGGCGCCTACCGGGCGCTACGCGGCGAGCAGGCGCGCGACAACCTCACCGAACTCATCCCGGTCATTGTCGACCAGTTCTCCCGCGCGGAAAATCCCGATGTTGCTTTTGCAAGCTTCGATCGTTTTCTCGCGGGCTTACGCGCCGGCGGCCGGTTTTTTTCTTTGCTGCGGCAAAACCCGGAGCTGATCCGGTTTGTCGCGCTCATTCTTGGCACGGCGCCAAGGCTTGCCGATATTTTGGCGCAGCATCCGCATTTTATCGACCCGCTGGTCGAACCGCGCTTCTTCGCTTCGCTGCCTGACGAGACGCGACTCGAGACCGAGCTTGGCCGTGCGCTTGGCGACACGCCTGGCTATGAGGCCGTGCTCGACGCCATCCGCCTGTTTGGCCAAGAACATATGTTCCTGATCGGGGCGCGCGTTCTCGCCGGGTCGATGTCCGCGGAGCAGGCGGGCGAGGCTTTTGCCCAGCTCGCCGATGTGCTGCTGCGTGCCGTTCACAAAAAGGCGGCGGAAGATTTCATTGCCGCACATGGCCGCATCCGTGGCGGCGAGAGCGCAATTGTCGCGCTCGGCCGGCTCGGCGCATGGGAGATGACTGCAAGCTCCGACCTCGATCTTATCGTGATCTACGATTTCGACGGCAAGCACCCGAACTCGGACGGCGAGCGGCCGCTCTACGGCGCGCAATATTTTGCCCGCTTCACCCAGCGCTTGATCAGTGCGCTCAACGTGCCGACCAACTACGGGCGCCTTTATGAAGTCGACATGCGGCTGCGGCCTTCCGGCCGTTCCGGTCCGGTGGCGACGCAAATCGACGGATTTAGCAGTTATCAGGAGCGCGAAGCATGGAGCTGGGAACATATGGCGCTCACCCGCGCGCGGGTGGTTTCGGGCTCTCCGGATTTTTCGGCAAGAATCCGGACAGTGATTCACGACGTGCTCTGCCGCAAACGAAATCCGCGCAGCATCGCCGCCGACGTGATCGAAATGCGCGCAGCAATCGCCAAGGAAAAGAACGATTCCAATCCGTGGGACCTCAAATATGCCACAGGCGGTTTGGTCGACATCGAATTTATCGCGCAATATCTGCAACTCATCCATGCCGCCACAACGCCGGAAATTCTCGACACTTCGACGGCGCGGACCCTGGAAAAAGCCTGGCGGCTCGGCGTACTCAAACCGGAAGACGCCGAGGTGCTGCGCGCTGCAGTGCGGTTATTTCACGATCTGACGCAAATTTTGCGACTCTGTCTGCCGGTTGCGTTCGACCCGAAAACGGCAGGTACCGGTGTGCTCGCGCTCCTGGCGCGTGCTGCCGACCTGCCGGATTTTGCCGCGCTGCAAGCGCATGTCGAAGAAACGCAACGCCAAGTGCGCGAATGCTTTGTGCGAATTCTGGGCAAGGAACCTTAACGTCGCTACGCAGTTGCTTCCGCTTTCTCCTTGTGCGGCGGTGCTTTCATCTGCAGCGGGAGCCGGACTACGACCAGCGTGCCCTGGCCGAGTTTCGAGCGGATGCGCATAGTCCCCCCGTGCAGTTCGGTCAGCGAGTTGGCGATGGCGAGGCCGAGGCCGGAGCCCTGATGGCGTTTGGTCAATTGGCTTTCGACCTGCTCGAATGGTCGGCCGAGCTTGCGCAACGCGTCCTTGGCGATGCCGATGCCGTTGTCGGCGATGGCGATGGTAACCATGCCGCTGCGCCGGCGCCCGCGTAGCGTCACTGCGCCGCCGTCGGGCGTAAACTTCACGGCGTTGGACAGGAGATTAAGCGCGATCTGCTTTAGGGCGCGGCGGTCGGCATCGAGTTGAATGTCGCGATCGACTTTGGCGTCGAGCGTGAGGTGCTTTTCGCCGGCGCGCGTCGACACCACGCGTAGGCACTCAACGAGCACAGGCTCAAGCGTCACAACTTCCGGAGCGAGTCGAATGCCGCCGGCTTCGATCTTCGACATGTCGAGGATATCGTTGATGACGTCGAGCAGATACTCGCCGCTTTCACGAATATCGCGGGAATATTCGGTGTATTTCTCGGTGCCGAGCGGCCCGAACATCGCCGATTCCATGATCTCGGAAAAGCCGATGATGGCGTTGAGCGGCGTGCGCAATTCGTGGCTCATATTGGCCAGGAATTTCGATTTCGCCGCATTGGCTTCTTCGGCGCGCGTCTTCTCCTTGGCGTATTTTTCCGCAAGGTCGGCGAGTTCTCCGGTTTGCAGTTCAAGCGCCTGCCGGGATTTGCGTAAGTCGACGATGGTGGCGAGCTGACGTTTTTCACCCTCGATCAATTTCTGCTCGTGCTGCTTGATTTTCGTGATGTCGGTTCCCACCGAGACGTAACCGCCGTCTTTGGTGCGGCGCTCGCTGATATGCATCCAGCGCCCGTCGTCGAGCTGCGCCTCGAAGGTGCGTGCGCCGCGCGGCTCGCCATCGTCGTTGGAAACCGTGGTGCGAATGATCGGCGTTTTTCCGGTGGCCACGATCGCCTCGTAGGCCGTACCGGCGACAACGGCTGCATCGGGCAGATGATGCAGTTCCTGAAAGTTCGAATTGCACAGCACCAGGCGATTGTCGGCGTCCCACAACACGAAGGCTTCCGGAATGGTCTCGATGGCGTCGCGCAGCCGCACGTCGGCCGCTATGGTGCGCTCGACCAGGCTCTTCTGCTCCGTGATGTCGACGGCAATGCCGATGACATGGAAACCGGCTTCGGCGTCCTGCGCTAATTCGCAGCGCACCCGCAACCAGAGCCATCTGCCGTCGGCGTGGCGCATGCGGAAGGCGTGATCGATCGACTGCACTTTGGCCTCGGCGAGCTGCGTCGCCAAATCGTAAAGATCGATGTCGTCGTGATGGACGCGCGCGTTGACTTCGCCGAACGTGAGGAGATCGTCCCTTTGCGGCAGGCCGAGGATGTCGTACATCGAGTACGACCAAAACACGCGGCCGCGCGCCAGGTCCCAATCCCACAGCCCGCAGCGGCCGCGATTGAGCGCAGTGTCGACGCGGCTGCGTACGGTGTCGTGGATGATGTCGGCCTCTCGGGCGCGCGTCGCCTGCCAGTGGAAGGCAAAGCCGAGGATCAGCACGACGAAGCCAGTCGTCGCCGACAGCGTGATCGTCAACGCCGTGGTCGAACGCCAGTCGGCTAGCGCGGCTGTGCTGCCCTGAACGACGGCGAGAAGACCGACGGGGTTCTTCAATGCGCGGACCGCGGCGAAGGCATTTTCGCCGTCGGCCAGCACGATCTCCATGGTGCCGGCGGCGGCGCCGAAGGTGGTTAACGGCTGTGACGGACCGAGCACGTCGAGAATCTGGCGTCCCAACAACCGCGGTTCGTCCGGCGCGGCGGCGATGATTGTGCCGTCGCCATCGGCGATCAGAACGCGCCGACCGGCGGCCGCCGCCCAGGACGGCAGCGCCTGTTGCAGCGCCTGCGAGGTGCGCGCCAGATGCGTGTTGTCGCGCGCCGGACGATCGAGCGCGGTGGCAAAATGATCGGCGAGCGCCTCTATGGTTTGTGCCGCGGCCAATACGACCTGGCGGCGCTGTTCGAGAACCTGCACGGCGGCGCCGATGCAGATCGTCGCCATAAAGGCGATGATGAGAACGGGAACGGCGCGGCGCAGCAGCGGCTCGGCGGTGAGAAGGCGTCGATAGGCGGGATTGGCGATCGATTGTGCCAGCCCCTTGATCGAATCGGAACGTAGAGACGCACTCGCCGTGTCGGCGCGCGCCATCGCCTGCCTCCGTTGGGAAGATCCCCTAGACCCGAGTTCGGAAAGATGTGCCGCATCTCCTCCGAATCAATCTCAATAGAATCGATGCGCGCTGATTTGTCGAGAGTCCGACGTCAATATTTTTTTAAAGATTATCCCAAGAATTTATTGCAGTGCGGCAGCGATCCTGCGGCTCAATCCGGCGCTGTTGAAAAAAATCATTTGCGCTGAATCACTTGCGCGGCGCGCGTCAATTCCAAGGTCTACTGCTTCTTCAAAGTGCAGATGTAATCGTCGAGACCGACTTCGAGCGTCGTCTGATCGACGAAGTGCCAGTCGCTCTCGCAACCGGTCTGCAACGTCTTAAGCGACGTGCCGGCGAAACCCAGCGAAGCTGCACTGGAATGAGTGACTTCGCCGCATAGAAAGGTTCAAGGCGCGCGGTTCAGCTATCGGCGAGCGTGCGCGCAACGATGTCATGGAGGTCGCGAGACAGCTCCGGTGCCGCTGCGACGCGGCGGAGCGTCGCCTGCGCGTGGCTGCGGCGCGTGACTTCGAGCGCGCGCCAGGAGCGGAATGCGCCCATCAGCCGCGCTGCGACCTGCGGGTTCTTCGGGTCGAGCGCGAGGACGAAGTCGGCGACAAAGTCATAACCTTTGCCGTCGCTGCGATTGAATTGGGTGTGGTTGGCTTGTGCGAACGAACCGATCAACGCCCGAATGCGGTTCGGATTGGCCACCGAAAATGCCGGATGTCCGGTCAGCGCGCGCACGCGATCTAGCGTCGCCGGCTCGGGAATCGCCGCCTGCAGTGCCAGCCATTTGTCAATGATCAGCGCATCGTCGGCGTAGCGCTTATAGAAATCGTCGAGCGCGGCGGCGCGTTGCGGCCGATCATGCAGCGCCAGCGTTTCCAGCGCGGCCATGCGGTCGGTCATATTGTCGGCGTCCTGGTATTGCGCAGCGGCGCGGCCGATCGCCTCATCGGCCTCGGTTATCGCCAGAAGATCCAGGCAGACGTTTTTGAGCGCGCGCCGTCCA